>WNFS01026595.1_pt1 | contig 12637 bp, 10 predicted proteins | sample 5400141 | NCBI WGS metagenome assembly WNFS01 (sample SAMN13153358, study PRJNA577476) | soil metagenome | isolation source: 60 cm saprolite under Madrone tree | place: USA:California | collected 2016-06-14
GGAATTTTTGAAGAAGTGATGGCCCTGGGGAAACGGTCGTTTTCGCGATTCAACGAGTTTCAGCATAACGTCGCGCGCGGGAAAGAACACAACTGGCGGTGCCGCTCGGGCTCGCGGTATTTGTATATTTTCGAAGACGGGCTGGTGCACTGGTGCTCGCAGCAGCGCGGTTATCCGGGGATAGCGCTGGAGCAGTACACGCCGGAGATGCGCCACAGGGAGTACTCCACCAAGAAGTTTTGCGCGCTGCGGTGCACCGTTTCTTGCGTGCAGCAGGTGGGGATACTGGATAACTGGCGCGATCCGCAGAACCTGCAGCCAATGCCGATGACGCCGGCAACTCCGCAAGCGGAGTTGGTCCAGATTGGGCAGGTCCGCGGCGACTCCTGATTTCGCGCTGCTAAGGCTCGGCAGTTGCCATCTTTGTATTTTCATTTCGTGCACATTTTCCAGTCTGTGGGATTGACGCTCAAACGCGGCTTGCCGACAATCAAGACATGCCAGGTCTAGCAATTGAAATTGAAAATCTGAGCAAGGAATATCCCTTCGGGTTCCTGAACCTCAAGAAAAAAACGTCGCTCGAAGGGCTGAACATGCAGGTCGAGACCGGCGAAGTGTTTGGTTTTATCGGGCCGAACGGCGCCGGCAAATCGACGACCATCAAGCTCCTGATGGGACTGATTTTCCCGACCGCGGGCAACGCGCGAATCCTCGGCAAGCCGATCAGCGACGTGGAAATGCACCGGGACATCGGTTATCTGCCGGAGCAGCCTTACTTCTACGATTATCTGACGGCGGCGGAACTGCTCGATTATTTCGCGCGGTTTCACGACCTGACGGCGGCTGACCGGAAGGAACGCGTGGAGCGCATGCTGAAGAAAGTGGGGCTGGAAACCGCGCGCAAGATACAACTCCGCAAATACTCGAAGGGCATGCTGCAGCGCGTGGGGCTGGCGCAGGCGATACTGCACGATCCGAAAGTCGTGATTCTGGATGATATTCTCTCCGACGCGGAGATGCTGTGCGACCGCGTGGGCGTGATTGTCGGAGGAAAGCTCCGCGGGGTTGGCGCGCCGGGCACCCTCGTGGACATGAAAACGCAGGGAATGGAGATTCTTTTTGAGTTGAAGGGGACAAGCAACGCGCCGTTGCTGTCCAAGGCGTCACGCACCGGCGACTACTACCGGCTGCAAGTGGCCGAGGAAGAGCTGTACGCAGCGATCGAACAACTGCGAGGAGCCGGGGCGCGCATCGTCTCCGTGGCAGAAGTGAAAGCGACGCTGGAAGAATTTTTCATGAACCTGGTAGAGGCGGACCGCGCACAGGCGGCGGCCGTGGAAGTGAGCGGGAAATGAGGCGCGCCGGCGTAGTGGCCTTGAACACGTTTCGCGAAGCGGTGCGCGACCGCGTGCTTTACAACCTGGTGTTCTTCGCGCTGCTGATGATGGCCGCGGCAGTCGCCGTGGGACAGATTTCGATCGGAATCGAGGAGACGGTCATCGTGAGTCTGGGCCTGAGCGCCATTTCGGTGATCGGGCTGCTGATTTCGATTTTCCTCGGGGTCGCGCTGGTCTCCAAGGAAATGGACAAGCGCACGCTCTACGCGCTGCTGGCGAAGCCGGTGCGGCGATGGGAATTCCTGCTCGGAAAATTCGGCGGGCTGGTGCTGACGCTAGCGGTGAATACGGCGGCAATGGCGCTGGGACTGCTGCTGGTGATGATTTATGTGAAGCATTCGCTGGGGCGCAGCGACGCGGTGGTGCTGGTGGCAGTGTATTTCATCCTGCTGAAGCTCGCGCTGATCGTCGCGCTGGCGCTTCTGTTTTCCTGCTTTACGACGCCGCTGCTGGCGATCTTGTTCACGGTGGGCTTGTACATCGTGGGTTTGTACGTGCAGGAGCTGAGGAATTTGCCGGTCGAAGTGATGAGTCCGGCGATGGCTGCCTTCACGAAATGGCTGTCCTATCTGCTGCCGAATTTTGAGAATTACAACGTGATGGCCATGGCCGCGCACGGGCGAGCGGTTCCCGGGGCATTGATCCTGCAAAACACGCTGTACACGGTGGTTTACTGCGCGACCGTTCTGACGGCCGCGGCTTCCGTGTTTTCGCGGCGGAATTTGAAATGAAACTGGAGAAAAGCATCGCGGCGGCGCTGTTGCTGGTCCTGCCGTTTGGATTCGCAGGCATCTGGCGGCTGCAGCACAGCATCGACGCGCAGCGTGAGTCGCTGAGCCAAGAGCGCGACGACGTCCTGCTGCGCTCGGGAAAACTCGTCAAAGTGATGAGCCTGGAATACGCGCCGCTGCTGGCGGATATTTACTGGACGCGCGTGGTGCAATACTACGGAAACAAACACGTACGAGGCCAGGCGAATCTGGAGTTGCTCTGGCCGCTTCTGGATATAACCACGGCGCTCGATCCGAATCTGCTGATTTCGTACCGGTTCGGCGCGATGTTTCTCAGCCAAAGGGCGCCTTCCGGTGCGGGCAGGCCGGACCTGGCGGTGCAACTGATCCAGCGCGGGATCCAAGCGAATCCGGATTATTGGCGACTCTATGAAGACCTGGGATTTGTCTACTACTTCGACCTGAAGGACTTCCAGAAGGCCTCGGAAGCATTTCTGGAAGGAGGCAAGAAACCCAACGCACAGGTGTGGATGAAGGTTATGGCTGCCAAGGTTGCCGCGGAAGGGGAGTCATTCGCAACCTCGATATTTCTGTGGAAGGACATTTACGATTCCACGCCCGATCCGTCCGTCAAAAAGAATGCGTTGCTGCATCTGCAGTTGCTCAGAGTAAAAGAAGATTGCAAGCAGCTCGATGCTTTGGCCGATGAATACGCGAAACGCTATGGCCGCCGGCCGGCGCGCATGAGCGATATGGTTCAGGCCGGGCTGCTCCGCGGAATTCCCGGCGATCCCCTGGGTTTCGCTTATATTTTCGGCGAGGACGGAAAGGCGGAGCTCAATCTGGATAGCCCGCTCCTCGAACAACAGTTGCTGCTCGAGCGATTCAACCAAGCTGTGCCGCGAAATTAATCCCGTTTCTCTCCAATCCGGCCTGAGCTTGGACACAAAACTGAAATGGAATGATAGGAGCGGCGTTCGGATTCCCACATCTTTGAATGAGGTTAAGTCCCATCACTCTGAGGTGCAGAGAAGTGTCATCTGGGGATCGACGACAATTTTGCGCGGAGGATTTGGAACGACGAAGTGAAACGTTGTTTCCGGTCCGGCCGCTACCACCGTGCCCAGGAGCGCGCCGTGTCCGGCACCGCTGGCATAGAGCGGAACGCTGGCGACGAACGAGCGCGGGACGCCGGTCTGAAAAAGCTTGCCGCGAATCTGATAACCCTTCTCCGTATGATGAGCCGTGAATTCCACGCGATAGTGCGGAATCCCCGTCCCGCGCACCCACTCTTCGAAGAACCATTCCATGGAATGCCCGCCTTCGAGGTCCATACCGGGCGTCATGACCGCTTCCACTTCGTGCCGCAAATCATCGGTGGAGAGGGCGCGATAAGCGTACTTCGTCACCAGCGTTTGCAGGAGAGCGGTGAATCGCGCATCGGGATTCCTGCTGCCGGGCTGGCGAAGCATTTCGCGCAGCATGTGAATGATCCAAGAACCCTTGCTGTAGATGATCTCTTCGTAGGCGGTGGCGGACTTCGAGGAATTGAGGCGCGTGCCCAGGGTGAGCGCGCCGATATCTCCCGCTGCTTCGGTGGCACCCGGCAATTTCTCAACGAGCTGCCGGCGGTAGCGCGTGAGCCAGACGTGCAAAGTGTGGTCCGGGTTCTTCTTGGTGTCGGCGAAGAGCAGGGCCAGATAATTCGCGATGGCTTCGTCAATCCACTGGTCGCGATAGCTCGACCATGCGACGACGTTGCCCCACCATTGATGCGCGACTTCATGGTAGGGAACCAGCTCGGTGAAATGTTCCTGGGTGGCGGTGCTCAGCCCGGCGCGCTGCTGGGCTTCCGGACGCAAAAAGGAATAGGTGGAAACGTAGAGCAAGCCGGGCCAGCCCTGCCCGAAGGTTCCGGGAATCTGCGAGACGCTGAGGTTATGGAAAGGAAAGGGACCGCTGAATGTTTCGTAAAAACGGATCGAGGAATCGATCTCTTTGCCAAGTTGCTTGAGCGCATCGGCCGGGCTGGGAGGGGGAGGCGGCAGCCCGATCGAGTGTCCGGTCGAGGCGGAACCAATTCGCACAGAAGGGAAGGACAGCGCATCCGCCTCCACTGAGGCCAGGCGCTTCCGCAGATCCTCCTCGAGTTCACGATTCGCGTAGACATCGATGGTATGGGCCCCGGAGGTTACGGAGGCCGAAGCGTATTCGCCGAGATTGAAGCCGGCAACGGAAATGGGCTTCTCCGTCTTCCAGTGCCCAACGCGGAATTCTCCTTCCTCGTGCTCATCGAGTTTGGAGCCGGTGGCGATCAAGCGAAGCTTGCGCGGCCAGCGCAGGAGGAAGTCATAGGAAGAAAATTCCCCGCTATCTCCCAGGTGCGGGTACCAGCTTTCTCTGGCACCGACGAACAGCACGCCGTTTCCTGCGTCCTGGATGACATTGCCCCGGTAATGAAAATGAAGAGTGAATTCCAGGTTGCGCGCGGGAGTTTGCGGAAGAACGACATCCAAATAATCGTTGCCGCGCGCGCTGCGTTCCTGGAGGTTCATGCCTTCATTTTGAAAAAAAGCGAGGATTTCACCTTGCTCGCCGGTGACGCTGTCTATCGTCAGAGCTCGGGAAAGCTGGAAAGCGAGAACGCGTTCCGTTCCGGTTTCCGCGCGCAAACGGACGGTGGCGGTGGCATCCAGTGAGTTGTTGGAGGAGATCGTAGTCTCGAGGGAGTAGTGCAATGCGCGAAAGGCTGCTGGAAGAACGGGAGAGTCCGGAACTCGATGCGAGGTCCAGACATCGTAGAACGATTTGCCGTTGATTGAGTGAAGTTGTCCGAGGAGGAATTGCTCGTCCCGCTGCGCGTCAAGCACGACATCGAACGGGCCGGTGGCGGCGCCTTCGAGCCCGGCGTGAAAGCAGGGCTTGGGATTGGGCGAAAGCCGATCAAAGAGAATGCGCAGGGTGTAGCTGGGATTGAGCTGACTTACTGCAGAATCCCATTGCGCGCTGACGGAGGTATCTGTCTGGGCCACAAGATTGGCGGCGCGGAATTGGCGAAGGCGAACAAGTTCGGCGGCGGTTTCGTCCGTGAAACGGAGATATCCGTTGATGAATTCCTGATCGAGGACGGGAACGCCGAGAAAACGCCCCATCTGCTGCTTTTCGACTGGATCGCGCGGGGCGGCCAAGACGTGACCGCGCCCGGAAAAAACTGCTCCGGTAATCTGGCCATCGAGCGGGGAGAAAAAGGCGACCGTACCCTCCTCAAAGGAGAGAACGGCGTCGCCACGGCGCAGTTGGATGTGATTGCCGGGGGTTATGCGATAAACATTGGTGGGATCGATGCGCAGCGCCTTGATCGCATCATACAATTCATGCGGTGATTGTTCCGTGGCTGGAAAAACCGCCGGACCCTGGAGACACCACGCCGCGAAAAAGATTGCCCACACCCTCATGGAAGAAGTGTAGTCACTTTCGGCATGAGGGAACAAGGCGGAGCGCATAGGCTCGCGGCCGCGGATTAAAATGGGAAGTTACCGCGCATGATTGTAGTTAACCGAATTCGCTGTGTCTTGCTGGGCGTCACGCTCCTTTCCATGAGCGCCGGGGCAGCGGCGGATACGATTGTGCTGAAGAACGGCCGGCGCATCATCGCTTTGAGCGCGGTGGAAGAGGGCAACAAGGTAAAGTATTTGACCTCCGCCGGGGAATTGAGCCTGCCGAAATCCATTGTTGATCATATTGAGAAAGGCGCAGTGCCGATGGCCGGCTCGCCGGGAGCCGATGCCGCGAACCTGGACATCGCCCCGCCGGCAGCGCAACCGATCGGCGGCGGAGACAGCGATGCGATCGAGCGCGCCGCGGTACACGATGGCGGGATCGATCGTCCTTACATCGCCAAGCTCGAAGGCGAAGCGCGTGGGGGAACGAAGCAAGCCAACTTCAATGCCGCGATGGGGCATCACGCGGCGGCAACGTTCGAAATAGCACACGGCGATATGGAACATGCTCTGTCCGACGAGCGCACCGCGCTGATCTACGCTCCAGAGGAGCCGGCGCTGCTGATGAACGTGGCCTACGTTCACCTCCGCCGGAGCGAATACAAACAGTCGCTCGATTACCTGGAACGCGCGAGACGGGTGGCTCCTGATAATCCGGACGTGGCAAAACTGGCGGGTTGGGCTTACTACGGATTGAACAAGCTGGAACAGGCCGTCGCGGAGTGGAAGAAGGCGCTGGCCTTGCGGCCGGATGCCGAGGTGCGAGCGGCGCTGGACAAGGCGCAACGCGACAAGAAGGAAGAAGAAAGTTACAAGGAAAACGAAAGCAGTCATTTTACATTGCGCTACAGCGGAGCTGCCGCGCCCGCGCTGGCACGTGATGTTTTGCGCACGCTGGAGATGCACTTTTCCGCCATCGAATCCGAACTGAATTATTCGCCGCCGGATTCCATCGGAGTGATCTTGTACACGCAAGAAGCGTTTGCGGACATAACAAAGGCTCCGAGATGGGTGGGTGCGTTAAATGACGGCCGTATTCGCGTGCCAGTGCAGGGATTGAGCGGGGTGAACCAGGAGCTGTCGCGGATCCTGAAACATGAATTGACCCACAGCTTTATCCAGCAGAAGACACACGGGCACGCGCCCACGTGGGTGCAAGAGGGACTGGCGCAGTGGATGGAAGGACAACGCAGCGGCGAGAATGCGGCAGCGCTGACGCAGATCTACAGTGATGGGCACGCTGCTCCCCTCGGACGGCTGGAAGGCTCGTGGATGGGAATGGCTGGGGATACGGCGCGCTACGCGTATGCCTGGGCGCTGGCGAATATCGAATACATAGAGCAGGCCGATGGGATGGGCGATATTGAACGAATCCTCGACCGCCTCGGGGCGGGAATGGCTACCGAGGCGGCGCTGCGCGAAGTGCTGCACAGCGATTACAACGATCTGGCGCAATCTACGGCAGAGTATCTGAAGAAAAACTACGGGCGCTGAGCCACTTCTAAAGGGACCTTACTCGCTCTCTCGTCAACGCTATTGCTTGCCATTCGCGGTTTCACAGCGCTAGGTCGTGGCGAGAAGAGCAGCCAGCAGAGCGGAGCGTGCGGGCATGGTGTTGATGAGGACGTGCTCGTGAGAGGAATGCGCGCCGTCGCCGACGGCGCCGAGACCGTCGAGCGTGGGGATGCCGAGAGCGGCGGTGAAATTTCCGTCCGAGCCACCACCGACGGTGCATTCGCCCAACCGGAGATGTATTTGCCGCGCGAGTGATTTTGCGCGCGTAAATAGAGCAGCACTCATTTTGCGTTCGAGCGGCGGACGGGCGAAACCGCCAGTGATCTCCAACCGGGCGCCTCGTTGAAGTGGGCGTAGAGCGTGCAGGCGGCGTTCCAGGCTTTGCATGTCGGAAACGCGAAGGGCACGCAGATCGAGTACGGCGCGCGCGTGTTCCGGGATGACGTTTGTGCGCGTGCCACCCTCGATGACGCCGGCGTTGATGGTGACGCCGCGTTGAGAATCATTCCATCCTTCGATGCGGGCGAGTTGCCGCGCCAGTTCGTGGATGGCGTTGATCCCTTCCTGTGGTGCCAGGCCAGCATGCGAAGCGCGGCCACGCACGATCAATTCGGCTTCACCGACGCCCTTGCGGGCCGTCTTCAGCAGCCCGCGCGGGCCGAAGGAAGGCTCCAGAACGAAAATGGCATCGCTGCGGCGCGCTTCCGTTTCGAAGATTTTGCGCGAAGATTCGCTGCCAATTTCTTCGTCGGAAGTCCAGAGGAAGACAATGCGTTTGCGAAGCGGTGTCTTTGAAAGCTGAAGAGCTTGCAGCGCGAAAAGCGCCTGGACGATTCCGGCCTTCATGTCGAAGGTTCCCGGGCCGTAAGCTTTGCCGGCTTCCACGCGAAAAGGCATCCTGGCGATGGTTCCGGTGGCGTAGACCGTATCGTAATGGCCCAGAACCAGAAGTTGGCCCAAAGGACGAGACTTGCCCGGCGCGCAAGTGATGCGCAGAAGATCGCCACGATGCTTTTGCGCAATGCGCTCCACGCGCGAACCGTGCCTGTCCCATTCTTCGGCGATGATGCCGCAGCAACGATCGGCAGCGGCTTTTTCCAGGCTGGGTGACTCCGCGGTGACGAACCGGCGCAGAGTCGCGAGCATCTGCGGCAGGCGAGGCTTCAAGAACTGCAAGAACTTCTTGGGGAAATGAGAATCCGGCATGGTGCGGAGATGCTATCAATGCGGCGCGATCAGAGCAATCCGGCAAAGACCATCGAGTTGAAGGAGGGCTTCCGCGGTCTGCAAATCGTGTTCACCTAGTAAGAGCGCGTATCGCGGAAGGCGGCGGTTCGCATATAATTGGAAGTTTGCCGGGGAAGAGCCAGGCGCCGCTGAAGAGGCCTGCGGCGACGGAGAGCGCCAATGATACTGGACGTCGTGGAAATTCAGAAGATTCTGCCGCACCGCTATCCCTTTCTGATGGTGGACGCCATCCTCGAGATCGAGCGCCTGAAGCGCATCGTTGGCGTGAAAAACGTCACCATCAACGAGTCACACTTCCAAGGGCACTTTCCGGGCCAACCGATCATGCCAGGCGTGTTGATTATCGAATCCATGGCGCAAACCGGCGGACTCTTGCTGCTCAAGGAAGTTCCGGACCGTGAAAAAAAACTACTCTACTTTGTGGCCGTGGATGGTGCGCGATTCCGCCGGCCGGTTGTGCCCGGCGACCAGTTGAAAGTCGAGATGAAGGTGCTTTCGTGGCGCGGCGACTTCTGCAAGCTGGAAGGAAAAGCGACCGTGGAGGGGCAACTGGCTGCCGAAGCCACGCTGATGTGCAAGATGGTCGACCGCGCCTCCGTGGCTAGGACGGATGAACCCGCGAAATGAAGAAGCACGAAATCCATCCGCAAGCCGTTGTGGCGGCGAGCGCAAAATTTGGCGAAGGCGTGAAGATCGGCGCGTACGCGGTGATTGGCGAGGACGTGGAATTGGGCGACGGCTGCGTGTTGCACGCGCACGCCACGGTGGGGGGGCCTTCGAAGTTCGGCATGAACAATACGTTTTATCCGTTCAGCGCGATTGGCGGCGATCCGCAGGACTACACCTTTCGCGGCGAGCGCACCGAACTGGTTGTGGGCGTCGGCAACATTTTCCGCGAATACGTCACCGTGAGCCGCGGCACACAAAAAGGCGGCGGCAAAACCTCCCTGGGTGACGGCAATTTTTTTCTGGCGTATTCGCACGTCGGGCACGATTGCTCGATCGGCAGCCATACTCTGTTTGTGAACGGCGCAACCCTTGCCGGACACGTCACCGTGGAAGATTTCGTGACCATTGGCGCGTTTTCACCGGTACATCAGTTTTGCCGGATCGGCCGCTATGCCTACATCGGCGCATCGACGGTGATTACACAGGATGTCCCGCCGTTTTCGAAAATCGTCACCGAGCGCGAGACGAAAAGTTTTGGCATCAATACAATTGGCCTGGAGCGCAAAGGATTTTCACCGGAGCGTTTGCAGGCATTGAAGCGGGCTTATCGTTTGCTCTTGCGCTCAAAGTTGAATACCTCGCAGGCGCTTGCCGAAATGCGGAAATCGCTGGGCGATTCCGCCGAGCGCGATACGGCCCGACTGGAAACTGGCGAAGCTGCTGTTTTCGCTGCCGCGGAAAAATACGGATGCGCTGATCGGCGCCATCGCTCGCGTGCTGGAAGAGGAAGGTATCCGCTTGGTGGATTCTACCCTGTTCCTCAAGCCATTGGTGCCTGATCCCGGCGTGATAACGCGACGCGCGCCGAATGAGCATGAAGCGGAAGATATGGCTTACGGACTCGGCGTGGCCAGGCAAATCGCGAGGATGGACATCGGACAAACCGTGGTCATCGCGGATCGCGCCTGCGTAGCGGTGGAAGCGATGGAAGGCACCGACGAGACCATCGCGCGCGCCGCCCGGATCACGGGCGGCAAGCCGCTGGTTGTCGTAAAGGTTAGCAAGCCGGGCCAGGATATGCGCTTTGATGTACCCGTGGTTGGTTTACCCACCATCGAACAGATGAGGGGTGCGGGCGCGACCGCTCTGGCGGTGGACGCCGGGCGGACGCTTCTTTTTGACCGCGCAAAACTGATCGAATTGGCGGATGGAGCAGGAATCGCGATTCAGGCGTTCCCTCCGCTCGCCGTGCCGGAACCAAATGACGCATCGAGGGGAATAAACAAAGAATGAGCACGGCGGCGGGAGAGTCGAAGAGGATTCGTGTCGCCGTCGTGGGTGCGGGCGAATTCGGACGCAACCACGCGCGAGTGTACAGGGAACTTAAAGGCGCGGAGCTTGTTGGAGTCTTCGACGAGAATCCAGAGCGCGCCGCGGCCGTCGCGGCAGAATTTCAGACACAAGTCCTGAAAAGTCTCGATGAATTGCGCGGACGCGCCGATGCCGCAAGCGTCGCCGTCCCGACTGTCGCGCATGCGGAGGTAGGTTGCCGGCTTCTGGAAATGGGACTCGACGTTCTTGTTGAGAAGCCCATGGCCGTGAATCTCGCGGAGGCCGATGCACTGCTCCATGCAGCGAATAAAAATAGACGGATTCTGCAAGTGGGCCACGTCGAACGCTTCAATCCTGCCGTGGTTGCAGTTGAGCCGATCCTGAACCGTCCTCTGTTTTTCGAAGTGCATCGATTGGGCGTCTTTACCCCGCGCAGCCTCGATGTAGACGTGATCTACGATTTGATGATTCATGATCTGGACATTTTGCTGGCGCTGGTTAACGAACCGGTGGCGGAAGTCAAAGCCGTCGGGATCCCGGTCCTGACGGATAAGGTGGACATCGCGCACGCCCGCCTGGAATTCGCGGGAGGAGCTGTAGCCAATATCACCGCCAGCCGGGTTTCCACCGAACGCGTGCGCAAGATGCGCTTTTTCCAGCAGCACGAATACATTTCGCTGGATTATGCGCGGCGCGATGCTCTGCGCATCGGAGTTAAGAAACCGGGTCCGCAGCCTGAGTTTGCGTTTGAAAAGCTGAATGCACCCGCGGTCGAGCCGTTGCACGCGGAACTCGAGGCGTTCGTCAATTCCGTGCGCTCGCGCAAAGAGCCGCGCGCAAATGGGGCCGCGGGACGCGCGGCGCTCGAATTGGCCGGCCGCGTCATGGCAAGCATCCAAGAGCACGCCGCGCGCGTCCAACTAGGCTCATTCGCCACACAAGCCAAAACAAGATGATTTCCCGGATTCTAGTTCCGATCGATGCTCGTCCAACCGCGGCGGTGGATGCGCCAACACAGCGCCGGCGTCCCACCACCATGGACGAGCGCACGCTGATCCCCGGCATGCTGCCCATCGTGCAGTTGGACGGCCATTCGACGATTCCCACGAATCTGCCGCTCGAGTCCATTGCCGCGCGCGTGGTCGTGCCCCGCGATGTGCATCGCGAAGCCTACAGCGTCACGGAAGACCATTCGACGCCAGTGCAACCGACCGACATGGACGAGCGCATCGCCGTGCCACTGGGCGCCGCACCGCCGGAAATGAGTGCCTACCCGCTGCATGTGCCGGAAGACCTCGTCGGCCCGGACGTTTTCAGTACCGGGGAAGTTCAACTGATCGTCCCCGAGCAGAGAGAAGAGAAGACCAAGTGGCAACTCGTTACGCGACTCGCTTCCGTCGCGTTTCACATTCTCTTGTTTGCCGTGCTGCTGTTCCAATCGAAGCTATTTCCACCGCATGAGCCGACCCAGGCCGAACTGGACCTCGCACAAAAGCAAATGACCGTGCTGCTTCCTCCCGGGGCGCTGGAATCGTTGAAGCCATCCACTCGACCGGTTCAACCTGCACCCAAAGTACATGTTGATCCACGCGTGCTGCGAGAGGTTGCGCCGCCCATCATTCCGACGCCGGCGCCTCAGCCGGAACGCCCGGTACGGGAGCTGCCAAACGCCCCGGTGCCCAAGCCGAACGCTGTTCAACCGGACCCACAGCCCAGCGCGCCGACGCCCAAAACGGATGCACCCAAACCCGCGCTAAGGCTCGAAGCGCCGGATACGCCGCAGCCGCAACATGGACTGATCTTGCCGAAGAATTCGACCAGCCGATCTCTTCAGGACACCATACGCGATGCCGCGAAGAGTCCGTCGGAAGGTGGCCGTTCCGGCGCCGTGATTGGACCGATGCCGCGCTCGGGCGGGTCAGTCGGCAGAGGTGGATCGCAGGGCGGCGGCGGTAGTTACGGCAATGGTTATGAGATTCTTACCCCTACCGAGGGTGTCGATTTCAGTGATTACATGGCGCGGGTTGTCGCGGCCGTGCGGCGGAATTGGTATGCCGTGATGCCGGAATCGGCCATGCTCGGCGACCGCGGTCGTGTGGCCCTGCAATTCCGCATCATGAAGAATGGCAGTGTGCCGGACGGAGAGCCGGTGCGCCTGATCGGATCCGGCAAGGAACCGCTCGACCGCGCGGCGGTCTCTGCCATTCGCTCGTCGAATCCGTTCGAACCGCTGCCGCCGGCCTTC
>WNFS01003058.1_pt1 | contig 12633 bp, 13 predicted proteins | sample 5400141 | NCBI WGS metagenome assembly WNFS01 (sample SAMN13153358, study PRJNA577476) | soil metagenome | isolation source: 60 cm saprolite under Madrone tree | place: USA:California | collected 2016-06-14
GACCGCGGTCACGACGTCGGTCACGCCCGGGCCCGCGGTCACCATCGCCACCCCGACGCGCCCGGTCGTGCGCGCCCAGCCGTCGGCGGCGTGCCCCGCGGCCTGCTCGTGCCGCGTGTCGATGAAGCGGAGCCGCCGCGCGCTCTCCGCCTGGTAGGCCGCGTCCAGGTGCCCGCCGTGCAGGGTGAAGACCTCGCGCACGCCGTGCCGCGCGAGCGTGCGCGTCAGGAGCTCTCCGCCGTCGATGCGGGCCATGGGGCGTGTCGTAGCAAGGGTCGCACGCCGGGGGCAAGGTGAAGACTGCTCTCGCGCAGGTTGGACTCGCCCGGACCCCTCTGCTAGCGTCCGGGCGCGGCACATGGGAACCGCCGAGCCGGCTACCCGGCCGCGCCTCTATCTGATCGACGGCAGCGGGTACGTCTACCGCGCCTTCCACGCCCTCCCGAGCCTGGGGACGTCGCGCGGGCTGCCGACGAACGCCGTCTACGGCTTCACCAACATGGTGGTCAAGCTCCTGCGCGAGGAGCGGCCGCGGCACCTGGCGGTGGTCTTCGACCTGCCGGGCGAGACCTTCCGCGACCAGCTCTACGCCGACTACAAGGCCACGCGCGCGCCCGTGCCCGACGAGCTCCGCCCGCAGATGGGCTACGTGCGGAAGGTCGTCGAGGCGCTCCGCCTGCCGGTGGTCGAGGTGCCGGGGGTCGAGGCCGACGACGTGATCGGCACGCTCGCCCGCCAGGCGAGCGGGGCGGGCCTCGAGACCGTGATCGTGACCGGCGACAAGGACCTGATGCAGCTGGTCGACGAGCGCACCACCTGGCTCGACACCATGCGCGACCGCCGCTGCGGCCCGGCCGAGGTGCGCGAGCGCTTCGGGGTCGAGCCCGCCCTCGTGCCCGACGTCCTCGGCCTCATGGGGGACCCGATCGACAACATCCCGGGCGTCTCCGGCATTGGCGAGAAGACGGCCGCGACGCTGGTGCGCGAGCTCGGGCCGGTGGAGGAGATCCTCGCGCACCTGGACGCGGTCGAGCAGAGCGGCGTCCGCGGCGCGAAGAAGCTCCGCGAGACGCTCGCGCGCGAGGCGGAGACGGCGCGGCTCTCGAAGGACCTCGCGACGATCCGCTGCGATCTGCCCGTCGCGCTCGACCTGGAGCGCCTGCGCTGGGAGGGGCCGGACGCGGAGAAGCTCCGCCCGCTCTTCGCCGAGCTCGAGTTCACCTCGCTTCTCCGCGACCTGGTCCCGACCGGCGCGGCGCCGGAGGTCGCGCACACGACCCCGCGCACGCCCGAGGAGATGCGCGCCGCGCTCGGGGCCCTCGCCGCGGGGGGTGCGGTGGCCGTCGTGCCGGTGGGCGCCCGGCTCGAGGGGCTCGCGCTCGCAGGGCCGAGCGGCCCGGTCGTGATCGCCGAGCCGGACGCGCCCGGCGCGCTCGCGGCGCTGGCACCGCTCATGGGCGACCTGGCCGTCGCCAAGCTCGGCGCCGACTTGAAGGCGCTCCGCGTGGCGCTCGCGCGCCGCGGCGTCGTGCTGGCGGGCCCCGGCTTCGACCTCGCGCTGGCCTCGTACTGCTTGAACCCCTCGCGCGCCGAGCACGGCATCGGTGCGCTCGCCGAGGAGATCCTGGGCGTCGGGCGCGACGACGGCGCAGAGCCGACGCTCGCCGCCGCGCGCGCCGCGCGCGCGGCGCACGCGCTGCGCCCGCTCCTCGAGGAGCGCTTGCGGACGCACGCGATGGAGCGGCTCTTCTACGAGCTCGAGATGCCGCTCGCCGAGGTGCTGGCCGAGATGGAGCTGGCCGGCATCCTGATCGACGTCGCGGCGCTCGGGGTGCTGTCGGCCGAGTTCGCGGCGGCGCTCGAGCGCCTGATGGCGGAGATCTACGCGCTCGCCGGCATGGAGTTCAACATCAACTCGCCGCCCCAGCTCCGTACCGTGCTCTTCGAGCGCCTCGGCATCTCGCCGCGCGGCGTGCGCCGGGGGAAGACCGGGCTCTCGACCGACGTGGACGTGCTCACGCGCCTCGCCGAGCAGCACCCGCTGCCGGCGAAGATCCTCGAATACCGCGCGCTCGCGAAGCTCAAGTCGACCTACGTCGACGCGCTCCCGGCGCTGGTCGATCCCGCGACCGGCCGCCTCCACACCTCGTTCAACCAGACCGTAGCCGCGACCGGCCGGCTCTCGAGCTCCGATCCGAACCTGCAGAACATCCCGATCCGCAGCGAGGAAGGGCGCCGCATCCGCGCCGCCTTCGTCGCCGCGCCGGGCCACCGGCTGATGTCGGCCGACTACTCGCAGATCGAGCTGCGCGTGCTGGCGCATCTCTCGGGCGACCAGGCGCTGATCGACGCCTTCGCATCGGGCGAGGACATCCATGCGCGCACGGCCGCGGAGGTGTTCGCGGACCGCCCGCCGGCGGAGGGCCGGCGGCTCGCCAAGGTGATGAACTACGGCATCGTCTACGGGATGGGGGCGGCCCGGGCGGCGCGCGAGCTGGGCGTCTCCCAGGCCGAGGCCGCGGCGTACATCGATCGCTACCTCGGCCGCTACCCCGGCGTGCGGGCCTTCATCGACGCCACCATCGCCGAGGCGCGGGCGCGGGGCTACGTGACCACCGTGCTCGGGCGGCGGCGCTACCTTCCCGAGCTCGGAGCCCGCGACCCCGCCGTGCGCCAGTTCGCCGAGCGGGCGGCGACCAACACGCCGATCCAGGGCTCGGCCGCCGACCTGATCAAGCTGGCCATGCTCGAGGTCCGGCGCCGCCTGGGCGCCGCGGCGGGCGGGGCCCGCCTCCTCCTCCAGGTCCACGACGAGCTGTTGCTGGAGGTGCCGGCCGACCGGCTCGCGGCCGTCGAGTCGGCCGTGCGGGATGCCATGGAGCGCGTCTTCCCCCTCCGCGTCCCCCTCGAGGTGGACGTGCGCCACGGCGCCAACTGGTCGGAGGCCCATTGACGCCTCCTGCGGCGCCCCGCCCCGGCCGGCGGGTGAATAGGCCGGGCGGCGGCCCGTCTCACCTCCGGCGAGCGTCCCGTGGCTTCTAGCGACTGGGAGCTCGTCCAGCGCGCGCGCACGGGCGACCGCGACGCTTTCCGCGAGCTGGTCGAGCGCTACCAGCGCAAGATCGCCGCGCTGGCGCTCGGCATGCTGCGCAGCCGGGAAGACGCCCTCGACATCGTGCAGGAGACGTTCACGAAGGCCTACCAGAGTCTCGACCGCTTCAAGGGAGACGCCGCCTTCTACACCTGGGTCTACCGCATCGCCTACAACCTGTGCGTGGACCAGCAGCGGCGGGCGGCGAAGGAGCCGCTGCTCACCCTCGACGCGGACGAGGACGCCCGGCCGGCCCACGCGCTGCCCGCCGACGACCCTCACCCCGACCAGCCCTTCGCGCGCGCGCGCGACGCGGAGATCGCCCGGCGGGTGCGCGAGGCCATTCGAGATTTGACCCCCGATCACCGAGCGGTCATACTCTTGCGCGAGTTGGAAGGGCTCTCCTACGCGGAGATCAGCCAGGTGCTCGAGTGTCCGAAGGGGACGGTGATGAGCCGTCTGCACTACGCGCGCCGCCAGCTCCAGCGGCGTCTGCGGGAGCTCCTGTGAGCGCCGAGCGGGTCATGACGTGCGCCGAGGTCGAGGGGCTGCTCGACGCCTTCGTCGACGCGGAGCTGCCCGCGCCCGCACTGCTCGCGGTCGCCCGGCACGCGGGCGGCTGCGAGGCGTGCGACGCGGCGGTGCGCGAGCTCAGCGCGCTCCGCGAGGCGGTCGAGCGCAGCGTCGCGGCCGAGGCGGAGACGCTCGACCTCTCGCGCGTGTGGCCGGCGGTCAGCCAGGGCGTCGAGCGCCACGACGCCCGCGTCGAGTGGCGCCGCCGGCTCCGTACCGTGCCCGCGTGGGGTGTGGCGCTCGCCGTGGCCGCGAGCGCCGTCCTCTGGATGCGCAGCCCGGAGCCCGAGCCCGCCCGGCTCGCGGCCGCGCCGCGCCGGAACCAGGCGGTGATCGAGCGCATCGACTCGAGCGGCCACTTCGAGCTCCGCCGCGACCGCAAGTACGGCACGACGCTCATCATGGTGAGCGACCAGGCAGGTCAGTGACGCGCGACGCCTGCCCCGCGATGCTCGGCCTCGCCGCGGGGGCGCTCGTCCTGCTCGCCGCCGGCCACGCGCTCGCGCTCGAGGTGCAGATCACCACGGTGCGTGCCAGCGAGCACGGCCCCTCGGACGCGCAGCTCATCGACCTCCGCCCGCGTCTCCGGCGCCTGGTCGGCTATCGCTCCTTCCAGGTCGTGGGCAAGGAGCGGCGCCGCTGCGCATGGCAGACGAGTGAGGCGTTCGCCATCCCGGGCGGGCGCATGCTGCACGTCGTGCCCAAGGCGATGCGCGACCAGGCGGTAGTGATGAGCGTCAAGCTGATGGACGGTTCCCGCGCGCTGGTGGACACCGACGTGCGTCTCCAGAATCGCGGGGTGATGCTCTTCGGGGTCGGTCAGGACTCGCGCGCTGCCGAGGGGGCGCTCATCATCATGCTGCGAGCGGAGGACTGAGATGGGAAGCTGGGTCGAGGAGATCGGGAATCAGCTCTGGGGCGTGGCGGAGGCGTTCGGCGCCGAGATGCGCGGGCAGGGGCTGCTCTCGCTCCTGCGGCCGGTGGCGCCGTTCAACCGCCCGAGCTTCCTCGCCCCGGCCGTGACGGTGGGCGCGCTGATCACCTTCCTCATGCTCTCGGGGGTGGCGGTGACGGCGCTCGGCGCGCTCCTGGCCGCGCTCCTGGCGCTCTACCTGCTGCTCGTCGAGGTGTTCGGGGTGACGGTCGAGCTGCACCCGCTCGGGGTGCGCTGAGCGGCGCTCAGCGCCCCGCCATGGCCGCGGCCAGGATGTGCGCGGTCGTCGGGCGCATGATGCGCGGATCCACCTCGCGGCCCGCGAGCAGCGCCTCGCGCACCTGCTTGCCCGAGATGGTGAGCGGCTTCTCGCCCGGATGGTTGTCCATCAGGTCGACGCGTCCGACCGACTCGTAGTAGGCGGCGAAGCCGACCTTGACGGGCTGGATCTCGAGATTGCCGCGGAGCGCGCCGAAGATCTCCTGAGCCTCGAAGTCGCCCCAGATGGCCGTGCCGTCGTGGAAGGGCGCGTCGGCGTGCCGGCGGCCGACGACCAGGTCGGTGAAGCCGAAGTTCTGGCGGTAGATGGCGTGCATCACCGCCTCCTTGGGGCCGCCGTAGAACATCTTGATGTCGAGGCCGAGGAGGATGACGCGGTCGGGGACCGACTCGCCGCGCGGCCCCCAGAGCGCGGGGTCGCTGTCGCCCTCGCCGAGGGCGCGGGTCGCGATGAGCGCCTCGTAGGTCCGCATGCGCACGTCGGCATGCACGTCGTCGCCCTTGGTCTCGCCGATGAGCGGGTTGAGACACGCGCCCGCGTCGTGCCCGGCGCGCAGCAGCGTCTCGAGCCCGTAGACGAGCGCGTACTCGTGCGCGCGGTGGAGCGGGTTGCGGGTCTGGAAGGCGACCACGCGGTTCCAGCCCCTGGCGGCGAGCAGCCGGCGCACCTCGCGCGGCGCCAGCACGTACTTCCCGAACTCGGGGTGCTTCGGCTGGGGGAGCACGCGGAGGGTGCCGCCGAGGAGGTGCGTCTTGTCGGCGTCGCCCTTGAGCACCATGTCGGCGCCGGGATGGTCGGTGCGCTCGGTGCCGTAGACACTCTTCAGGTACTTCGCCTTGTCCCACGGGTAGACGTCGCTGATGGCGAGGGTCGCGACCACGGCGCCGGTGCTGTTCACGAGCGCGACGGTCTGTTCACGCCCCACCTTCTGCGCCAGCCCGGCGGTCACGGGAAACGCGATCGGGATCGTCCAGGCGTAGAGCCTGCCGCCGCGCTCGATCACGCACTCGTCGAGCACGCGCTGGTAGGTGGCCTCGTCCATCGGGCCGGTGAGCGGGGAGAGCCCGCCGTCGCCGAAGCGATAGACGCTCGAGAGGTCGGCGTCGGAGACCGGGACCTCGGGGAGGCGCGCCGCCGCGGCCCGGAACCGCTCCACCTCGTCCGCCGGGACGGTGAGCGACACGGGCTCGGCGAGGCCGCCGTGGGGAGGGATCAGGTCGGGCATCGAGGATCCTTTCTCTGCGCGCGACGGGGTGAGGCTCGAAAGACGCGTAGGCTACGAGAAACGGGCGGCGTCCTCAAACGCGGGCGAGATCGACTCATCGACCTCAGGGTCGCGGCACGGCGAGCGTGATCCCGATCAGCGGCCAGTAGTACCGCGCCACCAGGTTGAACGCCGCCCACGCGATGACCACCATCACCGACCCCGGCACCAGCATGTCGCGGAGCCGCAGGTAACCCGACGAGTACGCGATCGCGTTGCCGGGCGTGCCGACGGGCAAGGTGAAGGCGAGCCCGGCCGGCAGCGCGACGGCGGGTGCCATCAGGCGCGGATCGATCCCGAACTGCGCCGCGATGCCGAGCGCCACGGGCATCAGGAGCGCCACCACCGCCGAGTGACTCATCGCCTCGGTCAGCAGGATACCGAGGGCGGAGATCATGGCGATGACGGCCAGCGGGCTGTGCGCCCAGCGGCTCACGGTCACGCTCGCGATGAAGGTCGAGGCGCCCGAGCGGTTGAGGGCCGAGCCGAGCGCGATCGCGCCGCCGTACATGAGGAGCACGCCCCAGTTCACGTACTGCTCGATGTCGCGCCAGGCGAGGAGGTCCAAGAGGAAGAGGAGCACCACCGCGCCGAGCGCGATGGTCGCAAGCCCGAACTCCTCGCCCCCGATGATCCAGGCCGTGAGCGTGCCGAGCATCACCAGGGCGATCGACTTCTCCTTGCCCGAGGGCCTTCCCAAGCGGAGCGCCTTCTCGGCGATGATGACGTCGGCGTCCCGCACGGAGGTGATGTCGATCGGGAAGAAGCGCACGATCACCTGCCAGCCCGCCACCAGCAGCACCACCACCAGGGGCCAGGCGACGAGCGTCCACTGGGCGAAGCTGTAGGTCTGGCCGTTGAAGTCGCGCAGCATGCCGAGCGCGAGCGGCGCGCGCCCGCCGCCCAAGAGGGTCGCGATGCCGCCGATCTGCGTGCCCCAGGCCATGGCGAGGAAGAGGGCGCGGCCGTAGTTGCTCTGTTGGCGCGGCAGGCGGAGCACGCGCGCGATCTCGACCGTGATCGGAAAGGTCATGGCGGCGACCGCGTGTTCCGACATGAAGAACGCCATGAACGCGTTCATCAGGAAGAGCGAGAGGAGCAGCGCGCGCGGCGTGTGCCCGAACCGGCGCAGCACGCCGATCGCGATGCGGGTCGAGAGCCCGCACTTCATGAGCGAGGCGGCGAGGATGAACGCGCCCAGGATGAAGAACACGGCCTCGTTGCCGAAGAGCGCGTAGGTGTCCTTGGCGGAGAGCACACCGGTGGTCGGCAGGAGCACCATGGCGAGCAGGCTCGTCACCATGAGCGGGATGACGTTCGTCACCCAGTAGACGAGGCAGAGGGCGAAGATGGCGAGCGCGCTCTGCCCGGCGGGCGTGAGCCCGGCGGGCGGCTCCATGGCGCGCAGGGCGAGGAAGCCGAGGAGCCCGACCCCCAGCACGACGGGCCGGTACGTGTGCCCGGCGAGGATGCGCCACAGCGGCCGGGTGTCGATGATGACGTCGGCGGGCGGCTGGAGCCGTTCCTGGGGACGGGCCACTAGAGGTGCGCGGCGTCGAACGACTCGTTCACTTTGCGCACGCGCAGGCGGCGGCGGAAGTGGGCGAGGCCGCGCGCGGCGAGCGCGCCCAGGCGCGAGCGGGTGAGCCGCTGGACGGAGACCGCCAGGCGGGCGCCGTCGCCCGCGAAGTGGCGCGCCTCGAGCGGCGTGATGCCGAGCGCCAGGTCGCGCACCCAGCCCATGTTGATGCCGCGGCGCTTGACGGCGCGGTAGAGGTGCGCGAGGACGGGCGTCACCTCGGCCGCCGCCGGCACCGGGTACTCGCCGCGCAGGATGGTGGCCACCGGCACGACGCCCATCCCGACCAGCGCGTCGATGCCGGCCATGGTCGAGTCCGCGGGCTCGAGGCCGAGCACCAGGTCGGTCCACACGGTGCCGCTCGGGAAAACCTTGGCGGCATGCGCGAGGGCCTCCAGGTAGCGCTCGCGCCCGATGTAGCGCGCCCGCCCGATGCAGTGGCGGTTCAGGACGTCGGGGTCGAAGAGCTCGAGGTTGTAGCTGACCGCGTCGACGCCGAGCGCGTAGGTCCGGTCGATCCAGGCGGTCGTGCGCGGCGGGTGGACCTGGGCGGCGATCAGCGTGTCGAAGTGCCTGCGCACTGCCTCGATGTAGGGCGCCAGAAAGGCGATGCCGCCGTCCTCGCTCTCGAAGTGGCTGGTGTTGAAGTAGACGAGCTCGCACGCGCCCTCGTCGAAGGCGGCGCGCACGACCTCGAGCACGTCGGCGACCGGGACCGCCTCCCGGTCGGCCGGGAGGCGCGCGCCCTCCACGCAGAAGCGGCACGGCGTGCCCTGCACGCTGAAGCCGCAGGCGGTGCTCGGGCAAACCAGCAGGTGGCTGCCGCGCACGGTGGCGATGCGCGCCATGGGGGTGCCGAGGCTGGTACGGCGCTCGTAGAAGGCCGGCCGCGGGACGGGGCGGACCTCGACCGGCGCGCTCTCGGCGCCGCCGGCGTCGCGGCGCACGAGGAAGTGGCGGCGGCCGTTGGCGAGCAGGACGAAGGGCGAGCCCGCGGTGTGGTGCTCGTCGATCGGCACGTCGACCCGGACGGCGTCGGGCAGGACGACCTCGAGCGGACGCGCCGTGTCCCCCGCGCCCAGGCGGGCGGCGCTCGGGTCGAGGCGCGCGCCACGCACCGCGAGCTCGAGCTTCCACTGCGCGGGGTGGGTCATGACGCGCCGGCGCAGCACGAGCACCCCGCCGTCGCGAGGTCCCTCGCCGTCGCGTTGCCCTCGAGGCCGAGCGTGGTCAGGCGGCCGTGGACCGGCGGCGAGAGCAGGACGCGCAGCACCTCGCTCGCCGTGAGCGCGCCCAGCGCCAGCCGCGCGGGCGCGGCGTGCGCCGCACCCCCCGCCGCTCGGTCGCCGCCGTGCTCGCCGGGCGCGAGCGCCTGGCCCCAGCACCGCATGCACGGCCGTCCGACGAGCGTCGCGACCAGGATCCGATCGCCGACGAGCAGCCCGAGGACGAACGGCCTCCTCGCCGCCTCCAGGCCGAAGGGCGCGCCGTGGGGGACGTCGTCGTCGGTCGAGGTGAGCTCGAGCAGGCCGACGGCCACGTCGGCCGCCGGTCCCTCGCTCGCGCTGGAACGGCAGTCGGGCGAGAGCTCGGGCAGGGGGCCGACGCCCGCCGACACGTGCAGCGTGCCGACGCCCGCGCGGCCGAGGAGGGTCACCGCCGCGGTGGCGGCCGGCCCGGCGCCCGCCACCGCGACCCGGGCGGCCAGGAGCCGCTCCTGCCCCCGCCCGCCGACCTCGGGGAGGATGATCTGGCGGCCGTAGCGCTCGATCTGCGCGTCGGTCAGCATTACTCGATGACGTTCTTCTCGATCGGCTCGACCGTGACGCCCTGGGCGCGGAACCACTCGACCGCCGCCTCGATCTCCTCCTGCCGGCCGTCGAGCTCGAGGGCGATGATGCCGAGCTCCTCGCTGACGCTCGCGCTGCGCACGTTGAACACCAGGTCGAACTTGCGGCTCATCTGGTAGATGAGCGGCTCCTTCACGAGCTTCTTGGGATAGGTCAGGTAGAACTTCCCGCGCGCGCCCGCGTCGCGCTTCGCCTTCGCCAGGCGTGGCGGCGGCGTCCGCTTCATGGCGTCGTCCCTCCGAGCTTCCCCCAGCCGATCCACAGGTTGGTCGAGAGGTAGCGGTCGCCGAAGTCCGGGAAGAGCACCACGACCGTCCCCTCACGCAGCCCACGCGCCACCTCGAGCGCCGCCACCTGCGCCGCGCCGCTCGATTGCCCGAGCAGCAGGCCCTCCTCCCGGCCGAGGCGGTAGACCATGTTGTAGGCGTCCTCGGTCTCGATGCCGAGCTTCCGGTCGAGCTCCGCCTCGTGGTAGATGCCGGGCACGATCGAGGACGCCATGTGCTTCAGGCCCTCGATGCCGTGGAAGGCATCGGCCGGCTCGGCGGCGATGACCTGGATGCTCCGGTTCTGCTCCTTCAGGTAGCGCCCCGTCCCCATGATCGTCCCGCCGGTGCCGATGGTGGCGACGAAGTGCGTGATCGCGCCCTCGGTCTGGCGCCAGATCTCGGGGCCGGTGGTCTCGTAGTGGGCGAGCGAGTTGGCCTCGTTGTTGTACTGGTCGGGCTTGAAGTAGCGGTCGGGGTGCTCGGCCAGGATCGTCCGGCAGAGACGGATGGCGCCGTCGGAGCCCTCGAGCGGATCGGAGAAGATCGCCTTGGCGCCGAAGGCGGCGACCACCTGCTTGCGCTCCTTGCTCACGTTGCCCGGCATGACCAGCTCGACCGGGTAGCCGAGCGCCGCGCCCACCATGGCGAGCGCGATGCCGGTGTTGCCCGAGGTCGAGTCGAGGATCGTCTTCCCCGGCACGAGCCGGCCGCGCGCGAGCCCGTCCTCGATCATCTTGAGGGCGGGGCGATCCTTCACCGAGCCGCCGGGGTTGAAGCCTTCGAGCTTGCCGAGGATGCGCACCGCCGGCGCCACGCCGTCGCGTGTCCGCCGGATCTCGATCAGCGGCGTGTTGCCGACCAGCTGGAGCGCGGAAGGCACGGCGAGCGGCCCGGCGGACGGTGAGGTCGGCCGGGCGAGGACGGCGCGCGCGGGGAGCATGGGGATGGCCGCGCTAGCGGCCTCCCGCGATCGCCGGGACGATGGACAGCTCGTCGCCCGCCTTGAGCGGCGTCTCGAGGTGCTTCAGGAAGCGGATGTCCTCGCCGTTGACGAAGATGTTCACGAAACGCCGCACCTGTCCGGACTCGTCACAGATGCGCTCCTTCAGGCCCGGGTAGCGCCGCTCGAGATCGTCCACGAGCGCGGCCACCGTCGCCCCCTGCGCCTCGACTCCCCCGGCGCCCCCCGTGTACTTGCGGAGCGGCGTCGGCACCTTGACCTGTACCATGATGACGGTTCCTCCTTCCGGTTGCCAGTCAGACGGCGCTCGCCGCGCGGGCGGCGTTCAGGCGAGCGAAGAGCTCGTCGAAGTCGGCGAGCCGCGCCGGGATACGGAACGGCTGCTCGACCGTGTCGAGCACCGCCTCGAGCGTCTTGTAGCCGTTGCCCGTGACGCTGATGACGATCGACTCATCACGGGGGATCCTCCCCTGTTCGATCAGCTTCTTGGTGACCGCGACCGTGGTGCCGCCCGCGGGCTCGGTGAAGATGCCCTCGGTGCGGGCGAGGAGCCGGATGCCGGCCACGATCTCCTCGTCGGTGACCGCCTCGCCCCACCCGCCCGACTCGCGCACGGCCTTGAGCACGTAGAAGCCGTCGGCCGGGTTGCCGATGGCGATCGACTTGGCGATCGTCTGCGGCTTCACGGGCGCGATGAGATCCGTGCCCTTGTGGAGCGCGTTCACGACGGGCGCGCAGCCCGCCGCCTGCGCCGTGTAGATCTTGAAGTCGCCCTCGACCAGGCCGAGATCGCGCAGCTCGCGAAACGCCTTGGCTACCTTGGGCAGGATCGTCCCGCCCGCGGTCGGGACCACGATGTGGCGCGGGAGCCGCCAGCCGAGCTGCTCGGCGATCTCGAAGCCGTAGGTCTTGGCGCCCTCGGTGTAGTACGGACGCACGTTGATGTTGACGAAGGCCCAGCCGTATTTGTCCGCCACCTCGCTGCACAGCCGGTTCACGTCGTCGTAGTTGCCGCGCACGGCGATGGTGCGTGGATCGTAGATGGCGGAGCCGATCACCTTGCCCTGCTCGAGGTCGTCGGGGATGAAGATGTAGCAGGCGAGGCCGGCACGCGCCGCGTGCGCCGAGACCGAGTTGGCGAGGTTGCCGGTGGAGGCGCACGACACGGTCTCGAAGCCGAACTCGATCGCCTTCGAGATGGCGACCGAGACGACCCGGTCCTTGTAGGAGAAGGTCGGGTGGTTCACCGAGTCGTCCTTCACCCAGAGCTCCCGCACGCCGAGCACGGCGGCGAGCCGGTCGGCGCGCACGAGCGGCGTCATGCCCGAGTGGAGCCCGACGCGCGGCTCGCCCTCGATCGGCAGCAGCTCGCGGTAGCGCCAGAGGTTCTGCGCCCGCGCGGCGATCTTCTCGCGCGTCAGCACGCGGCGGATGGCCGCGTAGTCGTACTGGACCTCGTACGGGCCGAAGCACGTCTCGCACACGTGCAGCGGGGCGACCGGCGTCTCGGCGCCGCACTCGCGGCAGCGGAGACCCTTCACGTAGCTCATGGGGCGTGACTCCTTTCGGCGGCGCGGGTGGCGCACGCCGGGCAGCGCGGATTCGAAGCGACCGGAACGGTGCGCCAGCGCCCCGCCTGCGTGTCGAGGGCGAGGAGCGCGTTCGCGTAGGCGGGGGGCTCGCCGGCGAGCAGGCGGATCGCCTCGGCGGCCTGCAGCGCGCCCGCGAGCGCGGCGACCGGCCCGAGCACGCCGGCCTCCTGGCACGACGGCACGTCGCCCGGCGGCGGCGCCTCCTCGAAGACGCAGCGGTAGCACGCGCTCCGCCCGGGG
>WNFS01003429.1_pt1 | contig 12633 bp, 6 predicted proteins | sample 5400141 | NCBI WGS metagenome assembly WNFS01 (sample SAMN13153358, study PRJNA577476) | soil metagenome | isolation source: 60 cm saprolite under Madrone tree | place: USA:California | collected 2016-06-14
TCGAAGGTGGCCGGGCTTTCTGAGATTTTGATCAGCACCGATGTTCCTGCGGGGAAGGGATTCATCATATCCAAGTAACACCCATACAATCCCAACTCGCTCAGGCGAGTCGTTATACGTACGTCCGACTTATCCTCGATGAGTTCGGCGGAAGCAAAAAACGGATATCTCTCTGAGCGCCGTTTTTCTTGTCCCATGCAATCGCTCCCGGAAAGAATCCTCATCAATAGTATCCCGGATTGCTGCGAAACCCTTCCCAATGGTCCTATTGATAACCGCGCCGCCCACCCCCGCCTGCGGCTGCTTTCCACCCACTGTTTACTATCTCTTCGCCAATTGCAAAGGAAACGCGGTGGCAAACCAGGTCCCGTTCGGCAACAAGATCTTCGGGCACGCCAAAAGGTCCCGTCGATCTCGCAGGCACTGGCCTAGACACTGCGAGAAGCTAACCGACAATAAGGCCCCGCTTTGGTGGGTGGGGACTTGACATTCCGCACGTTCCCGTTCCCTCGACCCATCCTCGACATTCGCGCGAACCCTCCTCTAAGGACTCCAACGGATACTTGTATCCCTTTTCTTTTTCAATCACTCGTTGACCCTTTCGTCTCCGCCGTCATCCAACGGAATGCCATATATCCCCTTTATTTTCATGTCATTTCAAACTTTTTTCCGTCACAACGAACGGGTACGCCCCTGCTCTCTTTTCCTCGGCTGCTCCTTGCTTTCTCTCTTCGGTTTCCCGTTTTCCGGCCACGCGTCACCTCCCGGCCCGGCCCCGTCCTAGTACATTCGTACTTTTCCAGCGCGAGACCTTTTTGTACCCGGAGTTCTATTGTCCACAACCCCGGCTCCCGGCTACACTTGTCCTTCATGCAGGAGGTTTCCCCTTGACCGGCTCCGAACGCCGAACAACCCAGCGCTTTCAAATGCGCCTGCCCCTCACCGTGCGCTGGACCACCGGTGCGGCCGTGGGCGAAACCGCCACCGAATCCCGCGACGTGAGTTCCCGCGGTGTTTACTTTTTCCTTTCCAAGGACGTCAGGGAAGGCTCTCCCGTCGAAATTCTTCTCACCCTGCCGAACGAGATCACCCTCGCAGGTCCCGTGCGCGTGCGTTGCCTTGGCCGCGTTCAGCGAACCGAGCCGCGCGACGAGGGCTCCATTGGAGTGGTTGCCGCCATCGAGCGCTACGAATTTCTCCGCGGCAGCGAGGACATCCGGCAGTAGCGCTGTAGCGCCTCTTGCGGAAACAGTTTGCAATCGCTTCTTCTGCGAGCAGAATTTTTGAGCAGGCCGTTCCCCGCCGGCCCGCTGGTTTGGTTGGCACGCTGTTCTGGAAAATTTCCGATGCTTTTTCGAAAAGTTTTTCCGTCCGCGGATTCACGGTGCGCGTTTTCTAGCAACGGACCGGAAAATTTTCGGACACCCACTTTCTGTGGCACGCGGCATTGAAATTTTCCGACCTGTGTTTTTTTGCAGGTGCCTTGAGTTTTTTCCAAAAAGTTCCTTGCTCGCTCACTGCGGAGGCGGGCGGGATAAGCCGGGGTGCCTCGGCCCCTCAGCGGAGCCCCCGGCTCTTTTCTTTGTTGCGCGATGCACTCTCCTAAACGATAATTTTCGTATCCCGCAGCCCGCACGTTTCCATGAACGCCGCGCAGCGACGTTACCACTGCGCCGCCTGTACTTCCGGTCAGGCGACTTCCACAGCCCTCCTGCGGGATGATGGCCGCAGCCCAGCAGCCAACAATCGGGGTTCAACGCGCGGAGAATTTGCTCTGCGCCAGGCGGAGCGAGTTCTCTGCGCGGGCCGGCCATTTTGCCTATTGTGGCGTGAGGACGCGATAGGGAACTATTGCGGGAAATTCTTGGCGAGATTTTTTGGGGGAAAATTTGGGGATGGCTTCAAAGATTCAGCAAGAAATTCACGCAGAGAACTCCGCGGAAAATAGCGCAGGAGCTCAATCGCTTCTCGAACTTGCGGAGATACTGGACCAGCACAAAATCTGGGTCGAGTCCGGCGGGGACTCCGGAACCAAAGCGGATTTCTGCGGTGTCGATCTCGCGAACGCAGACCTGACCGGCGTGAACCTGCAGGGAGCGCACCTGCACAAGGCGAATCTTCGCCATGCGGATCTGTCACTTGCGAATTTGCGCGGCGCCAGCCTGGTGCGCGCCGACCTTCGCGACGCAAACCTTCTCGGAACAGAACTGCGCGGCGCGAATTTAATGGGCGCAAATCTTTATGGCACGGAAGGTTTGTGGGTTGGGCGTCTCGGTGGAACAAATTTGTTTGACGCGATTCTGCCCGAATCTATTTCCACTTTTGACGGCCCCACAACGATCGCGCAGGCGACGAAAATGGCGCGATGGTTTTATTTCTCGTTGCTGCTAATGAGCGCCGCGTGCTGGCTGCTCATCTCCACAACCACGGATCCCCGCCTCATGCTCAACGCTTCCGCGATTCCGCTTCCACACATCGGCAATGTACTGCCGATGACGGGCTTCTACTTGGGCGGCCCACTGCTTCTGCTTTTGTTCTATTTACGTTTTCATTTTCTGCTTTTGCGATTGTGGGGGAACATGGCCGCTCTTCCAGCGGTCTTTCGCGACGGGCAGACCCTGGAGAAAGATAGCGCGTGGTTCTTGATAGGGCTGGTGCGGCGCCATTATCGGTGGTCGCGGGATACCCGGTCGCCGCTTTCCTTGCTGGAAACGGCGCTTTCCGCGCTGCTGGCCTACTGGGTGGTGCCGGCGACGCTGATTTTTTTCTGGGCGCGCTATCTGGTGCGGCAGGATCTTCGGGGAACGATGCTGCAAGTACTGGTGGTCGCGGCATCGATCGCGGCGGCCACGTGTCTTCCCCCGATTGTTTCGCGCGTGCTGCGCCAGGGAGATTTGCACCGCCCAAAATCGAAAAACACATTCCGGATTGTCGCAGCGACGTTGCGTTCGGCGGCAGCGGCAGGATTGATTCTCTCTTTGCTTTCTTATGGCGTAATTCGAGGAATTCCTTCCGATCGAAGCATCGCTCCGGAAGTTGCATCCACCGATATCCGCCGGTGGGCTTCTCAAGCGCTTCAAATAGCGGGTTGCCGTCCCTATGCAGAGCTTGCGGAAGCGGCTCTCTCGCCACTGCCGGGGCGCGGAAGTTTGTCCGAGGAAGCGCTAGCGGCAGTTCCAGGAGCGCGGCTCAACCAGATGAATCTGAGGTACGCGCGGGCGTATCGCGCGGTTCTCGTAAATGCGCGGTTGTGGCGGGCCGACCTCGAGGGCGCTTATCTTTCCGAAGCGGACTTGCGCGGAGCGAACTTGCGTGAAGCCCTGCTACATGCGACGTCCCTGGACCGGGCGCAAGCCAACCATGCAATTATGGTCTCCGCGGATGGCAGCGGCGCAAATTTTTCGGCGGCGGATCTGCGAGGCGCGGATCTTTCCTACGGAACTTTTGAGAACGCCATTTTCTCGAATGCGAAGCTCAATGGCGCTTCACTATACGCCGCAAATCTTCGCAACACTCATTTCCTGCGGACAGACCTTTCGCGAGCGGACCTGCGGGACACGAAGTTTGAAAGGGCCGTGCTTTCGAGAGCGGTGCTGGAGCAGACAGATTTGTCGTCGGCAAAACTTGAGGAAGCCAATCTCACCGGCGCGCAATTGAAGGGCACAATCCTTCTGGACGCGGATTTGAAAAGGACGGACTTACGCGGCGCGTTCCTGGCGGGAGCGATTCTGCGCGGCGCGGAACTCGAAAGAGCAAACCTCGATGGCGCCGACCTGCGCGGCGCGCTGGGGTTGACGGTCGAGCAAGTGTGTTCCGCGGCGAACTGGCGTGGCGCGCTGATGGACCCGCAATTCCGCCAGGAAGCCGAATCACGCTGCGGCACCACCCGCTAATTCGAAGACAAGGTTCTGAATTCTCCCACACAGCGTGATTGTTGCGTCTTCCGTGCCCCGACGCGCGGCGTCGACGGCCTCGAGAACGATTATGCGTCAGACTAATTATTTGATATCTTAACTCGCAAGTAGTACGTCTATACGGTAAAGAGCGCGCGATTCCTGGCCGGAAGGCAGGGGTTAGACACTTGGAAACTCTGGGACAAGACGTTCGCTATGCACTCCGCATGATCCTGAAAAGCCCAACGTTCAGCGCGATTGCGGTGCTTTCTCTCGCGCTGGGCATCGGTGCCAACACGACCATCTTCACCGTGGTGAACGCCGTTCTTCTGAATCCTCTTCCCGTGAAGGACATATCCAGGCTGGTGCAAATGGATACGGTAGACACCAAGACGATGGTGACCCAGGCGAACGCCACAAAGCTGGGCATGTCTTATCCGAATTTCCAGGATTACGTGCGGCAGAACCAGGTTTTCACGGGACTAGCGTGCGTCTCCGGAGGACCGCTCACGTGGAGCGGGGGAGCAGAACCTCAGCGAATTTTTGGACTACTCGTGAGCGCGAATTATTTCGACGTTCTAGGAGTGCGCCCGGCCCTGGGCCGTTTTTTCCTACGCGATGAGGACAAGAAGCCGGGCGGGAATGACGTCGCGGTACTGAGCTATAGCCTGTGGAGCAATAAATTCGGCTCCGATGTAAACCTCATCGGCAAGACGATAACGCTGAACGCAACGCCGTACACAGTGATTGGCGTGGGCCCCCGCGGCTTTAAGGGGAATTTTACGCTCGTCCCCACGGAGCTGGTCTGGATCCCCGTCAGCATGTACACCCAGGCGCTCGCCGGGTTTTTCAGAGACAATTTCAACGATCGCCGCCTTCTGGGGACCATAACAGTCGGCCGCTTGAGAACCGGAGTGAGCTTGAGTCAAGCACAAGCATCGCTCAAGACCATCGCGCTGCATCTGGAGAGCGAATATCCGAAGGACAATGGCGGCCGCAGTGTGGCCTTGACTCCGCTGGCAGATGCGGCTGTGGGAACTAACAATTCCGCCCAAATCAAACTTGCCGGCGGATTGATGATGGGGATTGTGGGCCTGGTGCTTTTGATCGCCTGCGTGAACCTGGCAAATCTCCTTCTGGCCCAGGCTGCGCGCCGCGAAAAGGAAATTAGTGTGCGCGCGGCGTTGGGAGCCAGCCGGGGCCGCCTGCTGCGTCAAATGCTGACGGAAAGCGTCGTTCTTTCGCTTCTCGCAGGGATTGTGGGCCTGGGGATCGCGTACGGCGGCCGTTCCGCGCTCTGGTCGTTCCGACCGCCTTTCATCGAGAAAAATGACATCGATCTTGCGCTCGATTCCCATGTGCTGCTGTTTACGTTGGGCATCGCGCTTCTTACCGCTCTGTTGATCGGCATAGCTCCAGCGATCAAGTCCGCCAAACCCGACCTGATCGAAGTACTGAAGGTTGGCGGGCGAGGGGGAACCGTAAACTGGACGCGGAGTCCGCTGCGCAGCATGCTGGTGGTGTCCGAAATTGCGCTGGCGCTGGTCGCGCTGGTCGGAGCGGGTCTTTTTATCCGCAGCATGCAAAACGCGCAACGCATCGATCCCGGGTTCGAATCGGAAAAACTCTTCATGATGGCCTTCGATTTGGGGGCGCTGCACTACGAAGAAGGCCGCGCGCAAGAGTTTTTCCGAGCCGCCGTGGAGCGCGCGAAAGCGTCTCCCGGCGTGGAAGCCGCGACGGTAGCTTCCAATTTTCCTCTGGGAGGGGGCTTCGAGCACACGGTTTTTCCCGAGGGTCAAGACGAAACCACTGGTTATCGCGGAACGCTGACGCAAGCCGATGACGTCACCCCCAGTTTCTTTGAGGCGCTGCGCATCCCGCTGATTCGGGGCCGCGTTGTGAATGATTCCGACCGTCAAAACACGGTGCAGGTTGCGGTGATTAACGAGGCGATGGTCAAACAGTTCTGGCCGAACGCGGATCCATTGGGCAAGCGGTTTCACTTTTTTGGAGAGCCGGCTTTGCGCGAAGTGGTGGGAGTGGTGAGAAATACAGTGGTGAATCAAATTGGCGAGGAACCCCAGCCTGTCGTCTATTTGCCGATCACGCAGGACTTTTCTCCTGCGGTGACGCTTCAGGTACGCACAACCGGCCGGCCTGAAGCGGTGATCGGGGCCGTGCGGGGCCAGCTCCAATCGCTCGACACGAACATGGCTATCACAAACGTGCAGACGATCCAGGAAATTATGCGCCAGGGACTCTGGGCGCCGCGCATGGGCGCGGGCTTATTGACCGTTTTCGGCGGACTCGCCCTGATTCTGGCAGCCGTGGGCGTGTACGGCGTGCTTTCCTACTCCGTGAGCCAGCAGACGCGTGAAATTGGAATCAGGATGTCGCTCGGGGCGCAGCAGGGGCAGGTTTTACGGATGGTGATTGGCCAGGGTTTTCGGCTGGCAGTCACAGGACTGGGGTTGGGTTTGCTGGCCGCGTTTGGGCTGACGCGAGTGCTTTCGAGTTTGCTCTTCGGAGTCAGCGCGCACGATCCCGTCACCTTCGGGGGTGTCTCGCTCGTTTTGGTGAGTGCAGCAATTCTCGCTTGCTACATTCCGGCGAGGCGCGCAACGAAAGTGGATCCGATCATCGCGTTGCGCTACGAGTAGCGGCGAAGCGCGGACACGAATGTCCTACCACAACAGCTTCAGGCCGAACTGGATTTGCCGCGAAGTCGTGGATGTGCTGGTGATGACGCCCGCCGTTGGCGAGACGCCCGAAGGAGTGAAGACAACGGCATTGGGCAGGTTGAAATTCGCCCGGTTGAGAAGGTTGAATATCTCCGCCCGAAACTGAAGATTGAGCCGCTCGCGAATCCGCGTGTCTTTGAGCACGGAGAAGTCCCACGTGGCCAGGCCCGGTCCGATCAACGTATCTCTCCCGACGTTTCCATAGAACCCACCATTTGCAGCCGTGTTCGCCGGAGCCAGAAACGCATTGGGGTTAAACCACTGGTTCGGCTTGCCAAGAGTCACCGGCCCTGTGAAGGCTGGATTTGCGAACGGGCGCACCGGATTCCGTGTGTCCCCATTGTTCGACGGGTTGTAGCTGAGCTGCGGCGAAAACGGGAAGCCGCCCTGCAACGTCACGATGGAGTTCACCGTCCAACCGCTCGCCAGCGCGTTTGCAAATCCCTCCAAACCACCAAGAAAACGCTTCCCGTGGCCAACCGGGAGCGCATAAGTTGCATTCGCCACCGCAACGTGTCTGACGTCGAAAGTCCCTAAGCCCCGATCTGACCGCAGGTTGAACGGATTCGAAGCCAGCGCCGGTCCGCCTCCCGATGTCGTCGCGTTGAGAGAGTCCCCGTCGTCGAGAACCTTCGAGAACGTGTACACTCCTCGCAGCGTCAAGCCTCCGCTAAAGCGGCGATTCACATCCACTTGCAGCGCGTTGTAGGAGCTGTCTCCTTCCGAAAACCAGGTCCACGTATTCGCGATTGCGGGATTGGCCCTCGTCGTCGTGGGCACAAAGAAAGTTCCCGCCGGGACAGGCGTGTTCGCTATCCCCGCCGGAAACCCTTTGGGATAGGTTGCGGGGCACGGCGACGCCGGGCAGATCACGGGAAAAGGCTCGTTGGCATCAATGCCGACCAGCTCGTGATAACCATGCGATCCCACGTAGCCCACCGTCAGCGACGTGTTTGGTGAAAGCTGCTGCTGGATCCTCAACGAATAGGAAATCAGCGTCGGTGTCTGCATATCCGGCTGGACTCCTCCGGGGATGAGCTTCGCCGCTGCAGGAAATGGGCCAGCAGGGTTGATCGGTAGCTGCGACACCGTCAGCGGCGTGGTAAACGTCACATTGAATGGCGCATTCTGATCCGCGCGGTATCCTAAAGCATCCTGAAGATCGTTGTATATCCCAAATCCCGCGCGAATCACGGATTTCGCGCTGAACGGGCTCCACGCCACTCCAATCCGCGGCTGCGGCAAAAACTTTGCGTTATTCACAGTGAACAGCGAATCTCCGACGCGCGGCTGCGTTGAAATCACTCCATTCGTAAACGTATAGTTCGAGGCCCGGCCGTGCGCCTCGTTCCAGCCGGTCGTAAACTCGTCCCGAAAACCCAGCGTCACCGTAAGTCTCGGACTGATCCGGATGGTGTCTTGCGCATACCACGCGCCCAGCAGCGAGCGCCAATTCATCTCCGTTGGCGACGGATCGAACAAGAAACTGGAAATCGTTCCCTTCAGAAACGTTTGCAGGCTGGTGAACGTCGCCTGTCCAAACTGGCTCAGCGCAATGGTTTCGTTCGATTGAAAACGCTGGAACCAAGCGCCGAATTCAAGCTGATGCCGCCCCCGCGTCAGCGTTACGTGATCCTCGAACGTGTACAGATTTCGCACGATTCTCAGGTTGCTTCCGTTATTGCTTCCCGCCAGTCCGAGCTGCGCTTGCGGATTCGATGCCGCGCTGCCCCCAACCACTACCGCTCCCACGGGATGTCCAATCAGAAACCCAGGAACGCTCGCCGCTGGCGTCCCCGGCGTCGGCTCTCCCGTAAAAAAATAGCCTGCGCGCGAAAAACCGAATCGCGCGCTGTTCACCAGTGCGGGCGAGAAAACGTGCGTCTCCTCCAGCGTCGCCACCTGTTCCCGCAGCGTCACGACGTCGCTGCTGAAAGGATCGAGCGGCGTAGCCGTGAAGTCCTGGCCGTCGTCGATGGTGTAGATCCCCGCGAGCGTGTCCCGCTGCGAAAAAATGTGGTCCACCCGCGCTGTCCCAAAATCCTCTCGAATCGTTTGCAGGGGACTGCTGAAAATCTCAGCGATTCCATCCGGGTTCGCTGGAGTCGAAAAGTCTTTGTCGGTGGGAGACGGCGTGGGCCACAGATTCAACAGCGGTTTCACGCTTGCCGCTGCATCCGCTCGCGATCGCAGGTCCGGAACGAAGGCCGCCGAGGTCTGATGCAGGCTCTGCCGGAATCCCTCGTAGTTGCCGAACAGAAACGTCTTATCTCTCTGAAGCGGCCCTCCCATGGAAGCACCAAACTGGTTCCGCCGAAACGGTGGAGCATCCCCCTGGTCGAAGAAATTCGGCGCATCCAGCACGTTGTTGCGCAAAAACTCGAATGCTGTCCCATGCCACTGATTCGTTCCCGATTGCGTTACGATGACCACTTGCCCGCCGGGTCGCTTGCCAAATTCGGCTCCGTAAGAGTCGCGCTGCACATTGAATTCGCGCACCGCGTCCACGCCGAGCAACATCCCGCTCGTTCCTCCGGGTTGCATGTTGTTTTCAGCCGCGCCCGTAAACTCCACGCCGTTGAGCAAGAAAAGATTTTGCTGTGGCCGATTCCCGGAAACGGCGAAGTTGTTCCCCGTGGTGGAATTCGATATTCCTGTTCCGCCCGTTTTCATCCAGGTGAAATTCACGATGCCGGGATTCAGTGGCAGGAGCAAATCATAACTTCGCCCGTTAAGAGGGAGATCCTTTACTTGCTGTTCGCCAACCAAGCCGGAGATATCTCTCGTCGTCGTGCTCACCATTGGCACTTCTTCGGTCACGGTGACGCGCTGTTGCACCTCTCCCACGTGAAGCCGGATATCGACGCTCGCTTCTTGCCCCACAACGAGATGGATGCCGCTGCGGATCTCTTCCTGGAAGCCTGATTTCGTCACTTTCACTTCGTACTGTCCGACGGGAAGGGAGACCACTTGATAGCGGCCGGCATCGTCGGTCGCCGTGTTGCGTACCGCCGCCGTTTCCAGATTTTTGGTTGTGACCGCCGCCGCAGGGACCGGCGCGCCGGAGGGGTCCGTCACGATTCCCGAAAGGCTGGCGGACACTTGGGCGCGGGCTGGGAGCAGGCAGAGCAAGATCAGGAACAGAGCGTGAAGAATGGAGGCGTACAACGCCCGCGTTAATCGCTTCCTGCGAGGCTGAAGACTTGCGGGAAAATTGTTGCGAACTATCGACGCTCCATCGCGATGCATGTAGAAATCCCCCGAGGGAAAATAGAAGTTCCCTGAATCGCCCGGTGAAAATCCGCCGGGCAAAGCGTCACCATTCAAAGTGGATAATTCAATACGGTTTGGATAGTTATGTCAAACCGACTTAATACGAATACTTGATGTGTGAGTTTATCCGGATTTCAAGCGGAGAAATCGTACGTGAGCAAAACATGGCTAAGCGTTTTCACCGAAGCGCTTGATATCTTCAGGGCCTTCCTTGAGGGGCTTGACCGCGCGGCCCTGCACGAGCTGGCGAATCTGCGCAACAATGTCGGGATTGGCGAGCGTGGTGATGTCTCCCGTGTCCATGTGATTTGAAATCGCGGCCAAGACGCGGCGCATGATTTTTCCGGAACGCGTCTTGGGCATGTCCGGAACGATGTGGATGCGCTTGGGGCGGGCGATTTTGCCGATCATGGTCTCGATCGTGGAGACGACCTTGTCCTGCACGGCTTTCTTGGAAAGAACGCCGGGTTTGAGTGAGATGTAAACTTCCGGAACGCGTCCCTTCACTTCGTCAACCACAGGGACAACGGCGGCTTCGGCAATTTCCGCCACGGTCAGGCAAGCGGATTCGAGCTCCTTGGTGCCGAGCCGATGACCGGCCACGTTGATGACGTCGTCGACGCGGCCGAGAATGCGGTAGTAACCGTCGGCGGGAAGAACGGCGCCATCGGCGGCGTAGTACGGCCAGTCGCGCCAATCTTTACTCTGTGGGTCTTTGCAGTACTTCTTATAGTACTGAGTGACGAAGCGCTCAGGATCGCCCCAAATCGTTTGCATGATGCCCGGCCAGGGATTTCGAATACAAATATTTCCGGCAGTGTGGGAGCCGGCTTTGACTTCCTTTCCGTTCTCGTCCCAGATCACCGGATAGATTCCGAGCGCCGGAGGCCCTGTGCTACCTGGTTTCATCGGATCGAGCGCCGGCTTTGTGGTGCACAAAAAGCCGCCCGTTTCCGTTTGCCACCAGGTGTCCACGATAACCGCTTCCCGTTTGCCCACGACGTCGTAATACCAGCGCCAGACTTCCGGCTCGATCGGCTCACCCACGGTGGTCATGTGCTTGAAGCGGTAGTTGTACTTCTTTGGCTCGTCCGCGCCGGCTTTGCGGAGCATGCGAATCGCCGTAGGGGAAGTATGGAAAATGTTCACGTCGAGGCGCTCGGCGATGCGCCATGGACGGCCCGCATCGGGGAACTGCGGTACGCCTTCGTAGATCACGTTGGTTGCGCCGAGCGCCAACGGGCCATAGACGATGTAGGAGTGCCCAGTGATCCATCCGATGTCGGCCATGCACCAGTAGACATCTTCGGGATGAATATCCTGATAAAGCTTTGCCGTGCCCGTCACATAGGCGAGATATCCTCCAGTGCGGTGCTGGCAGCCTTTCGGCTTGCCGGTTGTGCCGCTCGTGTACATGAGGAAGAGCGGGGCTTCAGCGTCCTGCGAGACGGGCTCGACAATACGGCCCGCGTAGTCCTTGAGCACATCCTCGATGTAGAAATCGCGGCCCATGATCATGGGAGCGTCCGAGCTGTACTTGTTCGCGTAGCGTCTCCAGATCAGCACTTTGTCAATCGGCTGTCCTTCTTTTTTCGCGGTTTCCACGGCGAGGTCCGCGCTGGCCTTGTGATCGACCCACTTGCCGTTGCGATGATAGCCGTCGGCATAAATCAAGACGCGGCTGCCGGAGTCGGCGGCGCGAAGACCGCATGCCTCTCCGCTGAAGCCGCCGAAGACGACGGAATGAACGACGCCAAGGCGCGCGCAGGCGAGCATGGTAATGGGAAGCTCCGGGATCATCGGCATGTGGATGGTGACGCGATCTCCGGTTTTCAGTTCCGCAAAATCACACAGCATCGCGGCGGCTTCATTCACGCGGCAGTACAGTTCGCGGTAGGTGAGCACGACGGGTGATTCGCCTTCCGGCTCGGGCACAAAAATGAGCGCGGCTTTGTTCTTATGCTTTTCCAGGTGGCGGTCGACGCAGTTATAGCAGGCGTTGAGCTTGCCGCCGACAAACCACTTCCAGAACGGCGGATGACTGGTATCGAGCGTGGTGTGCCAATAGTGGTCCCAGTCCAAGAGCTGCGCATACTCGTGGAAGCACTCGGGTAAAAATACTCTTCCTCCTTCCAGTGCACGGCGATTTGCGCTTCGTTTACTCGCTTTGCAGGCTTGCGTTCAAGCTTCTTTGCGTCTCTGGGAGCGCGTTTTTTGGCGCGAGCTTTGGGCACGGTGGTAACTCTCTCTTGAAAAATCAGCCTATTCTATGACGAGGGAGCGGGGAACTGCACGCGCAGAATCGTGCGTTGTGAAATTGGACTGCTCCGTGAGGTGGCGGGGAGAATGACAGCGATTGGAGCCGGGCGCCGGAAACGTGGTACAAGATGTGCTCGAACATTTACCATGCCATCTCTCCTTTTCTCACTGGTTCACTGGGTGGTGAGCTCAGCGCAGTTGCCGGTCGAAGAAGCTCCGTTTTCTTTGTGCGAGCCTATTAAGCGATTCGCGTAGTCTTATGGCTACGAACCAATCACCGCCGCTTGCCGACGTTTTCCTAACGAACGCTCGCGATGCGGCCGCTACTGTCGAGCGCGTGTCAGCGTCGCCCGCAGCAGTTTTCGAGGCACTCGAGAGGGCCACAAAAGGGGCACGCAGCATCGTGGTGGCGGCAGGCGAATGGCTCCCGCCGGAAATTCTTTCCGTTGCGCGCGACTTGCCCA
>WNFS01003061.1_pt1 | contig 12627 bp, 12 predicted proteins | sample 5400141 | NCBI WGS metagenome assembly WNFS01 (sample SAMN13153358, study PRJNA577476) | soil metagenome | isolation source: 60 cm saprolite under Madrone tree | place: USA:California | collected 2016-06-14
CTGTCCGATGGCGCCGCTCTCTCACCATCGCGCACCCGCGCCGGAGTCGTCAAGCAAATTGGTCCATTGGGACGAGTGCCGACACCCCGACCCCGCACAAACACCCGATCAATCCCGTGTGTTTCGCACCGGAAAGTAGCTAGAGCCACCTGCTCAGGATCGCGCGTATTCCAGCCATCCTCCGCCAGACGGACCTTCTGGATGGCTGTCTCCCGAATAAATGGAGGCAATGGAGGGCGTGTTTCTTGCGTGCCGTCCCTGGTCGTGATCGTGCTCATAAGAAGTGTTCTCCTCCACTGGTTCCAAACAAGTGGAAGCGTTTGATCCCTCCCGTTCTTTCGATGCCCCACGTCTCGCGGGCGTTCCGGGCCTGCGTACGGTCGCGCGGCCCGGACCGATGCCGCGGAGGAGAAATGGCCCGACCGCACAACACCTTCGCGGCTCCAGTCCGACGTGCCGTCGAGACACCACCGTCTTGCTGATCCTTGCGGAAAGCTCCGGGAGCCGCCTTCGTTGCGGGCGCGGCCCGACTCTAAACACACAGCAGCGCTCACCGCGCCGTATCGGCATAGCGCCCGATAGTGTCTGGTCTCGCCGTCGTGGAGACCAGCAATTGCGCGGTGGTTTTCAGCAATGCTGCGAAAGACGTCTAGAGTGGATGAACCATGAATCGCCGTAGGAATGGAGAGCCAAATGAACGATACGAAGAGCAAGGTAGCGATTGTGACCGGCGCTTCGCGGGGGATCGGTTCGGCGGTGGCGGAGCGACTCGCCGGCGAAGGCTTCTACGTCGTCATCAATTATTCGGGCGAGGCGGCTTCCGCCGAAGCGTTGGCCCACAAGATCGAGGGCAAGGGCGGTCGCGCGCTCGCGATCAGGGCAGACGTGAGCGAGTCCAAGGACGTCCGTCGCATGTTCGATGCCGCCGAAACGACATTCGGCGGCATCGACGTGCTCGTCAACAATGCGGGCATCATGTTGCTCTCGAGCATCGTCGAAACCGACGACGCGAGCTTCGAACGTCAGGTGGGCGTCAATCTGAAGGGCACGTTCAACACGCTGCGCGAAGCTGCTACACGTATCCGCCACGGCGGCCGCATCATCAACCTCTCGTCGAGCGTCGTCGGCCTGCTCCAGCCGACCTACGGCGTATATGCCGCGACAAAGGCGGCCGTCGAAGCGATGACGAGCATCCTTGCCAAGGAGCTTCGCGGCCGCGCCATCACCGTCAACGCGATCGCGCCGGGCCCGACTGCTACGGACCTGTTCCTGAAGGGCAAGCCGCGGGAGGTCGTCGAGCATCTGGCCAAGCTCGCCCCGCTCGAACGCCTCGGCAAGCCGGAGGACATCGCCGCCGCCGTCGCCTTTCTCGCCGGCCCCGACGCCGCCTGGATCAACGGCCAGACGCTGCGCGCCAACGGCGGGATCATCTGAAGCCGACCCTGCATCAAGAAAAGGATACGAATCATGAAGCATGTCATCGTCATTACCGGGGCATCGAGTGGCTTCGGGGCGCTCGCGGCCCGCGCGCTCGCCCACGCGGGGCACACCGTCTACGCCACCATGCGCGAGACGATCGGCCGAAACGCCCCCCAGGTCGCCGAGGTCGCGCGCTACGCGGCCAAGCACGGCGTCGATCTCAAGACGGTCGAACTCGACGTCGCTTCAGATCCTTCGGTGCAAGCCGGCATCGCGAAGATTGTCGCCGACCATGGCCGACTCGACGTGGTGATCCACAATGCCGGCCACATGTCGTTCGGTCCCGCCGAGGCATTCACTCCCGAACAGTTCGCGGAGCTCTACGACATCAACGTGCTCAGCACCCAGCGTGTCAACCGAGCGGCGCTGCCCCAGATGCGCAGCCAGGGTCGAGGTCTCGTCGTCTGGATTTCGTCGAGTAGCAACCGCGGGGGCACCCCACCCTATCTCTCGCCCTATTTCGCGGCGAAGGCGGCGATGGACTCGCTCGCGGTCAGCTATGCCAGCGAGTTGGCCCGCTGGGGAATCGAAACATCGATCATCGTGCCGGGCGCCTTCACCAAGGGCACCAACCATTTCGCCCACGCCGGATCGCCTGCCGACAAAGCGCGAGCTGCCGAATACGACGAGGGACCTTATGCAGGCCTGCCAGATCAGAGCCTGAAGGGGCTCGCTTCACTCGAACCCGCAGATGCGGACGTCGGCGCCGTCGCCGAGGCAGTCGTCAAGGTCGTCGACACGCCCTTCGGCAAGCGACCATTCCGCACGCATGTCGACCCGTCGCAGGATGGCTGCGAGATCGTCAATGGCGTAGCAGACCGGGTCCGGGCGGAGATGTTCCGCCGCATCGGTCTGGAAGATTTGCTCTCGCCGAAGGTCATCGACCGTCCCCCGTCGACGCCCCGAAGTAGGGTTGAAAAAAGGAGAAGGACCCCGTGATCACCGACGCGCTCACGAATCCAACCGTCAGAGCCGCCATCGAGGCGCTGCAGAGAGGTGACGGCAGCGCTTGGTCAGCGCTCTTCGAGCCCGATGCCAAACTCTACGACGACGGCAGCCCCCGCAGTCTCGACGAGTTCACCCGCGACGCGCTCGGTCACGAGCGGTTCACTTCGATTGAACGCGTCGACAACGACGGACTGGGCCTGGTCGGGGCATTTCACTCGGATGCATGGGGGGATTTCAGAACGTACTTCAACTTTCAGCTCTCCTCCGCGGGCAAAATAGTGCGGCTCGACATCGGGCAGGCGAAGTAGCGCGAGATGCACACCGTCATCGTCCTTGCCGTGGGCTTCGGGTTGTTCGCCCTCTGTGCTTTGGTTGGTCACGTTCTCGGGGGCGCCCCAGGGGCCGCGACGGCCGCGCTCGCCTTCCTCCCGCTGTGGTTCGTCGGAGCGGGCATCAACATGTACCTGGGCGTAAAGAGAGCCGGCTACTCCCCTTCCGAGGAGGCACCTATCTTTCTCGTCGTCTTCGGAGTCCCCGCTGCCGCGGCGCTCCTTGCATGGTGGAAGCTCCGCTGACCCCGTCCGCCCCCCCAATTAACGCCAATGCACAGGAAGGTCTTGGTCGGCTATCCGAAGCTGTCGAGCAGCGTCTTGGCGGCCCGGAGATCGGCGGTGCCAAAGCCCTCGGTGAAGCGGCCGTAGAGCGGCGCGAGGAGCTCACGCGCCGGCTCGGTCCGGCCCTGTGCATGCCACAGGCGGGCGAGGCCGGTGGCGCAGCGCAGCTCCATGGACAAAATCCCTTGCTGGCGCGTCCAGTGCAGCGCGTGCTGGAAGTGCTCCTCGGCCCCGGAGGCGGCGCCCGGGGCTCCCGCCAGCAGGACCAATTCGCCCTTGATGCGCAGGAGCTCCGCGATGCACCAATGCTCCTCGTCACGCTCGGATCTGGCGAGCGCCTCGTCGATCGTGGCGAGTCCCTGGGCGATCTCCCCGCTTCTGGCCAGCCCCTGCGCAAGGCTGCCGAGCAAGGCGGTATGGTGCGGGACGAAGCCGGTTTCGCGGAGCTCGTCGAGGGCGTCGCGGAGAAGCGGGAGTCCGCCGCCGACCTCGCCGCGCTTGATGAGCAGGACGCCATTGAGGCAGCGACCCCGCGCGTGCCAGACGGTGAGCGCGTGCCGGGCCGAATGGTCGAGCAGCATCGCCACGAAGCGTTCGGCGGCCGGCAGATCGCCGATCCAGAGCGGGACCAGACACGCCGCCTCCAGCGCGTAGCACAGCGAGAGCGCATGATCGATCGCCCGCGCGTCCTCGACGTTCTCCTGGGCGGTCCGCAGAGCCTGATCGGGGAATCCCTGCAGCCAGAGGATCCGCGCCAGTATCATGCGGCTTGCCACCTGCTGGTCGTACTGAAAGCGGATGGCGTGCGACCGGCGAGCCGGAGCGACATAGCGGCTGAGCATGCGCTCGAGGTGCCGCCGTGCGTTCGTCTGGTCTCCCAGGTAGTGCAGGGAGACGCCGACCATCCGCTCGCCGACGAGCAGCTCGGCCAGATTGTCATTGCCAGCGACCCGGCCGCAGAAGGTTTCCGCCAGCGCCAGCGCGGCGCGACACTCGCCGCGGCTGACGCGGAAATGCCACAGGCCCCAGAGCGCCCGCAGCTGATACTCGATGTCGTCGACGCGCTCGGCGATCTCGAGCGCGGTCGTCCAGGCTGCGGTGGTGTCGGGCGCGGGGCCCTTTGTCTGCATGAGCGACACGCCAAGAGCAGCGGAGAGCTGCATCTCACGGCGCCCGCCTCGACCCGAGCGGGGTTCGAGGCTCGCGAGCGCGCGCTCGACGCGGCCGCGACACTCGACCATCAGTGAGTACTGGAACCACAGGGGCACCGAGGCGGCAGTAAGTGCGGCCCCGATCGACGCGTCGCCGCTCGGCGAAAACGCCCAGTCCAGCGCCGCCCGCACGTTGTCGATCTGGCGGCCGTACGCCGAGACCCACTCGACAGTGGCCCGCGTCTCCCATTCGACCTCGGCCCGCTCGAAGAGGTCACGGTAGTATTCGGCGTGGCGTCGCGCGACCTGCTCGAGCTCGCCGCTGGCGGTGAGCTTCTCGAGCGCGTAGGCCCGAGTCGTCTCGAGCAGCCGGTATCGCGCGACGGCGCCCGTGGCTTCCACCGCCACGAGCGACTTCGCGGCCAGGTTCGTGACGCTGTCCACGACCTCCGGTGCGCCGAGGTCGGCGGCCGTCGCGACGGCACTCGCCGCCTCCAGCGTGAAGCCGCCGACGAAGATGGCCAAGCGACGCAGGACGGTGCGCTCGGTCGCGGAGAGCAGCTCGTAGCTCCAGTCGAGCGTCGCGCGCAGCGTCTGGTGCCGCGGGAGCGCCGTGCGGTGGCCGCCCGTGAGCAGCCGAAACCGGTCGTCGAGACGGGCGGCGAGCTCTTCCAGCCCGAGCGTGGCGGTACGGGCTGCCGCCAGCTCGATCGCGAGCGGGATGCCGTCGAGGCGCCGACAGACCGCGCCCGCGATCACCGCGCTGCGCGCGTCCGGCGAGAAGCGCAGGTCCACCGCTCGCGCCCGCGCCACGAACAGCTTGACGGCGGCTGCTTCCAGCAGATCCTCGCGATCCTGGGCTCCCTCCGCCGGCACCTCGAGCGAGAGCACTCGATAGACGTACTCCCCCGGTGCGCGCAGCGGCTCGCGGCTGGTAGACATCACGCGGGCGTGCGGATTGGCGCGCAGCAATGCCTCGGCCATGCGGGCCGCCGCCTCGATCACGTGCTCGCAATTGTCCAGCACGAGCAGGAAGCGCTTCGCGGCGAGAGCCGACGCCACCCGCTCGGGTGACCCTGCGCCGGCGGGGAGCGTGAGCCCGAGCGCGACCGCGACGGTGACCGGCACCAGCCCGGGATCCGACAGTGGCGCGAGCTCGGCGACCCACACCCCGTCGGCGAAGCCCGGCAGCAGCTGCTGCGCGACTTCCAGGCCCAGCCGCGTCTTGCCGATGCCCCCGGCTCCGATCAGCGTGAGGAGCCGGTGGGCCCCCAGCAGCTCCGTCACCTCCGCGAGCGCAGCCGCTCGGCCGATCAGCTCCGAGGTCGGCGCCGGGAGATTCGTCGGCGGGGGCGCCTCCGGCTGTGCGGCCGCCGACGTGAACAGGAGATCGGTGACCGGGCCCGGCACGGGGTCCCCGCTGGCGGGCGCGGACACCTCGGTACGGCCTGAGCGAGTGGGCCGCGAGCGCAGGATTTCCTGGTGCAGCTGGGTGGTTTCCGCCTCGGGCTGTGTGCTGAGCTCCCGCTTCAGCGCGTCCGCGCAGAGCTGGTACTGGCGTAGCGCGGCCTCCCGGCGCCCGAGCCGCGCATAGAGCCGCATGACCGCGCGCTGAACGGGCTCCTGCAGCGGGTCGAGCGCGAGAAGACGAAGACCGGTCTGGACGGCCGGCTCAGCGGCGCCGGCCTTCTGCTGATGGGTGAGCAGGCGCCCCAGGCCCTGGATGGCCAACTCGTGCAGGCGCTCCCGCTCGGACGTGAGCCATTCCTCGAACGGGCGCTCGGCCAGCGCCAGCCCGGCCAGCAGGTCGCCGCGGTAGAGGCCGGCGATCTGCTCGAGCGCCTCGGGGCGGCCATCGGCGACCAGCCGCTCGAACCGCGCCACGTCCACATCGACGACCGCAGGGTCCAGGGCCACGCTCGGGCCATCGAGAACCATCCCGGACCGGGCGGTCCGGGGCAGGGCCTTCCGGATTCTCGAGAGGGCGTGGCGCAGGTTGCCTCGGGATTGGGCATCCTGCATGTCCCCCCACAGAAGGGCGGCGAGCTTCTCGCGCGGGTGGGCCTGGCCGGCCGGGAGCGCCAGGTAAGCCAGGAGGGCCTGGCTCTTCTTGGTCGGGAGGACGAACACAGCGCCGGCTTCGAGTTGTGCTTGAAATCCCCCCAGAAGCGTGAGTTTCAGGCTTGCCGCGGGCTTCAATGCTCCTCCAAGACTCCCGGCACGAGGCGGTGCCGAGTATGCCACAGGCCCCCACCGCCCTCCACCTGGCCCCCCGCCCGCTCACGCCATTTTTCACGCTGCCGGGCACGATTCGGACACGGCCACCCGCGTACAACGGCCACTAGAGAACAGGCATGGGTAATCACCAAGGGAGCGAGGGCATGGAGCCGACAGAGCATCTTGGCGAGTACACGACCCTCATCGTTCGCATCCGGCAAGACGATGCCGGACGGCTGAGCGGGGTGGTGGAGCGCGCGAGGACGGGAGAAAAGGTTCGGTTCCACGGCCTGGAGACCCTGAGCCGCGCCGTGGCCTCTCTGCTTTCGACCACGGCCGAAGGGAGCTGACGATGATGACGGCACTGGGAACGAGTGCGGACGGTCACGCCCTGCCGGGATGCCGGCTGAGGCGGGTGACCGAGTACATCCAGCAGAACCTCGACAAGGACCTCGCGCTTGCCGAGCTCGCGGCCGTGGTCTGCATGAGTCCCTACCACTTTGCGCGCCTCTTCAAGGGCAGTACCGGGGTGCCGCCCCACCGATTCGTGGTCCGGCAACGGATCGCCCGCGCCCGCGGCGTCCTGGCAACGTCGGAGCTGTCGATCGCGCAGATCTCGCGGATGGTCGGATTCCGCACCCCGAGTCACTTCACCACGGTGTTCCGCCGCGTCCTGGGCATCACGCCGGGAACCTACCGAACGGTGGCGTTGCGCGAAGACCGGCCCGGCCGGGAAGGAGGGTGAGATGAATTTCACTGAGACCGTGGTGGAACGGACCTATCAGGAGCCTGGGGTGGACGAGCCACGTCCGCTCTTCCCTCGAAAGGCCATCGATCGGGACGCCGCGCTCGTGGAGCAGCTGCGCCGAGCGGACGCGGGGGCGGTGGAGGCCCTTGTGGGCGCCTACGGGGATCGCGTGTATCGCCTGGCCATTCGCATCACGGGCAACCCGTCCGACGCCGAGGAGGTCGTGCAGGACACGCTGTGGACGGTGAGCCGCAAGATCGACAGCTTCCGGGGGGCGGCCGCCTTCGGCTCCTGGGTGTACCGGATTACCGCCAACGCGGCCTACCAGAAGCTGCGGGGACGGCGGAGCAAGCGGAGCGAGGTGTCGTGGGAAGATCTCGGCCCGACATTCGACGACGAGGGTCAGCATGTGGAGGTGACGGTCGACTGGTCGAGGAGACTGAAGGACCCCGCGATCGAGACCGAGCTGAAATCGGTGCTCAGCACGGCCATTGACGAGCTGCCGATGGACCACCGCACGGCCCTTCTCCTGCACGATGTGGAAGGGCTCTCGAACCCCGAGATCGCCGAGACGCTGGATGTCAAGCTGGGCACGGTCAAGTCGCGCGTGCACCGGGCGCGGCTCTTCCTGCGGAGGCGCTTGGCAGACTACATAGGCGCCGAGGTGGCGGGCGCCGCTCACTGAAGGCGCGCCTCGTGGCCCTCGAGGCCCGCAGCGCGACTCAGCCGATCCGCGCCGACGCCGACACGATCGCTCGGCACCTAGCGAAGTTGGATGACCTCCTTCACCGCGATGTCGCTCGGGCCAATGCGTTCTTCCGGACGCACGTCGCGCCGATCACATGTCGGCCAGTCAAGGGCGCGGGACGGAAGTTCTACCGGGCCACGATGGCCGCAAACGAGGGCGAGACGCGGCTAAGACACGCAATATGGTGACCAGGATTGCGTGGGTCAACCTGCGCGGCGGCGCGCCTCCTTGCAGTGAACGCGCGATATCCGTATCGTCTCCCCATGATCCTCGTCTGCGGCGAAGCGCTCTACGATCTCTTCCTTGCGGACAGCGATCCACAAGGGGTTATCGCCATCGATGCGTGGCCGGGCGGTTCACCCTTCAATGTGGCGATCGGGTTGGCCCGGCTCGGTCAAGCCGTCAGCTTCTTCTCGAGCATATCGACTGACGTGTTCGGCGAGGGGCTGGTGCGTCTTCTGAGACGGGAGGGCGTGTGGGACGGCTATTTACGCCGCTCTCCGGCGCCTTCCACCCTCAGCATTGTTGGGGCCGGCCCTCAAGGTACGCCCCACTACAGTTTTCGCGGCGACGGCGCGGCTGACCGGATGATCTTGGCCGCCGACCTACCGCCGAGGATCACCGGCGTGCGCGCCATTCACGTAGGTTCGCTCGCCACCGTCGTCCGGCCGATCGGGGAGGCCCTACGGTTGCTCGTGTTGCGGGAGTCGAGCAACTGCGTCGTTTCATACGATCCAAACGTCCGGCCGACGGTCGAGCCTGATCCCGACGTTTGGAGGCGAGCCGTCTCCAGTCTAGTCACGATGTCACACTTGATGAAACTCAGCGCCGAGGACATCGACTACCTCTATCGGGGCGCTGACCCGAAAACTCTCGCCGCCCAGTGGATCAGGGCGGGAGCGCGTCTCGTCGTCCTGACGCGCGGCGAGCTCGGCGTCAGTGCCTGGACACGCGGAGTCCACGTGCAACTTCCGGCCGAACGCGTCACCGTCGTCGATACGGTGGGAGCTGGCGACGCGTTTCAAGCCGCACTTCTTGCGGGACTTGCCGAGACTGGCGCGTTGTCGCCGGAAGCGATTGCTGAGCTCGACGAACCGGCGCTCTCTCGGCTCCTCGCCTTTGCCATTCGTGCCGCGGCGATCACCTGCTCTCGACGCGGCGCCGACCCGCCTCGTCGCGCCGAGCTTCCGGCGCTACATGGCCGCTAACCCGCTCGCATCGAGGCACACCACTCGGCGCCATACGGACTCACCAACAGGTATAGCCGCCGTCGACAACCACGACGCTGCCCGTCATGAGGCTTGCCGCGTCTGAAGCAAGGAAGAGCACGACGGCAGCGACCTCGTCGATCTCGCCGAGTCGTGCCATCGGCGTGCCGCCGATCCAGGAGTCGTACAGCGCCGGTTTCGACTTCACGAAGGCGTTCAGCGCCGTGTTGATGTAGGTCGGCGCAACCGCGTTCACCCGGACACCGCGCGTGGCCCATTCCGCGGCGAGCGACTTCGTCAGTTGGTGGACCCCGGCCTTCGACGCATTGTAATAGCTCTGCTCCTGCGGTCTGTTGACAATGAAGCCCGACATTGAACCGATGTTCACGATCGAGCCGGATTTCTGCGCCAGCATGTGCCGGCCGAAAGCGCGGCAGCACCAGAAGAGGCCGTTCAAGTTCACGTCGATGACGTTTAGCCAATGCTCGTCTTCGACGCGTTCCGCCGGCGTCTCGCTACGCGCGATTCCGGCGCTGTTGACCAGGATGTCGATACGACCGTGGCGCCCCATCACATCATCGGCGACCCTGTTGACTCCGGCGCTCTTCGTCACGTCCATTACGACCATCCCGGGATCGTAGCCCCTCGCGCGCAGTTCGTCGCGCCCGGCCTCGAGGAGGCCGGCATCCTGGTCTGCGATGATAGTGATGGCGCCGGCTTCCGCCAGAGCCTCGACGCAACCAAGGCCGATGCCTCGGGCACCGCCCGTAACGAGTGCGACCCGACCAGGCACTTTGAACTTCTCAAGGTACATCGTTTCCCTCACTCCTCGGCGCCCATGGAGTCAGTCGCAAACCGTCACCGATGACCACGCGACCTTACCCACCCGACTTCATTGGCGCAACGCCCGGCCCTGCGAGTCAAAACGGTGGATGCGGGTCGGATCGGGCGTGAGCCGCACCGGGTCGCCCTGCTTCAGGCCGAGCTCGCCAATTGCACGCGCGGTTATCCCGTCCGTCTGCGGGACGTCGATGTAAAGGAAGGTGTCGCTGCCGAGGTGCTCGGCGGCGACGACCGTTCCGCGCCAGCCCTCACCGTCACGGCTCGCCACGATATGCTCTGGCCGAACCCCAATCGTGGCCGCATCCATTCGAGCGGCAAGCTCACCCGACACGAAGTTCATGCGGGGCGAGCCGATGAAACCGGCGACGAAGAGGTTGTCGGGCCTCGCGTAGAGCTCGAGGGGTGAACCCACCTGCTCGACCCGCCCGCCGTTCAACACGACGATCCGCTCGGCGAGCGTCATGGCTTCGACTTGGTCATGGGTCACGTACACCGTGGTGGTGGCGAGGTTCCTTTGCAGTCGGGCGATCTCGAGCCGCATCTGCACCCGCAGGGCCGCGTCGAGATTTGAGAGCGGCTCGTCGAAGAGAAACGCCTTGGGCTCACGCACGATAGCGCGTCCGATGGCAACACGCTGACGCTGGCCGCCGGAAAGCTCACCCGGCTTGCGGTCAAGATACGCCGAGAGGTTCAAGACGTTGCTTGCGGCTTCGACCTTGCGCGCGACCTCGTCGCGTGGACGCCCCGCCATCCTGAGGCCGAACCCGATGTTCTTGCGCACGGTCATGTGCGGATAGAGCGCGTAGGATTGGAACACCATCGCCAGGCCGCGTTTCGCCGGGGGCAGCTTCGCGACGTCATTGCCGTCGATGATGATGCGTCCGGCGCTGACATCCTCGAGTCCGGCGATCAGGCGAAGCAGCGTCGACTTTCCGCAGCCCGACGGCCCCACGAAGACGACGAAGGTGCCATCCTTGATATCGAGATCAACGCCCGGGATGACGGTCGTGCGACCGAATGTCTTGCGGACCCCTTCGAGCCTAATGCTGCCCATTGCGACCCCTCCTCCACCTGTCGCTACTTGACCGCGCCGAATGTGAGGCCGCGGACGAGCTGCCGTTGCGTCAACCAGCCAAGGACCAGGATCGGCGCAATGGCGAGCGTCGCCGCGGCCGAAAGCTTGGCCCAAAACAGCCCCTCCGGACTCGAATACGAGGCGATGAATACGGTGAGCGGCGCGGCCTTCGACGTGGTGAGATTGAGCGTCCAGAAGGCTTCGTTCCAGGCGAGGACCACGTTGAGGAGAAGCGTCGAGGCGATGCCGGGCAGTGCCATTGGCGCGAGCACGAACACGATTTCGCGCCCGGTACCGATCCCGTCCATCCGCGATGCTTCGAGGATGCCCTTCGGAATCTCCTTGAAATAGGTGAAGAGCATCCACACCACGATCGGAAGGTTCGCGAGGCAAAGAAGCGCGATCAGGCCGATATGGGAGTCGAGCAGGCCGAGGTCGCGGAAGATGAGATAGATGGGCACCAGCACGCCGACCGAGGGCATCATCTTAGTCGAGAGCATCCAGAGGAGAGTGCCGCGCGTTCGCTCGGTTGGGGCGAACGCCATGGCCCACGCCGCGGGCACCGCAATCAACATGGCGAGCAGAACCGAGCCAAACGAGAGCACGACCGAGTTCCATGCGTGGGCGAAATAGTCGCTGCGTTCCTGGACGAGGCGATAGTTCTCCAGGGTCCATTTGAAGAACAGGAACTTGGGCGGTATGGAGAACGCCTCGAGCTCGGTCTTGAAGCTGGTCAGCACCGTCCACAGGATAGGGAAGAAGATCAAGAAGCCGACCGCCCAGGCCACCACCGTGGTCAGGGCGATCCGGACCGGGGATACTCGGCGGGCCATCGTCAGGCCTCCAGGTTCTTGCCGACGAGGCGCACGAGGAAGAAGGCGACGATGTTGGCGAGCACGACTGCGACGATGCCGCCGGCCGATGCGCCGCCTACGTCGTATTGCAGCAGCGCCTGCGCGTAGATCAGGAAGGCGAGGTTCGTCGTCTTGTTCCCCGGCCCGCCGCCGGTCGTGACGAATATCTCGGCGAAGACGGTGAGCAGAAAAATCGTCTGGATCAAGATCACGACCGTGACGGCGCGAGCCAGGTGCGGCAGCACGATGTGAAAGAAGAAGGGCAGCGGTCGGGTGCCGTCCATGTCCGCCGCCTCCTTCTCCTCATTGTCGAGCGACTGCAGGGCGGTGAGCAGGACGAGGGTCGCGAACGGCAGCCACTGCCATGCGACGATGAGGATGATAGCGAGCATCGGCACCTGGGCGAACCAATCGATCGCCCTGAATCCGAGCGAGGTTGCGATCCAGGCGAAGACGCCCGAGACCGGATGCATCAGAAGGTTCTTCCACACGAGCGCGCTGACCGTCGGCATGACGAAGAAGGGGGCAATCACCATGAGCCGGACGATCGAGCGGCCGACGAACATCTGGTCGAGGAGGAGCGCGATCAACACCCCGAGCACCACGGTGATCGCGAGCACGGAGCCGACCAGCACCAGGGTATTCAGCAACGACCCGATGAAGGCCGGATCGGTCAGAAAGTAGGTGTAGTTCTCGGCCCCGACGAACCGTTCAAGGCCCGGATTGAGCAGGTTGTATCGCA
>WNFS01006368.1_pt1 | contig 12627 bp, 10 predicted proteins | sample 5400141 | NCBI WGS metagenome assembly WNFS01 (sample SAMN13153358, study PRJNA577476) | soil metagenome | isolation source: 60 cm saprolite under Madrone tree | place: USA:California | collected 2016-06-14
GATCTGTGGTATGATAGTAGAAATCGCCACCGCCAGACACCACAGCACCTATGACGGTCGAGATTTCTATTTTTGCTGTCCTGCCTGCAAACGGCAATTTGAGCGTAACCCGCAAGCATATTTGGTTCAGCACGAAAGGTGAGCATTATATGGAATTTTCCGGTACTCAAACTATCGCCGCGCCTATCCAGAAGGTATGGGTCTTTCTCCTCGACGTGAATAACGTAGCTGCCTGCGCACCTGGTTTTCAGAGCCTGGAGGAGCTAGGCACGGAACATTGGAAAGCTGTTGTCGCCGTCGGCGTCGGAGCCGTCAAGGCCAAATTTACCCTGGATGTCACGCGGCCAGAGATGCAAGAGCCGCAGCACATGGTCGTGAAAGCAACTGGTAAAGCGCCGGGGAGTGCTGTTGACTTGTTCGGCGATATGAACCTCACCTCCATAGAAGATGGTCAAACCCGTATGGACTGGAAGGCAACTGTGGTCGTGAGTGGCACGATTGCCAGCGTCGGAGCGCGTCTACTCGGCAGTCTGGCAGAGAAACTCACGGGCCAGTTTTTTGACTGCCTCAAAACGAAACTGCAAGCGTAGCCTATGTTTCACATATCTGCTGCCGTGGAACGTTGGCAAGCCATCATCGACGCACGGGCGCAGCAGATAGATGCGGCTTATGCACGCCTGGGACGTACCAGCGCTGACTTCTGGGATCGCCGAGCGCGTGGATTTCATCGTGCGACCAGCGACACGATCGCTCGCGATCCCCTCTTTCTCAAGTTGCGTACTCAGGTGACACCGCAGACCAGCGTGTTAGATGTTGGTGCGGGTACCGGGCGTTTTAGCGTAGGACTCGCAGCGCAAGCGCAGCACATAATCGCCGTCGAACCGAATGCTACCATGCTGGACTACTTGCGCCGAGATGCGAGTGAACAGAAGCTCACCAACATCTCTTATGTGCAAGCCACCTGGCAAGATGCCCCTGATGATCTCCAGACGGATATTGTGATCTGTAGCCATGTACTCTACCCGATCAGGGATATTGTGCCCTTCCTGGCGAAGCTGCGAGCTGCCACACGTCGTACCTGCTACATCTATCTACGTGCTACCCAGATTGACTCGCTGACCGCTCACTTCTGGCGGCATTTTCACGGTGAGGAGCGTTGTCTCACGCCGAGCTACATCCATGCCCTGGATGTTCTCTACGACATGGGCATCTACGCGAATGTGGAGATCGTCACGCTCCCACCGACTTTACGCTACCCTTCGCTTGATGTGGCGGTGGAGGAGATGTTAGAACAGCTCATCCTGCCTGATGATGAGCAGACTCGTAAAGAACTGCGTGCATTGTTGGAGCCGTGGTTAGTTGAGCGGGATGGTATGCTCGTACCGCCGATTGATAGGATAGTGAGTGCTATTATGTATTTTTCATAGTTAAGCGATCGCCTTATCCAGCTTCTCGAAGAACGAATTAAGCGAACTCTTTGTAATACCCTGGCCTATAGGATTATTGGCCATCGCAATCGCCCCGTCCAGGTCAGCCGTGGCATCGTAGATCAACAACGCCCCATCAGCCTCGTCGGTAATATTGATCTGGCTCGTAGCATTGATTGAACCCACTTTTCCCGCACGCTGCATTTGAAGTGTGAGCCTATTGGGTTCCTGGCGCTCTGTAATATCTATGACTGCGGCAAACACTCCCTTTAAGCCTGGTAGAGGAAGAGTGACGTTGGCTTGAATACGGTTGGCGTCCAGGTATTCGACCGAGTTGCAGCCGGGGATGCAGGACTGTAGAACCTGAGGATTGAGAATAGCATGAAACACTTGCTGGCTGGAAGCCTTGAATTTATGTGATCCGTTAATTTTCATGAAACCATCCTTTTTAGGTAATTGTGCTCAGAACAGGTGATAGGACACTATAATAGCGGTTTCCCAACAGACTTGCAAGAGAAATAGTCCTATTATCACCCAAATTGGCTATGTGAGCCAGCCGTTGACATGCCGTATGCTATACTGCACCTAGGCATTCCATATTATGTCTAGTGATGTCATTTTTAATACCAGTGGGGGTATGAAATGTCTGATGAACTTGACGAACAAAAACAACAAGAATGGCAGGCTCGTATTGCCCAGAAGCGCCTGGACCTTTCTCGTTCAGTTGAAGAGACCCTGGTGCATACGTCCTTGCTGGATGAGTGGTCGGGTGAGGCAGATGGGCTGTATAGTTCGCCGGGTACATCACGTGATGGTGGGGTGGTGACGAAGGTCAACTCGAAAAATACGACGATTATCCTTCCGCGCTTGACGCTGCAATCCAAGCCAATGCCCATAGTACACACTGATGTGCCCGCACAGCCTCAGGAAGTATCGTCCCCGCCGTTGCCTGCCGTCGATCCGGCCCCATATAAGCCACGCCTGGCTGGACGGGCGACGAAAGTGCTACTGAAAGCGATAGTTCGCTCAGAAGAGTCACCCAAATCGTTAGAGGCAGGTGAATCTCTACGGGAAGAGACTACAAGTGCACACAGCGTCGACGAAGCGAAAGCTGTGGGTGACTTGCAACTTCCGCAAGTGCCCCACGAGGCACTTCACGGCTCTGGCATGTTCAGGCGAGGACAGGGTGACGTCACCATTGGCAATACCAATGTCACCCATTCATGCGTGATACATGTCATGCTCACAAGTGATCCTGGCCCGATGGTGGTGCACTATGTGTCACTAGTACCCCAGCAGGGATTTACCGTGCACCTGAGTGCCCCTGCAGAGCGGGATGCCTCGTTCAACTATGTCATGGTGATATAGGCTTGGAACTATTGGGAGGCCTGTCTTACAACTCCCCCTCAGCCTCTAGCTGTAAGCGCCTAAAAAACTCTTCCATGTACCTATAGCGCTCATGCGCCAGTTCGCGTCCCGTATCTGTCGTCATACGCTGCGGCAAATTGCCGAAAAGCAAACGGAACTCAATGCTTGGAGAGTAATCTGGCCGACGCCGCAACTGGCGCACCTGCAGTGGATCAACAGGCTCTACGACATCAGCAGGCACTGGCGAGTAGACTTTTTGATTGTACCGCCCGGTAATGCAATACAGGCGGCCTATGCCAATTGCACCCAGGCTGTCGAGCTTGTCTGCATCGTAGAGGATGCGCCCTTCCAGTGACTGTGGTATGGCTCCGCCCGTCATGCGATGGTCGCGAATGGCCTGTTGTACAGCAGGGATCGCGTCTTGGGGGAAGGGGGTAGCGGTCAGCAGTTCTGCTGCCATTTCGGCTCCGATGAGGGCATGGTCTCCTCCGTAGCGACGTTCGCGTCCCTGCCCAATATCGTGGAGGGCCACCGCCGCCCAGATGGTTGCCGGGCCACCGCCTTCTCGTGCTTGAATGGTATCTGCCAGTGCCATCACGCGCACAATATGATCGTAGTCATGAGCGGCATCCGCGCCATCTTCGCGGGCCATCGTCTCTTCAGCCAGCCTCAGTAACCAACTTCTCAATTTAAATATCATCGATAGTTTCTCTGCAACTCTTCAGAACTCCTCCCACCTGCGGTGTCCACTCGATAAATCGGTGGCCTACCGTGCGGCGAGGAATCAGGCATCTGAGGAGTTACGTTTCTCTTTCTATTATAGGTAATGTGAAGATAAAGCGGCTCCCCTCTCCAGGAACACCACTGCTCTCTACGCAGATCGTGCCGCCGTGCATGTGCAGGAGTTCTGCAACCAGGTAGAGGCCGAGTCCTATCCCTCTGGCCTTGCTGCCCGTCGTATTAGGTGCGCGATAGAAGCGCTCAAAGAGGCGAAGTTGCGCCTCTTTAGGCACACCAATCCCCTTGTCTGCTACACAGACCTCAATGATGGCTTTCTTTTGAACATTGCTCAATTGACGTAAGCAGACCGTAATAGGACCTCCGAGTGGACTATATTTTATTGCATTCTGTACGAGATTCGTAAGCACCTGCCACAGGCGTGCACTATCACCTTGCACAAGATAAGGATACTGGCCAGACTCAATGCTGCAACTGATCTGATGGTCTGCCGAGGTCTGAGCATGGTTGGTAACAACCTGTTCTGCAATCGCAGCCAGGTCAACCTCTGCCAGATTCAGCCCAAGCTGACCTCGGTTGATTTGCGTGACCTCTAAGAAACTATTGACAATGTCGGTCAAATGGTGGGTCTGTGTGACGATATTCGAGAGGTTTTCAACAGCGGGGCGCAACATCTCACTCAACTCCGGAACCTGGTCGGAGAGCTGATTTGTTTTGCGGCGGAATGCTCGTAAAGCAATTTGACTGTTTGCCAGGATGAGAGTGAGCGGGGTGCGAAATTCGTGAGCCGTAATAGCCAGAAACTCATCTTTCAGGGCGTTGGCTTCGCGCATCGCTGCTTCATTGGTACGTGCATTCGCCGCCTCTTCTTGCCACCGTACCTGTTCGATGGCTAGTCCTGCCAGTTGCATAATCCCTTCGATAATCGCCATATCCCAGACTGTGAACTCTCGCATCTGTCGTTGCTGAGATTGCTCACTCGTCGCATCTCTACTGCTCTGCTTCAAGGTCACAGAACAGTCCAACATTATCAGCCCTAGCAGGCGCTTGGCACTGGTGATAGGGGCAGCAAGCAGCGTTGTGTCCTGGTATGCATTGAGCAACTGCGCGTAGTGCCTGGTGGGAATGATCATTGCATGTCCATTCAGCAATCCTATCTCGAATTGATCGTGCTGACTTTCTCCTTCTTGATGAGCTTGGAAGACCAAAGGTGTGAGCCATGGTCCCTGTTCTGCCAGCCACCGCTTTTCTTCCTTGGGCGAGAAACCGCAAGCCAGCAATGGCACAAACACCTGCTGATCTTCGTCATACACATGCGCTGAGCCGCGATCGCAATTGAACGTCGTCAAGGTCATTTCGAGCACGTTGCGCAGAATGTCTTTGATATCGGTCATACCAGATACCGCCACGGCCACATGCAGCATCGCCTCCAGTGCCTGGCGGATACGTCGCTCGGTGCGCATCTGTTGAGTGACATCGCGAAAAGCACTGACCACACCAACTTGCTTCTGCGTGCTATCAAGCAGTGGCTCGGCGTTGACCTCAATGAAGCGTTCAGCGCTATCGGCACGTTTGACGAGGAGTCGCTCACCACGGATACGTTCACCTTGTAAGGCGCGAGTAATGGGGAAGTCTTCGACGCTGATCAGTTCTCCATGCAGGGTATAAGCCGGGTAGCGTTTCAGAATCTGTGCCAGGCGATCTGGCCCATAATCGTTTTGACCCAGGAAATAAGCAGCAGCACTATTGTGTAGGACTACCTGCCCTTCCATGTTGAGGACGCTAATGCCCTCTGTCATCGTATGGAAGACGGCATTGAGCATATTGGCTCGCTCAGTTGCCAGTGTCGCTGCCTGCTGAGCATCAGCCAGGATGTGCGCCTTATCGACGGCCAATGCGCACTGCGCGGCAATATCCAGCGCAAAGGCGAATTGTCCTTTTGATGGGCGATAGTTGGGATGGTGATAGTTGACAAGCGCGAGGCCAACGCAGCGCGTGCCTACCATCAATGGCACAACCATCGTATTGTTCAACCCAAGCTCGCTATACCACAGATTTTTAGCATCTTTCGCCTGCTCTGCCGTCACAAACAGCGGTGTCCCTGTCATCGCCGCCTGGTAGCAGTGAGACAGGTCTGACAGTGCGATAGTCATCTGCCCACTGGGCAAGTTGTGTGGCAAGCGAATGGTACTTGCCAGACGTAGGGTATCTGTCTCTAAGAGCAGGATGGCACCGCCGTCAGCTTTCAGGCCGTGCACCAGGTGCTGCACGGCAATCTTGAGTACGGCAGTCAGGTCCTCGCCTGCATTCACCGCTAGTGCCACTTGATTAACGGCCTGGGCGCGCTCAATCAGTTGCTCGGCTCGTTTTCTCTCCATCTGTGCTTGTTGGTACAAACGAGCATTGTCGATGGCAATAGCTGCCTGCTGCCCGATAGCGCAGGCCATTTGTTGTTGCTCGACTGAGAACGTGCGTATCTTATCGGGGTCATCGAGCGTCAGCATGCCGACAGTGCGGTCTTCGCGCACCAATGCGACGAAGAGAACGGAGCGTACCAGAAACGTCTTCGCGAACGACTGCATACCTGGCTCAGCACCCAGGTCTTCCAACGTAAACATCCCTTTCCCTTCGAGGAGACGCTGCACCACCGGATTGTCCAGCGGCAACGGGGTGTGATACCAGATATGGTCAGCGGCCTGTACATTATGGCTGTTCAGATATGGCGCGTCGAGATAATAAGCCGCTGGGCGAAGAACGTTCAGTGTATCTTCCAGTAGCCAGGCCGAGCAACGTGCAACGCCACAGACTTCCGTTGTGCGTTTCACCAGTATGCGCAAAATGTGATTGAGATCAAGTGAAGATGCCAGTAATGCTGCTAATTCGCGCAAAATTTCGCTCTCACGCAGTGCCGCCAGCAGCTGCAGGTGTTCTTGACCATTGCTGAGGGTAGAACTCTCGCCTGACATGTCTTTGGCCTTTTGCTGTACTCAGAAAAAACGCAGGCAGGGTGGTTCACGATGTTCGCATGACCACACACGTGAACCTTGTTGAGTCTCAGTGTAACAGATCAATGTAGCACACGTCAAGTTGCATCGGTATCGGATACAAACGAGCGAGCATTCTGTCAACTTTCTTCTCTCCGCGAGGAGACCTGCAGGTTAATTAGTTCTCCGCCGCGAGCGTACCAACTCTACCAGGAAAGCGAGTAACGTGCCGACCGTCACCTCGAATGCGGTCCAGACTTTGGAAGTGCCAGGCTGCCTCTGTAGTTCTTCCGACTTATGAGCTTTGCGTCCAGGAAGGATACGGAACGTTCTTGATGCATGCTGCGACTGGTCTTGTGTTCGTGCGGTCGTATCAGCAAGCATTGCAGCGTTTTGTGATTGTGCTCGTGTTCTACTGGTTTCTTCATTCTGCGGCACGATCTCTTTAGGAGGGACATTTCTCTGTAAGGCGGCTGTCTCTTGTTTGACCGCCTGTTCGCTTGTCGCGAGGTGACTGGTCATAGTATGCACAAGTGTAACGAGGTCTTGTGGCGTAACTGTTACTCCTTCTGCAAAGAAAGCATTGATCTCAGCGCCTAAGAAGAGGATAACGGCGAAGTAGTAGAAGAATACCAGCAGGATGACAATACCCAATGTCTGTCCTGCGTAGCTCGTGAGAAAGCGAGCAACATACAGTGGGAAGAGGATCAAATAAGCCTCCAGCAGTATTGCCGCGATAACTGCACCGAGCCAACTGTTACGGAAACTGATTTTCTGGTTGGGCACAACGATGTAAATGGTTTGGAACAGAATGTATGCCGCGATCAGGCCCCCCAAAATACCACCCAGACTGAAGATAGTCTTGGTGCCAGGAATCTGGCCAATGGGGGTATTTTGCAAAACGGAGAATATCAAAGCGGGTCCAGCCGCTGCCACTACCATGATCGGAATGAGGATAATGAACAGCAGGAGCATGGCAAAGGCCATCGCATTCTGGGGAATGAATGGCCGGGGGCGGACATGATAGATGATGTCAAAACATCCCTCGATCAGAATGAACAGACGTGAACCATTAAAGAGAGCAAGTATGATGGCGATAATGCCGAGAAAACCAGCATTCTTTGCTAACTGCTTAAACGCGGCGTCCAACAAGCTGCTCGCCGATGTGACCGTAGGTAGGGCGTGTAACAGCTGATTTTTCACCTGGTCGTATGTAGAAGGACTCAATGTCCCTATGACCAGCCCAAGGATGGAGAAAAGGGCAATAATGAGAGGGAACACCGCCATCAGCAGGTTATATGCCAACGCCGCCGACAGATTCAGCGACCAATCATTCGTAAACTTGGTAAAAAAAGCTTGTATCGGCCTGATATTTCGCCCAGCGGTCTGCACAACTCGGTTGTACTTAGCATCTTGCGTCTTCGTTGCCATAGCAGTTGCTCCTTCCTTAGCAGTTGCTCCTTCCTTATTATTTGTATTCATTCACGTTCTGACTCGCCTACAAGTTTCATCGGATACGAGAATAAGGTATAGTATAGTGGAGTCAGGAAGTTGATTGGTCATCAGGAAGCAAGTATGAGTTCGCGACCGCCACGCAAATCCATTGCGGCACTGTTCTGGGATGTTCTCCGTTTGGGAGTAAGAACAATGTGGGAAAGCCGTGCCAATCCTGCACGGCTCATGTTAGAGCGCCAGCAAGCCCTGGCCGTACTGGGTCTTCCGCCAAATGCGACTCGCCAGCAGATCAAACGCCGCTACCGTGCACTGGCCAAACGTTACCACCCCGACCGGGGCGGCGATCAGCGTCAAATGCAACGCATCATTGCTGCTTATGAGCTACTCATGAAGGACCCACCGAAGATTTGATTGCCATGGTATTTTTAAGAAGAGGAAAACCGGCACGTGCTGAAAGATAGATGTTCGCGATAAGTATTTCCCCGCGAGAGGCAGGAGAATCTCAGTCCAGTCGCGCGCCACAGCTATTACAGAAACGTTTGCCAGGGCGACGGCGGGCACCGCATTGATCGCAGAACAGCGCCTCCGGGTCTCCCTGTGGTGCGGGTGCCGCATTTGAAGCAGTCTGAACTGGCGGTGGTGCCGGTGGCTGTCCTGCGCCTTGAACCGAAGGTTGTGCTGGCATAGGTGCAGGTGGCATCGGTTGCGCTCCGCCTTGTGCTGGGGGAGGTGGTGACTGCCCAGGAGCAGGCCCTTGCGCGGTCTGCATGGTCTCGTGGATGGTCTTCACCGCCTTCATTGCTATTCCGCCAATCGTCCCGGCAATTTTGAGCCCCTTAGCAATATCTTCCATGTCTTTTTGTAAGCGGTGAGTGGGTGGGAGCAAGGTTGAATCCGACACCTTCGTAAAGAAGTCTGGACCCATCTGTAAGCCGTCACCATTCCAGGAGAGCTGTCCCTGTTCTTGTGCACCGTCATCGAAGCGCAACGAGACGACATTACCTTGAAAGGTGTAGCTCCCCTCTCGTCGTGTCTCAGGTGCTGCAGCAGTGATTTGTTGTCCGCTCACGAGTGATTGTGCTGCGCTGGCAACAACGGCAGAACGATGCACGCACTCATACTGCCCCGTGATAGGCTTCATCATGGGTACTCCCCCGAAAACGCTAGAATGTATTCATTGCTTCTGTCTATTATAGCATGATGCAAGCCACATTGCTGAGCAACTGCCGGATAAGGCAGTGGCGACTCTGGCTATACTGCCCCCCGAACAGAATAGCCAGGTGAACGTTTATGAACAGGCCACTTACGATGCATTGCTGTCATTGCTATTTTCGGGGGTAAGAGTGCCGCCAACGGTCGGAACAAAATGGGAGAGTCGGCGAGCGCGATCGAGCTCCCGCTCGCCTTCAGTGGTCTTGCCCTTCTTCAACAAGTGACGACCAAGCAAATCGTATGCACGAATCCTCGCTGCCAAGCGATCTGTCGGCTCCAACTCTGCTACCGCCTTGCGGAATGCCTCTTCGGCTGCCGCTCCATCACACTCTGGTTGGTTGATGCTGAGTGCGTCCAGTATCCTCCCATGCATCATAGCTGCCTCGGCCCGCCTCAAAATGTAGCTTTGTTTGCCGGCCTCCTCTGCTTGACGCACATAGGCAAGGGCTTCCTCATACTTGCCAGCCTCCAGTTCGACGCCCGCCAGGTAACAAGCAGCAGCCGAAACCACATTGGCTTGTTCCTGCCTGCGACGTTGGCCTGCCACCGTCGTCTCCACCGGCTCTGTGAGCCTGGGCTGCCACTGCTCCAGCACTTCTCGCAGCAATGTACGTGCCTGGTCGAGGTTACCTGCTGCTTGCTCAATCAGCCCAATTTCACACGAGAGCGAGGCGGCTCTCAGTTCATCGCCAATCGCGTGGTACAACGTCTTTGCGTTCTCTGCATGCCTGAGCGCTGTCTGAACCATAGGGCCTTCCACATGCTCACTCCCCGACTCATCGGCTGCTCGCCTTGCCAGCTCGAAGGCTGCAAAAGCCATGCCCCAATGCGCTTCGGCAATGTAGCGCAGTGACGTTCCTACATTCATCATCCCCAGGGCAATCTGGTATTGCGCGAACGCGTCATCCAGTTGCCCTAATTCTCGACTGGCAGCAGCAAGATACAGGTGCAGCAGCATCACTTCCAGGCTCTGATCTGATGGAACCACCTGCGGCTTCTCAGCAACCGCGGCGAGGAAATCCCGCTGTGCGGGGATGAACTGCCGCAGACTAAAATAGCATTGACCGCGCAGCGCGGCGAGCCGCCAGCGCATAGGCGATGGGATGTGGGCAATTTGCAGATTTCCCAACAGCTTCAATGCTTCTCGTGGGCGGTTATTCGTCAGCAGTTCTTGCGCCTGTAACCGTTGCTCTTCATAGACCTTATACTTCGATACTTCGGTTTCCGAATCCCGCTGTTGCTGCGCTAATGCAGTCAAGTCTTCGATCGGCAGTTTGAGCTGTTCTGCCAGATAACGCAAACTTTCCTGAGAAGGATCAACACGATTGCGCTCAATTTGAGAAATTAAGCTCGTGCTGTAGCGCTCTCCCGCTACTTCAGCGAGCGAGAGATGTAGATTTTGACGGGCCGCCCTGATGCGACCCCCTAATGTCTCTGGTGAGACTCGTTTTGATGGACGTGGCATGGGCCTCCAGCCTCCCTTGCGCAGAAGTTATATATTCATGACTGTCTGCTCGCTAGGCATTATTATGAATATATTGTAATTATACTTTAACAGGACAAATGTTTACAATGAAACGGGAGAAAATAGCACAAACGTCTTAAGAAAGTAGCACAAACGCCTTAATTGTATACTTCTTGGCTTGCTTGTTGCGATACATATTACGTTGGACGTTCATAAAAGTTGTAACCCGACACTGCAGAAGAAGGCGAGATCTTAGGAGTCAACCCACCGTGAACCTGGAAGTTTGCTTCTGCAAATCTCTCGTTGTTTTTAATAGTTGCGGCAGTTCGCAAGAGCTTTTTTATGCCGCGGGCATGGCAGCATAAAATCTTCTTAGAACTTTTGGCCCAAATTTCTCTTGACTTTCGTCATACAAGGCTTTATCATAGAGAAACAAGCAAACAACTCGAAAGGAAGCAGGGTAGATGTCTCGTTCCTCCAAGGTATTCTCAGGTGAGCCAGGTGCAACGAATGGACAGCTTTCACTCTTTACGACTGAGAAGTCTAGTGAAGTACTGGAAACAGCTGTTGTGCAGATGGAGGCAAAAGCGGTGCCACGCGCAAAAAAACAGCACGCCTATTCAGCCGCCGATATCCAGGTACTTGAGGGCGTTGCAGCCATCCGCCATCGCCCAGGCATGTATATAGGCTCCACGTCCACGTCGGGCCTGCTGCATCTCCTGTGGGAGGCGCTTGATAATGCCGTCGACGAGGCCGTCGCGGGCTTTGGCAAGCACATCTGGATCAGCATTGAGCGTGATGGCTGGGTCACGGTACGTGACGAGGCTCGGGGCATGCCCTTCGATCCCATGCTCTACCAGGGGGACTACCTGCCTGCTGCAACCGTGATTTTCACCGTCCCACACTCCGGCGGAAAGTTTGCCGAGGGCGTCTACAAGACAGCTGGTGGGCTTCATGGCGTTGGAGCAACCGTCATCAATGCCCTCTCGGAAAAACTGGAGTTGACCATCTGGAAGGATGGACAACGTTTCACGCAGGCATTCAGTCGTGGTACCGCCATGCCGCACAAGGTTACACCTTGCGATCCAAAACTCCACGGAACGCAACTCCGCTGGTTGTACGATCGCTCGATTTTTGATCCCGATGCCTACTATTCACTCGAATCGATTTCGAGCCGCCTCAAAGCAGCGGCATACCTCAATTGCGGTGTCTCTTTGCATCTTGATGCCTGGGATGATAACGCCAACGAACAGATAAGTCGTATCTTCTACTCTCGCGAGGGTCTACCCGATTACGCGCGGGATCTCGCCATCAGCACAGGTGCGCCCCTGTTCAAACATGTCATCAGTATGGCAAAGGAAAAAGATGGCGTGCAGGTAGAAATAGCGCTCCAGCCAACCACGGGCTTCAAAATCACCATGTACAGCTTTGCCAACGCTGTGCGCACCCGTGACGGCGGTGTGCATGAAACCGGCTTCAAGGCGGCGCTCACGAAAGTCGTGAATGACTATGCCTTGAAGTGGGGCATCATCAAAAGTCGCGAGAAAGAGGGCTTCAAGCCGGAAGTGATTCAGCAAGGCTTGAACGTCGTAATTTCTGTGAAGCTTACCAACCCACAATTTCAGGGGCAAACCAAGGATCGTCTCAACAATGCTCCGGTTGAAGGCATCGTGCGCTCAGTCGTTGATGAAGGCTTGAAGGAATGGTTTGATAGCAATACCAGTGCCGGCAGAGAGTGGCTCAAAAAAGTCCTGCAGATGCAGAAAGCGCGTAACGAAGCGCAACTGGTGGAAGAATTGGCACGGGCAGGCAACAAACGCAATGGCGAATTGATTGACACCTCGCTCTCGAGAAAGTTTCTGCGCTGCAACACCAATGACCCGGCCCGTTCGGAGCTGTTCATCGTCGAGGGTGACTCCGCCGGAGGTAGTGCTGGCCAGGGACGCTTCTCCGAGTTCCAGGCAGTGCTCAAGCTCAA
>WNFS01003063.1_pt1 | contig 12626 bp, 9 predicted proteins | sample 5400141 | NCBI WGS metagenome assembly WNFS01 (sample SAMN13153358, study PRJNA577476) | soil metagenome | isolation source: 60 cm saprolite under Madrone tree | place: USA:California | collected 2016-06-14
ATTCATGCTGGGATCGAATGGCATCTCCGTACCCGGCTCGGGGAGGACGCGGGGCCCGCGCCTCGGTTGCCCGAGGGCGCTGTGTGGGCGGTGGAGAGCTGGAAAGACTGGGCGAAGAGTGTCGCCCTCGAGCCCCTGGCGATCGAGCGCACGGTCTACTGCGAGCTCTGTGGCTATGCCGGAACCTTGGACCTCTACGCTCGGGTTGGCGGGATCCCCACGGTAATCGATTGGAAGAGTGGCAAGGCGATCTACCCGGAAGCGTTCCTCCAGAACATCGCCTATCGTCATGCCGCTGAGCGTCTGGATCTCTGGTCCGAGCAGGGATTGATCGTGCGCCTCCCCAAGCTGGTCGATGACCCGGCCTGGGAGGTCATGACTGTCCCCGAGACCGTGACCCTGGCGGACTTCCTGGCCGCCGGCAATCTCTGGCGGTGGCAACGTCGGATGGACGGCCAGCCCGAGGGTGATCGGCTCACGGCGCGCCCCTCCGGCATGCATCCCATGGTGCCTGACTCCCCCGCGGCCAATCTGCGTGTGTTCTAGGACCATCGGCTGCGCATCCATGCCCAACGCCCCCGATTCCAGCGAGGCGATCCGGCGGTTCCTCGGCCAGTGGTCGCCGATGACGCGCGCCGAGGGTCTGCATCTGGCGCTCCAGAGCCTGCGCGATCGCGTCGAGCCGGATCGCGTTCTTGCGTGCGAACTCGCTTGGGAGGTGCATGCCCAAGGCTACTGGAGCCAGGTCCGGAATGCTGACGGGACATGCTACATGACAGAGGAAGCCTACTTCCGGGATGTGCTGGGCCTGGCATCCTGGCGGACGGCCTACAAGCGCCTCGCGGTGGGCCGGATGCTCATGATGTTCGAGGAGCCCGAGCGGTCACTGCTGCGTACCAGCATCGCGCGGGTCGGCCTGGCCAAGGCCACCGTGGTGGCACCAGCCATCGAACGGCTGGGCGAGTGGCGCACCTGGCTGCAGTGTGCCCATGAGATGTCCACCGTCCTGCTCCAGGCGAAGGTCTCCGAGGCCCTCGACGCCTTGCCGCGAGGTCATGAACCCAGCCCGCCGGGCGAACGCTTTCGCCGGGCGGTGCTGAGCGCCATGCCGGACATCGAGGCGATGGAGCTGGTCGAGCGCTTCTTCGAGCTGGGGAAACGCGTCGTGAGCTCGCCCAACCCCATCGCCATCTTCCTGGCCGGGTGCCGCGAGTGCCTGCCCGAGTGGGAGCTCCAGGCGGCCCGGCCCGTGCGGAGCGTCGACACAGAGCCGAGATCGGGATTTTGCCCACGTGGGCAAAATCCGGAAGGTGACGCCGAGTGACGCTACTGTCAAGAATCGGTTTTTGCCCACGTGGGCGAGACGGCGACGGCCGTCGATGAAGCGCTCCGGCCGGTTTACCTCCCGCGTGCGGGTCGGACAGGCTTCGCGCCGCCGCATCCGGGCCGGAGGCCCGTTGGCCCTCGGCCGCCCCTCGGCGAGTCTCGAGGCCTGGCGCGAAATCCGGGTCCAGATCCTGGCCCGCGCCCGGTGGAGGTGCCAGGCCTGCGGTCTCCCCACGTACCGCCTCGAGGTGCATCACATCCGGAAGCGCGCCCAGGGCGGCTCGGACTTCGACCTCGACCGCCTGGTGGCGCTCTGTGCTCCGTGCCATGCGCAGACGGATGCGCCCTACGCACGCGGCCGGCTGGTGATCACCGCGCGTGGCCAGGGTCGCTTCACCTTCGAGGTCATGCACGGGGCCGACAAGTGGGTGACCCGCTCGTAGAGGGCGGCCGCCGGCTGTGGGGCGTGTCCCACGTCCATCATGAGGCTGAGGAGCTCTGAAGGAGCGCGCGATCAGGGGCTCACCCGAACATCGCTGGAGACGAATCATGCGAAAAGAATAGTAAGCTGGCGATAGGCCATTCACGAATGGCACTGTGCGGGAATTCGGCACGCGTGGCAGCTGCCCGACCGGCCGATTGCGCCAATCGACGTTGGTGCTCCTCGCGTTCGCCGCCATGGTGTTTCGGCCGTGCAATCAATTCTTCCGGAAGGGGGAGAAAGAGAGTGAAAAGGGTCGCGACGCCGACGGCGCGTCCTCGCTCGGCCTCGGTAACCCCTCCCGCTGGCAAGCGAGATGCCTGGCTCTCAAAGGCGACGCCTCGCGTCCCGTGGACGTGGGCCGAGCAGAAGCGCCAATTCCGAGCGCTCCGCGTGCCGGCCGACGTATGTGAGACCCTCCAGCGCTGGAGCGTGTCCCCCAGCGACCTTGCGCCGCTGCTCCGGCTGGTCCGAGCCATCGTCTTCTCCAACGCCGTGCATCGCGGCGAGAGGAAACACGCGAAGTGGGCGGCGGGCACGGCGCGGGACCCGCATTACAAGGGAACGCCGGAGGAGCCGGGGGCCCTGCGCCCCCTCCTGGACATCATTGACCGGGCGATCGTGGATCTGGAGTACCTCATCCAGTGGGAATTCACGCCGCCGATCGAGCTGCATGAGTTGGACGCGACGCATAAGCCAACGGGTCGGACGGTTCGCCTCTCCCGGCTCGACGAGACCATCCGTGACGCCTTCGGCAGGGCCCGGAAGGAGCTCCTGTGGGTGCGTGAGGATCTGCACGCGGATACGCAACGTCCCCAAGGCCGAAAGGCGACCCTCGTGGAGCCTTCCCGTGTGTCGACCCGCCCAAGATCCCCTGAGCTGCCGAAATCGGCTCGCCGACGGGAGTTGGTGCGGATGGTCCGCACCCAGATCCTCGCTCTCCACCCGGACCGGACGAAGCCCCCGCGCCCGGCCAGGGCTACGGCCAATCGCCTGGCGGCCGAGATCATCGCCTCCATTCTCGTCCTCAGAAAAATCCGCGCCCGCGTCGAGTAGCTCGCGGCCTGGCGTCGTTGCCCGCGGCCCCCCCCCGCGTGTTCCGGTCCTGAATTCACGCCTGGGTGCGTGTGTATTCCGGCACGATCTCGGTTGTTACGCTCGCGCGTACAAGATGTGTGGTGGCGCTCTGCGGTCCACGGGGACTTCGCGGCGGCGTCACCGGCTCCGGGCGCGCCGTCGCCTCCGCCGGCTCCGGAGTCCACCCAGAAGCGAAGGCGCGTACGACACGAGGTGCATCATGGCTACCGTCCGACCAATCAGCCAGAAGAAGATCGAAGCGAACCGCCGCAACGCCCAACGGTCCACAGGACCCACGACGCTCGAGGGAAAGGAGCGCGTCGCGCGGAACGCGCTGAAGCATGGGCTCCTGGCCCGCGACGTGATCATCGTGGCTGGGGACGGGAAGGAGAACGAGGCAGAGTTTCACCAGCTCCTCGACGAGTTGTACGAGGATCACGAGCCGGCGGGACCCATCGAGCAAATGCTGGTGCAGGGCATGGCGGCCAACCGGTGGCGAAAGTGGCGCGTGCTGCGGGCCGAGATGGGTGCGATCCGCGCACGGCTGGACAACGTCACCGTCGAGCGGGCGAGAGCCCTCGCCGACAAGGTGAAGTCCCAAGAGGACCACCACTCTGCAGGCCGTCCGCCGCTGCGTCGGAGTTCTGCCGGTATCGACGTACTTCTCCGCGGCATCGACGCCATCCGAAAACGGCTCGTGAGCGCCGACCCAAACATCGGGTCAGACGTGCTCCACGAGGGAACCATCCGCTGGCTCGGGGACAACCTGGGCTGGGACCAGGACTGGATCATCGAGAAGCTATGCGACGAGTCGAAGCAAGAGCCGCGATGGAGCAGCCTCGTGACGTCGCTCGACAAAACCCGCGCAAACCTCGTGAATGGCAAGCCCGACGTCGAGCGAGCAGAAGCCCTCGCGCTGGAGGCCGAGAAGGCGCGGCTCGCGCTGCCGGATGACCCAGCTTCCGAGAGACGGCTCCGCTACGAGAAGGCCATCGATGCGGAATTCTATCGCACGCTCGCCACCCTCGAGGCCCTCCAGCGAGCGCGGCGGAGTCGGTCGGCGCCGGCGGCGCAGGGTGGTGCGGAGGACGCCTAGCGCCCTCGCCGAGAGCGAGTGTTGTTGCGAAACAAAGCCACCGAGGCGCCGGCGCGGCCGCAGCCCGCTGCCCCGCGGTCGGGATCCGCCTCTTCGGGCGCGTGTCCGGAATCGCCTGCGCCAGGTCCAGGCTGACCGTCGCGCGGCCGAGGCGCCGGCCGGCAACGCAGGAGGTGACCAGCCCGCCGCGCACTGATGACTGCGAAACGAAGCCACGGCGACGACGAGCGATGGGCCGGTAGATCTACGGACCCCTCCCCTTCTCAGAGGGGTCTGCTTGAATCCCGGTACGATGCGCCACCCGGGGTTGGACGCCAAGCCATTGGCCTCGTAAGCGCCGACGTCCGCGGGCGCGCCGCGCGGGCGCTCGTTGACGTCGTTCGCCGGCGTGAAGGCAGCGTCGGACTTGCCGACGAGCGAGCCCGTCGCCCGGGGCCAGAAGTCGCGAGTCTGCGGATCCGTGAACGCCGTCGCGGCCGTTCCCCCGCTGAAGAACTGGGACTGATTGAGGCTGGCCCCGGCGAGCCCACCTTCCACGTAGTTCGCCCTGACCGTGATCGAGCTCCCCCCGAGTCCACTGGCGTCGACGGCGGTGGCCCCGGGGCAGAACATGGCATTGTTCGCGACCGTCATGCTCGTGGCCGAGTCCCACCGGGCGTAGAGGCACTGGCCGTGGCCGTAGAGGGTGTTGTTCGCGATGGTGACGTTGCGCATCTGCGCGACCTGGATGTGGGGAGCGGCCGTGATCCCGACGTCGGAATTCAGGACGATGTTGTTGCGGATCACCGCGTCAGAAACGACCTGGATCGCCTCGCCGCAGTTCCACACCACGTTACCCTCGACGATGTTCAGGCCGCTGCCACCACCGTAAACGAAGATGCACGGATACCGGCGACCGATGGTCGTATCGTGGATGACATTGTTGCGGACGACGTTGTTGTACGAGCCGACCTTGATCTCGATCCCGTCGTTGCCGCCGTCGCTCGTGCCGCGCAGGTGGTGGATGTAGTTTCCCTCGAACAGGCTGTTGGTGGTCCGGCACGTGTCGTTGTTGCAGCCCGCGTAGAAGCCCTCGCCCTCGGTAGGGCCCGACGTGCTGAGCCCGGTATGGTGGATATGATTGCGGCGAAAGACGAAGTAGTCCGTGTTGCCATAGTTGAGGGAGATTGCGTTGTTCCCCGTCTCATAGATCTCGGAGTCCTCGAGCGTGATGTGGTGACCGCCGATGAAGCACACCCCGGTGCTCCCGCCTGGAATGCCAGGCCTCGAAGGATCAGATATGAGGAGTTCACGAACTCGATGTTGTTTTGAGTATCGATATTGTCGGCCGGGCGTATGATGAGCGGCCGCTCGCCGGTGGCGGCACGTGTTCGCGATCTTCACGAACTCCTCGTGGCAATCGGGAGCTGTCTGAGGGGAGATCTGGACCACGGCGGCGGACGACACGGCGGGTGTCCCCAGCAGCGACAGGACCAGCATTCCAGTGATCAGACCCAGGCTCATGGCTGCGGTGGCGGTCTCTCGCCCTCTCTGTCTCGTCCTGTTAGACTTCTCCCCAGCGCACCCTTCGTGCCCTGTGACTCCGTGATTCAATGGGAGGCGCTCAATCATGATGCCGTGTCCAGACTACCCTTCACTGGGAAAGCATCCGACTTTCCACGTCGATATCTGATGAAGCGTGTGACGACGCACGTGTGCCCGAAATGCCGAAGTCAGGCAATTGCCCGTCTCGGGCGCGGAGATGTGGTCGAGCGTCTGATACTGAAGATGCGGCGAAAGCTACCCTATCGATGCCTCGATTGCGACCATCGCTTCCTTGATCGTCCGACGGCCAAAAATAGGAGCCGATGATGGCCCAGCGGTCCCCGGGGGAGCCGGGCCCCGCTTCACACCGGGCAGTGCTCCTTCGCCTCCTTCAACCTATCCTCCGGCCTCGGATGCGTGCTGAGCCAAGCCGCCCAAGGCCGGGACGCCTTCGCCTGAACCAGGCGCTCGAGCAGCGCCACCTCCGCCTGGCAGGCGCGCACGCGCCCGATCACCAGCTCGAGCAGATCCTGTCCGTAGCGATCCGCGGCATTCTCTTCCCCGCGGTCATAGGCCCGGTACTCGCTGTCGATACTCGAGTCGGTCACCATTTGCGTGCCTGCGACCCCGATGGCCAGAAGGGGCCCGATGATCGGGATCGCCGTCACGGCCGCCCCCGTGGTCGTGCTCTTCTCGCTGACTTCATCCCGTGTCTTCTTCTCTGCGGCGCGCCGCTCCTTGCGCGCGGCGAAATGTCCGAGCTGGACGTGCCCGATCTCGTGCGCCAGTCCCGCCCGGAGCTCATCGGGCGGCAGCACCCTCAGAGCCTCCTCGGTGATGCCCAGCGAGAACTTGCACTTGGCGTTGGGTCCCACGGCGAGGTTGATCGCGTTGCCGGACAGAATCCCCAGCGCCACAGCGCAGCCGTCGGCTGGCCCCGTCCAGATACCTGAGGTGATCAAGAGCGGCACCAGCGCGCGGCTGATGGTTTCCCGCTCCTCCAGGGTGGCATCCCGGACCTTCGGACGCGGGGGCGTGGGCTCGGGTTTAGTCGTCGCGCATCCGGCAGCGAGCAGCGATACCAATCCGAGAGCGAGAACGGCAACCCGCCGCATGGATCTAGCTTGCGCGCTTCCTCAACTGCAGACCCAGTACCCGTTGGGTTTCGCGACACACTTCGGGCGGGAGTAGTCCCAGGTGCCGTAGCTATAGGGCCCGGGATAGCCGTAGGTGTAGGAGGACTCCTCGGCGCCAGAGCTCACATACGGACCAGGAAAGGCGTAGTTGAGGCCACCCGGATAGCCATAGCTGAAGGGACCGGGATAGAAGAACGGGTGCCAGTAGAATGGCCCCTGCACGACAAAGCGCCCCGACATGCGGGTCCCGCCGGCGTCTGCAAGCATGGGCATCGCGATCACGGCAACGATCACCACGAGAAGGATCATCTTTTTCACCGCTCGCACCTCCTACCTGATTCTACGCCCGGTCGGGGGTGGAGCAGCTCTTTCCGGGACACAGCGCTTCGAGCCTGGCCAGCGCATCTTCGAAGGTCGCGTCCAACCGGCCACAGAGCGACGCGGCCTCCGTGGCGCTTCCCGCGCGGCAGGCATCTTCGATGGCGCCGGTCAGCTCGGCGAGCGCGGTGAGCCCGAGGTTGGCCGCCATCCCCGCGAGGGCGTGTGCGGCGGCGCGCATCTGGGCGAGATCTGTCTCGCCGCGTGCGTTGGCCAGCCGGTCGCGATGAGGACGCGCGTGGTCCGGCAGCTCGGAGATGAGGTGGCCGACCTTGGCGGCGCCGAGCGAGTCCACGAGGAGTCGGAGGTAGCTCTCGTCGATCCCTGACGGCCCCCGGCTGACGGCCTCCGGCGCGGCGTCCGCGGGCGCGTAGCGCGAGAGGACGCTGGCCAGGGCCACCGGGTCGATAGGCTTTCGCAGATGGCCGAGCATGCCGGCCTCCGTGCACGCGTCCGTCTCCTCCTTCATCGCACTCGCGCTCAAGGCGATGATGGGGACCCGCCCCTTCTCCCCGGGCAGGCGTCGGATCTCGCGCGTGGCCTCGATTCCGTCCATGTCCGGCATATGCACGTCCATCAGCACCACGTCGTAGGACCGGGCGCCCACCGCCTCGACCGCTGCTCGCCCGGTGCCCACGATGTCCACGCGGTGGCCACGGCGGCGAAGCAGCCCGAGCGCGACCTGCTGATTCACCGGATTGTCCTCGGCGACGAGGATCGCGAGCGGCGCCACCGCGGGCTCGCGCCCTTCAGCCTCCGCCACCACCTCGCCCCGCGCCGGCTCAAGGAGGACGGTGAACCAGAACGTGCTGCCCGAGCCTACGGCGCTCTGGACGCCGATCTCACCATGCATCGCGGTGACGATCTTCCGGCAGATGGCGAGGCCCAAGCCCGTGCCACCGGCCCGGCGCGTGGCGAGCTGGTCGACCTGAGTGAATTCCTGAAAGAGCCGGCCCTGCGCTTGCGGGGCAATCCCCGGCCCGGTATCGACCACTTCGAAGCGAAGCAAGACCCGATCGCCCAGATCCCCAGGGCGTGTGACCGCGACTCGGACGCTGCCGTGGTCGGCAAACTTGAGGGCATTGCCGACCAGGTTCAGAAGCACCTGACGGAGCCGGCCAGGGTCGCCACGGAGGGCGCGCGGAACCTCTGGCGAGATGAGGGAATCAAGGGCGAGGCCCTTTTCGCGGGCCCGCACGGCGAGAAGGTGAATGATGTTGGTCACCACGCCCGGGACATCGAAGTCTTCCTCGTCCAGCTCGAGCTTGCCCGCCTCCATCTTCGAGAAGTCGAGGATGTCGTTGAGGATGGCGAGGAGCGCCTGGCCCGAGTCCCGCACGGTGGCGGCGTACTGTTGCTGCTGCGGGTCGAGCGGCGTCTCGAGGAGGAGGTGGGCCATGCCGAGGATACCGTTCATGGGCGTGCGTATCTCGTGGCTCATCACCGCGAGGAAATCGGACTTGGCGCGCGTGGCCGCCTCCGCCGCATCGCGGGCCTTGGCCAGCGACGTCTCGGCGGCGCGGGCGCGGGCGCTCTCATCCTGGGCGCGCTGCCACTCGGTGCGAAGCCGGCCGGCCACCGTGTTGAACGAGTCCACCACCTGACGGAGCTCGTCCCGTCCCTCGACGGCCACGGGCCCGCTGAACTCTCCGGTGAGCATGCGCTGGGTGACGCTGTCGAGGGAGGTGACGGCACGCTTCACCGCAGCGTAGAATCCGACCCAGAGATAGGCGACACCGAGCATGGTGACGACGACCACGGTCAGGAGCACGAGCCGCTTCTGAGCGAGGCGGTCCATGCGGGCGATCAGGAGGGCATCCAGGGCGGCCGTCGTCGCGTCGTAGTGGCGGAAGACGGCGGCCACGGCGCTGGCCTGCCGCTCGTACACTTCGCCGGCGCCAAACTCCGGTGCCGATCTCTTGGTCCCCGCGGGGCTCACGAGCGCGCGGACGCTGTCCACCGCGCCCCAGACCACGCCCAGGGAGCTCTCGAGCTTCGGGCGGAGGGCGGGATTCTCCCGGAAGGCCACCATGTGCCCGCGATCGAGCGCCTCTCGCTCAGCCTGCGCGAGGCCCACCTCGGTGAGCAGCGCCGACTGCCGGAGGGGCGGCCAGACCCCCGAAAGCCGCTGCTCGACCTCATTGGTCCCGATCGCGGCCATGTCGTCGGCGAGCGCGGGCAGCCGTCTGACCGCGGCTTCCACGAGGTAGTAGCTGTCCAGATCGGTGTCGAGGCTCAGGTTCGCCGCATCGCCAACCTGTTCCATGAGCTGGCGCACCTGCGCAGCAAGCGTCGCGGGAGCCACCGCCGGATGGACGACCCGTGGCCGCATCGAGAGCCAGAGCTCCCGCACGCCCAGTCGCTTGCCCAGACGCTGGTTGACGGCGTCCACCACCGTCGCCGCCGACGCGATGCGGACCTGATCCGCGGCCAACCGCTCCCGGGCGGACGGGTCGCCGCCCTCCGCGAGGGAGCGCAGGCCCCGAGAGGTCTCGAGTGGCTCGAGGACGTGGCGGAGGGCGACGACGAACTCCAGCCCACCACGCTCTCTGGCCGTGAAGGCCATCCGGCTATGCAGCTCGACCAGCCAGAGGCTCATCATGAAGGCAATCGGAATGGCGAAGAGCAGCGAGATGAGGGCGAACTTCTGCGGGTAGCGCAGCCGGTTCATGAGGCGGACGGCGGGCTCCAGCACCTTCCTCATGCCGCTCATGATCGGCGAGGGTCGGGACGGGCGCAAGGGCCTCCCGCCACCCCACGGCCTCGTCTTGACTTGACCGCGGGCATCGCCGACCATGAGCATCCGCGGGAGACGCCGGAGGAGGGAGGCCAGCATGAGCAGGCCGCTCAATATCTACGTGGTCGACGATAGTGCCGTCCAGACCGACATCGCCAAGGCCCTCCTCGAGAAGGCCGGGCACATCGTGACCATCAATCGCTCGAGCGCCGAGGCCCTGCGTGAGATCCCGGTCAAGCGACCCGACTGCGTGATCATGGACATCATGATGCCGGAGATCGACGGCTACGATTTGTGCCGGCGGATCCGTTCCATGCCGGAGCTCGCCGACACCAAGATCTTCATGATGTCGACCAAGGCCTTCCCCTTCGAGCGGAGGCGGACGGCCGAGCTGGGCGCGGCGGGCTACTTCACCAAGCCGCTCAATCCCGCGTCCTTTGTCTACGAGCTCGAGCGCCTCGTGGCCGACACCATGACGCTCTCCTTCTGGGGGGTTCGGGGCACCCTGCCTATTTCACGCAAGGACTCCTTGCGGTACGGCGGCGGTACGTCGTGCGTGAGCCTGGCCTTCCCCGACGGCCGTCTCTTCATCTTCGACGCGGGCAGCGGCATCAAGGCGCTCTCCGACGCCCTCCTCGCGGCCAAGCGCTCACGCATCGACGGCACCCTCCTCATCTCGCACCCGCACTGGGACCACATCAACGCCTTGCCCTTCTTCTTGCCCTTCTACATGCAGAGCAACCAGTTCGAGATCTGTGGCGCCTCTCACGGCGGCATCACTGTGCGCGATCTCATCTCCGCGCAGATGGACGGCGTGTACTTCCCCGTCACCGTCCGCGAGTTCGCGGCCAGCATCACCTATCGCGACCTCGGGGAGGGCGAACACACGATCGGCGGCGTTTCCGTGAAGACCATGTTGCTGAGCCATCCCGGGAACTGTCTCGGGTACCGGGTCAGCTACGGCGGGCGGTCGATCTGCTACGTCACGGACAATGAGCTCTTCGATCCCGGCTCCGACTTCTACTCCGAGGAGTATATCGATCGGCTCGTGGCCTTCGTTGGTGAGACCGACGTGCTCATCACCGACTGCACGTACACGGACGAGGTGTATCCGCGCAAGGTCGGCTGGGGGCACTCGTCGGTGAGTCAGGTCGCCGATCTGGCCGCCCGGGCGCGACCCAAGGCGCTCTACCTCGTCCACCACGATCCCGACGACACGGACGACATCATCGACGCGAAGCTCGCGGCCGCCCGGGAGCGCTTGGCCGCCCGGGGTGCGTCCACCACTGTGCTAGCGCCCGCCGAGCGCACCGAGGTCGACATCTAGCCTCCCGCGTCACTTGGGCTGGACGGACACCGTCAGGCTCTCGTCGCCGTGTCGCTTCAACCTGAGGACCGCCGGCTTCGCGTGCAGCGGCAGGAGGGTCAGGGTCGCGGCGTCCTCCTTGTCGAGGGTGAGGACCGGCCGCCGCTCGATCTCGATGATCCTCGCCGCGGTCTTGCTGAACTCCTGGAAGATGACGAAGACGTGAACGGTTTGCCCGCTCACTCCTGCGAAGTACCAGGTCACGGAGCCGGTCAACGGCGGCTCGGCCCACCGGGCCTCGCTCGCGATGGTGCCCCCGGGCGGAACCGGCTCAGGATTGGTCCGCAGCGAGAAGGACCAGTAGAAGCCCGCCCGGCCCGTCTCGATCACGGGCCACTCCACGTCCCCGGCTGCCGACGGCCACGGGAGCAAAACGAAGAGCATCACGAGAAGAAGCCGTGCCATTGGCTCCTCAGAGATCCTCGAGCCGGAGCTGGGTATCCGCGTGGCGCCAGGCAGTCTCGAACTCCTGGCGCACGAAGACGGCATCGTACGTCCGGCTTTGCGAGGCCAGAGCGCTCATCAATCCGAACAGGGAGCGGCCGTTGCGCCTGTTCCGCTCCAGGTCCGCCCGAAATACCCGTTCCGCCTCCGCGGCGTGCCCGCTTCGCAGCAAGGCGGCTCCAAGGGACTCCCGCGTGGGAAGATACCAGGCCGGCGGCTCGTCATAGCCCAAGGCGTCTTCGATCGCCACGCCCTTGCCCAGCGCGTCGATCTCGGTCTTCGAATCGCCCTTCGCGCCGGCGATGCGGGCTCTCAGAACGTGATCGGCGACCCGTCGGGCGCCGTCCGACATCACCCCGCCGGCCCCCGCCATCTCTTCGGTTATGGCTTTCTCGGAGTTCAGAAAGTTCTGATGCTCCTGCTCGGCCCTCGCCGGATCGCCGGTCGACGCGAAAGCCATGCCGCGGGCGAAGTGCCAGTAGGCGGTGGGGGTCGCCAAGGTGGCTGCCGGCTTCGGCAGCTTGAGCACGTCGCTCCATTTTCGGAACCGCACGAGGATCAAGGTCGAGGTCGGCAGGAACACCTCGACGGCGGGCGCGGCCTTCAGATGCGGCGCCACATGCATCTCCAGCTTCCGGGCCGCCGCTAGGGATTCCGAAAATCGGCCGGCCATGCTCTCGGCGACCGCGAGAAAGTGCAGGTTGTGACCGTAGTACATGAGCGCGGACGGGCCTTCTGCCCCGCGTGCCTTGACGAGGGCCTCGTCGGCCCGCGCGGCCTCCCGGTTGCTTTGCGCCGCCGACATGTAGTCGCCGATACGCTCGTAGATATGCGCGGGCATGTGGACGAGATGGCCGGCCGCGGGCACGAGCCCCGGGAGCTTCTGCGCATAGCCCAGCGCACGTTCCGGATGCGGTGAGGCCTCGACGGCGTGGATGTAGTAGTGGATGGCGCCGATGTGATTCGGATCGCGCCGCAGCACGGACTCGAGCGTGGCGACAATGTCCAGGGTGCCGTCCTCGGGTTTGCCGTCGGCCGTCCAGAGACGCCACGGGCGCAGG
>WNFS01003068.1_pt1 | contig 12620 bp, 14 predicted proteins | sample 5400141 | NCBI WGS metagenome assembly WNFS01 (sample SAMN13153358, study PRJNA577476) | soil metagenome | isolation source: 60 cm saprolite under Madrone tree | place: USA:California | collected 2016-06-14
CGGGTCTTTCATCAGGCCGCGACCGTAACCACCCGAAGGGGAGCGGTCAATCGAAGGTCCCAAATTGACCCTTGCGCGGGCCCATCTGTTACCATTCCGGTGTGAGAGCGATCCCGCTACTGCTGCTGGCCGTTGCATTCCCGGGCCAGGCTGCAGAGCGCCAGCTCCTCGACGAGGTGGTGGCGGTGGTCGAGGCCCACTCCATCACCCTGTCGGAGGTCGCGGCGGAGACGCGGGTCCGGCTGGTCGAATCGCAGGGCCCCGGGGCGGCGAACGCTCCCCTCGACCGGCGGATCCTGGCCGCTTCGCTGCGGACGACGATCGAGGAGCGCATCGTGCTCTCGGAGATGCAGCGCCTGAAGCTGTTCGATCTCGAGCCCGGAGAGGTGGAGGTGTTGAAGGCGCGGCTGCGCGCGCGCTTTCCCTCCCGCGCCGATTACGACGCGTTCGCCCGCGCCATCGAGCTCACCGACGAGGAGATCGGCGCGATCCTCGCCCGCGAGCTGCGCGTCGCCCGCTATCTCGACAACCGCCTCAAGCTCGCTGCGCAGCTCCGGGACAGCGAGTTGCAGGAGGCGTCGCGGGGGAGGAGGCTCTCCGAGGAGGACCTCGCAACGCTGCGCGCGCAGCTGGCGCAGGAGAAGTACCAGCGGCTGTTGCGCGAGCTCCTGGCCGACCTCCGCCGCCGCGCCGCCGTCCGCGTGCTCGATCCGCTGGACGGTGCCGGCACCATGGCGGCGGGACAGTAGGATGGCAGTCCGGGCCCGAGCAAGGCTCGAGATCCGGCGCATGACGCCCGCGGACCTCGACGAGGTGATGGTGATCGAGCGCGCCGCCTTCCGGCACCCCTGGTCTCCGGAGCTGTTCCGGCGCGAGCTCGAGCACGACTGGAGCACCATCCTGGTCGCGCTCGAGCCGCTGACCAGCGCGAGCGGGAGGGGCAGCGAGCGCGTGGTCGGGTTCCTCATCTATTGGTTGGTGCACGACGAGGTCCACATCCTGAATGTCGCCGTGGCGCCAGAACAGCGCCGCAAGGGCATCGCGCGGATGCTGATGCTGGAGACCGAGAAGCGCGCGCACCAGGCGAGCGCGACCTTGATGACCCTCGAGGTGCGCCGCTCGAACCAAGGGGCACTCGATCTCTATCGCGAATTCGACTACCGCGCCGTCGGCGTCCGCCCGAACTACTACGTCGACGAGGGCGAAGACGCGATCGTCATGGTCAAGGAGCTCAAACGCCCCAGGTAACGGAGTGCAAGTCTTCAGATCAACCGCCAAGCACGCGAAGCACGCCAAGGGTTTGGTTGGTTGAAAGGTACCCACCACCCAAAAAACTTGGCGTACTTGGCGTGCTTGGCGGTTGAAAGGAAGAGGTTACGTTCGGCGTTTTCCTTCGCGAGTGCGAAGCACTTCGGCGACCTCTTTCAGGCCCATGTCGTGCGAGCGGAGCAGGACCAGCGCGTGGTAGAGGAGGTCAGCGGCTTCTTGGGCGATCTCCTGGCGGTTGCCGCGCAAGGACGCGATCACCAACTCGGCGGCTTCTTCGGCGACCTTCTTGTGCCGGAGGGTCTCGTCCGCGAAGAGCTTGGCGGTGTAGGAGCCTTCCGGCGCGGCCTGCTTCCGCGACTGCAGCACACGCTCGAGAGCGGCCAGTGTTTCGCCCGGCGAGGGGGGCCCGTCGCGCAGTGGCTTGCCGGCCAGGAAGCAGGAGCGCGCTCCGGTGTGGCAGGCAGGTCCTGCCGGGTCGACGCGGACCAGGATGGCGTCCTGATCGCAGTCGAGCCGCACGGCGCGGACGGCCTGGGTGTTGCCGCTGGTGGCGCCCTTGACCCACAGCTCGCCGCGGCTCCGGCTCCAGAAGGTGGCGAAACCGGTGGCCAGGGTCAGGCGCAGGCTCTCGCGGTTCATCCAGGCGAGCATGAGGACCTCGCCGGAGGCGGCATCCTGCACGATGGCGGGGGCAAGGCCCAGCGGGTCCCACTTGACGTCGTCGGGGCTCATCGGCGCATCGGGAACCCGCGCGCGGCGCAGGCCTCCTTGACCGCGGAAATGTCCAGTGCACCAAAATGAAAGACCGAAGCGGCCAGCGCGGCGGCGGCGCCGGCCTCGAACGCATCCGCGAAGTGCTCCGATTCGCCCGCACCCCCGCTCGCGATCACCGGCACCGGCACCGCCGCGGTCACCGCCCGCAGCATCTCCAGCGCGAATCCCGCCCGGGTCCCGTCGTGGTCCATCGAGGTGAGCAGCACCTCGCCCGCCCCGCGATCCACCGCTTCACGCACCCACTCGACCAGATCGCGCCCGGTCGCGCGCGTCCCGCCATGCGAGCGGACTTCCCAGCCCGAGCCTCGCGCTTTCGCGTCGATGGCGATCATGGCGCTCTGGGATCCGGCGAGCCGCGCCACAGCGCCGATCAGCCCCGGGTCCGAAAGGGCCGCGGTGTTCATCGACACCTTGTCCGCGCCCGCCCGCAGCAGGGCTTCTGCCTCGCCCACGCTGCGCACGCCGCCACCCACGGCGAAGGGAATGTTCAGCTCCCGCGCCACTTGCTCCACCAACCGCACCAGCGTGCCGCGCGCCTCCAGCGAAGCGCTGATGTCGAGAAAGCAGAGCTCGTCCGCCCCCGAGGCGCCGTAAGCGCGCGCCTGCTCCACCGGATCGCCCGCGTCGCGCAGCTGCTGGAACCGCACGCCTTTCACCACGCGCCCGTCCTTGACGTCGAGACAGGGAATGATGCGGCGGGTCAGCACGATTCCTCCAGGGCCGCCTGCCCTTCGCGAAGCGAGAACTTGCGCTCGTACAGCGCGGTGCCGGCGATCGCTCCCGCCAGGGCTTGCAGGCCGGCGGAGGCGAGGCTGCGCAGGTGCGAAAGCTCGCCGGCGCCGCCGGACGCGATGACGCGGCAGGCCGGCGCCGCGCGGCCGACCTCGCGCAGCAGCGGCAGATCGAAGCCCTCCTGCGTTCCGTCGCGGGACACCGCGGTCACCACCAGCCAGCTCACGCCCTGGCGGGCGAGCTCCGACGCCAATTCGCCCGGGGCCGGGCCTCGCGCTTCCGTCCAGCCTCGGGTGGCGGCGCGGCCGTCCTTCACGTCGATTCCGCAGGCCACCCGCTCCGCGCCGAACCGCGCCACGGCCATGCCCGCCAGCGCGGGGTTTTCCACCGCGGCGGTCCCCAGGATGATGCGGCCGGCGCCCGCCTCCAGCGTTTCCTCGGCGGCGCGGGCATCCCGGATGCCGCCACCTACCTGCACCATCGCCGGCGCGGCCGCCTTGGCGATGCGCCCGATCAGCTCCAACTGCCGCTGTCCCCCGAATGCCGCGTCCAGGTCGACGACGTGCAGCGCCCGCGCACCCTGCTCGACGAACGCCCGCGCCTGGGCAGGCGGGTCCAAAGCGTACACCTTGGGGCGAAGGCGATCGCCCTTCCGCAGCCGCACCGCCCGACCCTCGAGGAGGTCGATGGCCGGATAGAGCACCAGGGGAGTCACGCCCCGCCCTCCGGCAGCGCCAGGAAGCGCCGGAGCAGCGCCTCGCCGTCGGCTGCGCTCTTCTCCGGGTGGTACTGCACTCCGAAGAGCGTGTCCCGCCCGACGACCGCCGGGATTCGCACCGGGCCGTGCTCCGCGACCGCCTGCGTGACGCTCTCCGGCGCCTCGCAAAGGAACGAATGCGCGAAGTACGCCCACCCCCCGGGCTGGAGCGCGCTCTCCGCCGTCGGCCGCAGCTTCTGCCATCCGATGTGCGGCGCCTGCACGCCCTTGGGTAGACGCGTGACGCGGCCGGGGAGGAAGCCGAGGCCGGCCCTCTGTCCGTCTTCCTCGCCTTCCTCGAACAGCAGCTGCATGCCCAGGCAGATGCCGAGCACCGGCGCGCGCCGCGAAAGCGCTTGCTGCAGGGCCGACCGGAAGGGAGCGGCGCGGTCCATGCCCAGGCCGAACGCAGCCACGCCTGGCAGCACTACCCGCGGCGCCAGGCTGACGGCGGAGGGGTCGGTGACGAGCTCGGGACGTCCTCCGGCGCGCCGCAGCGCCTGAAGCACCGAGCCCAGGTTGCCGAGCCCGAGATCGACGACCGCGACGTTCACAGCACTCCCTTGGTGCTCGGCACGCTCGCCGCGAGCCGCGCGTCGAGCGCAACCGCCTGCCTCAGCGCCCGCGCGAAGGACTTGAACACCGCCTCGGTCCCGTGATGGAAGTCGCGGCCGCTGATCAGATCGATGTGCACGTTGGCGCGGGCATGGTCCGCCACGGCCTTGAAGAAACCTTCCAGCACCGAGAGATCCATCGCGCTTCGCGGGCCCTGGTCGACGTCCACGTTCCAGTGCAGGTACGAGCGGCCGGAGAGATCGACGACGGTGCGCGCCAGGGCCTCGTCGAGCGGGAAGTAGAAGCAGCCCGCGCGCGCGATCCCCTTGCGATCGCCGAGCGCCTGGTCGATGGCGCTCCCCAGGGCGATGCCGGTGTCCTCGACCGTGTGGTGCTGGTCGATGTGCAGGTCTCCCTGGCAGCGGATCTGCGCGTCGAGCGCGCCGTGCTTCGCCAGCGTCTCCAGCATGTGATCGAAGAAGGGGATGCCGGTCGAGACCTGTGCCTCCCCCCGGCCGTCGAGATCGACGACCACCTCCAGCTCCGTCTCCTTCGTCTTCCGCGAGATCCTTCCGCTGCGGCTCATGCGAGGGCACCTCCTCCCGTTTCGGCGAGCAGGCGCGACAGCACGCGGCTGGTGTCGCCCGGCTCCTCGATGTGAGCGTAGATGATCGGGGCCCCGGCGTCCTGCGCCGCGCGCGAGGCCGCCTGATCGTCCGCGGTGTCGCCCAGGAACAGCACGGGTGAGCCGCGCGGAGCTCCCCTGAGCAGCTTGTGCGTGAGCCAGAGCAGCCCGGCCGGATCGGGCTTGCGGGGGCGGTGGCCGTCCGCCACCCAGCACAGGTCGTCGGGGATGTTCAGCTTGCAGAGCCGCTGGGCCAGGCGCGTCTCTCCGGGATTGCGCCCGGTGTAGAGAGCGAGCGGAAAGTTGGCGGCGACCGCCGCCAGCAGTCGAAGGTCCGGCAACACTTCCTCGTTCTCCCACATCCCCCGCTCCGGCGCGTCGGGGACCGCCTCCCTGGCCTCGAATCCGAACAGGTCGCGGCACATCGAGCCCCCGTACAGGGCCCCGCAGGAGCGCGCGACGGTCGCCTGGGAGATGGGGAGCGGGTGCCGCGCGTACAGCGCGGCCGCTCCCCCGCCGCCCGCCTCCGCGAGAAACTGCGGGAGCGCTTTGGCCTCGCCTCGCGCCCGGAGATAGAGGAGCAGCGCGATGGCCCGCGACATCTCCCAGTCGTCGTTGAAGCCGCCCGCCGCCTTGAACGCCGGGACCTCGCGCTCGCGATCGAAGGGCGCCGCCCGCGCCTGCTCCTCCCCGACCAGCGGGGCGATGGCCCTGCGTGCCGCCTCTTCGGCCACGGCGTGGTAGCTGGGGCGCGCATCGAGCAGGACGCCGTCGACGTCGAGGATCACGCCGCGGACGCCGCGCAGGGAGAAGCTCACGGCGCAATCTCCGCCCCGATCGCGGCGAGGAACGAGTCGTTCGCGGCCGGCGCCCCGATGCTGACGCGCAGCGCGTGGGCAAGGCCGGGCGCGCTGGAGACGTTGCGGATCAACACCCCGCGCCGGAACAGCGCTGCATGGAGGTCGCCGGCGGGCCGCTCGGTTTGCTCGAAGAGAAGGAAGTTGGCACCCGACGGATGGACGGTGAGGCCGAGCTCGCGCAAAGCCCGGGCCACCCGTTCGCGCTCGCCGATCACCAGGCGGGTCCGCTCGGCGACGAGCTCGGGCCGGGCCAGGAGCGCCCGCGCGATCAGCGAGGTGTGCGCGCTCAGGTTGTACGGGAGCTGCACCTTGCGCAGCTCGGCGCAGAGGGCGGGAGCGCCCAGGAGGCAGCCCGCCCGCAGGCTGGCGCCGGCCAGCGCCTTGGAGAAGGTGCGAAACAGCACCAGCCGCGGATTCCGGGAGAGGAGCGCGCTGAAATCCTGCCCGCAGAAGTCGCGATACGCTTCGTCGATCCCGAGGAGGCAGGGCACCGAGCGAGCGAGAAAGGCGGCATCGTCGAAGGACAGGGTAGTGCCGGTGGGATTGTTGGGGGACCCGAGCAAGACGATCTTGGCGGCCTGGGCGGCGCGGACCAACTGCTGGAGAGCGAAGCCGAACTCCCCGGAGGCAGCGCGCAGCGGCACCTCGACGACCCGGGCGCCCAGCGCCCTCGCTTGCAGCCCATAGAGCGCAAAGGAGGGCGTTGCCACCACCACCGTGTCGCCGGGCTCGACGCAGGCGAAGAGGAGGAGCTGGAGCAGCTCGTTGGAGCCGTTTCCAGCCAGCACGCCCAGCGGATCGACTCCATAGGCCTGCGCGAGGTCGGCGGCGAGGCGGGCCCCGTCGGTGATCGGGTACTTCGACCAGTCCGTCGCCTGGAGCTGTGCGGACAGCTCCCGCTTCAGCTCGGGCGGCAAGTCGGAAGGGCTCTCGTTCAGGTGCAAGGCGACGGCAGCCGGATCGCGCGGCGGTCCGTAAGCGGCCAGCGGCCGGACGGTGCTGCGGACGAACTCCTCGGGCGCCCGGCTCATTTGCGGCGCACCTCGATGGCGCGTGCATGCCCGTGCAGCCCTTCGGCATGGGCCAGCGTCTCGATCGCGCGGGCGTCGGCTGCGAGCTGGCCGGGGCCGTACTCGATCACGTCCTGCCGGCGGACGAAGTCGGACGCATTCAGCGGCGAGGCGAAGCGCGCCGTGCCGCTGGTCGGCAGCGTGTGATTGGGACCCGCCAGGTAGTCGCCCACGGGGACCGGGGCATGTTGGCCGAGGAAGACCGCGGCCGCTCGGGTGACCCGGGGGAGCGCGGACTCCGGGTCGCGCACCAGCAGCTCGAGGTGCTCCGGCGCCAGCTCGTCGGCGAAGGCCAGCGCCTCGTCGAGGTCGCGGGCGACGATCGCCGCGCCTCGCGCCGCCAGCGACTCCGCCGCGATGCGATTGGGGTGCGCGGAGAGCTCCCGCTCCACCGCCTCGACGGTGCGCTGCGCCAGCGAAGCATCGGGCGTGATCAGCAAGGCCAGGGCGAGCGGGTCGTGCTCTCCCTGCGCCACCAGATCGGCCGCCACCTGGCGCGGGTCGGCGCTGGAGTCCGCGACGATCGCCACCTCGCTCGGGCCGGCCAGCGCGTCGATGCGCACTTCCCCGGCAAGTTGTCTCTTCGCCTCCGTCACGTAGGCGTTGCCGGGGCCGACGATCACGTCGACGCGGGGGACGGTCTGGGTCCCGAGGGCCAGGGCCGCTACCGCCTGGGCGCCGCCAGCCAGCAGGACCTGGGTGGCGCCTGCGAGGCGCGCCGCGGCGGCGACTTCGGGCGGAATGGAGCCGTCGCGGCGCGGCGGCGTGGAGACGATCACTTCCGGCACCCCGGCGAGCCGCGCCACCGTGACGGTCATGATCACCGTGGAGGGATACGCGGCCCGGCCGCCGGGCACGTAGCAGGCCGCGCGCCGGAGGGGCAGGGTGAGGCAGCGCAGCACCCCGCCAGCCTCCAGCTCGAGCGCATACGAAGCAGGGAGCTGAGGCGCGTGAAAGGCGCGCACCCGCTCCTGGGCGGTTGCCAGCGCTTCGCGCACGGCCGGAGGGCACTGCGCCGCGAGAGCGTCCCAGCGCGCGCCGTCCAGGAACATCGATTGGAGCCTGGCTCCGTCGAAGCGCTCGGTCAGCTCGCGCACCGCGGCGTCGCCGCGTTCCCGCACGTCGGAGACGATGGCGGTGACTGCCGCCGAGACTTGCGGCGAGGATCGATTCACGGCGCGCAGGGAGAAGGCTTGGGCGCGCGACTCGGGGTTCGCCAGGTCGAGGATGCGGATCATCCCAGCTTCTCCAGCAGCGGCAGCAGCTCTTCGACCTTCAGCCGGTACGCGGCGCGGTTCACCACCAGGCGCGCGCTGACTTGAAGGAGCTCGTCGACCACCGCAAGCCCGTTCTCGTCGAGCGTGCGCCCGCTCTCGACCAGGTCGACGATGGCGTCGGTGAGGCCGCTCACCGCCGCCAGCTCCACCGAACCTGCCAGGTGCACCAGATCCACCGGCACGCCGCGCCGGAGGAACCACTGCGAAGTCAGGCGCGGGTACTTCGTCGCCACCCGCAGCGAGCGCCCGAGCTCAGCCGTGACGCTTCTCCCGCGCGGGGCTGCGAGGCACAGCCGGCACCTGCCGAATCCAAAGTCGATCGGCGTCAGCAGATCGGCGCCGGACTCGAGCACCTGATCGAGCCCGCACACGCCGAGGTCGGCCGCTCCGCGCTCCACGTAGAGTGGAACGTCGGCGTCCTTGAGGACCACGAACCGGGCCGACGGCCCTGCCGGGACGATCAGCTTGCGCGAGGCGCCCGGCTCCTCGTCCGGAATCATGCCCGCGCGCGAGAGCTTTTCCAGCGTCGGCTTCTGCAGGCGGCCCTTGGGGAGCGCGATGGTCAGCATGCCAGCGGCACCAGCGCGTCCAGGTCCAGCGAGAAGCCCACGGCCGGGCGAGGGTCCCCGAATCGCCCGAGCAACGTGTCGTAACGGCCGCCACCTCCCACCGGACGCGGCGAGCCCGTCGCGTAGAGGTTGAAGACGATGCCGGTGTAGTACCCGAGCCCGCGCACCTCGCCCAGGTCCACTTCCAGCTCCGCGCCGGGACTCTTCGCTGCCGCCAGCGCGGCGGAGATGCGGCGCAGGGCCTGCAGCGCATCCTCGGAAGGCGCGAGCGCCTCCGCCCGGGCCAGCAGCTCGCGGGCCTCGGTCTGCAGGCGGGGCGGCTGGGCCAGCATCAGGATCGCCTCTCGCGCCTTTCCGGGCGCCACCTCGCGCTCGCAGAGCGTGCGCAGCGTGGGGAGGTCCTTGCGATCGACGGCGTCGTTGAGGGCGGCCGCCAGCCGCGGCGAGGCTCCGGCCGCCGCCGCCAGGGCGGAGAAGTACCCAGTGCTTCCGAGCGAGATCCGGCCCTTCACGCCCAGGGCGTGCAAGGCGGTCGCCGCCAGGGCGAGGACTTCGGCATCCGCTTCGGGTCCAGCCGCACCGACCAGCTCGCATCCGGCTTGCAGGCGCTCGTGCACCGGACCGCTGTCCGGAGCCACGCGGCGCACGATGCTGCCGCGATAGTAGAGCCGCAGCGGGGACATTCCGGCCAGCCTGGTTGCGGCGATCCGCGCGACCTGCGCGGTGAAATCCGCTCGCAGCGCGATCAGCTTTCCGCTCCGGTCCAGAGCGCGAAACGCCTCCGGGCCGAACACGTCCGCCGCCTCGATCGCCGGCGGAATCACCTCCGCGTAGCCGGCGGTCTCGAAGCGTTCGCAGAGCGCCGCCTCGCACCGGCGCAACCGGCGCGCTGCCTCGAAGAGGAGGTCCTGAGTTCCGGGAATGGGGGTTGCCGGTTGCACGAAGGGCCGATTGTCTGCGGCGGGCGCGGACCGCGCAAGGGCGCATGCTACCCTGCGCGTCCCGTGTACCGCTGGATCCGCCCGTTGTTGTTCCTGCTTCCGCCCGAAGCCGCCCACGGGCTGGCAGGCGTCCTGCTGCGCGCCCGCGGAGGGGGAGCGAGGCCAACCGGGAGGGATCCCATCCTCCAGCAGAGGCTGTGGGGCATCGATTTCCCCACGCCGCTGGGGCTCGCCGCCGGGATGGACAAGGGGGAGGCGCTCGCTTTGGCGTGGTTCGGGCTCGGGTTCGGCTGGGTGGAGATCGGCACCGTGACCCCACGCCCGCAGCCCGGAAATGAGCGTCCCCGGCTGTTCCGGCTGGTTCCGCAGCGGGCCATCGTGAACCGGATGGGATTCAACAACGCCGGGGCAGCGGCCGTCGCCGAGAGGCTGCGCCGGCTTCCGCCCCTGCCTGGCCCCATCTGCGTGAACGTGGGCCGCAACAAGACCACGCCGAACGAGGGCGCGGCCGAGGACTACGTAGAGGCATTCCGCGCGCTCGCGCCTCACGCACAGCTGGCCTCGATCAACGTTTCCAGCCCGAACACGCCGGGCCTGCGCGCGCTCCAGTCCGAGCTCGGCGCCCTGGTCGCGCAGGTGACGAGGGCGCGCGACGCGCTCCCGCGCCGCGTGCCGGTGCTGGTGAAGCTCTCGCCGGACGAGCCGGACGAGCGCCTGGTCGAGATGGCCCGCGCCGCCGAGGCGGCGGGAGCCGAGGGGATCATTGCCACCAACACGACCCTGGATCGGGCCGCGGTGCGCGGGCATCCGCGCGCGGCGGAGCAAGGAGGCCTCTCGGGCGCGCCGCTGCGGGAGCGCGCCCTCCACGTGTGCCGCCTGCTCTACCGCAGCGTCTCCGTGCCCATCGTCGGCGTGGGCGGCATCTTCACCGCCGAGGACGCCTATGCGCGCATCCGCGCCGGGGCGGCGCTGGTGCAGATCTATACGGCGCTGGTCTACGAGGGCCCGGGCGTTCCGCGGCGCATCACCCGCGGGCTCGCGGATCTGCTGCGCAGGGACGGGCTCTCGCTCACACAGGCGATCGGCAAGGACGCGTAGGCTGGGCGCTCCGCGCTGCGCATTGCGCTTGTGTATCGTTCGCTGAGACGCCGCCGGGCTGCATGGCCGGGCGCCGCCACGGCAGAAAGCGAGCGCTCCGGCGGCGTCAGCACGCCGCAAACAGGAGGAGGCGCGCGAGTACTTGATGCGGTCGCGGATGAGTTGCTGGCGTGCTAGTCCTCCAAGCCGAGCTTCTTCGCATCCCGGGAGACGATCACCGCCGCCAACACCTTGGGAACGTACTCGCGCGTCTCTTCGGGAAGCTTCTTCATCCGGTAGAGGTGCCAGAAGTCGCGCTTCTGCTTGCGGAACCCGCCGGGCTCCTGCGCGATCTCGCGCAGCACGCGCCGCACCCCCGCCCCGCCCCGGTTGTAGGAAGCCATCGCCAGCATGAAGGAGTCGCTGCCGTATTCGGCGAGGAGATTCGCCAGGTGCTGCGCCGCCGCCCGAGTCTCCTTGTCGGGGTCGTAGCGCTCGTCCACGCTGGCGTCGACGCGCAGCCCGTAGCTCTGCGCCGTGGACGTCATCATCTGCCACATGCCCGCGGCGCCCGCCGCGCTCTTCGCCTGGGGGTCGAACTGCGTCTCTGCCCAGGCGACGTACGCCATCTCCTCCGGCAGGCCCAGCGCGCTGAACTGCCGGGTGATCATCGGCCAGTACCGCTGCTTGCGGCCGTAGATGAACTTGAGATTCGGCGCCTTCACCAGCTCGTCCACATGGAACCTGAGCCGCTCCTTGAAGATGGGCGGCACCGCGTACGTGTCGGCGTCGAACTTGCGGAGGATGTCGCGGATCTGGCGATCCAGCTCGTCGCCGCGCTCCGCCAGCGCCTCCGCCTTCTTCTTGTCCGACTTGCCCAGGGCCGTCAGGGTGCTCTGCGCGTTGCCGGTGAGCGTGTTCAGCTTCTCTTCCAGGGCGGCCAGCCTCTCGGGTTCGGACTCCTCGCTGATCTGCTGCTCGACGGCCTCGATCTCCTTGTCGATGCGCTCCTTCTGCTTCACCAGCTCTTCGATCTGGCGCTTCTGCTGCGCGATGACGATGCCCATCACCGCCACGATCACGGCCGCCAGGCCGGCCACTGCCGCCACCACCTTGACCCAGCGCCTGGCGGTCGTCGCCCGGGTGGTCCGTTGCACCTGCTTGAGCGTGCTGGCCATGATCAGCATGGTCTTCCCGGAAGACATCCCCCCGGCTTTCGCGCGCTCCTGCGCCACATTGCGGGCCGCAATCTCCGCCAGCTTGGCGGTGGCGGTGTCGGCGCATTCTTGGAGATCGCTGGAGATCTTGCTCAGCTCGGAGGTCGCGTCGATGCGCGGAGCGGGGGACACCCTACGAGGGTGTCCCCCCTCCCCGTGGACCGTGGTGACGGAGACCGCCTCCGTCTTCATTGCGCCGCCCAGCCCGTCCTGGGCGTCGAACTCCACCCTGAGCAGGGGACCGCCCTTGCCGAACTGCACTTCCTCGCCCTGGCGGAGGCGGTGCTTGGCGATCCGCCGCCCTTCGACCAGCGTTCCGTTGGTGCTCGCCGTATCCACGACGAACCAGCAGCCGTCCTCGAAGAGAAACTCGGCGTGGTGGTTGGAGACCTTCGGATCGCGCGCCGCATCGAAGCGCACGTCGCAATCCGAGGCGCGGCCCACGCGCACCGTCGGGTTGGCGGAGCTGGCGATGGTGCCCTTCTGGCTCCCCGAAAGGTGTGTGATCCGGATCATCGCGCCCCTCCCCCAAGGCGGCGGCGGAACGACCTTTCCTAGCACGGATGGCGCTTACGTCCGAGCGGCCGCGAGCCCGGGCTCTTCTTCCTCCGCCGGGGAGCGGCGGACCTCGACGGCCCCGAAGGCGAGGCGGGCCACTGCCATCACGGCCAGCGCGATCCCGAGGCCGATGAAAATGTCCAACAGGTAATGGTGGTTCAGGTACACCGCGGCGAAGCAGACCAGCAGGAAGTAGGGCACCGCGATCCAGCGGAACCGGCGCAGCCTCCAGCCGTACACGATCGACAGGAATGGGTAGACGATGTGCAGGCTGGGGATGGCCCCGAATACGTCCGCGCTCTTTCCGTAGAAGCCCTGCATGAGCGGAATGCCGATCAG
>WNFS01003070.1_pt1 | contig 12618 bp, 7 predicted proteins | sample 5400141 | NCBI WGS metagenome assembly WNFS01 (sample SAMN13153358, study PRJNA577476) | soil metagenome | isolation source: 60 cm saprolite under Madrone tree | place: USA:California | collected 2016-06-14
TGGGGCATTCTTGTAGGTGTTGATTCTAAATAACTTAAATTTCGACCTGGCCGAAAAAGAGAGATGTGACTGCGCAGAGGACGCACGCCGGGGGGAGAGCTACCTTACTTACGGACACTTTGAAGACCGCCGTCCCGAACTTCAGATGAGAGAACTGGTTGGGTGGGAGGGAGGGAGGGAGGGAGGGAGGGAGGATGTAAGAAAAGCGGCGGCAAGCCGCCGCACTCCCAAATTCGCGGTCTTACCTGATGAGTATAGTAACAAATGAGCTAAGGAGAGCCAAGAGCAATCGAGTTATAGGCACAGCAATTGCTCGGCCACCGCCCACGGCACGCGCTTGAGGCTAGGGCGACCTCGTGCCGGTCATAGAAAACTCGGGCGAGGCGGCACTGCAAAACAGTCACCTGCATGCAAACCTTTGTGAGAATGGGGATTCTTAGCGAAGAAAATTACTGACGAGCATAATATCCGTGTTGTGTTCGTCCATTTGGGAGTAAAGCATATAACGGCGGTCGGGGGAAATGGACATGCCCTCTGCGAGGTCTTTGTCCGCTCTGAAGATTTCTCGCGCTTGCCTGGTAGCGAAATCGTAAAAGCAGATGCTTCGCGGGTTCTCACGGCGGCTGAAGTAGATTCCGTCCGGCAGGACCGCCCACTGGGCTTCATGCGAGATTTCCGGCATTTGCGGAACTGGCTGGGGCGTTGCATCGGGGCGGTCCAGCGCAAGCATCATGATATTCGCGTCGCCAAATCTCCACGGGAAGTACAGCACCTTGCCGTCGGAAGACTCGATAGGGGTGCGCAGGTCCTGGGATGCGGCAAGAAGAGTGGCGTCACCTCCCCCTGCAGGGCAACGGTAGAGCTGACGGCCAACGCCTTCGAAGCCGCGAAAATAGATCCACTTTCCATCGTGCGACCAGAAAGGACGGTTCGCCTCGCGGACATTGGTCTGCAATTTGTGTAGTACGCGATCGGAGAGATCCACGGTGTACACGCCAAAGTGACCGCTGGGCCCTATCATCTCGAAGGCAATTTTCTGCGAATCAGGCGACCAGCGTGGGTAACCGGCGGGTCCTTCCTGCGAAATCCGTACCAGATTGCTGCCATGGGTGTCGGCCACCCAAACGCCCGGGGTTCCGGAGCGTGTCGATCCGAACGCCACATGATTGCCATCCGGCGAATATTGGCCGTTGTCTTGTTGACGCGTGGAGATATACATCTGCACCGCTGGAGCTTCGGGATGTTGCAGGTCTTTTCTCCAGATGTTGACGTGGTTGTCGGACACGCTGAACGCCAATTTGCGCCCATCGCGAGAAATCGCGGGCCAATCTCCGGCGGTGATCGAAAGTTTATGCAGTTCGCCATCACGCACGCGCACTTCATCGAACTCGTTACCCTTTGCAGTTACCTCCGCCACAATCAGCGACTTGTCATCGCCGCTCCAAAGCGGCCCGGTGAGGAATTCGTGGCGGGTGAACAGCGATCGCTTGGACTTTCCCTGGAGATCACTGATCAAATACTCGTAGGAAGTCGTGTTGTGGACACAGATCATTGCCAGTTCCTGCCCACTGTGCGAAAACGTCAAGTTACCGTCGTGTCTACAGGACGGGTCATGCGGAAGCTCGTGACTTTCCAGAGTCTCGACGTTCAGCAAAAACAAACGGTTGCCAGGCCCGCCGTTTTCCCAGTCGGAGTAGGCGATCCATTTCCCGTCGGGCGACCAACTGAGAGGAGCAGCAAGATCGTAGGGTGCGTGAGTGGCAACGAGTTTGCGTTCCGGCCCTCCCAAGGCCGGCACAACATAGATGCCATTGCCGTCCGTGGCCAAGCGATGAAAGGCAATCTGAGTGCCGTCGGGCGACCACGCCGAACTAATCCAATCGGAAGGATGGTTGGTCAACCGCAGCACCGTTTCACTGCCAATCGCTTTTACATACAAGTCATATCCCAGCCTTCCCGTGCGATTGCTTGTGCCGTTATCCCAAGAGAAAGCGATCCGCGAGCCATCTGGCGAAAACGAAGGAGCTGTTTCCAGGCCCGGGTAGGAAGTGAAAGGAACAATCGTCAACGGCTGGGAACCCCCAGGTTTGCGAGACGGCCAGACGAATGCAACGGTAGCCGCCCCTACGACGGCTACCACTACCAAGCCAAGGCGCCACTTCCGAGCGGTCCAGGCTTTTGCCGCGGGAACGGGCACGAGTTCCACAGATTCCTGGGCATCCTGAACGGCCATGACCACGGGCAGGTCGGGGTTGATCTTACCGATGAACCGGTAGCCTCGTTTGGGAAGCGTCTCGATATACCTGGGATTGTCCGCCGCATCGTTCAGAGCCTCGCGGATTTTGTTGACGGCTGTGCCAAGGCTGTGGTCGAAGTCCACGAAAGTTTCTGCATCCCAAAGCCTGTGGCAGATCTCTTCTCGAGAGACGACTTCGCCGGGGTGCTCCAGCAAGAGAGCCAGTAACTGGAAAGGTTTGGCTTGCAAACGGACGCGGCGGCCGTCCTTGCGGAGTTCGCCAGAACGCAGATCGGCTTCGAAACGGCCGAAGGCGATGCGATGGAAGTTGGAAGAGGGGGAGAGCATTTTTCAGGCTAAATTAATGAGAGCGTAACAAATCCGAGGAGGCAGGGTCAATGCGCCCGATGTCTTGGCCGGGGCTACTAACCGCCTGCGGATCAGTCAGTTAGTCGTTGAAATAAAATTGAAGCCAAATTGAAGCACAATGCATTGCCCTTTATCGCCATCTTTCGCAAAGTGAGCCGATCTAACGACGACCCGATCCGTCCCCATGGGTTCCGCCAAAACTTCAATCCGGAGAAAGAGGAGAGAAATGAAACCGATACGCTATCTGGCAGCTTTCGCAGGTTTAGCTTTGCTATTTGCATCGGGTTGGTGCTCTACCGCGCGCGCGCAGGGTCCATCTGCCAAGAGCCCAGCAAGATTAATCGATGTGGGGTGTGGCTACTCGTCCGAGACACCCACGGCACCGGCCCGCCCACAACGAAAATCCCACGAGACCCAAGGCAAATTCAGACATGCGTCGCTTGTATTCGTGTCCGGCCACGATCGCGATTGGGACGACGACTCCGACCACGCCGGAATCGTGGGCCTCTGGAAGGTGAAGTTCGTTTCCAAGGGCAATACAGCTATAGGTATCCCCGACGGCGCGCCGATTGATGAGGGGTATGCCACGTGGCATAGCGACGGAACGGAAATAATGAATTCGGGGCGTCCCCCGATTACCGGCAGCTTCTGTATGGGAGTATGGAAAAAGGCCGGACCATCTTACAAACTGAATCACTTTGCGTTGAGTTGGGATCCGACAGGAAAGACTCTGGTCGGCCCCGCCAACATTCGGGAAGAGGTCGCCCTTGACAGCAACGAAAACAGTTATTCCGGGACTTTTACGATCGATCAATACGATACCGACGGGCATCTCCTGGCCCACATCTCTGGCCTAGTGAGCGGACAGCGCATCACCGCCGACTAGCTGATCTGAGAGAGGGACCCGCGGGAGGTGTGCAGGTCTCACGCGACCTGCAAGCGTCCCGCGGAGCATTTTTTTGTCGGAGTAACGCTCCCGCCTGTTTCGGCAACTTCCCTCTTAGATCGACCAGCCTTGGCGATAGTCTCGCCGCAAGTAGTCGTTGGCTTGGAGCACATTGGTGATGCGCATGTCGGCGCCATCGTAGTAGATTTTCCTTCCGGCGCGCAGCGCCACCACGCCGAGGAGCATGACCTCTGTGAGTCGGGCGGCGTACTCGAAAGGAGAGGAGGCTTCCACCTTTCCCTTGGCGGCGTCGACCCAGTTCATTTCGTGGGCTTCGCCGGCGATGCGAGGGAGCTTCTGCGGGGGCTTGCCGAAGGAATCGTGGAGCGACTTGGGCAAGAGGCGGGGCTTGAAGCCGTAAGTGTCGTGAAGGAGCTTGCCCTTGCTGCCAATGAGCAGCGCACCGCCTTCTTGTTTCAATTCTTCATCGCCAAGCTCTTCAGGTTTGTTTGGCTTGAGGCCGCCGTCGTACCACGTCAGTTTCACGGGCGGCATCGGACCGCGGGCGGGGAACTCGTAGAAGGTGAGCGTGGCGCTCGGGTAAGAGGCACCGTTGAAAGGGGTCGAGACGGTCTCAACGCTGGTAGGAAAGCCCAGGTTGAGGGCCCACATGGTGTGGTCGATCAAGTGAGCGCCCATGTCGCCGATGGCGCCAACCCCCCAGTCGGTCCAGCCGCGCCAGTTGAACGGGTGGTAGATCGGGTGGTAGTCCACGTTTGAGGCGCAGGTGCCTTGAAAAAGATCCCAGGCGAGCCCGCCGGGAATGGGGTAGTCGCCGCAAATGGCAGCGGCAAGCCGCGCGTTGACGTCGCGGCCGCTCCATTTAAGAGATTCGGGCCCGGCCTTGAGCGCTTCCGGGCGCGGGACGCCCTGGGGCCAGAAGCCGAGAGGTCGGTTCGTCCAGATGTGCACCTCGCGCACGTCGCCAATCGCGCCGCTCCACACGTATTCGACGGCGGTCCGTCCATCGTCCGAGGAGTGACCCTGGTTGCCCATCTGCGTGGCGACCTTGGTTTCTTTTGCGCGACGCGAAAGCTTTCGAGCTTCTTCGACCGACCAGCACAGCGGCTTCTGGACGTAGACGTGTTTGCCGAGGTCCATGGCCGCCAAAGCAATCGAGGCGTGCATGTGGTCGGGCGTTGCGACCATGACGGCGTCAATGTCCTTTTGGCGGTCGAGCATCTCGCGATAGTCGGTATAGCGGGCGGCTTTCGGGAGGCGTTCGGTCTTGAGCTGGACCATTCTATCAACGCGCGCCTGGGCCTTGACGGGATCGAAGGGCGCGGATGACTCGCCTGGCTGCGGCGGGGCCGGCAGCTCGATGCGCTTCTTCAGACGCTCGATATCGAGGTCGAGGCGGCCGAATCCTTTATCGGCGTAACGCCAATCCACATCGCACAGCGCCACGATGTTCTGGCTTGCGAGGTTGATCAGATTGGTGCGGCCCATGCCGCCGACTCCGACGCCGGCGATGTTCAGCGTATCGCTCGGCGCAGTGAATCCACGGCCGAGCACGTGTCTAGGAACAATGGCACACGCGGCTCCGCCGGCAGCGACTTTGGTGAGGAAGGTGCGACGCGAGATTTCTTTTTTCTTGCTCATGATTATCTCTCCAGGGCAACCTGCATTATTGCGCGCTCTTGGAGCTTTTGTGAAGGCAAGCTTTAGGATTCACGCGGATCAGAAGGAGGGCGGGCGCTGGTTGGCGACGGCGAAGGTGCGCTCGAGAGCGATGCCGACGCGGCCGAGGGTGCCTTCTTCGAAGAGGCGGCCGATCAGGGTGATGCCGTGCGGCACGCGGCGCGGGGGAGAAAATTTTGGCAGCGGATTTTTTGGATCGGGTGCCCAGTCCGAGCGCGCCTCGGAAACTTCAACGAAGCCGGCGCGCAGCGTGAGGGACGGGTGGCCGGTGTGGTTGCTGATGGTGAGCATTTCGTCGCGCAGCGAAGGAACGAGCAACAGGTCCACTTGCGAGAAGATGCGCGCCATCTCCTGGGCCACTTTGCGGCGGAAGCGGTCGGCCTGGACGAAATCGACGGCGGAGAGGAAGCGCGACTGGCGGAAAAGGTTGGGCCAGGCGTCCGGGGTCTGGACTTTGAGCTGGTCCACTCCGTGGCTCAGTGTTAGTTCCTCGAAAGCGGCGGCGCCTTCGGCGAAGAGAATCAGGTTGAGCGAGTTGTACGGCCAATTGGGAAGAGAGATCTCCACGGGAACCAAGCCGAGCTTCGGAAGCGTGGCCAGCGCGGCGCGATCCACAGCGGTAGCGGGATCTTCCTTCATCCAGGCGGGGAAATAGCCGACGCGCAGGCCCTTGATGCTGGCGTTCGAATCAAAATCGAGCCAGCTGGGCACGCTGGAAAGATCGCCGGCATCCGGGCCGGAGATGGCTTGCAGCACCAACAGCGCATCTTCGACGGTGCGCGTCATGGGGCCGAGTTTATCGAGGGACCAGCAGAGGGTCATGGCGCCGGTGCGCGGCACGCGGCCGTAGGTGGGCCGCAGTCCAGTGATTCCGCAACGCATGCTGGGACTGATGATGCTGCCGCCGGTTTCGCTGCCAATCGAGAAGCCGACCAACGCCGCCGCGGTGGCCGCGCCCGGGCCGGCGCTGGAACCAGAGGCGCCTTCCTCGAGGAGCCACGGATTCACCGTTTGTCCGCCGAACCAAATATCGTTGAGCGCGAGGGCCCCGAGGCTGAGTTTCGCGAGGAGCACGGCGCCTGCCGCATGGAGGCGCTTCACGACTGCGGCATCGTCTTTGGGAACGCGGTTGCGGAAAGGCTCGGCGCCATAGGTGGTCGGAATTCCGGCGGTGTCCAAGAGATCTTTGCCGCCCCACGGAATACCGTGAAGCGGTCCGCGATACTTGCCGGCGGCGATTTCTTCGTCGGCCTTCTTCGCTTGCGCGAGCGCGAGATCGCGCGTGAGGCTGATGATGCAGCGGAGCTTGGGATCGAATTGCTCGATGCGCCGCAGGTAGATTTGCGTGAGGCGCTCGGAGGTGAGTTTGCGTTGTTCGATCCAGCGCGAGAGCTGCGTGACCGAGGCAAAGGCGATGTCGGCGTCGTTGGAGGGGAGCGGGCCTGGGTCGGTTTTGCTGCGGATAAATTGATCGCGCTGGGGGCCGGCGCTCTGGCCGGGAAGAACGGAATGATAGCGGGAGAAGGGTGCAAGTGTAGGCTCGAGCGCGATGGTGCGGGGACCGGTGCGGCGCTCGTAAAGGGAGGCCACGTTCACGCGCCAAGTCTCTGCTGCTTGGGCGCGGTCTGTGGTTGATAGATTTACTTGGACGAGCTTTTCTGCTTCGGCAAAAGTCTCAGGCGAGACTTGGGGGCCAACGGCGGGGCCTGTTCCGAAAGCGGGGGGCGCACCGGGCGGGAGTTGCGTGGGCTCCTGCGCGATTTCATTTGCGTGATCCTGTGCGCTGCTGCTCGAGGCGACGGCCGCGCCGATAAGACCGATCGAAGTCTGGGTCAAGAAATCCCTGCGCGACTTGGACATGGGCCCTCCGCGCAGCATTGTAGCCGAGTCTCGCGACCAGAAAAAATGAAGTATTTATCCTGCCGAGGGGGATGGCTAGCGAATCGTAAATGGTCGACGGGTAACTGCGCTTTGGCTTATGATGACGCGCGCGTTCGAACGGCGAGGCCAAGAGAAAAATCGCCGGCAAGGATGCCGGCGCTACAGAGAATTGGAGAGAGGGACGGATGGAAGAACAACTGAGCCTGGATTTTTTGCGCGTGGTGGAAAACGCGGCGATTGCCGCGGCGCGCACCATGGGATTCGGCGACCGGCACCACGCCGATGAAGTGGCCGTGGAAGCGATGCGCAAAACGATGGACTCGGTGGAGATTGACGGAACGATCGTAATTGGAGAAGGGGAGCGGGATGAGGCGCCGATGCTATACATAGGGGAAAAAGTAGGGCTGGCGACGCACGCTCCGAAAGCATTGTTTCCGCAAGTGGACATCGCCGTGGATCCGCTCGAAGGAACGAACCTGTGCGCGACCGGCGCGGCGAACTCAATCGCGGTGCTGGCGGCCAGCGAACGAGGCGGATTGCTGCACGCGCCCGATCTGTACATGGAAAAACTGGTAGTGGGGCCGTCGTGCAAAGGCGCGGTGGACCTGGATGCGCCGGTGGCCGACAACCTGAAGGCCATTGCCAAGCGGCTGGACCGGGACGTGGATGATCTGGTGGTGATCGTACTGGACCGGCCACGGCACGAAAAGCTCATCGAAGAGATACGCACCGCCGGTGCGCGCATCCGGCTGATTGGCGATGGCGACCTCTCGGCCGGAATTTCCGCCGCAGTGATCGGGACGGGCGTACATGCGGTGATGGGCACGGGCGGGGCGCCGGAAGGCGTGCTGACGGCCGCGGCGCTGCGCTGCTTGAACGGACAGATTCTTGCGCGGCTGGTGGTCAGCAAGCCGGAGCACGCGGAACGCCTGGCAAAAATGGGCGTGAAGGATTTGAAGCGCGTTTACGACACCGAAGATCTGGCGCCGGGCAAGAAAATGATTTTTGCTTGTACGGGTGTGACGGACGGAAATCTGCTGAAGGGTGTGCGGTTTTTCGGGGAAGGCGTGCGCACGAGTTCCATGATTCTAACGCTGGACGACCGGCAAGTGCGCTTCATCGATTCGGTACACTTGGAGAAGCGGCCGGATATCAAGGTGCGGTTCAACTGAAGCTGAATTTCAATGTTTAACCAGCTTAATGCTGCTGGTTCGCGATGGCCAGGAAGACGCGATCATCAACGGGAACCGAACGGGTGAAGAGTGTGGCCGCGTTTCCGCCCACGATGGCGACGTGCCCGGCATTACTGCTCAAAGCTGGACCGGCGGGCTTTGAGGCGGATGCTGCCCCATCACCCGGCCGAAGCGAAATCCGGGTCGTCTTCGGCGTGCAGTTCGTCGCAGCAAAACAGGTATCGCGGATGAACACCTGGCGGTAGCCGCTATTGGCGCCGCTCGCGGAAGTCTTCGACTGAGAGGAAACCTGATTCGAGGAATGGCTCGGCGTGATGGCCAGAAATGCGACGAAGCGTCCCGAAGAGCTGACGGAAGGCAGAATGCTTTCCGTTCCGACCAAGGCTCCGTTCGCATCGGTGGAGATTAAATGTGTCGAGGGCTTGCAGGAATCTCCGGCCCCAGCGCAAGTATCGAACAAATAGACTTGTCGCCCCGGCGGCGCATTTTCCACAAGATTCGTCGCGGCCGAGCTAAAGGCCACATAGCGTCCATCGGAGTTCATCGAAGGCGTGTGGCTTTCTTCATTTGCCGGAGTGCCATCGGCTGCCGCCGAGAGAAGAGTTGTATGCGATTGGCAGCTTGCCGCGCCTTCGCAGGTATCCCGCAGAAAGATTTGGGCGCGATCGTTCTGTACCGCGGTGTAAACAACAAAACGTCCGTCGAGACTTAGCGCTGGCGTTTCTTCGGCAACCGTTTCCGTTGCCATGGCGGCGGCCTTTGCTGCCGCTGCCGGTGCGCAAGAGGATTGTCCGGCGGCACAAATTGTGAAGGTCAGGGCAGCACTCGAGCCGCCACCACCACCCCCATCGCAAGATGTGGTGCAGCCCGCCGGCGGGGGGGACGGCGGATTAAAGACAGTCACGCTGGCCGTCGCGCTAGTTGAGCCGGTGTTCGCGAACGTGTTTCCCATAACAGTCGCTTGTATTTGTGTCGAAGTGACGCTCGCGACAGCCAATTTTGTTTGGGTACCACCACTACTCCAATTCACCTGGGAGGCTTGCGCCGGATCTGTGTTCGCGAGGAAGTTCGTACCCGTCAATGTGATGCTGAGCGTTTGCGATGGCGAAGTGCTGGCGGGAGAGGTGTTCGGACTTATGCTGGTGAGGCTCGGCAGTGGATTCGGCGGCGGATTGATGATAAAGGCGATGGGATTGGAGAGACCGTTATTCCCCGCGCCGGAGGCGGGATTGAGAGTGATGATAGTGGCCACTCCCGGCTTTGCCACCAAGGCCGCGGGGACGACGGCGGTTACGGTGTTCCCGAGAGCGGCTCCCGTACTATCGGTTGGGACCGTTGTGGCGAGGGGTTTGCCATTCCATTGCACCACTGTCTTTAGAACGAAGCCGGCGCCTTGGATGGTGAGCGTAAAATCACCGTTGCCTGCGCTGATTCGCGGAGGGGACAGAAACGCCAACGAGGCACCTGTATTGTTCTGAAACGTGTTGCCGTAATCGTTGCAGCCGGCTACCGCAAAAATCGCCACCAGAGCGACAGCCAGTGCTGCCCAAGACCGCTTCATTGAGACTCCTTCATCTTTTCTGACGACCCCGGCCGTGCCGGGGCCCACTTGCCTGCGCGAACGGGGGAGCCCGTGGCGCCAGCCCACTTTGGGGATGAGATGCCAAATTCGTGCTGCGCGTTGACCACGACGAAGCCGGGATCCGGGGAATGCCGCCCAGCCTTTATCCACCCCTGCGTGAGGCCGCACTTTGCCACGAATCTCAGGACTCGGGCAACCCTACATGATTACCATCTGGATGGGGATGAGGTCAATGCGGATTCGGGGCTGGATCGTAAACAAGATGCAAGGATAGCCGTTGAATATCGTCCAATCCATAGACTAAACACAGCGTAGGCGATTCTCTTATTCCGTGCCCAGCGCTGCGATCGATGCGCGCACCAGCTCGTGGACACGGGTTTGACACTCCGAATCCTGGACCGGCAAGGCGCTTGCGGCGCGGTAACAGGCCAAGGCTTGCTGCTTTCGGCCAAGTTTGGCATACAGGTCGCCGCGCGCCAGTTGAAATAGCGGATTGGCCGGGAACTTTTCAACGAGCGGGCCGAGGACGTCGAGCGCCTTTTCATACTGTTGATCGTAACGGTGAAGATTCAGCACGAGATAGAAGCGCGCAATGTTTGAAGTGAGCACCCCATGCGCGATGGCTCGTTCGAGCAGGCGTACTCCTTCTTGCTTTGACCCGCCGGGGATGCCCATAAAAAAACGCAGGACCCTGGCAATAGCGCTGAGTGTGTCCACGTAATAGTTGTAGAGACCCAGGCCCAAGTCGGCGTCGGCGAGATCCGGGTCCAGAGCCCTGGCGCGGAGGAGGTGTTCGCGTCCGCGCACTCCGGAGCGGGCCGCGTTGCGATACTCGCCGCGCAGCGCGTAAAGCCGCGCCGGCGAAGCTTCCGCCATCCCGGCATAGAACTGCATTTCCGCGGATTCGTTCTGTTTGATCTGCGCTTCTGCAAGCGACAAGACCCGGGCAGCCAGCTCAAGATAGTGCCGGTCCGCTTCGAGCTTGGGGCGGCGCCGGGCGTCGCTCATTCCATACTTGAACTCGGCGGAAGTACACCAGATGCGCCACCACAAGGCTTCCGTTTCCAGCAGATATCCCAGCGGGTGATTGGGCCGTTCCTGCTCCATGCGCTTCGCAGCTTCGATGGCCCCATCGAGGTCGAAGGAATAGATTTTGTCGAGGATGGCGGGCGCCTCGGGTGGCAAATTGATCGTGGAGGCGCGGGCAGGCAAGGCCAGAGGCGCCAGGAGGAAGAGGCCAGCCAGACCGGCTCGGCGTGCTATCCGCGATGGAATCATCGTCCCTGTCCAAGAAAGAGATTGTGCAGGATCAGGCTCTGCGCCGGACGAGTTTAAGCTGTTCGAGAAGAGTTGCAAACTGAAATGGTCCTTGTGGAACGAATCTGGGTTAGGTGGCGCGGGAGGCATTTGTTATTCTCTGCGGACCCGTGAACACGAACAACAATGCTGCAAGTCCCACCCTTGAGCGCGGATTGGGCCTGAAAGAGGCCGTCGCCCTGAACATGATCGAGATCGTGGGCATTGGCCCGTTCGTGGTGAGTTCGCTGGTGATTCGGGCGATGGGCGGGCCGCAGGCGCTCATCGCATGGCTGGCGGGTGCGCTACTGGCGACGCTGGATGCATTTGTGTGGTCCGAGCTGGGCGCGGCGATGCCGAAAGCCGGTGGCACATACGTTTTTCTGCGAGAAGCCTACGGTCCGGAGCGGTGGGGCCGGTTGATGTCCTTTTTGTTCGTGTGGCAAACGTTGGTGCAGGCGCCGCTTTCCGTGGCGTCGGCGTCGATTGGCTTCGCAAAGTATGCGGGATACCTGTACCCCTTCACGCCATTGCAAGCGAAAGCGATTTCCGGCGGACTCGTCATCTTGATCGTTATCCTGCTATACCGGCGGATCGCGACGATCGGAAAAATTTCCGTTTTGCTGTGGATAGGCGTCGTGGGAACCATGCTGTGGCTGATCTGGGGAGGGGCCACGCATTTCAACGCCAAGATGGCGTTTGATTTTCCGCCGGGAGCCTTCGATTTGTCGTGGGTGTGGTTCGCGGGACTCGGGTCCGCGATGGTGAGCACGGTTTACAGCTACTGGGGCTACTACAACATTTGCCACCTGGGCAGCGAGATCAAGGATCCGGAGAAGAATATTCCGCGCGGGATTTTTCTTTCGGTGCTGGGGATTGCCATCCTGTACCTGGCGATGCAGACCAGCATCCTGGGAGTGGTGCCGTGGCGCGAAGCGCAAAATTCCGATTTCATCGCCAGCTTGTTTGTTGAACGATTGTATGGGCAGGCGGCCGCGCGCTTCGTGACGGGAATGATTTTGTGGATCGCTGTCGCTTCCGCATTCTCGGTGCTGCTTGGCGCTTCGCGAGTGCCCTATTCAGCGGCGCAGGACGGGAATTTCTTTCCGGCGTTCGGCAAGGTTCATCCCACGAAACACTTTCCGCACGTTTCGTTGTTAGTGCTGGCCGGACTCGCGCTTGTCTTCAGCGTTTCCTTGAAACTGAAACAAGCCATTGCAGGAATTCTCGCCATGAGGCTCATCGTGCAGTTCATCGGCCAGGCGGTTGGAGTGATGCTGCTGCGGCGGCGCCGGGGCACGCAAGGCCTTCCGTTCAAGATGTGGCTGTATCCGTTGCCCGCGGTGCTGACGATGATCGGATGGGCGTGGCTCTTCTGGCAGACCGGGGCGACGAGAAAATGGGGATTGGCGGAGATCGCACTGGGAGCGCTTGCGTATCTCATTCGCGCGCGAGAGATGCGACAATGGCCGTT
>WNFS01007868.1_pt1 | contig 12618 bp, 10 predicted proteins | sample 5400141 | NCBI WGS metagenome assembly WNFS01 (sample SAMN13153358, study PRJNA577476) | soil metagenome | isolation source: 60 cm saprolite under Madrone tree | place: USA:California | collected 2016-06-14
CCACTCGACATGAGTCTTGATCATGTTTTGCGCGTGGCCTTTGGCCTCTGCCCGGAGCCCAGCCTCAAGAGCGGAAATGGCTTCTCCCATATCCATCACGGAAACCACGTCGCTTTCAGAAATCCACAAGGCGGAGTTTTCTGACGCGGTCACAGTTTCATCTCCAGCGGCGACGGCACCGGCGCGGCCAGATTCAGCGCGTTTGCGATCAGGGCGTGCGACACATATCGGCCGACAAGCATTAAAACTGCGATGGTCGTCGCGGGACCCAGCGACCCGACCACCGCTTCCAGTTCTGGCGTGACGTCATGTCCCTTGCGATTAATCGCCGCAACCACAAGCCGCTGCACCAGGACTTCCTGCTCGGACAGATGACCTCTTCCATCTCCCAACAGACTCAGAACTTCACGCAGCCAGTCTTCGCCGAATCCCAATTTCAAAGACAACCGCTCATGTTGTACGCGCTCGTAACGATTGTTCATCAACTGGGCCACGGTAAGCGACACGACTTCCGTCAAGTTATTGGGCAACGCGTGCTTCAAGTGATCGGTGAATTCCAGAAATGACAGCAACGCCTTGGGCTGGTGGGCCGTACATTGAAAGAACTCCCCAAGGTAACCTAACCGCTCGATACGCGGCTGCAAAAAGGCTTCGAGCTCTGGATGCAACTTTTCCCGCGACAGCCTGGGAATCAAATCACTCATGATCGGTCGTCTCGATATGGCATTGAACATCTACGACGTGTTCCGTCATCACAGCTTTCGCGCGAGCGGCATCGCCACTCTGTAGAGCTTCAAGAATATTGCGATGGTATCTGACAACGCGGGTGCGCATCTCCATGCTCCGTTTTGAGCGGAAGATCGCGTCGCGAATCGATTCGTTCACCGCATTTACAACGATGTTGAGGACCGGATTATTCGCCGCTTCGGCTACCCGGCGATGAAATTCCATGTCGAGCTTTCGGCTGAGTTCTCCGGATTGCAGTTCTTTTTCCTGGGCCAGAACCACATCCTCAATCGCCTTGATGTTTGCAGGAGTAGCGCGAATGGTTGCCAGTCGCGTAATTTCCGGCTCCAGAATCGCTCGCACTTCCGTCAGGTGAGCACTCTTTGCCTGCCCCAGTTTCACAACCGTGTTTAGGGAATCCAGCAAGGCGCGCAAAGCATTATCAAAGTCGGCCACAAACGCGCCACCGCCCGAGCCGCGCTTGATGACGATCATGCCCTCTTTTTCGAGAGCGCGAAGCGCTTCTCGCAGTGCTAGACGACTGGTCTGAAATCTTTCGGCCATTTCACGTTCGGGCAGTAATTTATGTCCCGGAGTGAGTAACCCGCTAAAAATGGCTTGCCGAATCTGGTCGGCGACGGCTTCATGAATGCGCGGCCGTGCAAGTCCAGTGATGCTGAATGGAGTTTCTAGATCCGGACGTGCCATGCGACTCCTAACCCTGAGAATAAGCCTTCGAAAGCGGACTATACCATGGGGTCTTATGTTAGACCAAATAGTTTTTTGAAATCACAATTCTTAGAAGCGCATTAGCGGCAAAACATTATGTTTGAGGCCCTGCAGAGGGCTGGTTTTTATCGGTGTTTATCGTTTGTGATCCGCCGGATCCAGTACTTCTCGAAAGCACACGCAAAGCCGTTTCTCGGAGTCTTGCCGATCAGTGTGCTCCATCTTCAGGCATTTTTGTTTCATATCTTGACATCTTGTTGTCGGTCGGTTAAGTCTCTCCCGACACGTCGCCTCATCCGAATAGTGGTCCGCTGATTGACCTTCAGCTTCCTGGATCTTGCTTGGAAATCGCCTCGCGGGCACAACCGAACCCTCGTTGATCATCGAGAAATCGCATAGCGTGCAGCAATTTTTCCTTGACAGCCTATCAATGGTCTGATATTAATCCAAACTTTCAACGCGCTTCGTGTAACGCGGCAGGACAAAAAGGGCGCTCGCATCAGTTTCAAGACCGGGCGAAGTTGGCCGCGATTTCGGTGTCTGTCAAGCGAGATGTAAATGCGAAGATTTGCTGAATCCTTGGGAGCTCTGGCGAAGCTTGGCGCAGGTCTGGGCCTGGTGTTCGGCTTGATCGGCAGTTTGCTGTTATCCCTGCCCACTGATTCTATAAGTCTCGAATACCCCCTAGCGCTCACAGAATCAAACGAACTCTGTTCGCCCACCCAGACGTTTTCGACGCCTTGGACCGTCGATGCTTCTGAACTTGAGGACGTCGCTGGCGGCGACATCGTTCCGGTCCGCTCTTTGGCGGACCCATATCCCAGTCTTCACAGCGTGGCGGTGGACCCGGACAACAACCGAGTGTTGATAAGCGATTCGAATCGCGGAGGGCTCCTAATTTACGACCGAACGAGCGGGAGCGGTTCCTCCGGTGTAGTCGAACCCATGACGCAAGTTCGCGGACCGGCTACCGGGATGATGTTTGTCGCCGGTGTCGCCTTGGACCCCGGAAATCACGAGCTTTTTGCGGTGAACAATGACATCGGAGATCGGATGGAGGTATTCCCGTACGACTCCGAAGGAAATGTGAAGCCAAAGCGGGTCTTATTCGTCCCGCACGGGTCGTGGGGTGTGGCATTGAATCGCCAACGCGAAGAAATCGCCATCACCGTCGAACACGCTAACACCGTAGTTGTTTACCGCCGGGATGCCTCGCTGGGAGATGCGCCCCTGAGAGTTCTGCACGGTCCGAAGACGGGCCTGGGCGATCCCCACGGGATCACCTTTGATGAGAAACACAACGAGATTTCCGTCGCGAACCACGGCAACTGGGCGCCTCTGACGCGAGCGGAATCGTTAGAAGGGAAACTGCAGGGCGGCCGGTTCGATCTACCTTCGATAACCACTTATTCGGGTGAAGCAAACAAAGATGCGGTTCCCCTGCGCAAGATTCAGGGAAAGCGGACAAATCTCAATTGGCCGATGGGCATCAGCCTGGACACGGTCCACGATGAAATCGCCGTCGCCAGTTACGGCAACGATTCCATTTTGATTTTCCATCGCAACGATCAAGGAGACGTGGAGCCGGTGCGGGCGATTCACGGAAGCCGGACGGCGCTCTCCGGTCCGATGGGTGTGAGCATCGACGCGAAGAACGAGGAAATCTGGGTGACCAATTACCGCGAGCATACGGCAGCGGTATTCGCGCGAACGGCGCAAGGCAATGTTGCACCGAAGCGCATCGTTCGTAACGCGCTTGCCGGCACTCCAGCTGTGGGATTCGGAAACCCTGGCGCGGTTGCCTACGATTCGAAACGCGATGAAATTCTCGTTCCCAATTGAGTAAGCGTACCCAGAATTCTGGTGTTTGCCAGGTTGGCAAACGGAAACATGAGTCCGGTGAGAGTGATTGAAGGACAAGGAACGCATCTGAGTCGCACTATGCACGGCATTGCCTACGACGCTGTGCACGACGAAATGATCGTGCCGGTACATCTTGCCGGTGCGGTGTTGGTGTTCCGAGGTGATGCGAAAGGAGAAGAAGGGCCAATTCGCATGATTCAGGGGCCGCATACGCAAATACTTCGCCCGGAAACGGTGACGGTGGACGTGCCGCATCGCGAAATTATCGTAGGTGAAGACGGCGGCAAAGACATCTTGGTTTTTCGCAGGGACGCGCAGGGCGACGCTGCGCCGTTGCGCATCATCCGTGGACCGAAAACAGGTTTGGACGAAGTGCGCGGAGTGGCGGTTGATCCGGCGCGAAATCTGATTGTCGTTTCAAGCTACAGCCGCAAAGGAACGACCGGCTTATTCATTTTTAACAGGATGGACGAGGGAGACGTGCCCGCGAAAGCAATCATCTCGGGGCCGAACACAGGAATCGTGAGAATCCGGCAGGTCGAAGTGGATTCCGACCAAGGAAAGATTTTTGTTGCCGTCAAGAACAACACCGAATCGTATCGATTTGACGCGGCGTCGCCCTCGCCATGGAATCCTGCGGAGCTCGGATTCATTGGAGTTTGGGATATTTCGGACCAGGGCGACGTCGCGCCGCGCGCAGTGATTAAAGGTCCCGCTAGTGGACTCGTGTGGCCTGCTGGAGTAGCGATCAACGCACGCAACCGCGAAATCTACACCATCGATAGCGTCAGAAACGGAATGTTCACTTATTCCGTGCCGGAGTTCTTTCGGGGAAAACCTTCTGCGGGGCAGCCATCTCTTAGATGATGCCAGCGGTCGACTTTAGGGGTAGAGGCTGCGATTCAGCATTTTCAGACAGTGTTGGAGGCAAGGGTATGAAGCGTACTGGTGTTTATCTTCGAATTATTCTAAGCCTGACCGCATTCACGTTCTACCTGCATGTAGTTCCGGGGAACGTGAGCGCACAAACCACCAATGGAATGATTCAAGGTACTGTTCACGACGAAAGTGGCGCTCCGATCGCCGGCGTCAGCGTTTCGCTTAAAAGTATCGAAACAGGGGCCTTACGAGTTCCTGAGTTTAACTGTCGGCGTATACCAGGCGGAGGCCAGTCTCAAGGGCTTTAAGACACAACTGCGAAAGGAAATTGTGCTGACCGTCGGCGCCAACATCAGCGTGAACTTCTCACTTACTGTGGGCGAAGTGGTGCAAAGTGTAGTGGTCACCGAAGACATTCCACAGGTTGATACGACGAGCGCTACAGTCAGCGGAGTCGTGGGCGAGGCCACGATACGCGAACTTCCTCTCAATGGCCGCGACTGGCTGCAATTGGCGACTCTCCAGGCCGGCGTGATCGGAGGTCTCGAGCAGCAATCGAGCGCAGTGTCCACGAACTCCCGCGCGGCGCGCGGCAACGGAGAGAATCTGTATATTTCAGGGAATCGTCCCACCGAAAACGTGTACTTGGTCGATGGCCTGATCGTGAACGACTACGCGAACGGCAGCCCGGGAAGCGGATTGAATGTCAATCTGGGTGTCGACGCGGTGCGGGAGTTTGCGGTTTTGACGAGCGATTACGGCGCGCAATACGGTATCACCTCCGGCGGCGTGGTAAACGCGATTTTCAAGTCAGGCACGAATCAGCTGCATGGCGACGCATTCGGCTTTTTCCGGAATAGTGCTCTGGACGCGCGCAATTTTTTTGACGCGCCCGGCGGTGTGCCGCCGTTTCATCGCAATCAATATGGGGGTTCCCTCGGTGGGCCAATCGTGAAAGACAAAACGTTTTTCTTTGGGAGCTTTGAGGGACTCAACCAGGACCTCAGCATTTCGGAGAAGTCGCTGACGCTTTCAAACGACGCTCGCAACGGGATCGTTCCCAATCCGAATGGCACAGGCAACATTACCGTTCCTGTCGCCCCCAGCATCGTGCCTTATTTAGGGCTCTTCCCGGTTGCCAATGGGCCGGATAACGGCGATGGGACGGCGTTCTTCTTGTTTCCCGGAGCGGAAACCGGGCACGAGTATTACGCGGTGGGCAAGTTCGATCACAACTTTTCGGATCTGACGCACTTCTCGGCGAGCTTTCAATGGGACACTGGCGCACTTGTGCAACCGGACCTCTACAATCAAAAACTTCTGGGTTCTCCTTCGAATCACTACAACTTCACAATGTCTCTGCAACACAGTTTTACGCCGGCCATTGTGAATACGGCGCGTATAGGCGTGAGCCGTACCTTTGCCGCGGATTCGCAGGACGTTTCTGCAATCTCCCCTCTCGTCACCAACAAAAGCTTGGGTTTTTTGCCAAACGTGCCAGTGGGAGTTCTAACCGCAGGCAATTTGTCCACTGCCGGAGGTCTCGGCGCATCGGGCTCCGACAACTTTCATTTCACGTCGTATCAGGCTTCCGACGATATCAGCATTATCCGCGGCCGGCACACGCTGCAATTTGGTTTTCTATTCGACAGAATTGATGACAATTTCAATTCCGCCAATATTCCGTTAGGGGAGTGGGACTACAATTCGGTACAAGATCTTTTGACCAACAGTCCCGCGGATTTTACATCGGACTTTCCCGGAACAAACGGGGCGCGCGGCTTGCGCAGCGATGTTTTCGGAGGCTACGCTCAGGATGCCATCCGCGTTCGAAAGAACCTGACCGTCACACTGGGCCTGCGGTATGAAACGTCGACGCCAGTATCGGAGCAGAACGGCAAAGTCGCGACGCTGGTTAACCTGACCGATCCAACCCCGAGGGTGGGCGGCGCTTTTTTCAACAATCCCACCAAGCGAAACTTCGCCCCACGCGTGGGAGTTGCTTGGGATCCCACGGGAAGTGGAAAAACTTCAATTCGCGCATCGTTCGGTATGTATGACATACTCCCGTTGCCTTACCTGTTCATCAACCGTACCCACGGTGCGCCGTTCTTCCTGCAAGGCACCGCGCAAACGCCTTCGCCGAACGATTTCCCGAATCAAGGGCTTGCTTTGCTCACGCCGAATACGGCTCGCGTAGCTTTTGTCGAGGCCAATCCGCATCGTGCCTACAACGACCAATGGAATTTTTCAATCCAGAGACAGCTCAACTCCAGCACCGCCCTGACGGTTGGCTATGTCGGATCACATGCCGTGCACGTTCCACTGGGCATTGAGGATATGGACCAGGTTCCACTATCCCAGGTTACGTTCTTGCCTGATGGCCAGCTTATGTTCCCGATTCCTCCGGGAAGCACTTTTAAACGACAGGTTAAAAATATTCAGAGAATCAATCCCAATTTCGGGCGGATCGTCGGAACCTTGTGGAGAGATTATTCTAAATATAACGGGCTACTCGTAAATGTCAGCAAGAAGTTGAATCACGGGTTTGCCTTCCAGGGATCCTATACTTGGTCCAAGAGTACGGACCAGGGCTCGGCCACCTTCAGCGACAACGAATATCTGAATACGGCTGGCCCGTCTTACGCGTTCGTTCCCAACCTTCAGAACGGGGTCTCGGATTTTGATATCACCCATAACTTTGTACTGAACGGCACGTGGAATATCCCGGTTTCGGAAGGGCTTCGCGGTGCGCCGCGCGCAATCCTGGGAGGGTGGGAGCTTGGCGGAATTTTTACGGTCCACTCGGGAGTTCCTTTCACAGTGAAGTTGACATCGGACGAGGCGTTCACAGGAAATAGCCGCGTGAACAGCAGCGCCGGAGGGCAAAGGCCTAATTTCAATCCTGGGCCGGGTTGTTCGACAAATCCGGTAAATTCCGGAGAGCCGAATAACTATATTAATTTGAACTGTTTTTCGTTCCCGGCTCCGGGAGTACTTGGCGATCTTGGTCGGAATACTTTGCGCGGGCCGGGTTTCGCTGACCTCGATTTTTCGTTGTTTAAAAACGTCGCCTTCCACCAGGAAAAATATAAGGTTCAGTTTCGCGCTGAAGCTTTCAATAGCCTGAACCACACCAATTTCGGAGTTCAGACCACCGCAGTGTTTAATGGCAGTGGTGTGCCGCTGGCGTCCGCCGGTGTTTTGCAACAGCCCACGTTGACTACATCCAGGCAAATTCAGTTGGGCGTAAAATTCAACTTTTGATGAGCGCGCGGCGCATGGCGGAACGATTCACGGCTTGGGGTTTTGCCCTGACCGGGATCGTGTCGTGCGCCGCGTTCGCCCGCTCCACTTCGGACGAGCGCCGCTCGCAACCTTTTCCAGAGGACATTCCCGCGGCGCGAATGGTCGCCGATCCATACCCGGCGCTCAATGGAATCGCGGTCGATCCCGAAAATAACGTTGTCGTGGCCAGCGACCCGAATCGAAAGAGCTTGCTTCTCTACGATCGTTCACAGAACAAATTTGCAGGTACACAAACCGTGCCCATGCGCCAGATTATCGGTCCGGCAACTTATATCGGGATGGTTGCCGCGGTGGCCTTGGATTCGCAGCGACGGGAAATTTACACCGCGAATAACGATATCGAAGATACCGTAGTGGTAATGCCGTATGCGGGCAATGGCAATGCCAAACCGTCGCGCGTTTTATCGGTTCCCCACCAGGCTTGGGGCTTAGCCCTCGGCCACACAAGCAATGAACTCGCCGTGACCGCCGAAATTTTCAACGCGGTCGTTTTCTATCGAAGAGAAGCGCAAGGCGTCGAAGCTCCAGTGCGCGTTATTCGCGGACCCAAAACGGGTCTAGCTGACCCGCACGGAATCTATTGGGACGACAAGAACGGCGAAATCGGCGTTGCCAGCCACGGAAATTTTCGCGGTGTCGTTCAAAACACCGGTAGCGGGTGTTCTCCGGCGCCCAGTAACGCAGAAACGGCAAACGAGAACGGAGAATTTCGACCGCCGTCCATTGCGATATTTTCTTCAACCTCCAAGGGCGATCAAGCACCACTGCGTACGATTCAAGGAAATGCTACAAAACTCGATTGGCCGATGGGCATCGCCGAAGATCCCGTCCACAACACGATTGTCGTAGCGAATAACGGCGACAATTCCATCCTGATTTTCGATCGCAAGCGGAGTGGAAATGTGGCACCGGTGCGCGTCATTCACGGAAATCGTACTGGCATCAACCGCCCGATGGGCTTGGCGGTCGACGGCAAAAATGGCGAAATCTGGATCTCGAACTACGGCGACCACACAGCTCTGGCGTTCGACAGCCGAGCTGACGGTAATATTGCGCCGAAACGTTCGCTGCGGAGCGCACCGGTGGGCACTCCAACGCCCGGATTCGGCAATCCCATGGCTCTGGCATATGACACCAAGCGTGGAGAAATCCTGGTACCCAATTGAGTCAGCCAGCCGCGTGTGGCGGCATTTGCCAGGATGGCAAACGGAAACATGGCGCCGAAAAGAGTGATTACCGGACAAGGATCCAAGCTTGGCCGAACAATTCACGGCCTGGCTTACGACCCGGTGCATGATGAAATCGTAGTTCCCAATGCACTGGCTGACGCGATTTTGGTTTTTCGCGGGAGCGCCAACGGAGACGAACCACCGATTCGAGTGATTCAAGGCCCATGCACAAAGCTCGTGACGCCGCATTCGGTAAGCCTGGATCTCGAGCACGGTGAGATCCTCGTCGCTAGTCTTACGGGGAAGAGGATCAACGTATTCCGGTGGGACGCGAATGGAAATGCCCCTCCTGTTCGTGTGATCACTGGTCCGCAAACCCAGCTTGGGCATCTGGTCGGGATCGCGGTAGACCCTGTTCAGAACTTAATGGCGGTCGCGAATTCGGAAGACATCTTGGTTTTCAACCGAACCGATGACGGAAATGTTGCTCCTCGCGCTCGCATCGCGGGTCGCAAAACCGGCATCACCGACGAACCGTGGCAGATGCAATTTTACGAAGGAAAAATTTATTTGGCGGCATCCAATCATCTGCACGTCAATCTGTACTCAGGCGTGACACTGAAGGAAACTTCCAAGGCGGTTCCCGATGATCCCTGGTTGAATCCTACGCTTGGGTTCGTGGGCATTTGGAATATCACCGACAACGGTGACGTCCCGCCCCGCGCCATGATTCGCGGACCTTTTAGTGGACTTCTACACCCAGTGGGGCTCGCCCTGAACCCAACGGATGGAGAAATTTATGTATCAGACAGCGTCAGAAACGGAATTTTGAGTTTCCTGGTGCCTGATTTATTTGAACAAAAGAATCAGAACTTAGGCAGCGACCACAAGGAGTAGGACATGGAAAGCAGAGACCTGCGAGGCTGGATTCGAGAGGCGGAGGCGTTAGGCGAACTGAAGAAAATTGACGGCGCCGATTGGGATGTCGAGATTGGCGCGGTTACCGAGCTTGGCCATCACCGTGGCGAACAGAGTCACGCTTTGCTTTTTGATCATATAAAGGGCTATCCGGCGGGTTATCGCGTATTGTCCAACACTCTCAACACGACGAAGCGCCTGGCGATGACCTTGCACATGGATACGAACTATACCCGCCTGCAATTCGTGAAAGACATCAAGAAGCACATCACCGACTTGGAATATCTCAAGCCCGACGTGGTTAAAGATGGCCCGGTCATGGAAAACGTGATCGAGGGCAAAGATATTGACATGTTTAAGTTTCCCAGTCCGAAGTGGCATGAACTCGACGGCGGACGCTACATCGGCACGGGCTCGGTGGACATCACGGTCGATCCGGACGAAGGCTGGGTCAATCTGGGAACTTATCGCGTGATGGTCCACGACCGCAATACGCTCGGATTCTTCATCTCGCCGGGCAAACAAGGGCGTATCATGCGCGAAAAATATTTTGCGCGCGGCCAATCCTGCAAATTAGCGGTTTCTTTCGGACATGACCCTTTGCTTTATCTCGCCGGCGGAATGGAAGTGCCCTACGGAGTTTCCGAGTATGAATGGGTCGGCGGCCTTCAAGGCCACCCGGTTCCCGTAATCAAGGGTGAATACACCGGTTTGCCCATTCCGGCTTCTTCGGAAATCGTTGTCGAATGCGAAGCGGTTCCAGGCGAAGACCACAACGAAGGCCCGTTTGGCGAGTGGACTGGCTACTACGCCAGTAACATGCGCCCGGAACCGACCATGAAAGTGAAGCGGCTATATCACCGCAACAATCCCATTATTCTCGGTGCGCCGCCGACCCGGCCACCTTGTGAATTTAACTACATGCGCTGCTTTATGCGCTCGGCGTTGATCTGGCAGGAATTGGAAAAGGCGGGTGTTCCGGACGTGACCGGCGTTTGGTGTCACGAGGCCGGAGGAAGCCGTCTGCTGACCATTGTTTCTATCAAACAGCGCTATCCCGGGCATGCGCGCCAAGCCGGGATGATCGCCGCATACTGTCATGCTGGCGCCTACCTTGGTCGCTACACCATCGTCGTTGACGATGACATCGATGTGACAAACACAAACGATGTTCTTTGGGCGCTGACAACCCGTTCCAATCCTGAGATCGACATCGAGATTATCCGCCGCAGTTGGAGCGGATCGCTCGATCCAATTATTCCCATGGCACAGCGCGGGCACAGTTCGCGGGCCGTCATTGATGCCTGCAGACCCTACGAATGGATGAAAGACTTTCCTCCCGTTGCGGAATCAAGCCCTGAAGTCCGGCGTGCCGCGGAAGCAAAGTGGGGCAAGATCCTCGCCGAACCAACAACGAACGGTAATGGCGCTGCTTCCGGCGAACCGGTCGGAGCTGCTAGCGGAGTGCGCGATGCAGTAGGGAAACCTACGACAAAAGGAAAACACTAATGGCGGAAGCCGCGCAATCCGTCGTGCAGCTTCACGGAGCGAACGAATTCGGAATCTCTACGCGAAAAATCATCGGCAGCATTCTGGCTGTCGCGGTACCAGTGGTTCTGTGGTTCGCTCCGCTTAATTTCGATGCGACTTCCAAGCACGCGCTGGCCGTTGCCGCTTTCATGATTGTCGCTTGGATCACCGAACCGATTCCTCATGCGCTTACCGGGCTCGTTGGCTGCTATCTGTTTTGGGTGCTAAAAATCGTTAAGTTCGAAGTAGCCTTCAGCGGATTTGCCGACCAAACAGCATGGTTTCTTTTTGGAGCTGGTCTTTTTGGAATGATGGCGACCAAGACGGGCTTGGCGCGCAGACTGGCTTATTTGGTCATTCAACGAGTGGGTGCAAGTTATTCGCGTCTGCTTCTCGGAATCATTTTGTCGTCTTTTCTGTTGACCTTCTTGGTGCCTTCCGGGATCGCCTGTGTCGTAATCATGGCCTCGGTTGCACTCGGTTTGATGGAAGTTTTTAGGTTGGGAAAAGGAAGTAACATCGGAAAAGGAATCTTCATTACTTTGACTTATACGGCCGGCTGTTTCGACAAGATGGTGATCGCGGGTCCTTCCACCATTCTCGGCCGTGGCCTGATCGAGAATGGCGCCAATATTCATGTGTATTACAGCCTGTGGCTGCTGGCTTTTTTGCCGTGTGCCATCGTTACGATCTTTGGAATCTGGCGGCTCGTCGCATGGCTCTATCCACCCGAAGACGCGGCATTGGAGCGGGGCGCGGAATTTCTTCGAAGTGAACTGGATAGTATGGGGCCATGGACGGCCATGGAGAAGCGAGCTTTGTTCTTAATGCTCTTGGCCATCGCGCTGTGGATGACGGACCTGATTCACCACATCTCGCCTGCGATTATCGGTATCGGGATAGGCTTACTTGCCTGCGTTCCGGGCGTTGGCATCCTGAATCAGGACGACATGAAGCGCCTCAATTATCTTCCCGTTTTTTTTGTAGCTACGGCCATCAGCATGGGAACGGTGCTGGTGCAGACCGGGGCTCTCCACACCATGACCGCGATCATGTTTGATTGGCTGCACCCGTTGGTGACCAGCAGCACCTTCGCTCTGGCCCTTGTCCCGTATTGGACCGCTTTTATTTACCACATCTTTTTAGGAAACGAAATCAGCATGCTTGCCACATCGATGCCGGGTTTAATGAGTTTTGCTCATGCCAACGGGATTCATCCCCTGCCCCTGGGATTGATCTGGGCGTTTGCGGCGGGCGGCAAAATTTTTGTGTACCAGTCGGGAGTTCTAGTTGCCGGCTATTCTTACGGCTATTTCAAGGCCCGCGACGTTTTTCGCGTCGGGCTTTGCGTTACCGTGATCGAGTCGTTGGTCCTGCTTTTGATCGTGCCTTTCTATTGGCCTTTTCTTGGTATTCGCTAAAGATATATTTTCGACTACGCGATATTTGTAATTCACATTTGTCCGAATCAAAAGCGGTGATCGATTTAAGCATT
>WNFS01008732.1_pt1 | contig 12614 bp, 26 predicted proteins | sample 5400141 | NCBI WGS metagenome assembly WNFS01 (sample SAMN13153358, study PRJNA577476) | soil metagenome | isolation source: 60 cm saprolite under Madrone tree | place: USA:California | collected 2016-06-14
AGTCAAGATGAGTGAAATACGAGGCGATTGTCTAGGATATTTAGGGATATATTTTGCGGGCGGGCTTGAATCCATATGGTTTCGATGTCCAAAATGTGTTAGCATTACTATGGGTGGAAGTATACGACATATTCCGGTATATCCGTTCGAAGGAATTGAGAAATTTCAGTTAACGTGTTCCGATAACTGCTCTCCTGTCAATCCCGATCCTCGCCCTAGTCTTTATTATAGACAAGAGGAAGGATTTACAGACGAGGAAATAAAGTTGATTAATACGCTAGTTTATGCGAGGTCAAGTTTTAGGCGGCCACAATCGCCAGAATACATTATAATGACAGAAAGTGTTCCGATAGATATTTTTAGAAGATTTAATACCGTGAGGTCGGGTACATTGATATAAACGGAAACCGAGTACCCTGGACAAATAATCCATCTCGAACTGGAGTCTGAACCAGATTGTCCATTTTAAGGAGAAAATATGTCAATGATGGTATGTAGTTGTGGCTCCGTTTTGGTTAGTGACGAGGTCAATTTTCAATGCCCGTTTGCATATGATAAGAACTGGCACAAGGAACTTCCTATCCAGATTCCGGATAAAAGGACAACGACCTCGTATGGAATTGAGAGAAACCTAGTCCGTAAGCCGGGGCGATTGGTATGAAACCAGATCCAATCCAGAAGATGTTAAGCACCGATCTTTCCGCCGCGCTTCAAGGATTTCACCTCGGACGAGACCAAGATAGATCCGAAGCGGCGACAGAATGGTCTAGGCTATTCGAGGTCGCAAAACTCTCGGGTTATACTGTCGAACCTTACTGGATTAATGAAAAAACTCCGGTTGCCCTCGTTGTTCCTATTCGTTCTTCGGACCCACTTTTGGCCTCGGAATGGAACAGAGTCCGGAAAGAATACTATAACTTCCGATGCCGGGTCATGAATAATCCGGATTCCAGATATATAGACCGATGGCAGCCGGGGTCAAAGGATGAATTGATTTTAAAGGAGTTAGGAGTGACATGGACCTCGTCTACTCCACAATCCGAGGAGCCGGAGGTGCCGCAGAATCCGGAATCTTAGCAACTCCGGCAACAAAGCCGCTAGCGTCAGCGGGCACAACTACTGCTAGTTGGATGACTAGGACGGGCTGAGTTTGATTTATGCCTAATGTATGCGTTTCGATTATACTGCCAAACGCTACGTTGCCAAGTCCGAGGCTAAACGCTACTTTTGTGCCTTTATCTAGGACGGCACCAGATGTATCTCTGAAAATCATGTTGTTAACCCTCCATACTTAAAAGCTCCGCCCGTGTGAAAAAAGTGCATCTTTTTTGCCTCGACCGGAGCTTTTTATAATAGTGAAAGGAACAAAATGCCCGAAACCTTTGATTCTATTCATATAGAAGATTTAGGCGAAGTTGCCGGTTATGTAAAACGAGGTGATTCCAATCCCCCTGATTCTAAAGTAGTTGCAATGTTTGCCGAGTTTACAAACGTTCAAGCCGAACAGGCCGGAATCGTTGATGGTTTTCCGGTTCGCGTCTATTATCCGTCTTCCGTACATGCGAGGGAAACGGCTTGGCGGCGGCGGCTTATTGAAATAGGGAGGATGCATGACCGAAATAGAGACTAAAGAAGCAATGACGGCCTATAAAAACGGGGATACCGAAGCTTTTACGCGGCTATTTGAAGCATATAGAAATACAGTACAAAACTGGTGCCTTCGAGAATTACAGAACTTGGAAGATGCCGAGGACGTGTCCCAAAATGTGTGGCTCGATTTGGCAAAATATCTCCTCCAGTTTGAACCTAGTATACACTTTAAGAATATAGCTTATAGAGTTGCAAGGAATAGATCTTTAGACTTTATACGAAATAGGGATGCTCGAGCAGAGATCCTTATGTCTCCCGAAGAACTCTCTAATCTTCCTATTGAATCTCAGGATCGTCCGGATATTGATTACGAGGTCAATGACATGCTTAAGTTGTTGAATTCCGAGGACAAAGCACTCGTAATCGCCAAAGTCTATTACGGACTCTCAGACGAAGAATTGGCGGTTAACCTCGGACAATCTGAGTCCACAATCCGGAGACAAATTAACCGGGTATTTGAGAGATTACAGGTTATCCATAAAGAATACGAGGTCAATTGCTCCATTTAGATTTTGAGACAAGGTCAAAGTTTGATTTAAGAGAAGTAGGATTAGATCGCTATGCCACAGATCCGTCCACCGAGGCCATTCTTCTTGCGTGGACGTTCGATGACGAGCCGGTCGAGGTTTGGGAAATACTCCGATTTCCTATACCCGACCGGCTGCTAGAGGGCTTCCGGAATCCGGATTCCAAGTTTTGTGCCTGGAACAGTAGTTTTGAGCGCTGGATAGCCAAGCATTGTTTAGGTTATGAAACTCGGATTGAGCAATGGACCGACCCAAAGATTCTTGCGAGGTACGCGTCCATACCCGGCAGCCTCGAAGAAGCCGGTAAGATTTTAAATCTCCCCCAAGAACAAAGAAAGAATGACGACGGCAACGGAGAAAATGGACTTATAGAGTTATTTTCTTTGCCATCACGTATGGGCGGCGAGGAGACGTTGTTCGGCATCCGACCAACAGAATTTAGAGATTGGGAAACTAATCCACAAGAATGGCTTCGATTTATCGAATACTGTCGCCAAGATGTTATTGCAGAACGATATATTCTAAACGCGTTGCGTGCATTCAAGTTGCCAGAACGCGAGGTCAGGGGCTGGTATCTGGATCAGAAGATTAATGATGCAGGAATGCCGGTAGACCTCGCACTAGTTACTAATGCATTAAAGATTGCTGTAAAAGACAAAGAAGAAAAACTTGCTGAGATTGCCACTAAAACAGGATTATCAAATCCTAATTCTAATCCTCAGATACTGGCGTGGCTTAAACAACGAGGTTATCCTTTCGAAAGCATGGGCAAGCCACTAGTAGTTCGAGCGTTGACAGGCGAGGGAAATCTTACCGCAGAAGCTAAAGAAGTACTGAAATTAAGACAACTGGCCGCAAAAACATCATACACAAAATACGAGAATATACTTAATAGGGTGGGTACAGATGGACGTTTGCGCGATCAGTTCGCATATTTGGGGTCCGCCCGAGCAGGCCGATGGGCAAGTTTGGGTATCAACCTGCAAAATTTGCCACGGCCTGACAAAAACGTTTCTAAAAGGATCGACTTGGCAGTTGAGTTATTACAGTCTGGCAACTTCGATGAGTTGGCTGCCAGTTTTACGGACTTGATGGCTGTCGCCACGTCCTGTATACGAGCTAGTTTTTGTGCCCCTCCTGGAAAGAAACTAGTAGTCTGCGATCTTGGCGCTATCGAGAATCGCGGACTAGGATGGTCAGCAGGCTGCGACGCTATTCTAAAAGTTTTTCGGGATAAATTAGATCCTTATGTATCGTTCGCTGTATTTATGTACAACGAACCATATGAAGTCCTTATTAAAGACAAGGATAAACGTCAGCAAGCAAAACCAGCGGTATTGGGCGCGGGATATCGGCTTGGGGGCGGACAACTTGGGACTGATCGTTACGGGAATGAAATTAAAACTGGGCTTTGGGGATATGGCGCCGCCATGGGGGTCGATATGCCTCAAGAAGAATGTAAAAGAGTAGTAGGCGTGTTTCGTGAAGCTTACCCGGAAGTCGTTCAGTTATGGTACGACCTTGAAAACGCATCTTTCGCGTGTCTTGATGGCGGAAAACACGAGGTCGGTTTATGCGTGTTTGAAGCCTTTGGCGGAATAGATAGATATGATCGTAAACTAATGCGTATCACTCTTCCCTCAGGAAGGTGTCTACATTATATTCGTCCTAAGATTGAAAAGAGAGAGTTTTATGGTAAGATGAAAGATACTCTTGTTTATAGCGGAATCGATCAGCTTACACGATTGTGGCAGACCACAACAACTCATGGCGGTAAATTAACAGAAAATATAGTTCAGGCTATAAGCAGAGATATATTGTTAGAAGCAATGTTTCTTGCAGATGATAAAGGTTTCGAAATAGTAGGCACTGTTCATGACGAGATCATCGCTCTTGTAGATATAGATTCACCATTGGGGGTTGAAGATTTAAGATGGTGTATGGTACAATCGCCTTCTTGGGCCAGTGATTTACCATTGGAGGCAGAAGGTTATGAAAGTCAGTACTATAAGAAGGGTTAGAGTGAGAAAAAGAGTAGCACCAGAAGAGTTAATGCTTAAATCTGGGGACACGTTTGGACGATGGACCGTGATAAAATTTTCTCATAAAGTAAAAAGAGGACTTGTATTCCTTTGCAGATGTGTATGTGGCAGAGAAAGAGGTGTACTCGGTTCTAATCTTAGGTACGGTTTATCCGAAAGTTGCGGCTGCAAACGATTTGATTCCCATATATTACCAGCCGGACAAGCAGCTCGGAACCGCATGTTTTTAGTGTATAAATCTTCTGCAAAAAAGAGAGGAAGATTATGGGGATTAACAAGAGAATTATTTGAGATTTTAATTAGCGGAGATTGCTATTTTTGTGGACAACCTCCTTCAGCTTTGACAGGATATTATAAAGCAGAAAGAACAAAAGTGTTAGTATCGGGAGTAGATCGTCTAAATAATGAGGAAGGCTACACGGAAGAAAATACAGTTAGTTGCTGTAAAACATGCAATTATGCTAAAAGAGTAATGAGTGAATCAGAATTCAAATCTTGGATAGATAGGGTATATCACCATTTTGTAAGCGGTTCGGCTCCAGATGTTAAATCCACTCCTCAGGAGAAAACATGAAGTTTATTACTATCGCTACCTTATTGCTGGTCTCCGCTTTTGCCAGCGCACAGTGCACAAATAATCGCGAGGTCAATGGTAATCCTTGCACAAATATCACAACCAAGGGCGGGTTCGTTTTCAACGGAAACCCGAATAGCTTTGCCCTCGAAACGCAGGACGGGGTGACGAATACTAGTACATCTAGTCAAGGTCTATTTTATCTCAACTCAGCAGGAGGTATGCAGACCTTGCTTCCTATTGATCCTTTGTTTACACTAGGATATAACGTTATTAGTCCTTTCCATTATCCGGCTAACAGTATGCAGTTGTCCTCTGGTGGTCCTGCAACTTTTGTCTCGGTTGGAACTTCCGGCCCCTTCGTACAAGGTCAAGCCGAAAGTATTCCAAACGGATCTAACTACAAATCAGTCGGCTTTTATTACGCATTATTCGGAACACCGACCTCGGTTTCTATTACCATTCAGGGTCTTAGCAACGGGGTTTACGATCTTCTAGACACGTATACCGGAACAGTTAGCACCGTTCGTCGGGTAACGACAACCGTAGTCTATGAGTCGTTTCTTATTACTGTCGGCGCGCTGAGCGACGGATCGACTTTAACGATTGACACTCCATGCGGACGAGGTGGACCTTATCCGTTTACCAAACTCGGTTTGTGGTCTTATTTCTCGGGTACTGAGACGATTGATCCTCCGGATGCTAATGGAAACAATACTTTTACCTGGAATGGAACTCTATCTGTCCCTTTTACCTTCGATCACTGCATTTCTACCGGAGGCCGAGGGGCGGGTTCTGCTCCTGTCTATCTGATCGGAACAGGTGCCGGGGAGCTATCAGCAACACCGAGTTACGTCGGTGGTTATGCCGAGGACGAACGACCATAAACTAAGTGCGAGGTCAAGGTTCCAGTTTCGGCTGGGACCTTGTCCATTCATTTAGTGCGAGGTCAAAAATGAAGCTTAGAACCCTATATGTCTGTAATAAATGCCAAACGGGTTATTGTCACCCGTTAAAATATTGCTATAATTGTCCCGGAAAAATAGAACCTTTGGAGAAAAAGGAGCTATCCTTTCCTAAAGAGAAAGGATATTTCGAGGGACCTGATTCATACGAGCAATTTCTTGATTGGGTTGAATCTAAAGGACTGAAGTTTGGCGGAAGATGATGACCTTCGGCGAGTACGCACATTATTACGAGGACAATATCTTAAGCATGGGTAAGGTCAGCAGCATCCGAAGCACCAAATCCAGATTACGGACGGCAGTAGCAGAATTCGGCGATAAAGAACTTCCACTTGATCCTATGAGCGTCCAACGATTCGTTACGAGGTTAAGTACAAAATATCCTCCGCAAACTGTTCATAACAATTGGGGTGCAATGCGAGGCGTACTTCTTCGTGCTAAGGCGGACGGGTTGATTTCCGAGGTCCCGATTCCCATTTTGCCGCGTATACAAAAGGAAGAACAAGATTTTTTCACGCCGGAAGAAATGCGGACGCTCGCCCGGTACAGCGACCTTTATGCGGTTGCCGCCGAAACGGGCGCTAGAGTGGGCGAGTTGTTAGCTATCCAGATTCAGGACATTGACCTCGAACGAAAAACTCTGCATGTTCGAAGGAATATATATGACGGAATCATATCGACTCCGAAAACGAGAGCGGGAAACCGTTGTCTGTCTATATCCGGATGGCTCTCTGAAATACTCAATAGAAGTATGGAAGCGCGAGGTCAAAACGAATTCTTATTTCACGACAACGATGGCAATCCTCTTAGTGCTAATAGAGAACTTGAGAAACTTCATCACGCGTGTGATGTATTTTCTATAGAAAGAAAAGGGTTCCACGCGTTTAGACGCGGAAATTGCACCATTCTCGCGTCGGTACTTGGGATTGCCGAAAAATTGATTGGTTATCGCATGGGGCACAGCTCGCTTGGCTTGACCCTGGGTCGATACGCGAAATATTTACCGGGTTTAGACAGAGACGCGGCAGAGAAAATAGGAGAACTATTGAAATGAAAACATTAATTCTTTGTATATTGTTTTTAGTTGCTGGATATGCTATAGCGGAACGTAGTCAGCGGATGCAGTTCCAGGGTTATGAAAAAGTAAAAGACCAGTCAGACATAGTACTGTTTGAGTATTTTCACGATACAGAAACAAAACAAGAAGTAATTTGCGTCTTCGGAGGCGTAAATGTAGCTAGTTGTTATATAACTGGGAGAATTTGGTAATGGTTTACGAACCTCGCTATAGCGGTCCTAAAAACTCGGGAATCTGCATCTGTGGTCATTCCTGGGAAGATCATCACCTAGGAATTGTCATGAACGAGGACTATTTCAATGACACGGGAGAGTATTATCTTCCAGAAGAATGCGAGGTCTACGGCTTTAATGAAACAGGCGGACTTGATTCCGAGGGCAAGGAACATTGCGGAAGGTACAATGATATCGGAAACGTAATTTGTCCGGAATGTGGAAACGAAAAACCAAACCACAAAATGAGTTGTGATACCAGATGAATTTCATATTAGCTCTTGGTATAATCGTCCTCGTAATGAATGCGTTTTTGTATTTTACTCTGAAACCTCCAAAAGATAATACGAGGTCAAAGTAATGCTAGTCATAGTCGATTCTAAGAAGTATGAAAAACTTCTTGGCCAAATAGAAATGATGTATGTCTTCGAGGAAATGTCGGATCAGTACGACGCGGGGGTTCGGGATGGCCGGAATAATGCAATAGCGGATATCAAGGCAGCTTTGTCCAGTTTTTGGAAAGACGCCACTACATGACTTATTGGCTCAAGTTCGCTCGGATTTTTGCCCTCGAGTTTATATCGACGCTTTTAATAGTAGGCGCTACACGTGAGTATGTCACAGCTAAGTATATGAAAACAGCGGTATTCGAGGCAGCTTGGATTACTCAATGGTTCTATCAGGCTAAGTTATTTAATGAACAAGAAGAGACGAGGTCGTGGTCCTTGGGATACCCCGCATTTCTTATAGGAACTGTCCTCGGAGCGTGGCTAGGAATTTGGTTAACATAGGAGAATAAATGAATGGTTTAAGACTAAGAAACCAATGCACTTGACCTCGATTGATGCTATGCGTCTTATCGCTCAGCGAACAGGTCAGTACGAAGGACAGGCTCCTCCGGTTTACATTTATCTAGACGACAAGAATTTTCCGAGCATTAAGTCCGAGGTCATGCTACCGGAAGCAGAGAATCCGGATATGCCAGCCAAGCCATATGCGGTTCAAGTGAGTGTATTTCGTAGAGGATTTCAAAGACCTTTGACCTCGACTGCTAGATTCGAGGCGTACGCTCAGAAGAAATTTAATGGTGGTTATACGGAAATGTGGGATAGACGAGGTCCAGAAATGGCTGCTAAGTGCGCAGAAGCCCTGGCCCTACGTCAGGCATTCCCGGAAGAGATCGGAGGATTATATATTGCAGAAGAAATTCGAGACGACGATAACCCTATGGAACGAAAAGAAGCTCCCGCAGCTAAACCAATTGTGGCTGGACCTTACTTTGGGGAGGTAAAAGTAGAAGCTAAAGTCCAGATTCCGGACGAGGTTAAACCCGAAGTAACTGTAGACGACATCAAGACATGGGCTAAGAAACTCAAGGCCCTGGGTGTTGAGAAAGAAAAGTTGCTCGCGTACATTGAACGTAAATACAAGGTCGCAAAGACTACAGAGTTGACTCATGAACAATTGGCAGAGATAGTGGCGAAGTGTATGACCTCGAGGGAGGCTGGCCTCGAATCTCTTAACAAATTCTTGGAGGGATGATGGATACATTTATGACAATTTGCGCCAGTATATTACTGGTAGGATTTGGTTTCGCTCTTGGTAGTATGGGGTTTGCTATTATATCAATAACATTAGAAGCTTTGATAGACGAGTTTAAGAAATTTAGAGGCGGGCTGTGGTAGGATTTGTGTTGTTAACTATATCTTTCGGTTGTATTTTATTTGGACTAACCTGCCTTTGGGCAGCATTCTTTGGAGGAAATAATGAGTAAGTCACTAAACAAGGTTCAGTTTATTGGACATGTTGGGAAAGATCCTGAAGTAGTTAACTCTAACAGCGGTACTAAGATTAGTAAGTTTGTACTCGCCGTCAACGATTCTTTCAAAAGCAAGACGGGAGAATGGCAGGAGCGTACTGAATGGATTAATGCTGTTAGCTTCGGAAAGCTAGCAGATGTAGTCGAATCTTATGTCAAGAAAGGCAGCCAGCTTTATATTGAGGGAAAGCTTCAGACGAGGTCTTATGAGAAAGATGGCACGACTAAGTACTTCACAGAAGTCCTAGTCAACGAACTTATCCTTCTTAGCAAATCTAAAGATGACCCGGCAGGAGAAGAAGTTCCGGCTAAACCTAAGACGACTCGTGCGAGGCCGGTTACTACGGCGGATCCTATCAACTCGGATGACATTCCTTTTTAGAATCAATAACTTATGCGCCTTCAACACCAACCTAACAAGCTAACCTGTGGCCAAACTGCGGTCGCTATAGCAGCCGGAATCCCTGTCCGAAAAGCTATAGCGATCTTTGGCCACGATCATGACACTAGGACATACGAGGTCAAAATCGCCTTAAAGAAACTAGGGTTGAAATGTGACACGCGACGGCGTAGAGTTAGTAAGTTAAGATCGTTACCCCCGTTCTGTCTTATATTCCTTAGATCAAACTTAGTCAGATGGGGACATTGGGCAGTTCATTACGAGGGCAAAATACTTGACCCTTGGTATGGAAGAATAGATGCTAAGAAGATGAACTATCCTTATAAGGACATTTACATTTCGAGTTACTTGGAGATTTACAATTGAAGAAGAAAATTCTTCGTCATATAAAATTAATGAGCCTAGGATGCGGTTATCTTATAACTATAATCCTAGCGCTTGTCCTCGGAATTTCATTAGCACAAGCCGAGTTCATCCGAGCAGCGGGATATGTTGTCTGCATGTCCATAATCTGGACGGCCTCGGACGACCTTCGGAAAGCTTTGGTAGATGAACGAGAGATTGAGGAGGAAGAATGAGTCTTTTTGGTAAACTCGTTAAGACCTTTATTAATGTGGCGGAACTTCCAGTAGCGGTTACAAAAGATATATTAACTTTGGGAGGAACTGTAACAGAACAAGATGTACCATATACAAGACAGTTGGTTGAGAAGATTAAAGACGAGGTCGAGGAGGAAGAATGAACTACCGTATAACTACTAAGAATGGATGGTATCGGATCGAATACGAGGCCCTTTCCTTCTGGGGCCGAAAAGAATGGCGGGCGATGTATAGGAATACACACTACAATAACATCCAAGATGCCCAGAAAGCTCTAAAAGAATTACAAACCCGAGACGATCCTTGGACTCCTATTACAAGCGAGGGAAAATGAATACAAAAAATATCAAGAAGACTCGTAAATACATAGAACATATTAAAAAACAAACATACGTTATTGATGAAATGATTTCAGGAGCGCAGGATCGTTTAATGGAGTTGGAAGACCAACTAGATGAACTAATATTCTTTATAGATGATGATAATGCCTCGTAAAAGGGCGAAGACTACGGATACAATAGTATACCAGGGAAGGGCGATTGTCCATTTCCACGAGAAGCTTCATAGGTATAGTGTGTCTGTTCCGGCTCTAGAGAAGTTCCGGGTCAGCCAACCCGGTGCTACTACTATCCTTCAAATTAAAGATAAGAGTGGACCTTTGTGTGGATGGTCTGTAAATCAGTGCGAGGTCTTTGTCCAGCAAAGAGTAGCAGACAATCCTAAGTCTTGGATGCCTAATGAGGCTATTCTAGAAATGGCCTCGAAGATGAAGTCTCATTACAGAAACGTAAAACAAGAGGCAGCAGATATAGGTATTGTAGTTCATGACTTTTTGCATAGTCATCTTAGGTATATTCAGGATGGCGGTACGAGGCCAAATCGACCAGTTATAACAGAGGTCTTTAGCCAGAAACAAGTAGATCAAGCTAATAATGCTATAGATGCAGGGTTAGAGTTCTTTGAATCGCATAAGTTACAACCTTGGACAATGGAGCGCCCTGTATGGAGTCCTAGTCTCGGAGTAATAGGTACGGACGATTTTATTGGCCTCGTTGACTCGGAGCCCTGCTGCATTGACTACAAGACCTCGAAGCAGTTATGGCACGAGATATGGATGCAGACAGCTATTTATACTGCGGCTTACAAGGAAGAGTATCCAGATTCCGGACTCACGGGTATTCGATGGGGGGTTAATACTGGCAAAGATGGTAAGCTAACAGCTATAAAACGAGGTCAAGAGACTTATGAAAATGACCTCGCATCATTCCTAGCTGCCAGACAACTGTGGCATTGGGATAGAGTAGAGAACGGTGGCAAGCCAGTCGAGGTTATCGGGAGTTTAGATTCTGTCCATATTCCGGACGAGGAGGAATGGTAGGATGCCGGGAAGAATAGTCGATGGCGAAGGAGTATGGGGCAGCGAAAAAATTTCTAAATCCCATGAATCTGTTCGAGGAGAATACTGCAATTGGCTCCCCCTAGCGGAAGCAAACGGAGTATTCGAAGTAGACCCAAAGAGGATTTGGTCAAGGATATATAGTTATAATAGAGATAAAGTTTCTTTGGATTTTGTTAACTTTGTAGTAATGGAATTTAACCGGGTAGGTTTACTGTTTTTATGGGACTCCGAAGATAAAATGTTTGGGTTTTGGACAGGCATTGATCAAAAAGGTCGTCTGCCGCACCCGGCTCAGAGGAAACAATACAGGAAACTACCTCCGGATCCTCCTAAAGAGCTGTTGGAAAAGTACTTGGAGGGTGTCCGGGGGGTGACTCTAGGGTCACCCGAGGGTGGGGTGGGGGGAGACGTACCAAACCAATCCACACCAAACCAATACCAAACCAATACCAAACCAGGCGAGGAAAATGACATGGCGTTGTCCGATAAGATACGATCAATTGTTTATGAAAAAACTAGAATGGCCGTAGACGTTAGACCGTGGGTAGTAACAGCGTTTCGAAACGGCTTAGGAGGGGAGAAGGAAATGATTGCCCGCTTCCGAGAATGGTTGGATAACAATCCAGATTCCGGACGACCGATCCAGGACTTCCTAGAAGTTGCAGACGAAATAGCCGAGGATAGTCCTAAGGAAATTGTTGTCGGTGGAATGATTAAACAATCCTGATGATTTCACGAGGAAAATGTCATTGAGCTCATTCTTCAAAGACGGAGGAGGGGAGATAGTTATCCTAAGTATAAGAAAACAGAAGGCTCACCAGGAACAAGTCCTACAGAAAGCTGCAACTCTTCCGGTAGAGCCTTTGATTAGTGCTAGCGAGGTCAAAGACGAGGACGAAAATTCATGCGAGGTTGATTTCTAATGGAATCTTGTCATAATTGTGGACTACCAATGGATTGTGTTACATCTGAAGGATACAGATTAAAACTACCATTCAAAGCAGAGAATAGGTTTAAGAGGGATAGCACGAAATCCGTTTGGTGTTGTTCTGATGAATGCTCAATTCAGGCATTGGCGATAGCTAAATACGGACCGTCAACACATAAATGGCCTTTAACTTTGGCTCAGTTCAGATCTACTAAACCTTTGAAGGATCGGACCCGAGCGGAAACCATATCGGAAGACCGCATAAACATTGGTGTTTTTGAGGGCTTATTTGAAGTTAAGCCATCTGAGGACGATAGGGGTATTTCCGCTCGCAAAAAGAAGGTCGGGCGTCCTCGTAAATGGAGTACAGAATCTGAACGCCACAAAGTATATAGGAGGTCAAAATGAGTAAAAATAGATT
>WNFS01007761.1_pt1 | contig 12613 bp, 9 predicted proteins | sample 5400141 | NCBI WGS metagenome assembly WNFS01 (sample SAMN13153358, study PRJNA577476) | soil metagenome | isolation source: 60 cm saprolite under Madrone tree | place: USA:California | collected 2016-06-14
GCGCGATGGGTCTCCAGCCGTGCGAAAGAGGTATAGAGCGGGCTATCCAGTGGAACCGGCACACCGGCATGAGGGGGAATGGCTCGAGCTGCCGGACCGCCCATCCCGACTCTTCCTGCAGTGTTCCGTTTGGCCATGGAGGCTTGCATGCGAGCCCGCATTTCAGGAGGCATGTTGGCCATCATTTGCGCCATCGAGTCCGATGACATTCCAGGCGGCATCATCCCTTGGGGGCTCATGCCCGACGATGCATCCGGGGTAGAACTCTGCGGGGTGGTCGCATCCTGCGCCGGGGTCGAATTCTCCGCCGCGGCAGTAGCATCTTTCTTCTTCGACTCCGCCGCCAGCATGGCTCGGATCACTTTGCTGCTGACACCCGCCTGGTTCAGTGCCTGCAAGCCGCTGGAAGAAAGATCGAACTGCGTGTCATTGGCAGCGATGGCGGCCGAAATCGTGGTTTCCGCCAGCCCTGCCTTTACCATTTTTATGACGTCGGCGTTGGTCAGAGGGTTTTTCTGCGGAGCGGTCAGGGCGCTGACGGAGAGAACGACGACACCCAATAGTTTCAATCGCATAACACCTCCACTTGAGCCATCAGCCTAACGGGCTGCTTTAACCGAGATTTCCTTTTTGACCTTGAAAACGGGGAGGATTCTACTCCCGTCTCGCCCTCTCTGCGCGTTGCTTAAACGGGTTTCAATCCAGGCCGTCCCCATCCGCGATCCGCAACACCGCGGCCGAAATGGTCCCAGATTCTAGCCCACCTTTGCAACACCTCTCCTCCTCCCAACCCTCGCTAGACACATTCCGCTGCCGACGTGGCCGCCGCACCCCCTCTGTTCCCGTCGGTACCGGCAGCAGCGCGATCCGACCCAGCATCGCCCCGAACCGTTGGCGGGTGAGAGGCCTTCCGCCAACAGCAGTCACCGAAGGCGCTCGGCCCCCGTCCAACATCGAACACTAAGGAAATGTGTTCGGCACGGTTTAGGAGGACAGTCTTAGCCGACAACATCCTTAATCAGCTTTAGCTCGTCTCGTATCAGTCTCGGCAACAGAAACTCGGTCCGGATTTTGGCCTGCCCAGCCCGCCCGAAGGCCTCCGCGATATTTGGATTTTCCAGCAGGAAGAGGACTCGTTTCGCACAGTCTTCCGCGCTCTCAACCAAATAGTCTTCATACCCGGCGGGAAACTGCATTGGGATCCCGCCCGCACGACCGGCAACCACCGCCTTTGCCTTCCAGAACGCCTCTGCCACCACCAGACCAAAGCCCTCTCGAATCGACTTCTGAAGAACCACGTTGGCGCTGCGTTGGAAGGCATTGACCTCCATGTTGCCAACGCCGGTCATATTGGTGAAAACGTAGAGATCGGAATCCTTTGCCGCCTCCTCGTTGATCTTCTCCAATATTTCCCAGCCCTGGGGATCGTCTCCCGCCATGGCACCCACCATCGCAAGTTGAATCTCGGGCATCTTTTCCTTTGCCAGCTGGTACGCGCGGATGACGCCCAACGGATCTTTCCAGGGATCAAAGCGTGAAACTTGCAGCAGCAATGGCCGCCGCAGATCGATGCCCATTTCCCCGATGGCATGGCGATAGACCTCGGGAGGCAATTCCATATTCTTGGTTGACACCGGGTCTATCGCTGGAGGAATAAAGATCACTTCGCTCAATTCGAGGTCAGCAGGAACGAAAGCCTTCATCGTAAAAACCGCTGCATCGTACTCCTGGACGAACGGTCGTAAGAATTCCCAGACTTCCGCGTTGGGTTGAGAACTATCGATATGGCAGCGCCATATCCACTTGCGTGCGCGCTGCAGGTCTTTGAAATGTCGCAGCGCCAGGGGTTGGGGATCGTGCACAATGAAGACGTCGTAGTCATCCGGTAGCATCTCCGCGCTCATCCGGTTGCGTTCAAGGTACGCCCGTTTTGCCTCCGCCGTGAGGTTCAGCTCGCCACCTTGCAGTGCGTTATGGAAGCTCTTGGTAATCGCAAAGAAGTCTTTATCGCCGTAGATCAAACGCCAGTCGGTTTTAATGCCGAGGTTCAGATGGACCGGGATGAGCCGGCTCAACAGCTCCGCAACTCCGCCCCCAGCTGCGGTAGCGTTTATCTGACAAATCCGCAGCCCTTGCAAACTCTTACTGAGCGCGCGGATCTCGTCGATCAGTTGGTCTCCAACCCACGATCGATAGTTCTCCAAGTTGATGGATTCCGAGGAGCTGTGCCGTCCCAAAGCGACCTTCGGAAGCAGATTTGGCTCAGTGACCATCAGCCGTGGCCCCCCGTGAATCAAGACCGCCATATTCTTCTTCTGACTTGCGACCCGACGGTTGTGGGGGTCGCCGGGTGAGCGGAGGTAATTTAGGGGGCTTGGGACCGTGGCGCACCGCGTTCGCCAGTGGCAAATAGGTGAGCTGCACGCCGGACTGCACGCACCGTAGCATGAGGCCGCCACGACTCATGTCTCCGCGGCCCGCGAATTCAGCGGGAAAGAACAGCCGTTCCCCAAAAAGGCCGAGCAGAGGCTCCACGTATTTTGAGGTCGCAATGCTGCCCAGCAGAACGATCTGGGCTGCCGCCCCGGACAACTCTGAAAGGATCCGCGAATCCCGTTGAAGAGGAGCGAGGTAGGAGGCGTCGGTAGGATCGATATCGATTGACGAAATTTCTTTCAATCGGTCCAGGGTTACCAGGGTCTCCGGGGGCACTAGCCCGCCGCGGGCGGTGATTACAAACACACTGGGACCAAGGTACGGGACCTCGGCGAACTTCTGCGCGTAAGCCCATTTGCCGCGAAAATAAAGTCCGCTGATGAAACTAAATACCTCGCCCAGTGGCGCACCCTTCCCACGCAAACGCCGGGCTAACTCGGAGTCTGCGGAGTCATGTATGATTCGCGCAGCTCGAATTCCCGCGATATCGGCCGGCGAGAGAAGAAAAATCCGCGCCGACGCGGAACTAGCCCGTAGCTTCTGGTCTTTCATGTGCATTCGTAGCCCGAAACTGGGATGAAGAACTTCGTTTGCGAAGTGCGTATTTCTAGTTTAGATGTTTTGCCGGCTTTGGCAGCAAGAACTCTAGCTGTCCCTTCGGAATACGGCAAACACTCAGCAAGATTACAGAATATGTCCGATTCCTTACCACGAGGTCAGGGCTTACACTCCGTCGAGAACTTTGTACGCCTAAGAGCGAAACTTTAGCCTTCACCCTCGTCGAACAGTCCGGTGGCGATTGGCGAGCATAATCGTTAGGAGGTCCCTTTGAGTACCGTTCAAGGTGAAATTGCTGCGCTCGAAGAACGTTTGCGGCTAGCCGAACTGGGTCCTGACCCAAACTTTTTCGAGGAAGTGCTGGCTGACGATGCGGTGCTCGTCTCTCAGGGCGGCCAACCCTTGTTTGCCAAATCGAAAGTCGTCGAAGCTCATCAGCCCGGGAAGGGGCCGAAGTTTACTCGGGTTGAGATGAGCGACATGAGGATCCTCGATCACGGCGTCGCAGCCATCGTGACCTGCCAGGGAACTTATGAAGGTCCCCAGTCCAGCGCCACGCTAAAGTTCATGCGCGTCTGGCTGAAAAAGAACAATCGCTGGCAGATCGTCGCTGCCTCGGTCTCCAACTGAACCGGGTTCCATTTCCGGTCGTGTCCGGCAGTGTTGGATGAACCATGCAATTCTCCGACAACAACGTCTTGATTGTTGGCGGTGTATTGCTGGTCCACCCTTCCCCCTGTGCTGTCACTATCGCAAGATGCCCCATGCTCCGACTCGTCTTCACCTTATTTTTCTGTGCCGTTCCTCTGGCTGCCCAGACCATGCCGCCGGAAGCGGACAAGCAACTCGCCCACGATATCTACAAGGAATTTGTCGAAATTCGGTCCGGCTTCACCACCGGCTCGACCACTCCAGTCGCCGAGGCAGCGGCAGCTCGCTTACGAGCTGCTGGATTTCCCGACGCGGACATCTTTGTGGGCGGAGCAAATCCAAACAAGGCGAATCTCGTGGTCCGCTATCACGGAACTGGCAGCCGCAAGCCGCTCCTGCTTCTCGCCCACACCGATGTTGTGGAAGCCAAGCGCGAAGATTGGAGCATGGACCCGTTTCAGCTGATTGAGCGCGATGGTTTCTTTTATGGGCGCGGCACCAGCGACGACAAGGCGCAAGCTGCGGTTTGGATCGCGAGCCTGATTCGTTACCGGCGAGAGGGCTTCAAGCCCCACCGCGATATCATCGTGGCGCTCACAGCGGACGAAGAAGGCGGTGGCCCTTACAACGGCGTTGATTGGCTGATCAAGAACCATCGCGAACTGATCGATGCAGAGTTGGCTCTGAACGAGGGCGGCTGGGGCGAATCCGACGCGGGCAGGAAGATCTCAAACGACCTGCAGGTTAGCGAGAAATACGCCATCAATTTCCGCTTTGAAGTGCGCAATAAAGGCGGCCACAGTTCGCTCCCTGTGCCGGACAATGCCATATACCATCTCGCCGGCGCTCTGGAGCGGCTCTCGCACTTCGGTTTCCCGTTAAAGACGAACGAGGTAACGGCGGCATATTTCCAGAAAATGGCAAAGATTGAAACCGGTCCGGTGAGCGAGGATCTGGCGAAGGTTCCCGAGGGATCGCAGGAAGCCATGCAGCGAGTGGCGGCCGCGTCTCCGGCGTGGAACGCCACGCTTCGCACCACTTGCGTAGCGACGCAACTGGAAGGCGGTCACGCGATGAATGCATTGCCGCAGCTCGCGGCCGCGAACGTGAACTGCCGGGTACTGCCTGAAGACTCGCTTGAATACGTGCGGAACGCATTACAAAAAGTGATGGCGGACGACCAGGTCACTGTTAGGGTGGTTGGCGACCCGAGCAAAGGACCTGCTTCCCCGATGCGCCCGGATGTACTCAACACCATAAGCCACGTCACGAGCCAGCTCTGGCCGGGCGTGCCGGTGGTTCCAACCATGGTCATGGGCGCAACCGACGGAAAATCGTTGCGGGCTGCAGGCATTCCGACTTACGACGTCCAGGGCTTCTTCATGGACCGGAACGACCTTCGCTTCCATGGACGGGATGAACGCATGAGCGTGCAATCGTTTTATGAAGGCCAGACGTTCTTGTATGAGTTAGTAAAGATTCTGTCTAAGGCCGGCGAATCGATCGCCGCGCTCCCCCCCGGCAGCAGCCAGGACCTAGCCGAAGCGGCTGTCGGCGGGACGTCGGAACGCGCCCATAAAATCGTCCAAATCCTGTAATGAAAAAGGCTTACGCAGAACCGGAGATCCCGTGACAAAGGCATAGTGTTGTCGAGGATTCTTCTGCAACAGATCTTCAACGAATTTGGCGCCACCCGCCCCGGAACCGCGCATGAATTTCATCGCTATCAGAACTACATCGTAAGGCCCGTCGTCGCAATAACTGCGGAACGCCTCATCGCATTTCGATGTCAGCGCGACCTTGTAGCCCAGCCGGTTGAGCATGACGCCCATAACGTTCCGGACAGTTTCTTCCGCCTCAACGACCAGAATTTTCATGGTCCCTCTCGCTGGCGTCCTTCTTTCGCTCCCCCACCGCCTCTCTCACATTTTATCGAGAGTCGAGACTAGGGCAACGCCCCGGCGTCACCACCCTAGATGACTATAGTCATCTTGTTCAAGCGCGCATCCTGCTTCAATCTAGTGGAGGCATAACCAAAGTTTCCGCGGAACATTTGCAATCTTATGGGCGACTCCAAGTATTCCGGCACAGGTGCGGATTGGACGCAGCTGTTGACCGATCCTTCCCTGGTAAGTCATCTCGGAGAGTTGCTCCAGGTTTATCGCGAAGCTGCGCCTGACAAACGTGACCAGGCCCTGCTGGAAGCGATGCGCAACATCAGAGGCGAGGCGGCAAAAATGCCCGCTGTCTCTAAAGCCCTCGGAACTCAGGCGGTGACGCCGGCGGCCCCGGTCGTTCAGTCGGCGCCCGCTCCGCCGGTGGCGATCAGCCCGGCGGCCAGCCCACCTTTCGAACCAGACATATTTACGCCTGCCTCAAACCAGGACCGTCGCCGCCACACCCGCATGAAGTGCTTTGTAGCGGTCGAACTACGTCTGAGTAACTCGGCCGTCCCGGTCTGGGGAAATCTAGCCAACACCGGACTCGGCGGATGCTTCGTCGAGACTGCCACGCCCGTGCCTTCCGGAGTAGGCGTAGAAATCGGTCTCTGGCTGGCCAATGGAAAGATCTGGATCAAGGGCCTGATTCTAACCGGAATCGTTACCAAGAGCAGTCCATCGTTCGGCGTTCGTATTAAATTCTCCGAGCTTGAGCCCACGGAACGCGAAAACCTGCGCCACTTTCTCAAATTCGTCGAAAGCACCACCAGGGGCTACAACACCGATAACGGCTATCTGGCGCAAATGAAACGTTAGACTCGTTTCGACCATCTAATTAAACAATATTAAACACATCCATCAAAAGCTTTTGGGAATGCTGTTGTCACCCTGAGCGGGTTGCTGCTTCGCTTCGCGGAGCAGCCGCGCAGGCCACCGGACTCCTATGAGCCAAATTGACGGCCGGCTGCGAAGCTTCTGCTTCCTAGCTTACCTAGGTTGCTTCGGAAAGATTACTTCCGTGGAAATGAAAGCGTTGCCGTCTAGTGAGGCCCTCCGATTCGCCCAAAATGGCAATTGCAAACCTCAAAATGGAACAAGTCCCACGCAAACGGGGGGACAAGACGTTACCGGCGACACGGCTCGGGAGAAATTGATAGACTGGCAAAGGGCGGTACGGGAACCGCCCGTTCCTCAAAACGCTATTAAGCAAGCTTGCACTTTCATCCGGGTGAGTGAATTGACATACCCTCGAAAAGGTAGGGGGCTTCCATGGCAGTGAGTGAGCAAACTTTGGCGACCGGCAAGCAATTGGAAATGCTGTGCATTAACACCATCCGCACCTTGGCGATGGATGCGGTGCAGCAGGCAAACTCGGGACATCCGGGAGCGCCCATGGCACTGGCGCCGGTGGCCTACTGCTTGTGGCAGCAATTCCTGCGCTACGATCCGGCGGATCCGGTTTGGCCCAACCGCGATCGTTTTGTGCTATCGAACGGCCACGCCTCCATGCTGCTATACGCCATGCTGTACCTGGCGGAAGTACGCGGCGTGAATCCCGAGTACGAACGCCTCAGTGAATTCGCGGTCACGCTGGATGAGATCAAGGAATTTCGCCAGCTCGACAGCAAGACCCCAGGACATCCCGAGTACCGGTGGACCGCAGGTGTAGAAACCACGACCGGCCCTCTCGGCCAGGGGGTAGGGAACAGTGTCGGCATGGCCATTGCGGCAAAGTGGCTGGCAGCACACTACAACCAATCTGGATTTGAGATCTTCAACTACAACGTCTATGCCGTCTGCGGGGATGGCGACATGATGGAAGGTGTTGCCAGCGAGGCAGCATCGCTGGCGGGCCATCTCAAGTTGTCCAACCTCTGCTGGATTTACGACGAAAACCACGTCACGCTGGATGGTCTTGCAAACGTCTCATTCACTGAGGATGTAGGAGAACGTTTCGCAGCCTACGGCTGGAACGTAGAGCATGTCACCGACGCGAATGATCTGCAAATGCTGGCCCAGGCTTATCAAGGTTTCCTTCAGACCAACGACCGGCCGACTCTGATCCGAGTCAACAGCCACATCGGGTATGGCTCGCCCCATAAACAGGACACCAGCGCGGCTCACGGCGAGCCCCTGGGCGAAGAAGAGGTCCGGCTGGTAAAGAAGTTCTACGGCTGGCCCGAAGACGCGAAATTCCTGGTGCCTGAAGGAGTGCTGGAAACCTTCCGCAACGGAATTGGCAAGCGGGGCGGTGAGCTACGCCAGAAGTGGGAAACACTGTTCACCGACTACGGAAAGAAATTTCCCCAGCTCGCCGACCAAATCAAACTTATGCAGCACCGCGAGCTTCCCGATGGGTGGGACAAGAGTTTGCCAACGTTCCCAGCCGACGCCAAAGGCCTCGCCACTCGCGAAAGTTCGGGAAAAGTCTTGAATGCAGTTGCGGAGAATTTGCCCTGGATGGTGGGCGGCTCGGCCGATCTGGCAGGCTCCGACAGGACCCGCCTCAAGTTTGACGGCGCCGGAGACTTCCAGGGCGGCAGCTACGGTGGACGCAACTTGCACTTCGGAGTGCGTGAGCATGGTATGGCCGCGGCTTTGAACGGCATGGCAGTGTCCAAAATACGGGCCTTCGGCGGCACGTTTTTTAATTTCAGCGATTACATGCGCCCCTCGATCCGCTTGGCCGCGCTGATGGAGCCGGGCCTGATGCTGATCCGGCCGGCGGATGCCAACGAAGTAGTGGAAGCGTGGAAAGTCATCATGCAGTTGCAGCACGAACCTGCAGCCATCGTGCTAAGCCGGCAAGCTGTCCCCACCTTTGACCGCTCGAAATATGGCGCCGCGGCGGGGGTCGCCAAGGGAGCGTACATCCTGGCCGGCCGCGCCGAGGGCAAACCAGAAGTCATTTTGATGGCAACCGGAACGGAAGTGTGGTTGTGCGTCAATGCTTACGAACAACTGAAAACTGAAGGTATTAAGGCCCGTGTGGTCAGCATGCCTTCATGGAATCTCTTTGAGCATCAAAGTGAAGATTACAAGGCGCAAATCCTGCCGCCCGACGTCAAAGCGCGGGTTGCGGTGGAGCAGGCATCTACTTTCGGCTGGTCGCAATATGTTGGCCCAACCGGGGCAGTAATAGGGATGCGCAGATTCGGAGCTTCGGCCCCGATCAAAGATTTGCAGAAGAAGTTCGGCTTCACCACCGAGAACGTAGTCGCGGCGGCCCGAAAAGCAATTGGGAAATAGCAGTCGTCACTCGTCGGTCGTCAGGACAACGCAACTGGCCGGTCCTGCTAGGAACTGAGAACTGATGACTGATGACTGATGACTGATTGATCAAGAAAAGAGGTCCCTTATGCCACCTGTAGGAGTTCTTGAAACCGCAAAAAAAACCAATCCCCTCAAAGATTTGCTTAACTTCGGGCAGTCAGTCTGGCTGGACTACATCCGCCGCGATCTGCTCACCAGCGGCGAACTGAAGCGCCTGATCGAGGAAGATGGCCTCCGGGGGATGACGTCCAACCCGGCCATCTTTGAGAAGGCAATCACGGGCAGCACGCTGTACGCCGATCTGCTGAACTCGCTGCGCTCGCGAACCGATCTCGATGCCAAGGGACGCTACGAGATTCTGGCCATCCGCGACATTCAGGACGCTGCCGACTTTCTGCGGCCCGTGTATGAAAGCTCGAGGTGGCGCGACGGATATGTCAGCCTCGAAGTATCGCCCTACCTCGCCCGTGATACTAAAGGCACGATCGAAGAGGCACGAAGACTGTGGAAGACGGTGGGGCGCGAGAATGTAATGATCAAGATTCCCGGCACCACGGCGGGCATCCCAGCCTTCCAGCAGGCCATCAGCGAAGGCATCAACGTCAACGTAACCCTGCTCTTCGCGCAAGAAGTCTACGTGAAGGTGGCGGAAGCCTACATCGCGGGGGTGGAGCAATTCGGCGCGCGGGGGGGCGATGTCAGCCGGATGGCCAGCGTGGCCAGCTTTTTCATCAGCCGCATTGATTCCCTGGTGGACTCCATTATCGACGCTCGTCTCAAGTCTTCCAAAGACCCACTCGAGCAGGAGCAATTGAAGAGCGTCCAGGGCAAAGTCGCGATCGCAAACGGCAAGCAGACGTATCAAAAATATCAGGGCATCTTTGCCACCGATCGCTGGAAGGTGCTGGCCGCCAAGGGGGCGCAGACGCAACGCGTACTATGGGCCAGCACCAGCACCAAGAACCCCGCCTACCGCGATGTGCTCTACGTCGAAGAGCTGATTGGACCGGATACAGTGGACACGATTCCGCCTGCCACCCTCGAAGCCTTCCGTGACCACGGAATCCCGCGCGCAAGCCTTACCGAAAATGTAGGAGAGGCCCATCGGACCATGGATGCCGTCGCCAAACTCGGCATTTCCATGAAAGAAGTGACCGACAAACTCACCGACGACGGAGTCCGCCTCTTCGCCGAAGCTTTCGGCAAGCTTCTTGAGGCAGTAGAAAAGAGCACAAAATCGAAATGAGCGCCAAAGCAAGCTCGCAAACCTACAGAACGCCCGAGTCTCTGGCTGGCCCGGTCGAGGCCAATATTGATGATTGGCGCGCCGGCGACAAGGTCCGCCGGTTTTGGCAGCACGATGCCTCGCTCTGGACCGGCACCGACGAAGCCAACTGGATGGGTTGGCTCGATATCACCGCGGATCAGATCGCGCACGGCGACCAACTGCGCACGGCGGTAGCCGACGTAAAAAAAGAAAACTTCACCGACATCCTGCTGCTGGGCATGGGCGGTTCCAGTCTGTGCCCGGACGTGCTCAAGTCAACCTTCGGCAACATAGACGGCTTCCCCGAACTACATGTTCTCGATTCCACCGATCCTGCGCAAATCAAGGCATTCGAGAACAAAGTAAATCTGGCTAAGACTTTGTTTATCGTTTCCAGCAAGTCCGGCACCACGCTGGAACCAAACATCTTCAAGCAATACTTCTTCGAGCGGGCGAAACAAACGGTCGGGGCGGACAAAGTCGGCAGCCGCTTTATCGCCATCACCGATCCGGGATCTAAAATGCAGCAGGTCGCCCAGGCCGATCGCTTCCGCCACATTTTCTTCGGCCTGGCCAGCATCGGCGGCCGCTATTCCGCGCTCTCGAACTTCGGTGTTGTCCCCGCTGGGCTGATGGGATTGGATATGAAGCGCTTCCTCGGCCGCACCCAGGAAATGGTCGAGGCTTGCGGGGCCGGCGTCCCGGTCGAACAGAACCCTGGAGTCCTGCTCGGAATCATCCTCGGAACCGCAGCCCACAACGGACGCGACAAGCTCACCATCCTTACCTCGCCCGGACTGTCAGCGCTGGGCGCGTGGCTGGAACAGCTGGTGGCAGAATCCACCGGCAAGCAGGGCAAGGGCATTGTCCCGGTGGACCGCGAACAACCTGGTGTGCCCGATGTTTATGGTCATGACCGCCTGTTCGCCTACGTGCGTCTGAGTTCCGACTCAGATAAAGCCCAGGAAGGCAAGGTCGCAGCCCTGGAAAGAGCCGGGCAGCCCGTGGTTCGCATCCTGGTCGGTGACGTTTACGACCTGGGCCAGGAATTCTTCCGCTGGGAAATCGCCACGGCCGTTGCCGGATCCCTCATTGGCATCAACCCCTTCAACCAGCCCGACGTCGAAGCCAGCAAGATTGCCACTCGCAGCCTGACCACGGAATACGAGAAGACGGGTTCCCTGCCCGCAGAAAGCCCGGTTCTGGAAGACGGCGGCATACAGCTGTTTACAGATTCCAAAAATGCCGAGGCCCTGGCCAAAGCCGCCGGCAGCGACAAATCCTTGGTGGGATATCTCCGCGCTCACATCAAGCGCGCGGGCGCCGGCGATTATTTCGCCCTGCTTGCCTATATCCAGATGAACGCCGAGCATGAAACCCTTCTGCAGCAGTTGCGTCATGCCCTGCGTGACCAAAAGCGGGTGGCGACCTGTTTGGAATTCGGCCCGCGATTCCTTCATTCCACTGGTCAGGCATACAAGGGTGGCCCCAACAGCGGGGTCATTCTGCAGGTCACTTGCGACGATGCGGCGGACTTGCCGGTACCCGGGCAGAAGTACACGTTCGGAGTCGTCAAGGCTGCGCAGGCCCGGGGAGACTTTCAGGTGCTCGCCGAGCGCGGTCGCCGGGCGTTGCGCGTGCATCTGGGCAAAGACCTCGCGTCCGGCTTGGCCAAATTGTCGGCGGCGTTCCATCAAGCGCTGGACTAACCTTCCACCCGGTATACTGCACTGGTTTAAGCTTGAACCACGGCAGTAGCCTGCACGATGTAGAGAAACGATTTAATATGGACAAGGAGCGAATTATGCGACTGGGAATGGTCGGTCTGGGCAAGATGGGCGCCAACATGACACGGCGTCTGATGCGCGGTGGACATGAAGTCGTGGTCACCGACCTGAGCGCCGACAACGTAAAGAAGATGGCGGGTGAGGGATCGATCGCCTCGGCTTCGCTCGATGATTTTGTCAGCAAACTGGGCAAGCCCCGGATCGCCTGGCTGATGGTACCGGCCGGCACTCCCACCGAGCAGACCGTGCAGGCGCTGGCCCAGCGTATGCAGGCGGGAGACATCCTGATCGATGGCGGCAATTCTTATTTCAAAGATGACGTTCGTCGCTCCACTCAGCTCAAAGAAAAGGGCATTCATTACGTCGACGTAGGCACCAGCGGTGGCGTCTGGGGTCTGGAGCGCGGCTACTGCATGATGATCGGAGGACCGAAAGAAGTTGTGCAGCAACTCGATCCGATTTTCAAAACGCTTGCTCCAGGTCGTGGTGATATCCCTCGCACTCCCGGCCGCGAAAAGCTGCCCGGAACCGCCGAGGATGGCTACATCCACAGCGGCCCTTCGGGCGCGGGACACTTCGTGAAAATGGTTCACAACGGAATTGAATATGGACTGATGCAGGCCTACGCCGAGGGCTTTGACATCTTCCGTAACGCCACCAGCCAGGAAGTGCCGGAAGAGCATCGCTACGACCTGAATTTG
>WNFS01021576.1_pt1 | contig 12613 bp, 10 predicted proteins | sample 5400141 | NCBI WGS metagenome assembly WNFS01 (sample SAMN13153358, study PRJNA577476) | soil metagenome | isolation source: 60 cm saprolite under Madrone tree | place: USA:California | collected 2016-06-14
CGTGCACACCACCGTATAACCGTCCTTGGGCGTGGCGTATTTGTCGTCCGGCGTTTTGAAGCGCTTCACGACGGGATTGTGGGTCTGCCCCGGATGCAGTGGATTGTCGATCGGGCTTTCAATCGGTTCGTAATGTTCGGGGAGCGGCCCATCGGCAAAAGCTCCGAGCGGCCCAAAGATTCGCCCCACGCCCTCCGGATTCATGATGAACGGGCCCATGTGATCCTTGGGCTTGGAATCGACTTTGAAGTCGGGTACGTCGTTGCCCACCCATTTTTGCGTGCTCTCGTTCCACCAGACTTGTTTTCGCGTTGGATCCCAGGGCTTGCCGTCCACGTCGCAGGACGCGCGGTTATAAAGCACGCGCCGATTCGCCGGCCAGGACCAGCCCCAGCCAGGATGTATGCCCAAATTGGAGGGGTCCGAAGGATCACGCCGTGCCGTCTGATTTCCCGCTTCCGTGAACGAGCCGGAGTAAATCCAGTTCCCGCAGGACGTCGTGCCGTCATCTTTCAGCCACGCGAAGCCGGGAACCTGCTGGCCGGCTTTGATTTGCTGCTTGGTTGCCGGATCCTCCAGATCCGCCAGCGCCTTCCCGTTGACTTCCTTCAATACTTCGGCCAGGGGCGGATTCGAAGGGACGCTGTAATTCCAAGTGAGGTTGACGATGGGATCGGGGAATTTGCCGCCGTCCTTTTTGTAGAGTTCGCGGACCTTCAAGAAAATTTGTGCCACGATGCCCTGGTCGAGCCTGCAATCTCCGGGCATCGGTAGGGCCGTATTTTTCCAGAGCAGCCAGCGCGCGGAATTGGTGAACGAGCCGTCTTTCTCGGCAAATCCCGCGCAAGGCAAACGATACACGGTCGTTTGAATCTGCTTCATTTCGTCCTGCGTGATGCCCGGCGATTTCCAGAATTCGCTGGTCTCGTCGGGATAGATTTCGCCGACCACCAGCCAATCCGCTTTTTTCAGCGCGTTAATATTTTTCTTGGAATCGGGACCGATGGCTACGCCGTTCATCCCAAAGGCCAGCATGCCTTTTACGACGCCGTTGTACATGTCGTCCCACAACTGCACCCACGAATAGTTGCGATCCACTTTCGGCAGATAATCGAACGCCCATCCGTTTTGTTTCGTGGCCGCGTCCCCAAAAAGGGCTTTCAGATAGCTGGTGGCGAATTTCGGCGTGTTGCTCCAATAGTTGAAGGAATCCCACGGGGCGGGCTTCGAGGATGTCGGCGTAATGCGCTTCATCCACGCGTCGAAGGAGGTATCGGCGGGAGTAGGCACCTTCAAGTAACCGGGCAAATTGTCGAAAATTCCCGCCATGTCCGTGGCGCCCTGGATATTGGAGTGTCCGCGCAACGCATTGACGCCGCCGCCGGCGCGGCCCACATTGCCAAGCAAGAGCTGCAGAATCGCCGCTGTGCGAATGATCTGCGTGCCGAAGGTATGCTGCGTCCACCCGACGGCGTAAATAATCGTTCCCACCTTCTTCATGTCGCCGTCTTTGCGAATCGAAGTGTAGAGGTCAGCGGCTTTGAGGAATTGTTCTTTGGGAATGCCGGTGATGCGCTCGACCATCTCCGGGGTATAGCGCGAGTAATGTTTCTTCAGCAGTTGGAAGACACAATGGGGGTTCTGCAGAGTTAAGTCGAACTCGACTTTTTCCGGCAGCCGGGGAGCGGGCGGCGCGCTTCCGCTTGCCGGATGCGCCGCGTCGTTTCCTCCGCCTATCCCCGCATAATTCCACGTGGACTTGTCGTAACTCTGCGACTTGGCGTCAAAGCCGGAGAACACCCCATCGGTATCGGCAGGCAACTTGAAATCGCTTTTGACGATGAACGCCGCGTTCGTGTAGTTGACGAGGTATTCTTTCGCGATGCGGTTGTTCTCGATGGCATAGCGAACGACGCCGCCGAGGAAGGCGATGTCCGTCCCGGCGCGAATCTGGCAGAAGAGATCGGCGACCGCGGAGGTGCGCGTGAAGCGTGGGTCGACCGAGATTATCTTCGCGTTCCGCGTGCGCTTCGCTTCGACCGGCCACTTGAAACCGCACGGATGGTTCTCGGCAGGATTACCGCCCATGATGAGCATCATGTCGGTATTCTTCATATCCACCCAGCCGTTGGTCATCGCCCCGCGTCCGAACGTTGGTCCCAAACTTGAGACCGTGGGGCCGTGTCAAACTCTGGCCTGGTTTTCCAGGTGCACGACCCCCAGGGCGCGCATGGATTTCACAACCAGATAGTTGAACTCATTGGTGTCGGTACAGCCGCCGATCCATGCGACGGATTCCAACCGGTTCACCGTGTGTCCCGCTGCATCTTTCTCGATGAAGGTCTCATCGCGCGTCTTTTTCACCCGCGCCGCGATTTCGTTGATGGCATCGTCCCACGAAATGTCTTGCCATTCGGTGCCGCCCGGCCGGCGCACCAGGGGTTTCAGCAAGCGCCGGTCGTTCATGATCTCTTGTTGCAGCGAGGAACCCTTGGGGCACAGCGTGCCGCGGTTGGTGGGATGATCGGGGTCGCCCTCGACGTGCACCACTTGCGCGGTCACATTCTTCGCGCGGTCGCCAATGGTGTAGATGATGGTGCCGCAGCCTACCGCGCAGTACGGGCAGGTCGAGCGTGTCTCGCTGGCGCGCGCAATCTTGAGCGTGCGCAACTGCGCATACGCGGGCTTCAAATCGAAACCAAACACTGCGGCGGCCGCTCCACCAATTGCCGTTAGTTTGAGAAAATCACGGCGGGTAGGATTCATGCTGGGACTCCCATCCGCGAGAGGTAAAGTGAGGTAGGGTGCACCTCGCGGAATCTATGTAATAGAACTTGTCAGCCAGTGTGTCAAGCGATGATTTCCGAAAATTCGCAGGGACTCGGAGGGCTCAAATTCCATGTGTCCATCGACTCGTCCCACGCATCTAATGCAAGCTCCTTGATGACTTTTGCTCCTCCGGCCGCCGCTTATCTGCCCAAAGCTTCAATCGCCAGAGGCGCCGCCTCCGCAGGAAAAACCGCCCGCGCCTTTCCTCTATTCCGCACTTGTGTTTCTGAGCCGAATCACACAAATCCAGTCCTTCACGCTATTTTAGGGTCCCGCCAGCCTTGGCGTGTCTTGGACTAATGTCCCTTCCGCCCTGGCCGGCCGCCGGGCATTAAAAAGGAATTTCAGCCCGAATCGCCGATTGCTGGGTTACAATGTGGATTCCCCGATCCTCTGCCGAGCCATTGGTGTAATTTTCTGGCTCTGCGGTACGTAACCTAAGTTGTGTCTTTGCATCGATACAAGGAGCAGGCGGTCCTATGGCAAGTTCACAAGTCTCCGCAAAACCTGACCTCGGATCTCTGCGCATCCACGATGGCCAGCGGAGCCAGTCGAGGATGGGCAGACGCGTCCTTTACGCCTCGATCCCTGTGCTCATCTTCGCGAGCATAGTTGTGGCCGCCTATGCTTTCCGTAGTCAGAAGCCCGTGGTAGAGGTGGCGACCGCCGCGAAGCCCGAAGCGGGCGGCCGACAGGCGCTCTTGAATGCCAGCGGCTATATCACGCCCCGCCGCCGCGCCACCATCGCCGCCAAAATTACCGGCCGTGTCACTGGCGTATTCTTTGACGAAGGCACCCGTGTGGCCGAGGGCCAGCTCCTGGCGACCCTGGATGATGCCGACGTCAAGCGCGCGCTCGATTCCGCCAAAGCCGACCGCGACGCCTCCCAAGCGGCGATAGCCGACTATGAGGTTCAGCTTAAGAACGCGCAGATTCTGCTTCATCGTGCTGAGCAGCTTCAGAAAGCTGGCGTTCAGACCCAAGAGGCCCTGGACAACGCGGGGACGGCTGCGGACAGTCTGAAGGCCAAAATTGAGCTCGCCAAGCAGCAAGTGGCGGCCTCCGAAGCACGCATCGGCGTTGCGCAGCAGGCGGTGGACAATTGCACGATTCGCGCTCCGTTCGGGGGAATTGTGGTCTCGAAGGACGCGCAGGTTGGGGAAATGGTCTCGCCCAACTCCGCCGGCGGAGGCTTTACGCGCACGGGCATTGCCACGATTGTGGACATGAAATCCAACGAAATCGAAGTCGACGTCAACGAGTCTTACATTGCGCGCGTCGAAAACGGCCAGCAGGTTACCGCGACTCTGGATGCGTATCCGGACAAGCCGATTCCCTCTAAAGTGCGGACCGTCATTCCCACGGCCGACCGGCAGAAGGCCACCGTGAAAGTGCGCATCACCATTCTGAACCTGGAAAAATACAATTTCATTTTGCCGGACATGGGTGTGAAGGTGGCTTTCCTGGAAAATGAGCAACCCGCTGCAAAAGATAAAGGGAAAGACAAAGGGCCGCAGGCCGTGGCATTCATCCCGAAGGGCGCGGTGCGCTCCGACTCCAATGCTTCATTTGTTTTCTTAGTCCGCGATGGAAAAGTCGAGCGTCGCGCCGTAAGCCTGGGCACGGACCGCGGCACAGATGTCGCAGTCCTTGCGGGCGTTTCCCCAGGAGATTCGTTGGTTGTCAAAGGGCCTGAGAGTTTGCGCGATGGTGACAAAGTTGAAATCCATTAAGGGGAGCCAAGCATGATTCGAGTGGATGGTCGAAACGATACCGCAAGCCTCATCCGTGTGCGCGGGCTGAACAAGACTTACAGCCGCGGCGGCGAGAAAATCCAGGTCCTCCAGGGGCTCAACCTCGACGCCGATAAGGGCGACTTTGTCGCGTTCATGGGCCCCAGCGGCTCCGGCAAGACTACTTTGCTCAATCTTCTCGGCGGGCTCGACGTGCCGTCGGCCGGCAGCATTACCGTAGACGGCGACGAGATTACGCACATGTCCGCGAGCAAGCTCACACAGTGGCGCGCCCGCCACGTCGGTTTCATATTTCAGATGTACAACCTGATTCCCGTGCTCACCGCCTATCAAAACGTCGAGCTTCCACTGCTGCTCACCAAGCTCTCGAAATCGGAGCGCCGCAAGCACGTGGAAACCGCGCTCGGCGTCGTCAATCTGACCGATCGCATGCATCACTATCCGCGCCAGCTTTCCGGCGGGCAGGAGCAGCGCGTCACCATTGCTCGCGCCATTGTCTCGGACCCGACTTTCCTGCTTTGCGATGAGCCCACCGGCGACCTGGACCGCAAGAGCGCGGATGAAATCATGGCCCTCATTGACGAGCTGGTCGGCAAGTACAGATGAGCCCACCGGCGACCTGGACCGCAAGAGCGCGGATGAAATCATGGCCCTCATTGACGAGCTGGTCGGCAAGTACAACAAAACGATTCTGATGGTCACGCACGATCCCGTAGTTGCCGCGCGCGCGCACACGACGCTGCATCTGGAGAAGGGCGTGCTCATCGAAGGCGGCAAATCCAAGCAGGCGGTTCTGGCCGGAGGTGCAGCATGAAATTCAGCCGTTTAATTTTCGCCAATCTCTTCCGCAAAAAGGTTCGGCTCATCCTCACCATCGGGTCTTTTGCCATCGCGCTGGTTCTTTTCACGTTTCTTGCCGTGGTGAAGAGCGCCTTCAGCCGCGGCACGGAAATTGCCGGCGCGGACCGCCTGATCGTCGTCAGCCGCATCGGTCTAATGCAATTATTGCCGATCTCCGACCGCGACAAAATCATGGCCATTCCCGGCGTCAAGGCGGTCACGCATAATCACTGGTTCGGGGGCGTCTATCAGGATGAAAAGAACTTCTTTCCACAGTTTGTCATCGATCCTGAAAATCAACGCCAGGTGATGACTGAGCTCGTTGTGCCTGACGACCAGTGGAACAATTTCCTGAAAGACCGTCGGGGCGCCATTGCCGGCGCCCGCACAGCCGCACGCTTCCATTGGAAAATCGGCGATCACATCCCCATCAAGACGACTCTCTATGGCGGCGGTGCTTCGGAGTTCAATCTCGACGGGATTTATCACAGCGATCGTCCCGGTGGCGACGAGAGCCAGTTTTGGCTGCAGTGGAAATACTTTGACGAGAATGTGCCCGCTGCCGTCAAGAGCACGGCCGGATGGTATGTGGTCAAGCTGGACAGCCCCGATGACGCCGTGCGCGTCGCCAAGGCCATTGACGAAAAGTTTGCCAACTCTTCGTTTGAGACCAAGACCGAGACGGAATCCGCCTTTGCCGCGTACTTCGTCAAGCAGTTCGGAAACATCGAACTCCTAATCCTCACCATCGGCAGCGTGGTCTTCTTTACGCTTCTGTTGGTCACCGGCAACACCATGGCTATCTCCGTGCGCGAGCGCACCTCAGAACTGGCGGTCCTAAAAGCCATCGGGTTTTCCGGGCGCACTGTCCTTTTCTTTGTTCTGGCAGAGTCCATCGTCATCGCCCTCTTTGGCGGCTTCCTGGGCTTGGCGCTCGCCTTCATGACCATCCCTGTCATCAGCGTGGCTCTGACGGGCCTTCTGCCCCCGCTCATCCTTTCCAAATCGCTTCTGACACTGGGCGTTGTTTTCGCCCTCTTTGTTGGCGCGGCCAGCGGCCTGCTGCCGGGGATCGGCGCCATGCGCATGCGCGTCGTTAACGCGTTGAGGAGAGCCTGAAATGGCCATTCCGCTTGTTTACAACGTTCGGAGCGTCAAAGCTCGCTGGACGTCCACAATCGTTGCGGTGGTGGGGATTGCGGGAACGGTGGGTGTCTTCGTCGCCATGCTGTCGCTCGCGCGCGGATTCAAGGCCACGCTTGTTTCGTCCGGCTCGGCGGACAACGCGCTCATTACCCGCGCGGGGGCCACATCCGAAATGACCAGCGGAGTCTCTATCGATTCGGTGAAAATCATCCAGGACGCTCCGGGCATCGCTCGTGGGCCCGAGGGCCCGTTGTTGACACCCGAGTCTGTCCTGATGGCGCCGATTCCGTTGCGTTCCACCGGCACGGATGCCAACGTTGTGCTTCGTGGGGTCGCGCCTAACGTCCTTACCATTCGCGGCAATGTCAAAATCGCCGAGGGGCGCATGTTCCGGCATGGCCTGTCCGAAATCATCGTCGGCAAAAACGCCAAGGCGACCTATTCGGGCTTAACTCTGGGAAGCACAATCAGTCTCGGCAGCGGGCATTGGCAAGTGGTGGGTATCTTTGACGCCGGCGGGAGCGCCTTCGATTCCGAAGTTTGGGGCGATGCCCACCTTTTTAACGGCGCCTATAATCGTCCCGACACTTTTTCTCAGTCCGTTACCGTGCACCTCACTTCGCCTGCCGCCCTACAACAATTGAGGGACACTCTCACGGCGGATCCGCGTTTGAATGTGGACGTAACCCGCGAAATCGACTACTACGCCAAGCAGTCCACGCGCATGACCCAGCTCATCACCACTCTGGGCGGGTTTGTCGCGGCGATCATGGCGATCGGCGCGGTCTTTGGCGCTCTCAACACCATGTACTCCGCCGTTGCCGAACGCGGCCGTGAAATTGGCACCATGCGCGCGCTCGGCTTCAACTCCGGGAACGTCGTCCTCTCCTTTCTCGTCGAAGCCCTCTTGATTTCTTTTGTTGGCGGCCTCCTGGGCTGCCTCGCCGTTCTGCCTCTCAACGGCTTGACCACCAGTACCATGAATTTTCAGACTTTTTCCAACCTCGCCTTCGCCTTCAAGATCACCTTTGATCTTCTTTGGATGGGCGTTCTCTTCGCTCTGGTCATGGGTGTCCTCGGCGGCATGCCCCCGGCCATCCGCGCCGCGAGCCGCCCCGTGGCCACAGCCCTCCGTGAGCTGTAGCAGGTCCTGCGCCTGGACGACGCCCTCTTGCCGTCACGTGCAGCACGTTGGTGTGCGCTTTCGCGAATCCACTTCCTGCGGCGAATCCCGCCGCTTTGCAAAATCATGGGATTGCGTTACTGAAGGAGGGAGAACCGACCTGGCAAGACATCCGGGATGCGCCGTTGGTTGCGCCGGTCAGGAGCGGCCCTAAACTCGCCGCGGAGTGGAACCTATGTCCAACTGTTTAACGTCATTTTCGAATCGGGGGATTTACTCTTCCGCACGGTGTCCCTTGACGATTCAACTACAGCGAATCTAGGCTAGGGAGAGAGGTGGTGGCAAGTAGTATGGGTGCAATGGCAGACCGATCGCGGATAAGCGGCGTTGTGTATTTTGCGGCAAGCACATTGCGGCGCATCTGACGCAGTGCCCCTTTTGCCGCGAGGCTGTTCCGCAGGTGCAATTGTCGCGCCGAACGGGACCGGACGGCCATCACCAGATTCGCCGCGGCCTTCTTTACATGCTTCTCGCCGGCGTCATTTACTATTTCGCGGCGGGCTATGGCAGACCTTTTCAGATTCCTCTGCCGGCCCCTGCACTTTCACTGGTGACGCAATTCGGCGCCCCGTTGCTTTTCCTCGGCGGCCTTGGTTTGACTCTGTACGGGCTCTTTCTCAAGTTCCGATCCTGATTCACGCTCCGCCGAACTGGCGTTGGCATTCGAACCAGCCGGGCTTTGCAAATACCGGAAAAGGAATCCTGCGCCTGCAAGGGAACCTGTCCGAATGGCCAGCTTGACTGATTGGAGTAGTACTACCTTTTCGAAAGCACACGCTCACTCACTCGCTATGGCCTACTGAGGATGAGGCCGCATCCCCCAGCCTTGTCCGGAGATTTTCCACTGAGGAGTCACTATGAAAAGATCGCTTTTAGTTGTGGCAGTCCTGATTCTAAGTGTTTCACTTTTCTTGACCGTGGGCGCGGAGCGCTCGGGGGCGCAAGGCCCCGCGGGCGCAGGCGCTTCCACCGCAGCGCAGGGAAACTCGAACTCGTCCAGTTCCCACAGCGGGCATTCGCTGAATCCCATCAAATGGGTGAAGAAAGACAAAAATTCCCACGATTCGAACGGAACCCGCAGCGACATCGAAAAGAAGCTGACGCCGAAACTGCAGGCCCAGGGTATTTTGCCGGCCAATTCGAACGCCACGGATTCGTGCGCGCCTTTCACGGCCCTGAACGAGTGTCTTGCCGCGCTCCACGCCAGCCACAATCTGGGGTTGGAGTTCAACTGCTTGCGCGCGAATGTAACGGGCGTGCACACCAACGCTGATCTCTCCGGGTGCAAAGGCGCGATCGGCGACAAGGCTCAGAGCCTACACAAGGCCATCCACGAGCAGAATCCCAATGCGGACGCCAAGGGAGCAACCAAAAGCGCCGAGCAGCAGGCCAAGGACGATCTCAAGGACCTCGGCGCTTAAGGCCGAAGCCGAAGGAAAATCTCGACGCGGTTGAATGGTTTTTTCGGCGAAGGCCGAAAAAATCCGCGAAATCGAAACAGGGCGAAGGCCGACGCTTATGGCTTTCGCCCTTATTTTTTTGAACCAAAAAGTCCTGCGGAGAAAATCTTGCGACGAGCGCATCACCATTGCATTTAACTGGACACGGCGGAAGTGGGAGGAGTAGAGACCGGCGGGGACGCGGAGGTAGCAGCGGCAGAGGATGAGGACGAAGCGGACAACGAGACATCGGTGTCCGTGGTGGTAGCGGCGGCGGTGGCGCGGTAGCGAACGATGAGGAGCGTCAGGTCGTCGGCCTGGTGGGCGCCGCGGGCAAAGTTTTCAACAGCTTCGAGGACACATTTCTGGAGCTGTTCGAGGGGGCACTCGAGCTGGCCGGTAAGTAGCTGCTTGAGGCGCGCGACGCCGAACATCTGTTCGTCGGGATCCATGGCTTCGGTGACGCCGTCGCTGAAGAGCACCAGGGTGTCGCCAGGCTGGAGCTTCAAGCAAACGGCGGTGTACTCAGCTTCGGGAACGAGGCCGACGGGATAGGAGCCTTCGGTGAAGGCTTCTTCGGCGACGCCGCGGCGAATGAGGATGGGCGAGGGATGGCCGGCGTTGATGAATTCCAGATGGCCTTCCTGGTCGAGAATGCCGAAGAACATCGTGGCGTAGCGCCCGATTTCTGAGTGATCGCAGAGAAAGCGATTGACATGATTGAAGACGCGCGCGGGATCGGTGCCTAGGGTCATGCCGGAGAGCGCGCCCTGGAGCATGGTGGTGAGAAGCGCGGCGCCGAGACCTTTGCCGGAGACGTCCGCGATGAGAAACGCGGTGCGGCCATCGCTGAGCGGAAAAACGTCGAAGTAATCGCCCCCCACCGACAGGCAAGGAAGATTGAATCCGGTAACCGCGAGGTGCGGGTATTCGCGGAAATCGCGCGGGAGAAGCGCCTGCTGAATGTCGCGGGCGATGTTGATCTCCTGCTCGAGGCGCTGGCGTTCGCGCTCGCGTTCGACCAGGCGGGCGTTGTCCAGAATGCTGGCGGCGTCGCCCGCGAGGGCATCCAGGATCTGGCGGTCAAGTGTGGAGAAGGCGGCGGGGCGGCGCGAATCCAGGTAGAGGACGCCGAGGAAATCGCCGCGCTTGATGTTGACCATGGACTCTTGCGTGTTCGCGCGGGACATGGCGAAAAGAGGAATGACGACGACAGCGCGGAGGCGCTGCGCGACGATGCTCTGCGCGGCTTGCAAATCAACGTCGGCTTGCGCGAGGTCTTCGGTGATGACCGGAGACTGATGCTTCAGAGCAAGCTGGATGGCGGTCTGGCTGGGCGTGAGGCTTTCGGGGGGAAGACGAAGTCCGCCGCTGCGCCGAGCGAGTTTTACTTTGAGCGCGCCGCCGGCATCGGCTTCGAGCAGCAGGCCGCGATCGGCGTCGGTGACGGAGACGGCGTGATCCAGCATGTGGCCCAGCACCACGTCGAGAGGCAGCTGCGAGTGCAGCAGAGAGGTCGCTTCCAGGAGGCGCTTGAGTTTCACAAGGCCGCCGCCCGTCGGCTCAGAGCTGGTGATATGCTCCATCCGAGTGAGCAGTTGGGGAAGGGAATCCCCCTCCGAGCCCTTGGAGGAGCGGAAGATGATCTCGTAAGAGTCGTCGAGTCCGAAGGTGATCGCGTCGCCATCCTGTAGCTCGCGGCTATCGACTTTTTCTCCGTTCACGAAAAGGCCGCGGCGCTGGCCGCGATCCTCGACATAGAAACGATTGGCTTCGATGACCACGGCGGCGCAGTTGCGGGAGATGCGGCGGTCGGAGAGCTGAAGGTGGTTGCCGGTCTCGGCGCCGCGGCCAATCATAAAAGGAGTTTGGGTGATACGGGCGAAGCGGCGCGCGCCGTCCGGGGAGACGACTTCGAGAACTGCTTCACCGGCAAGTGGTGCGGTGTCTGGCATGGGCCACTTGGTGCGGAATTGTAGCATGCGCGAGGGAAGATAGTGGCCTGACGCCGACAGATAGCACTTAATGTTAGGCGCTCGATTTCTGCGGAGCCAGCAACTTGGTCTTGGCCGGTTCCAGATTTGGCAAAAAGGCGGTGAGGATGCCGAGGGCGGGGAGGAACGCGCAGACGTGGTAAACGAAGTTGATCGAGGTCAGGTCGGCGAGCTTGCCGAGGAGCGCAGCGCCTATCCCGCCCAAGCCAAAGGCCAAGCCAAAAAATAACCCCGAGACCATGCCGATTCTTCCGGGCATGAGTTCCTGAGCATAAACGAGGATGGCGGAGAAAGCGGAGGCCAGGATGAAGCCTATGACGACGCTGAGGATGCTGGTCCAGTAGAGATTGGAATAGGGCAAGACCAAAGTGAAGGGAAGGATGCCCAGGATCGAGCACCAGATGACATATTTGCGGCCAATTTTATCGCCCACCGGGCCGCCGATGAAAGTTCCCGCGGCGACAGCAGCAAGAAAGAGGAAGAGGTGCAGTTGCGCATTCTGAATGGAGAGGTGAAACTTGCCCATGAGATAAAACGTGTAGTAATTCATCAAACTGGCGAGATAAAAAAACTTTGAGAACATGAGAGCCACGAGAACGGCCAGAGCGAAGGCCACTTTTTTAGGGGCCAGGACCTCGCGCGGAGGAGCAGATCCCGGGGACGCGAGACGCGCGGGATCGAAGGTGATCGGCTTTGGGAAATGAACGGGATGATTGCGGAACCAGGTGCCGATGTTGGTCAACAGGACGATAGCAAACAAGGCCATAAGCGAAAACCAGGCGATGCTGGATTGCCCAGTGATAAACGCCCAGGCCAGCAAAGGGCCGAGCGCGGAACCGGCGTTGCCGCCCACCTGGAAGAGCGATTGCGCCATGCCGTGCTGTCCGCCGGAGGCCAGGCGCGCGATGCGGGAGGACTCCGGGTGAAACACGGCGGAGCCAATGCCCACAAGCGCCGCGGCAGCAAGGATGGTGCCGTAGCTGGGAGCCATGGAGAAAGCCAGCAGACCAATCATGGTGATTCCCATGCCGACGGCCAGAGAGTAGGGCTTCGGGCGGCGGTCGGTGTAGAGCCCCACGAGAGGCTGAAGAATCGAGGCGGTCAGCTGAGAAGTGAGAGCGATGCGGCCAACTTGCCAGTAATTAAAATGAAAAGTTTTCTGCAGCAGCGGATAGATCGGCGGCATCAAAGATTGAATCGTGTCGTTCAGGAGATGGCAGAAACTGATGGTAAGAAGAATTTTGAAGACGGTCTTCTCGCCGGTGTCTGCAGGAGCGGCCGCCCCAATTGCATTGAAGTTTGTGTCGCTAGCCATTTAGAGAGGGAGTCCCCAAGCCATCGGTGAAGGGCCACATCGGGTTCACCTTACTGCCGAAGCGAGGCGGCGCGAAACATATTCGGCGACGTAAGCGTCAAAAAGATCGTTGA
>WNFS01004328.1_pt1 | contig 12611 bp, 10 predicted proteins | sample 5400141 | NCBI WGS metagenome assembly WNFS01 (sample SAMN13153358, study PRJNA577476) | soil metagenome | isolation source: 60 cm saprolite under Madrone tree | place: USA:California | collected 2016-06-14
GCAAGTTCGCGGCCGCCTGCTCCGGCAGTTCTGAGTTGAAATACACCTCTTTGATGCTGTAGGACTTGCTGGTCTTCTCCACGATAGGCAGGATTTCAATATGCCAGTGGTAGTCATCTGGCAGCGTCTTCCAATAGCCTGCCAATTCACCTTTTTTATTCTTTGTGTTGGGTGATGTATGCACCACCAGATGGTAGGCCGGCGCCACTTTCTCCAGCCGGCGCAGTACGCGCCCCAGTAACGCGGCCAATTGCTTGCGATTCGATCCTGGCCGCGGCTGCTCGAACAGATGATTGTGCCGGCGGTGCATCAGCCAGATTTCATATGGTACACGCGACGCATACGGGCACAATGCATAGTAGTCTCCCTGCACGTCGACGATCCGCTTTCCCTGCTTCTCTTCCTGACGCACCGTGTCGCAGAAAATGCAGCGTTCTTTATCCTTGAACCATTCGTGCGCGGAACTGAGTTCGTACTTAATTCGTCGCGGCACGAAAATCGTGGCCGTCAATTGTGAATGTGCATGCGGCCATTCTTCTCCCGCCAGCGCGCCCTGGTTCTTAAAAACACTGATGTATTTAAATCGCGAGTCCTTCTTCAAATCGGCAATACGCGACGCCCACACCCACAGCACCCGCTCAATCTCTTCGTCGCTGAACTGCGACATTCGCTTGTCGTGTTGCGGTGTTTCCACCACGATCTCGTGGGCCCCGAGCGCCACCATTTTGTCATACATCCCTTCGGCCACACGTCCGGGTTCCCCTTCAATGTGATAGAGCGGCTCCGGGTGCGGCAACACCCGCACCTGCCAAGCTCCTTCGGCCGGCCACGTCAGAATAGACCGCAGCTTCTCAATCTTGGCCGGCTCCAGGGGACACTCCTGCGGCGCATCGCCACGAGCTTCTTTCTGTCCCAGGATGACCCAGCTTTGTGTTCGAAATCTTGTGTCAATTCCAGCGCATCCACCGGACAGGCATCTTCGCAGAGTCCGCAGAACATGCATCGCGAGGTATCATAAGTGAAAGTCGTCAGCACTTTTCGTCGCGTGGCGTCGTCGCGTTGCCAGCCCACGACAATCAGGTTCTCCGGGCAGGCCAATGCGCACAAATTGCAGCCAATACACAGCGTTTCGCCCGTCTCAGGATTATTGTTAAGCCGGGGCGCGCCGCGATACCGCTCCGCCACCATGGGCCGTTCCAGCGGATACTGCTCCGTGACAATGTTCTTCGGATGCTGCGTTCGAAACGTGACTGCGAGGCCCTTCAAAAAATCTACTTGAAACAATCGCTCCAGGAGTTCTCGCATGCGCCTAGTGTGTTTCCCCCCTCCCCAATTGTCAAGCAATCAGCGCAAACGGTCCGTGCGTTTCCTGGACACTTGCATCCTAACTACGGAGAGAATCAACACGGCAAACAGAATGGAGACTACGCCGAAGAGTATTCCAACGCGGTGTAGCCCAAATCCAAAATAAATAGTGAGGGAAAACACGATGAGACCCACAACGCCGAATGCGCCGAGAGCAGCAGTTTCTTCATGCGTCTTCAAGGAAACACCTCAGTCAATATTCCTCGGAATCTTGCCATTATGCGGTCAGTTGATAATGGCTTCGATGGAACATGTTATCCTCTCGCGGCAGATGGAAGCTGATATCCAATTCATACAGGAAGCACTCGCTGAAGCGCGCGCTGCCGCCGAAGCCGGCGAAGTCCCCATCGGCGCAGTCTTAGTCCACAACGGCAAGATTCTGGCCCGCGCCGGCAATTGCACCATCCGCGGCAATGACCCCACTGCCCACGCGGAAATGGTCGTTCTCCGCGAAGCCGCGTGCCTTCTCGGCAACTACCGCCTCGCCGACACCACGCTCTACGTCACCATCGAGCCCTGCAGCATGTGCGCCGGCGCTATCATCCAGGCCCGCGTCCCACGCCTCGTTTACGGTGCCGACGACCCCAAAGGCGGCGCCGTCCGCTCCTGCTTCGAAATCCGCGGCCGACTGCGCCGCCATCCTCCAATCTTTCTTCGCCGAACGCCGCCAGTAGCACAGGCTCTAGCCTATGCGCTTCGCGACTTTCGCAATGCCCCCACGTTCAATGTCGTTGAACCAAATCAAGTCCGTACCACCACCGCATTGTCAGGGTGTCCGCTCCACGATTGCCGAAAAACGCAACGCTCTGCTACGATTGAACCCACAACGACCGCGGAGAGGTGGCTGAGCGGTTGAAAGCACTCGCCTCGAAAGCGAGCGTGCGGGAAACCGTACCGTGGGTTCGAATCCCACCCTCTCCGCCATTTTTCCTTCACAAGAAAATCGGGTTTCTGAATGAAAAGGCCGAGCGTTTCTGCTCGGCCTTTGAGTTTTGAGATTGTGTCTTCGACCAGAACTGGCTCAGAAGTGGCAGGAGGCCACACCGCGCTTTTGCAAATATTTTTGGTGATACTCCTCACCGCGATAGAACGTGCTTGCGGGCGTGATCTCCGTCGCGATGGGCCGCTTGAATTTGCCGCTGGCATCGAGTGCTGCTCGCGACTTCTTGGCCGCGGCTTCCTGCTCCGGGGAATGAAAAAAAATCGCCGTGCGATATTGCGTGCCGAAGTCCGGCCCTTGGCGGTTCATTTGCGTCGGGTCGTGCGCTTGCCAGAAAACGTCGAGCAACTGCTCGTAACTCACTTTCGCCGGATCGAATGTTACCTGCACCACTTCCGCATGCCCCGTTTCATCCGTGCAAACGTCTTTGTAGGTTGGATTCGGCGTCTCCCCGCCGCTGTAACCGACCGCCGTATCAATCACTCCTGGCACGCGCTGAAACGCCGCCTCCACGCCCCAGAAGCATCCCGCTCCAAACGTCGCTATCTCTGCCATGGGTACCTCTTTCCACATTCAAGGCGCAGGACTTAGATGCGCGAGCTATTGCCCGCGATTCTCTATCCCTCTTAAGGGGCTTTGCGCCGCCCCGGCGCTGCTCCCGCGCTGGCCTTTAACTTCTCCTGCGCCAACGCTTTATAGGGACTGTTTACCGAAGCTGCTTGTGTGAAGGCCTCTTTGGCTTCGGCGGTTCTTTTCAGATTCAGCAGCGCAAATCCCAAGCGATACTGGTTGCGGGCGTAGCTCCCGTCATCCGGTCTCAGAAGCGGCGCGGCCGCTCTCAGATTCTCCGCCGCCTGGGCGTTGTCCTTCTTTTCAATGTTTACCTGCCCCAGTGAACTCAGCGCCAGACCCTTTTGCAGGCTCTTCTGTTGGACCCACTGTTCGTCAGCTACGCCTTCCGGCTTCGGGGCCGCGTCCAGCACGGAAAGTGCTTTTTTGGCGTACGTTTCGGCTTTCGCGAGTTGGTCGGCTTTGTCGCAATAATAATCAGAGAGCAGCAGGAGCATCCCCAGATTGCTCGGATCCTTGGCCAAAAGTCCGTTTGCCACTTCCAGCATCTTAGGCGCGTTCTGTGCCTGAAGATACGACGCCGCGGCCACTCCCAGGGCCTGATTCGCGTACGGCGAATCAGGAAAAGCCTGCGCGAACCGCGCCAGGTATCCCGCGCGCTTCCCTGCATCCTTGGCCTGAAGGGCGCCATTGTAGACCGCTTGCTGAACGTAAGCGATGCCGTCCTTATTGTTTTCCAGCGTTTGCGACTTTTGCTGTTCCCAATGGGAAGCGTCGGTCCCCGCCGGCGCCGGCGCCTCTTTATAACGCTTGAGGATTCCCTGTGTTTTCTCTGCGTATGCGATCAGCCGCTCCGAATCTCCTTTTTCCGAAGCCGCGCGGATCATGTTCATGGCATTCTGAAAATTATCCGGATCGAGAGTAAAAAGTTTGTCGCCGCATTCAAACGCCTTGTCGTAATTCTTCTGCGCGATGTAGTAGTCCACATAGAGGCCTTCGGCCACCAGCGGATAGTCGCCTTCTTGGCCCGGCCCCGCCGCGAATCTATCGATGAGCGCCAACTTCTGCGCCGGATCGGTCGTCGCGTTGATCTCCGTCAACGCATGATCCACTTCCGACCCCGCCTGAATCGGAACGTATTTGCCGATCTGCTGACTGAAGGCGGGGCACACTCCGCAGAACAGCAGCGCGCCCATGAGCCATAATTTTCTTGGCATGGAACCCTCCCAAGGAGGAGATTAGCTGCATCTTAGTGCCGCAAGAGCTTTCGCGCAAACTAATTTCATGCGGAGGAGACTCGACTTCACAGGATCGCTCATGGCGACAAAGCGCTTGGAAAACGTGTCTGGAAATCCAACAGGCCAACCCATTCCGGAGTAATCGTGATTCGTACCATGTTGGGAATCATGCCACGAAGCTTCTTGACCCACGCCTGGCCTTGCTCGCTTCCAAAATAACGCTCGGCAGCCACGATATACTCGGGCACGATTCCGTCCACGGCCTCAAGATGCGCGGTGCCGCGTATCAAAAGCACTTTATGAGGGAAACTGTTGTCATCAATCGTCACGGCCACTTTAGGATTTTTCGCGAGAGCCTTTAGTTTCGGGGCCTTTGGTGGAGTCGCCATTACGAACTCGCGCCCATTCCAATGGAACCAGATGGGGATGACCCTGGGCGTCCCATCCACCCAGACGTAGGCTAAGCGGGCCGGTATTCTTGATTCCAGCAGCTGGAGGGAAGCGGGATGCTGCAAAAGTCCCAAGTCCCCTTGTCTCGTTGGCATAGCGCGCTCCCTTTTGCAGGCTAAGCAAACAAACGGCCTTGATTAGGCAAGGATCGTGTTTGCGTAAGGATTGTGCGCTTGCGATTGTCGGATATCAATTGGCCGGGTTGTGCCACAGAGGGACCCGTGCGCGAGCGCGTCATAAAAGCCATCTACGCGAGCGGAGAACCTCTCTAATCGCGCCCATCCATAACGATCCAAGAGGTTCCGCGCGGGATGCTGGATGTGACTGATTCGGTGGCAGTTGCTGCGCTTCTAACGACCATCCGGCTACGCCTTGGGTGATTGGGTATCTGCGTTACCAATTTGGGCCCGCTTCCGTCTAATATCCTTAAGAATACCCCGCCGGAAGCCAGGCGCCGCACTCGACCAGCTTCTGATGAGCACCATGTAGTTGCCAGGAACTCTGCCACTGATGCAGAGGAACAAGTGAGGAAGTCTGATTACGATTGCTTCGTCATCTCTTAAACAGCCCTTGGATGGTCTCTCCATCTCGACCTGCGGCGCAGTCCATGGTGGCCCGGTGAGGAGCCTGCGCTAGCGCTCAATGGCTGCCGCGACCCGTCATCTGGAACTCAGTCTGCTGCCCGAGCGCTTCGCCATTTCCCGGCTGGCCGCCGACTCGCCCATTCCTGGCTGGTCGACGCAGGGTCCTTTCTTTTCCGTGACACGCACCGGCGATGAGCTTTCGATTGTCACGGAACTTTCGCGCGTTCCGGCCAACGTAAAGTCCCAGTCCGGCTGGCGTGTCCTGAAAGTGCATGGGCCCTTCGTTTTGTCGGAAATCGGCGTACTTGCTGCACTCGCCACACCACTCGCAGACGCAAAAATCAGTTTGTTTGCCATATCGACGTTTGATACGGATTACCTGCTCGTCGCTTCCGAAACATTGTCAGCAGCCATCGCTGCACTGGAGCGGGCAGGGCACACCATTCACAGGAGCAAAGCTGAATGACCAAGGAACGCCTCCGCATCACCAGTCACCTTCGTAGTCGTCTCGCGTTTTTTGCGCTCGCGGCGCTGTTGGCGATCTTCATCGCCGCACCGCAACTGTTCGCGGATGAGCCCTACGCGCGGAGCCGCGACTATGATTTGCAACACTCCAAAATTGCCCTGCGCTTCAACCTCGAGCAAAGAAAAGTCCTCGGTGAAGTCACGCACTCACTCTCCATTCTTCGCGACGGTACCGCAAAAATTGTTTTCGACTCGGCCGGGCTCACCATTCAGAAAGTCACGGTAAACAAGGCGGCGGCGAAATTTGAAACGACGGCAGAGAAATTGATCATTCCCCTCGCCACTGAGGCCAAGGCCGGAGACAAATTCGACATCACCATTCGCTACGAAGGCAAGCCGCCGAAGGGAATGTATTTCATTTTGCCGGACAAGGACTATCCGGACCGTCCCAGTCAGATCTGGACGCAAGGCGAATCGGAAGACACCCATTACTACTTGCCGACGTACGACTATCCCAATGATCGCCTCACGACCGAAACAATCCTCACTGTTCCTGCTTCCTGGATCACCGTTTCGAACGGAAAACTTATCAGCGTCAGCGACGCCGGCAAGGGTTTGAAAACCTGGTATTGGAAAGAATCTGTCCCCAGCTCGACCTACTTGATCACCGTCGTCGCCGGCGAATTCGATGAGGTGAAAGAGACCTGGCGCGGTATTCCCGTGACCTATTACGCACCAAAGGGTCGCGGCGACCGCCTCCCCATCAACTATGGACGCACTCCGGCCATGATGGAACTCTTCAGCAAGACATTCGGCGTGGACTATCCCTGGGAAAAATACGCGCAAGTCATGGTGGATGATTTCGTCGCCGGCGGCATGGAGAATTCGAGCGCCACCACCAACACCAGCAAATCCCTCGTTCATCCCAAACTCGCTCTGGAGTACTTCACCGGCGAAGACGACTTGATCTCGCACGAGCTCGGCCACCAATGGTTCGGCGATCTCGTCACCTGCAAAGACTGGGGCGACGTCTGGCTCAATGAAGGATTTGCCACGTTCCTGGAAGCAGTGTGGACGGAAGCGCACTTCGGCAAAGATCAGGCCGATTACGAACGCTGGAACAGCGCGCACGAGTGGTTCGAAAGCGCCAGTCTCTGGAACAAGCCGATCGTTCGCCACGATTTCGACGATTCCAGCGAATTCGACGGCAACGCTTATGGTAAGGGCGGATTAGTCCTGTACATGCTCCGCCACCAAATCGGCAAAGACGCTTTTTACCGTGGCCTGAAGCACTATCTCGAAGTGAATCGCGGCAAGAACGTTGTCACCGCCGATCTCGCCAGGGCCATCGAAGAAGCTACGCACACCAACGTCGACAAATTCTTTAGCCAATGGCTGTATGGCGCGGGCGCTCCGAAATTCGACCTGAGCTACACCTACGACGCCGAAAAGCACCAGGTGATGCTCAGCGTCAAACAGACACAAAACATCGAAGGCCGCGTGGGACTCTTCCGCATTCCGGTTGACATTGAAATCACCACGGCCACAGGACCCAAGCTCTACAACGTCACCGCGTCGAAGGACAAGCAAACCTTTCCCTTGCCTGCGGAATCTGCTCCGCTGATGGTTCTCTTCGATAAGGGCGGCCACGTCCTCAAGTCTGCCGACTTCCACAAAGAAAAGAAGGAGTGGCTCTACCAATTAAAGAATGCTTCGGATCTCTCCGATCGCGCCGACGCGGTTGTTGCGCTCGGCAAGATAAGAAACGACGAAGAAGTCGTCGCTGCACTCAGCGACACACTTCGCAATGACAAAGCGTGGGGAGTTCGCGCCACCGCCGCCGACACGCTCGGCCAGTTGGGCGCAGCTTCCGCCTCCAAGCTGCTTCTCGCCACTCTGGATTCACACGATGCGCCCTGGGTGCGCAGCCGCGTCGTCAGCGCGCTGGGCAGTTTCAAAGATGACTCGGCCATTGTGGCGAAGCTCAACTCCGTCGCCAAACAGGACGACTCCTATCGTGCTCGCGCCGCTGCTTTGCAGGCACTGGGCCGCCTGAAAGCGCCCGCTGTCTTCGCGACCCTCGAAGCCGCCGTCGCCGCCGACTCCCCCGACGGCTTCCTGCGCAACTCCGCTCTTCGCACCTTCGGCTCTTTGGGAGACGACAAGGCTGTGCCTCTTCTATTACAGTGGTCCGCTCCCGGCAAGCCCATCGATTCGCGCACTGCGGCCATCAACAGCCTCGCACGCCTGCAAAAGGACAACCAGAACATCACCAAGCAAATTGCGGACTATCTCACGGAACCGCACTTTTCCGTTCGCATGGCTGCAATCTATGCGCTTGGCAGCCGTGGCGATGCCGCTGCCGTCCCTGCCCTGGAAGCTCTCCTGAAAAGCGACGCCCTCAGCATCGAAATGATGCCGATGATCCAAGGACAAATCGCCCGCCTGAAGAAAACCGCCGACGGAAAGCCGAGCGCCAGTTCCAGCTCATACAATGCTGATGAGGAATCCGCCGAACATGCCAACAGCGATAAGCCCACGACCGAACAACGCCTCGAAAAACTCGAACATCTCCTGCAAGAAATGAGCGAGCGCCTCAAGTCCATGGAAAAGCACCTCCCGCCCCCGAAGCAGTGAGCGGGGCAGACTTCAGTCTGCTCTTTCTTCTCTGTGGCCGGCGTTTACTCCGGCCGGTCGGGGTGTTCTCTGTGTTAAGTCGTTCTTCCTTATTCATCTTTCTACGGTTCCGCAATCAATATCCGTAGATCCCGCAGATTATTCCCCGTCGGGCCGATGACAATTGCATCCTCCAACCGCAAGAAAAATGTGAACGCGTCGCTCCGCCTCAACGCCTCCGCCGGCTCCAGCCCCATGGCCTGCGCCCGCGCCAAACTCTCTCCGTCAGCCACTGCCCCAGCCCCTGGACTGTTCCCGTCGATCCCGTCGGTACCCGCACTAAGCACAGCAATCTTTTTTCCAGCGACTTTCTCCACACATGCCAGCACGAACGCCGAATTTCTCCCTCCGATCCCATTCCCAGTCACAGGAGAACTCACCTCCCCGTCCGCAATCAGCGCCACCCGTTGCCCAGGGTGCGTCTTCCGCAGCGACTCCAGCTGCTCCAGCAGGTATTCCGCCGCCTTCTCCACTAGCCAGTCATCGGTCGTATTGTCGCAGCAGGCGATGAATCCCTTCGCTTCCGCCGCATGATGCGCCGGATGAAACAAATCATCCATTCCCAGCAGTAGAAAAAAATGCGCGTTTCGAAATACGGCGTCATTGGCTTTCGGTGTCTCCGGCATTTTTCCTTCATCCAGCCAGCGCCGCAATGCCGGCGAAAATCTGTCGTACAACGAATACTCGGCAATGATGCGCTTTGCGTCTGCAACCGTGGTCGGGTCAGGCATCGTCGGCCCGGACGCCAGCGCCGACTCTTTCCCCATCGGAACATCGCTCACCGCCAGCGTGATCTGTGTTGCCTTGTGGGCGGTCGCCGCGAACCGGCCGCCCTTCACGGCGGAGAGGTGCTTCCGGACCGCATTGATTGCCTCGATCGGTGCCCCGCACGTTACGACGGCTTGGTGCATTTTCTGTAGATCTTCGAGCGTCTGCGCAGGGTCCAGTGGCAACTCCACGAGAGACGATCCGCCGCCAGACAGCAGAAAGAAAACCAGTGTCTTCTCATCGCACTTTTTCAGCAGCGCTAGAATCGCTTCCGCCGCCTTCCAGCTCTCGGCATTCGGTATCGGATGCCCCGCGACGAAATATTTCATTCCGGCCAGCAGTTTCCGCGTCGCCGTGGGCGCGGCTACCACGCCCTCCAGCCGCACAAAAGGCGCCAGGACCAGCGCCAGCCCGTCCACCATCGCGTGCGCCGCTTTCCCGATCGCCACCACGCGCAGTTTTTCGAAATTTCCCAAGTCAATCCTCGTTCCATTGCACACCAACACTGCTCCCTTGCGCACCAGCTTCCGCTGCATCGTCGCCGGGATGTCGATGGCCGCCAGTGTTTCTTGGAAAATTTGCCAGGCCAGTTGCTTCAATTGCGGCATGAGAGGTTTGCCCGGGTACCCGTTACGTGGTCTTCAGAACTTCCGGATTCAAAATGTTCGGCGGCCGTTTCCCCGCGAAAACCGCAATTACGTTTTCCGCCGCCATGCACGCCATTTTCGTCCGCGTCTCCAGGGAAGCTGACGCGATGTGCGGCGCCAGCACCACATTCGCGCGCTTCAGTCCTGCATGAATCAGAGGCTCGTTCTCGTAAACATCCAGCCCTGCCCCCGCGATTTTCTTGGCCTCCAAAGCCGCTACCAGCGCCGCTTCATTCACCACCGGCCCTCGCGATGTGTTGATCAGGAACGCCGTCGCTTTCATCCGCGAAAATTTCTCCGCGTCGAACAATCCCCGCGTCTCCGGCAGCAGCGGCACGTGCACGCTGACAAAGTCAGCCTCCGCCAGCAACGCGTTCATGTCCCGAAACTCCGCCTTCAACTCTTTCTCCACTCCTTCCGCAGCGCGCACGGCATCCGTATAAATCACTTTCATCTGAAAACCACTCGCGCGCCGCGCCACTGCTCGTCCAATCCTCCCGAACCCCACGATCCCCAGCGTCTTTCCCCACACGTCCGTCCCCACCAGTTGATCTAGGTTCCAGTTTTTCCAATTTCCCGAACGCGCCAGCGCTTCGCCCTCGCTCAGCCGCCGCGCCACCGCCATCATCAGCGTCCACGCAAAATCCGCCGTCGTCTCATCCAGCACCCCCGGCGTGTTTGTGGCCGCTACGCCCCGCTTCGTGCACGCCGCCACGTCGATATTGTCGAATCCCACTGCCACGTTCGCCGCGATGCGCAGTTTCGGCGCCGCCTTCAGCAACTCTTCATTGATTTTCTCGGTCAACAGGCAAATCAGCCCGTCTTTGTCCTTCATACGCTGCAAAACCTCTTCCCGTGGCGGACGTTCTGCCTTGGCCCAGTATTCCACCTCGCAGCTTTCCTTCAAAATTTCCCGCGCGGCATTAAACAAGCTGTGAGTCGCAAACACTTTCGGTTTCGCCATCTCGTCCTCGTCGCAATTTGGGAAATTTACACTAACACACCGCCGCGCTCCCGGCATAACTCTGGGCTGTTCGCCCCATGAACTCTCTCTGCCTTTCTCTTCTCTACGGCCGGCGTTTACCCCGGCCGGGTCGGGGCGTCTCTGCGTTCAGTTCCTCCTTCTTTGTGCCGTAGCGCTATCCTGGATTCAAACTCCGCAATTCCCTATACTCGTAAGGTGCTATTTCTAGCCCCACACTCCCAAGGAGAATCTATGCAATCCCGTTTGCTTCAAGCCCGGCTTCGGGTAGTCCCCATGCTCCTGGCGGCGTGCTTCGCCATTACCGTGGCGCGCGCACAGAATCCGACCCACGTCATCACCGGCACCGTCGAAAAAGTCGATGCCGGAGCAAAAACAATTGCCGTGAAGACCGCCGATGGCACTGTCGAAACGGTCAAGTTCACCGAGAAAACCACCGTCCACGGCCTGAAGGATGGCGCCAAGGGCGCCGACCTCGCCGGCAAGGAAGGTGGGCACGTCATCGTCCACGCGACCGGCGAAGGCGCGGAAAAAACCGCCCATTCCGTCGAATGGTTCGGCGACAAAGCCGTCCATACCACCGAAGGCACCGTCGAAGACGTCGGCAAGGGCACGAAAGTCGTTGCCGTAAAGACCGCCGATGGCACCAAGGAAGCCTTCGATGTTTCCGAGCATGCCACCGTGGATACCGGCAAAGCCGTTGGCCGCTATTCCGTCGTCGGCGCCAAGAAGGGCGAGCACGTCACCGTCTACTACACCGAAGAAGCTGGCAAGAAAATCGCCCACCTCTTCAAGCATCTGTAACTCTCTGTATAGCGCGCGGTCTTTCGCGTCTTTTGCGTCCCGACGCTTTGTGTCGGGAAGACCCGTTCTTTTTCCGCTCGGTTGTGCTGTTGTAGGGGCGGGGCTTGCCCCGCCCTCTCGATCTCCTCGACGCCGGTTTCCTTCACGTCTACTCGAGCGTGAATGCCAGGAAGAGCAGCTTTTGGTCCCGCTGGATCTGCAACGCCACCGGCGTTCCCGGGGCCAGCGCCTTCAGCGCGCTCCGCAAACGATCAAGCGTTGTCATCGGCTGTCCGTTCAGCGTGCGAATGACATCTCCGGCGTTCAGCGGCACTTCCACGCCAGCGCCTGCCGCCCGCGCCGCCACGAGGATTCCAAACGGGTCGCGCAAGTCCGGCGCCAGGGCTGCAATTCTTTTGTCAATTTCGACACCCAGAATCCCCAGCGCCGGCACAAGATTTTTCGCCGGATCGGCAAGCGCCGCGATTTGGTCCATATCGTGCGACGGTTCCATCACCTTCACGTCCAGCGCGAAGCGTTCTTTTCCGCGCAGGAGATCAAGGTGGACTTTGTCACCAGTTTCCATCGACAAGAAATGAAACGCCACGAACGGCAGATTGTTCACCGCTCTCCCATCCAAGGCTGCCAGTACGTCTCCGATTTGCACTCCTGCGGCCTCGGCCGTGCTGCCCGGCTTCACGTCGGAAATCACCACACCATACTTGCGCGGCAGGTTTAGTGCCGCCGCCATCGTGGGCGTGATCGTCTGAATTCCAATGCCAATCTCAGCGTGGTGCAGATGGCCATACTTGCGCAATTGCTGGAACGCCACCTCGACCACCCTGCTCGGAATCGCGAAACCCAGGCCTTCGTTTCCTCCCGATTGCGACAGGATAAATGTGTTCACTCCCACCACTTCGCCATTCACGTTTACCAGCGGACCGCCGGAATTCCCCGGATTGATGGCTGTGTCTGTCTGAATGTAGACCAGTGGTGAATCCACGTCGATCTGCCGCGCCACCGCCGAAACCACTCCCATCGTCACCGAATTGCGCAGTCCCTCCGGGCTTCCAAACGCAAAAACCAGTTCGCCTTGTCCCAGTTTGCGGTAGTCGGCCAGCGCGAGCGCCGGCAGTTTCTCCC
>WNFS01009929.1_pt1 | contig 12610 bp, 9 predicted proteins | sample 5400141 | NCBI WGS metagenome assembly WNFS01 (sample SAMN13153358, study PRJNA577476) | soil metagenome | isolation source: 60 cm saprolite under Madrone tree | place: USA:California | collected 2016-06-14
CTAACCCAGTATCCAAAGGAGTTTTCCATGAGCAAGACTGCAATTACCTCGCCCGAACTCACGCCACCGGTCGGCCCGTTTTCCCAGGCAATCGAAGTCGGTGGTTTCCTCTACTTCAGCGGTCAGGTCGGCCAACACCCGGCCACTGGCAAGGTGGTCGAAGGAGGTATTGTGGCCGAGACAGAGCGTGTCTTTCGGAATCTCGCAGCGGTTCTCAAGGCGGCCGGCAGGAGTTTCGATGACGTTGCGCGCGCCGGGGTGTATCTCACGAACATGAGCGACTTCGTCGCGATGAATGGGATCTACGCAAAGCATTTCAGCCAGCCGTTTCCCGCCCGCACGACGATCGGGGTGGCTGCGCTGCCGCTTGGGGCCTGCGTTGAAATCGACCTTGTCGTCAAGGCTTGAGGCGACGCCCGGAGGTTGATCTCATGAAGTACACATTTCACATCGTCGATGTTTTCAGTTCGACACCGTTCGGCGGTGTTCAACTCGCGGTTCTGCCTGACGCGGCCGGCATTTCGACCGAGGGCATGCAGAAGATTGCCCGCGAATTCAATTTCGGCGAAACGACCTTCGTCCTGCCGAAGAAGGATCCTGCGAACACGTGTCGGGTGCGCATCTTCACACCTCGGACGGAGCTCGACTTCGCGGGGGCTCCCTCGGTCGGCACCGCCTGTGCGCTGGTGATGAAACAGCATGTACGGCTTAGTGATCCAATCCGGCTCATTCTGGAGGAGAATGTCAGTCCCGTGCCGGTTGACGTCGCTCAGCGAAACGGGGGGTTCCACGGCACGTTGACGTTATCGGGGAAGGTCGAGGCACCGACCGGCGCACCTTCTCCGACTGAACTCGCCGCCGTCCTATCCGTCGAGCCCGCCGCGGTGCGCCAAGTCTTTTTCGCGGGCGTCGGTGTTCCACTCTGTTTTGCGCAACTGAACTCGAACGAGGCCGTCGATCGAGCGGCGATCAATCGGGCTGCCTGGGCGGCAACCCTCTCGCGAGCGTGGTCTCCCCACATCTTCTTCTTCGCGGGAAATCTACGGGATGGCGGCAAGCTCTATGCTCGCATGTGGGCACCCGCGCTGGGCATCGAAGAAGACCCCGCGACGGGCGCCGCCTGTGCCGCCCTCGTCGGCGCCATGGCATCGAAGCCCGAGTTTGGCGGGACGGCCTATCGCCTTTCGATCCAGCAAGGTGTCTCGATGGGGCGCCGAAGCGAAATCGAAGCGGAGGCGCGTAAGAGCGGAGCCGTCGTGACCTCTGTCAGCGTTGGTGGTGCCACGGCCTACATCGCCAGCGGCGAAATCGAGGTGCCGCCGTCCGCGCTGCTTGTGTCATAGACCGTCGAGGGTGCCCCCATGCGCGTGAACCGCAGGTACCGGTAATTTGAGAGTTCACCAAGTGCTTGCATCATCAGGACATGGAACCATGACAATAATTAGTGGCGTCATCAACACGAGGTTCAACCACCGCCCGAAGGAGCGGAGTCTTCAGAGACCCCCTATGCAAATCATGGCGGTCGCCTTCGCGGTCTCCGCTCTTGCTTTTGGGGTTATCGCCTTTGCTGCGGGGGGTCCGTTGCCCGATGTATCGGCGGCATTTGCCGCGGCAGTCGCCGACTCCTCGCGCCCGGACTCTGACACCACACGGGATGCCGACCGAAAACCGGAGCAAACTCTAGTCTTCATGGGGATCAAACCGGGAGACCAGGTTGCCGACTATGTCGCCGACTCAGGCTATTTCACGCGTCTCTTCTCCAGCGTCGTCGGCTCCAAGGGTCACGTTTATGCGGTGGAGCCCACCGCATTCTTCAAGTTCCAGCGTTTCCCTAATGCAGTCGCGGAGCTTCAGGGCTACGCCGTCGATCATCCGAACGTAACGGTTACGACTGCCGCGGCGCTCGAAGGACTAAGGTTCCCGGAAAAGCTTGACCTGTTCTGGATTTCCCGAAACTATCACGACCTGCATGACAAGTTCATGGGGCCGGTTGACACCGCCGCGTTTAACAAGGCGGTATACGAAGCGCTGAAGCCCGGTGGCTTTTACGTGGTTCTCGATCATTCCGCCGCTCCGGGCGCTGCCGCCGATGTAACCGAGACTTTGCATCGTATCGAGTCCTCGACGGTGCGCCGAGAGGTCGAAGCGGTTGGGTTCAAGTTTGACTCCGAGAGTTCGATTCTCGCCAATCCGGCGGACCCCCGCACGGCCAAAGTGTTCGACCAGACGATTCGCGGACACACGGACCAGTTCATCCTGAAGTTCCGCAAGCCTAAGTAATGAGGATGGCCGCTTCCCGGGAACTCACTGTATCAAAACAGGTGAAGAGAAAATGATTAAGACTATTATTTTATCCATTTGTCTCGCAGCTTCCTCACTTTCGCTTACTGCACGTGCCCAGGATGAGCGCGCGTATACCGACGGCCCGGTCACTGAAGTGGACTACATACACGTTGAGTACGGGCATTTTGAAGAGTACATCGATTGGCTAAATTCGACATGGAAGCCGACCATGGAAGCCATGAAGAAAGCTGGGCTAATCATCGATTACAAGGTCTTGCAGGCCACTCCAAAATCGCCGGATCAGCCGAACATATATCTCTGGATCACTTTTAAAAACGCGGCTGCGGCTTTAGATAAAGGCGTCGAGCTAGAAGCAGTGGCCAAGAAAGTAATCTGTAGCACCGAGTGTCAGAACAAGGCCAGAGTGGCCCGGAGTGAATACAGAAAAGTTCTGGGCAACGAATATATTCGTGAACTTATTTTAAAATGAAATTGTTATACGTGTTCAAAGAGCGCGCGCCAATATTTATGGAGCCCGCATGGCGTTCGCCGGCGTCGCCTACCGCGCCCAGTGGCAGAGACACGGAGACTTTACGTTCGGTGTCCAACAGGAAAGTTACGATAAGAACGTACTTTTCCCGGACCTCCCGGCCGCGCGACTCGCGGATCACCCGCTCCGCGCCTACGGAGACGCAGCGCTGGCCCTCAGCGAACGCGTGACTGCCTACGCAGGCTATACCCAGGGGCTCGAGGGCGGATTATTCAGGCCCCCACCGGCAATCGACGAGTGTGCTGTATGTTGATCGAAAGGACTCGCGGCTTGGCCGCCGCTGCCACGTTGGCCGTGATGGCGGCTGCGTTGGCCGTTGCCGGCGCCGCGCACGCCGCCGACTCGAGCGCACCGCCGAGCGCCCGCAACGGATCCGACACCTGCACACCGTGGTAGATGTCGGTGACGACAATCGACAGACCGCGCAGGGGACCGTCAAATCATGATGAAACTCTATTCTGTTGACCTCGGCCCCTATTCCGCCCGCGTTCGCATGCAGATCTACGCCAAGGGTATTACGGATATCGTCTTCGAACTGCCAGATCATTGGGGCATGCCAAAATTCCGCGAGAGGTTTCCGATCGGACGTGTTCCGGTTCTCAATATCGATGGCGACGTGATGCCGGAATCCGAAGTGATCGCGGAATATCTCGAAGAGATCTATCCCGAACCTTCGCTGCTGGGAACCACGCCGCGCGAGACCGCGCACATCCGCATGCTTGCCCGCATTGGCGACATCTATATCATGAACAACATGCTCAGGCTGTCCCGTCAGACAGGCGCCCTGTCCCGTCAGACACCCGCCGCCGCACGCAACGATGGTGTCAGCGACCTGCTCGCCGGCGAGGTGGTGCGGAACATCAAGGCGCTCGACAAATTCATCGGCGCGGATGGCTTCGCCTGCTGCGGTCGCATCACGCTGGCGGATTGCGCGCTCGTGCCTGGACTCTTCTTGGTCGGCAATGTCCTGCCGGCCGTCGGCGTCGAGACGCCGATTCCGGCAATTGCAAGTGTCGCTGCCTATCGGACTGCAATCCAGAAGAACGAACACGCGGGAAGAGTGTTGTTCGAACTTCACCGCGGCCTCGAAGAACGCCGTGAAATGATCCGCAGTGGGGCGTTGGAGCGATTCAAGGCCGAGGCGGCCGCGGCGCACAAGGCGGCGGATGCGCAAAATTGATGGATTGCGAGTTGCGCGAACTCGATTGGCGCTCCCACTGCGAAACGAACGCCGGTTTCAGACTTGAGAGGGCCAAGTGCGCTATACGCTGAAGACCCCTTACCGCGATGGCACCACGCACGTCGTGCTTGATCCGCTGGATCTGATGCGAATTTCCAGCTTTGAACGGGCCTAACGCGGGACCCAGAGCAACTTGATGAGGCAGGCTCTTTGAAGGGGTCAGCAGCGAATATCAATGGAACTGAATGGAGTTGGGTTGGACGTCGTGATGACTGCGTTGGCACCGGGCGGTGACTCGGCAAGGTAACCCGTGAAATCGGGACTGGCAAAAAAGCCGAAGGCCGCCGTGTGGTAGTAGGGGTCGACAAGCGCAAAGGTTCCAGCGTCCCAAGTTGGGATCCCATTCCAGTCACTGGCTTCAGTTAAGAACGATGCTTCTCAGATCAGGCCGATCTTCGCTAAGACCCATACGACAAGAGCCATCAGTAGAGCGCCAACGAAGGGCCACAGCTGAACAATCGCCATGATGATGGCTTCACGTTTGAAATGCTGCATGGGTCCCAGCTAAAGGCTTCGACAGTCACTTTCACGTTCAAGTTGGATCGTCTCGAGATGATTTAATCCTGTGCCACTTTCCGCGCGCTGTTTTCAATGCGGGATACCCAAGTTGTGAAGCCCGCTCTGCAGCTCGCCTGACTTCCTCCAGCGCTCGAGGCAGATCCACGATTGTCCATCCCAATCTCCCGAGCTTCGTGGCTCGTCACCCAGTACTCCGGCTCTTCATCCCGCTCCTCTCCCTCGAATCTGACCGGCGGATTCTCTTCGGTGGCCATACCAAACATGGAAAAGGACGGCGTATCTTGAAAATAGTACCTCGGCGCACCACCCGCTCGCGCCGCGACGCCGTGTGACCGCTTAGTGGCCGGCTGTCGAGGAAAGGGAGTTCGGCAGACGGCTTCCGCCCGAGTAAAAAGCCCGGATCGGTGCGATGAGTGCATTTCAGTGCACTGAGGTGACGAATTGCGGCCGGGGGATCAACGGGGGATAAAATGCAACCTGCCCGGCGAGCCAGTACTGGTGCGGGCTATTGCGGAGTCCGTCTCCGCCACCTCCGAAGCGCGAAGGAGGGCTGTATCAACCCGGACGGTTTCTCTCGGTCGCTGTGAATCTCCGGCATTTGGCAGGCCAGAAGATTCGCATCCCGGACGCCATCCGAGCGTCTACCTTTCGGCAGTGCATTACGTCTATCTGCTGAAAATCCCGGACGCCATCCGAGCGTCTACCTTTCGGCAGTGCATTACGTCTATCTGCTGAAAAGCATTCGCAGCCCGCGAACGCTATGTCGGCACGACGGCCGATTGCGGGGCCCCGGCCAGCAGAGCGCCAAGGGGCATGAGCGGACCGATGGGAATGAATTGGTGATCCATTAGGTTCTCCGCGGAGAGCGGCAATCCATCCATCACAGCGTGCGCTCCGTCCGCGTCCTTACAGTCGAGGATGAAGACAACGCCCTTTCCGTCGCCACGTGAATACCATTGTCGAATCGTCCCGTCCAGGTAAAGCCGCACGGTCGCGCGGATTTCCGCAGGGATGAACTTCATGATCTGCTCCCGCGTCACCCCCGGCTTTGCCGTAACCAGGACCAGAACTCCGGTGGTCTTGGGCTCATTCGCTGTCTTCATGGTGCTCTCCCAGGTTGATGTGGTACCCATTGGTACCTGCGCTGGGGCATGCTACGGTACTGATGGGTACCATGTCAAGGGATTTTCGATCAGCATCGGCAGTTCGAGAGCAGACCCGACTTCAAGCGCCAGAGTTCAACAATGAGGGCGACCGAGGAGGCCGATTTGGCGGAGGGAGCGTCCGTCGAATCCGTCCGCGACTGTGCAAAACAGCTCTCGGTCATTCGCAGGCGAAGCTCGAGGGCTGCCCCTGGAGACGCCGCAGCGAGTGGTGGGTCGGAATCCCAAGAGGGCTCGCCAGGTAGCTACGCGTGCCGGAGCCGTGTGGAAAAATCTAGATCAGTAGTCCCGGTCTCATCATCGAAGCTCGGTTCGGCTTTGCGACTCTTGAGATAGCTCTTTAGTGCAAAGCCGAGGACGGGTAGAACAATGACGGAAGCAATCCACTCCCAGTGATTCATAGCCCAAGATGGCGCACTTACTTTCGCCTTAATGGTCGTCTCAGCATCATCCACCGGCCTTGCAGTTCCGCGACCAGTGGCCTGCTGATCGGCAAGCGCCGCAGCCTTGCTGACCACCTCGAGTTCTTTGGCGAGCTTCTCGTTCGTCTTCTTCAGCGCCTCGGCCCGCGACTGCTCTTCTTCGAGCATGCGCTGCCGCGCCTGAGTCTCATCGGCCGATTGCGCGGCTGCTGAAGCCGCTGCCTCGGCCCTGGCGATCTTCAGCTGGTCCCCCGGTTTCGGCAGTGCACCCTTTTCCTCGACCTTGGCGACCACCTTGCCCTGGACTGCGCTCTTGGCCACGCTCGGAGCCAGCGTCGGCGCTGCCGCCGCGGCCTGCGCGATGCGGCTGCGATAGGCGTTGAAGTCCTCGCTTTGGGCGATCACCTCGCGGTGGGCGTCGGTCGGCTCGATCCCGCGAGCGTCGCTCTCGGACGGCAGCGACAAGCTCTTGCCCGCCAGCACCAGATTCATGTTGTTGTTGATGAACGCGTTCGGATTGGCCCTGAGCAGGGCCACCAGCATCTGATCGAGCGAAACGCTGCTCGGCTTGTTCTCGAGCGCGATCTTGCCGAGTGTGTCACCCGCCTTGACCTTGTACGATGTGCCGCCCTGGGGCTCGGGCGCTGCGGGCCTGGCGCGCGACTGCGCGGGCGCTGACTTGAGCGCCGTCGGCGCAGCCGGTTGGGTCTGCGCCACGACCGGGGCCACGACCTCAGGCGCCGTCTTCAGGGCAGGCGGATCGAGCAGCACCGTGTATTCGCGCAGAACCCGCCCGGTCGACCAAGACAGCTCAAGCAGCAGGTCCAGGAACGGCTCGTTGACCGACTGCGCCGAGCTCACGTGCACGACATAGGTGCCGTCGCTGTGCGCCTCCAGGTCGAATCGCAGCTGAGTCAGAGCCGGGTTGAATTCCAGATTGGCCTGGCGGAACGCGGATTGAGGCGCGAGCCGCAACTGCAGGGTCGCCGCCTCGTCCTGGCCAACCGAGGGCACCTCCACTTCGGCACGCAGCGGCTGTCCGAGTGCGGACTGCACATTAAGGCGCCCCAGGCCAGCCGCATGTGCACCGCCGGTGCCCGCAAGGCCGAGAGTCAGAACGGCCAAGGCGCCGACAAGCGCAGAACGCCGATGCACGGTCCGAGAAATTTTGTCCGACGGCGCGCCGGCTTGGCACACAGTCGCGGTGGCCGCGTTCAAAGACAACTCCCAAACCAGACCGTCATGAAAGTCTGATACAGCACGATTGATCTGGGTTCCCCTCGTTGGATACTCACCGAAAACCAATCGGAAGGATACGGGCAAGTGGTCTATCAGGAGGCCGAGAGAAACGGATGATTCAAGGCACATAACGCGCAGGACTGTGCGCGCGGCGCTGTTTCAATAGCCTGCGCGCTAATCCAAAAGTCTTGTTGCTCCATGCATTTCCGTGACTCAGGTCTCAGTTTCGTACGCTTGAGGCAAATGGTTGGAAGGCAGCGGCACGAGATGACGACTCGATCCGCTTTGCCAGAGTGCTCCGTACCCTAGCTGCACTTGAGTGTCTTGTGAGCGCATTGAGCGCCTGAACTTGAAAGACAAGCCGGACTGTTTTGAAGTCGAGTCGAACGCAAGACCAATGCTCCAAGTAACTGGCGGCAGCACGAGATCGACCCTTGTCCGATAATCATCTCCGGTCCATGAGCGGTCCTAAGGCTGCGGTCGATCGGGTTGCCTAAGATCTCAGTTTCGTGCGCGCCAATCGGTTCAGGCTGATTCCCTGTTCGGCAACTCGCATGGCCAATGCGCGATGAACATCCGGTGGAGCGCGCACGCGAAACTCGCCGCTGTAGTGCCTGTCCGCCAAAGGCACGGGCGTCGCCGAGGAATTGCCAGGGTCCTGCTGAGCGTCCGAAGCGCCGCCCGACACGATTTGTCGAAGGAAAGGCAGCCGCATCGCTTTCGACGATAGTGGTGGCTCTGGCCCGTTGAATTTGCGAAGCGAGAGGAGAAAGACTTGATTGATCTCTACTGGGTTGTTCTACAACGTGCCGCGCATGTACATGCACTAACGCCCGTCGCGGCCTCTGGATGGTCCTGGTCGGAGCCCTTTTCTCGCACGCGGCGTTCTACTTCGGAAGAGCGGGAGTAAGACGGTACGTGCCCGATCTGCGTCCTAGGCCCCAGCAGCCGAAGTCAGATGCGTCGCCTGGCAGTGATTGGAACCCTGTTGGTTGCGGGAGGACCACGAGGAGATCGGGAAGGCTGTCGGAGATCGGGAAGGCTGTCGCGAGATCTTGGAGCTCCGACGCCGGCGGCGTATCGCGCCGCATAAAGCGCTTTTTACGGCGCAATACCGGTTGCGCGCCACTTTATATGGCGCGATAATCAGAATCGCGCCACAAAAGAGGCCGCATCCCTGTGCCCAAGATCGTAGCCAAAGCGGAGCTCGAGGCTGTCCTGAAAGCTGTCACCCGCCACCCGCAGGGCGCCGGAATCGAGGAGCTCGAGAGCGTGTTTCCACAGATGCCGCGACGCACTTTGCAGCGACGGCTGTCGGAACTGACGCGAGCCGAGCGCCTGGATGCCGTGGGGCAGGGGCGTGCCCGCCGGTATCGGGTCGCCGCCAAGCCGCCGGACCGGGTTGTCCGCCCGCAGGGCGCTGCCGACGCGATCGGCACGCCTGCGATCCAGAGCTACATACCTCTGTCATCCGGCGGCGAACGGGTCCGCGCGCTGGTTCAACGGCCACTCGCCGCACGCACGCCGGTCGGCTACAACCGCGCCTTCGTGGACGGCTACATCCCGAATGTCACCGTCTATCTTCAAGAACCTGTGCGGCAGCGCCTGCACGACCTGGGTCGTTCTCCAGGCGGCGAGCAGCCTGCCGGCACCTATGCACGGAACATCCTGAACAGGCTGCTGGTGGACTTATCGTGGGCATCGAGCCGATTGGAAGGGAACACGTACACGCGGTTGGATACGCAGAATCTGATCGAATTTGGAATGTTGGCCCAGGGCAAGGACCAGCTCGAAGCGCAGATGATCCTCAACCACAAGGTCGCCATCGAAATGCTGGTGCAGAACGCGGAGGAGGTCGGATTCAATGCGTATACCTTCTGCAATCTGCACGCCTTGCTGTCCGAAAACCTGCTGCCCGATCCAGGAGCTTCCGGTCGCCTCCGCACGATTCCGATCGACATCACTGGCACGGTCTACCAGCCGCTGGCGATTCCGCAGCAGATCGAAGAATATTTTCGACAGATCCTGACCAAGGCGGACGCGATCACGGACCCCTTCGAGCAGGCATTCTTCATCATGGCTCACATCCCGTACTTGCAGCCGTTTGAGGACGTGAACAAGCGTGTCTCGCGGCTGGGAGCCAACATTCCGCTGATCCGCAACAACCTTGCGCCGCTGTCCTTCGTTGACGTTCCTGAGCGAGCTTATGTAGACGCAATGCTCGGCGTCTACGAACTGAATCGGCTCGAGTTGCTGACCGATGTGTTCGTTTGGGCTTATGAACGCTCGTGCCGCCGTTACACCGTGCTCAAGGACACGCTTCCGGAACCCGATCCTCTGCGTTTGCGCTATCGGACAGAACTCCGGGAAGTGGTCGCTGCGATGGTGCGCGATCCGCGGCCGATCGACCCAAAGACGATCCGCGACTATGCGAGCCCTCTCGTCGCCGAGGCGGACCTGTCCGACTTCGTCGCCCTGGCTGCCAATGAACTGTATCACCTCCACGAAGGCAACCTTGCTCGATACGGCTTGCGCTTGTCCGAATTCAGGAATTGGAAACGGTGACGGCAGAGACCCATGGGCGAAGGGGAAGAATCAATTGCGATCAACGATCGAAGCAACGGAGCCAATCCTATGATCCGTACTCAACATGGCGACGGTCTACACGGGGCACTCATCGGCACCCCTTTGCATTGAGCTGCACGACCCGGCAACGAGGTTGGAAGGTCGGGGTTTGTTTCGTAACTTTGGAGACTCCGTCACAACCGGTCATTCAGCGGTGAAGCCAGGTTGAATGAAATCCAAATGTCGCAGTGGTGCAGTAGTTGACAAACCTTGGGGGCACCAGCAAGAGGGCATCAGGGAGTGTGCGAACCTAGCTGGAGTTCGGACTTCATCCAGTCGGTGAAAGCGCTCTCTGCTATGCAGAGCGCCCCGCGGTGAGAAAGAAGGGCAGCGCGGCGTGCGCGGGCAGGCGCAACGGCAGGATCGTGTTGAAATGGGGCGCGGCGTTCGCGGCGTCGCACGCGTGTGCACCACTACCGGTTACCTTGTGGCGCGAAGAGTCCGGCTCTCTGTGGAAAACCTGTGGACAGGACGACGAATTGGCGGAGCGAATATCGAACGCCTTGGAGAAGCAGTACTGGTGCGCACTTGACAGGAGTCCGTCTCCGCCACCCTACATCTTGGGAATCGGCCATATTTAGCAGGGCAGAAGGGCAGAAGCTCGCATCCCGGATCACTTTGCCGCCGGTCGCGATCTGGCGCGCCGCGGGTTTTGCGATGACGAGAGGCGCTTTCAGTCCGGTAGCTGACCAAGGCGACATCGGCTCGATAGCCGACAATGTTCGCTATGAGGTCGACTTAGATCTATCAAAAGGCACGACCCGGTGCAACTGTTCGATTTGCACGGGGGTCTAACTGCTAGTCGAACGGCGGGTCGGTAAATCGACAAGCCGCAGCCGACAGAAGGGACGCGAAGTCCTCGGGACGCGACCCGGCGATCGGGACGCGAGTCCATCTATGATCGCTTGCGAGAGTTTCCCGAGCGTTCGTGTAGGACCGGTACGTGCGATGGCTTAGGCGCGGGCTCCCGAGGAAAACGAGTTCGACGGACGTAGGTTCCTCCAAAGGACTGCCGGCAACGTATACAACGAACCGACGGGCTACCGGTACGCTGCGCGCTTTTCCGTTGCCGCCGGATCGGGCGCTCGCACAGATGGACGGACGGATCCTGGGTGTCTGCGCTTGAGACAACGTTGCCGCTGCCGGCAAGGGGAAGGTCGAGCGGGCCGGAGAGGGCCCACGCATGCCGCTCGGCGGCAATTCCGAAAACCGCATGACATGTAACCGCCAGGAAGCGGTCCTTCGGCGGTTAGCATCTCAGGCCAGGACCGGGCCACTTCCGGTCAGTCGCGCGCACTCCGTAGCTCGCCGGTCAGCGAGCTCTGCAAACGGGGAAAGCAGTCACCCGACTGCGGTCCGCAGGACTAGCTCTTCTTGATTTGGTTCGGGCGATGCGATTGCGCCACCTGGGCGTGGCTTGCGGTAGCAGTTGCGGCGGGGGCTGGCGCATCAATTGCAACAGGGTCGATGGAGGCTTCCGAATTGCGCTCTCCATTCATTCCGCCTCACTTTTGTAGACACACTGGTGCGCCCAGACCCGACATTGGTCCCGACCGGACCCCGGTTGCCAACAACGAGGCGAACCGGTTCAATGTGCCTGAACGTCTGAAGACAGGTCCGTGCGGGGGAGCCAATGGTGCTTTCGGCTGCGCAGATGGTGCGGATGAGCCGGCTGCTGGACGAGGCGCTGCAGCTGGATGAAGCAGGCCGGCGGCGCTGGCTGGAGAGGCTTTCTCCCGAGGACCGCGACCTGGAGCCAGGGCTGCGACAGGCGTTGTTGCCGGAAGCAGGCTCGACCGGCGGAGGCGTCGGCGTGGACACACTGCCCAAGATCGGTGCCGCCGATAGCAAGACTGAGCCCGGAAGCGGTCTGCAGGCCGGGGAGTTCGTCGGCCGCTATCGGCTGATCCGGCCGCTGGGCTCAGGTGGCATGGCCGAGGTCTGGCTCGCACAGCGGGCCGACGGGACCTTCAAGCGCGAAGTGGCACTGAAGTTCCCGATGTTGTCTCCGGTGCGCAAGGATTTGGTGAGCCGCTTTGCCAGGGAGTGCGAGATCCTGGCTACGCTGGAGCATCCGAACGTTGCCCGCCTGTACGACGCCGGGTTTACCGCTGCGGGACTGCCCTATCTGGTGATGGAGTATGTGCGCGGCGAGCCCCTAGTCGACTCGTGCGACGCGCACCGTTTGGGGCCGCGGGAGCGGTTGAAGCTCTTCCTGCAGGTGCTGGAGGCAACGCAGTATGCGCATGCACGGCAGATCATCCACCGGGATATCAAACCGTCCAATATCCTGGTGACCGACTCGGGCCAGGTGCGGCTGCTGGACTTCGGGGTGGCAAAGCTTTTGGCCGAAGAAGAGGAACTCCCCCAGCTCACCCAGCTGTACGGGAGGGCTCTAACGCCCGAGTACGCCAGCCCCGAGCTGGTACGGGGCGAGGAGATTGGTCCAGCAGCCGACGTGTATTCGCTGGGGGTGGTCCTGTACGAGCTCTTGACGGGCAGCCGTCCGTACCGGATCAAGGGGAGCGTCTCGCTGGCCATGCTGGAACAGGCCGTTTGCAATGCCCGG
>WNFS01015414.1_pt1 | contig 12610 bp, 15 predicted proteins | sample 5400141 | NCBI WGS metagenome assembly WNFS01 (sample SAMN13153358, study PRJNA577476) | soil metagenome | isolation source: 60 cm saprolite under Madrone tree | place: USA:California | collected 2016-06-14
GTGAGGAAGCGCGGAGGCACGTCGCGGCGCATCGCCTCGAGCTGGTCGATGCGTCCCGTGTGCAGGAACTCCTCGACGCGGACCGCCAGATCCTTGCCGATGCCGGGAAGCTTCTGGAGGCCGCCACGCGCGGCGACGGCCGCAATGTCCTCGGTCAGGGACTCCAGCATCTGGGCCGCCCGCTGGTAGGCTCGGACGCGGAAGACGCTCTCGTTCCGGACCTCGAGGAGCGTCGCCATCTCGTAAAACAGGCGCGCCAGCTCGAAGTTCTGCACTCTGCGCCCATGATACACTCGCGCCGCAGTGATTGCCGCCTGGTGCTGGGAGCTCCTCGAGCCCTATCTCCGCCGTAACCTCGTGAATCACGGCGTCGAGCGACCGACGCGGCGCCAGCTCCTCGAGGAATTCACGCGCGTGTGGCCCGAGTTCACGGCCACCATCGGCGTCCAGGAACCCTTCGCCGGCACGATCAGGTTCAAGTGGCTCGTCCGGCTCAGCAGTGACGCGATGGGCCCGTTCCTCGACGACCCCATGGCCTACCTCCACGACCGCTATGGCGGCGGGAAGTTCAAGATGAACCTCCATCACGGCCTCCACTTCGTGAACACGAAGAACTTCAAGCCGGAGGGCGAGCCGCGCTGGCGTGACGTGGCCGAGCTGGCCCTCGACTGAAGTAGGAGGCGAGCGACCCGAGCGGGCTGGGCCCCGCCTGTCGCGAGCCGACCGTACGAACGAAGGAGGGCGCATGCCCAGCGACGAGACGCGCCGGTTGCTCAAGCTCTTCGGCGTGGCGGTGACCAACCTCGAGGACGCCATCGACCAGCACTTGCCGGTCGAAGAGATCACGAAGCTCGACGCCGAGCTGGCCGATCGCACCCGTGACGTCATCGACTTCGTGGAGCGCCTGCGCAGCCGACGGATTTTGTAATGGAGCTCGTGCCCGGATTGATTCTGTAACGGAGCGCGTGCCAGGATTCACAGTGGGTGGCCTGAGAGAGGTGGGGGACGTGAGGCTCGTCGACGCGTCGGGCACGGCGCTGCGGTCAGCGCACCCGCCGCGGCGCATCGTCTCCTTGATCCCGAGCACGACCGAGACGCTGTGCGCGCTGGGCCTGGCCGACGCCCTCGTCGGCATCACCGTCTACTGCCGCGAACCGGCCGTCCTCCTGCGCGACAAGACCCGGATCGGCGGTGAGAAGGATCCCGACCTCGCGAAGATCCGCGCGCTCGATCCCGATCTGGTCATCGCCAACGTGGAGGAGAATCACGCCGAGCACGTGGCGACGCTGCGGGCGTGGGGGATCCCCGTGTGGGTCACGTATCCGCGCACGGTGGCCGAGGGCATCGCGATGGTGCGCGAGCTCGGGGCGGTGACCGACACCGCCGCGAGGGCGACTGCCATCGCCAGCGAGCTCGACGAGCTCTACGCGGCCACGCGAGCGCGCGTGGAGCGGCGCCCGCCCGTGACGGTCTTCTACGCGATCTGGCGGGATCCGTACATGACGATCGGCCGCGACACGTACGTTCACGACATGCTGAGCGTGTGCGGAGGGGCCAACGTCTTCGCCGACCGTCCCGAGCGCTATCCGACGGTGGCGCTCGATGAGATCGTCGCGCGCCGGCCCGCCGTGATCCTGCTTCCCGACGAACCGTTCCGTTTCAGGCCCGCCCACGTCGGCGACTTCGCGGCGTGCGGAGCGCGCGTCCAGCTCGTCGACGGCAAGCCGTTTTCCTGGCACGGGCCGCGCATCGCCGAGGCGCTGCGCTCGATCCCCGCGCTGCTGGCGCCCTAACCCTCGCCGGCGTCCGCCGACTTCTTGAGGTCGAGGATGGCCGACAGCCCCGGCCACTCGTTGCGGACTTCGAGGCGCGTGATCTTGCCCATGTGCTGCACCATCTCGCTGATCCGCTGGCAGGCCTCGAGCGTGCGCTGGATCGAGTCGCGGTTGGGATCGTCGGGGCCGAGACGGCGGGCCATGAGCTCGAGGTTGCCGGTGATGACGAGCAGCGGATTGTTGATCTCGTGGGCCGCCGCGTTGGCCAGCTCGGTGACCGAGCGCAAGGCCTCCGCCTGGCGCTGAGCGATCTCGGCGCGCTTGCGCTCGGTGACGTCCTCCAGCGTGCCCTCGTAGTGCAGCACGCGCCCGCTGGCCGCGCAGACGGCTCGGGCGCTCTCGCGCGCCGAGATGACGCTTCCGTCGTGACGGCGCAGCTCCACCTCCATGTCGCGGATCACGCCGTCCCGCTCGATCGTGCTCCGCCAGCGCTGGCGATCCTCCACACGCGCGTAGACGTCGGTCGCGTTCATGGCCAGCAGGGTCGCGCGATCCGGATAGCCGAGCATCGTGATCAGCGCCCGGTTGACGTCGAGGATCCGTCCCTCGGGCGTCGTCCGGTAGATGCCGACGGGCACACGCTCGAACAGTCCCCGCAGCCGTTCTTCCGTGTCCTCGGCCTGGCGGCGGCGGTGCTCGGCCTCGTCGTAGAGGCGGGCGTGCTCGAGGGCGACGGCGGCCTGGTCGGCGAACGCCTGGAGGAGCTGGACCGCCGTCTCGCTGAAGACGCGGCCGAAGCCGTCGGCGACGGCGATGGCGCCGATCGGACGGTTCTGGACGAGCAGGGGCACGGCCAGCACCGCGCGGTAGTCGGTGCGCTGGAGCTGCTCGCGGGCGCCCTCGCTGTAGACGATGCGCGGATCGGCCAGCACGTCGGACGACGCGATCGGCGCCTTCTGCTGCACGGCGAGCCCGCACGTCCCGTAGCCGCGCGGCAGCACGAGGACCCAGTCGAATGCGCTGTCGGGCGACACCGAGCTGGCGATCACCACGAGGTCGTCGGTCTCCGGCTCGAGGTGGTAGACGCTGGCCGCTCCGACGTGGAGCAGATCGCGCACGTCTTCGGCGATCCGCTGCGCCACCGTCTCGACCTCGAGGGTCTGCGAGAGCAGCCGCAGGAGGTCGGCCAGAGCCTCGGCCGTGCGGCGGCGCGTCTCGCTGCCCGCGAACAGCCGCGCGTTCCGGATCGCCACCGCCGCCTGGGCCACCAGGCTGTCCAGCAGCTCGGTATCGTCGTCGTCGAGATCGAACGGTGTGGCCCGGGTGAGCGAAAGCACGCCCAGGATCTGGTCCTGGAAGAGGATCGGCACGGCGTACGCGCTGTGCAAGTCGCGGGCGCGAAACCACTCGCGCTGCCCGACCGGCGAGTCGGGCGCGTGGATGTCGGGCACGTGCAGCGGCTTGCGGTGGAGCGCCACCCAGCCGATTCCGTGCTCGCCGAACGCGATCGGCTTGGGATCGAAGCCGCTGCCGAGGCGATTGTCGGAGAAGGCGCGCACCGTCACCGTGCTGGTCTCCGCGTCGGCCACCCACACCGACACCGACGGCACCGCCATGATCTCGCTGGCCGCTTTGGCGATCGCGGTGAGCGCCTCGTCGTAGTCGAGCGACGAGGAGATGCGTTGATTGAGCCGGGCCAGCAGACGAAGACGCTCGATCCGCGCCTCGGGATCACCCATCAGCGCTGAAGCCCTCGCGCCGCCGCCCGAATCGCATCCACGATGAAATGATAGCCGGTGCACCGGCAGAGATTGCCGGCAATTGCTTCACGGATCTCCCGGTCGGTCGGTGCCGGGTTCTCTTCGAGCAAGGCCTTGGCGGTCAGCAGGATCCCCGGGGTACAGAAACCGCACTGCAGCCCGTGGTGCTCGCGGAAGGCCTCCTGGATGGGATGGAGCCGCTCGCCGTCGGCCAGGCCTTCGACCGTCGTCAGCACCGCGCCGTCGAGCTGGATCGCGAAGAGCAGGCAACTTCGCACCGGCTGGCCGTCGAGCAGCACCGTGCAGGCGCCGCACACGCCGTGCTCGCAGCCGACGTGGGTGCCGGTGAGGTCGAGGTCGTCGCGGAGGAAGTCGGCCAGCGTCGTCCGGGGCTCGACCGTCCGCGTATACGTGCGGCCGTTGACGGTGAGGCGGACGGTTCGCGAGGTCATCGGCGCCTCGCGATCACGGCGCCGCCCGGCCGACGGCATCGCTCAGCGCTCGGACCATCAAGGTGCGCGCCACCCGCCGGCGGTATTCGACGCTGGCGTGGAGATCGGCGTGCGGGTCGAGCGCGCTCGCGGCCGTGCGAGCCGCCTCGTCGATCAGCGCCGTCGTCGGAGCGCGGCCGGCGAGCGCGGCCTCGACCGCCGCCAGCGTCGGCGTCGCGCCACAGCCGAACACGGCCACGCGGGCGCGGGCGACCTTTCCGTCGCTGAGCGTGACGAGCGCCGCAGCACCGACGAGCGCGAAATCACCATGGCGGCGGGCCACCTCGTGCAGTCCCCACCCGGTTCCGGGCGTCGGCACGGGCCACCGTGTCTCGACGAGCAGCTCGTCGGCCGCCAGCGCCGTCATGAGTGGCCCGAGGAAGAACTCGGCCGCGGCGATGCTCCGCTCCCCGCGCCGGCCGCGCGTCACCACGACGCCGTCGCAGCAGGCGAGGAGCGCCGGCAGCTCGGCGGCGGGATCGGCGTGGGCGATCGAGCCTCCCACGGTTCCACGCACCCGAATGGCGGTGTGACCGACGAGCCCGAGGCCGGCCGTGAGCAGGGGGAATCGACGATCGAGCGTGCGCTCGAGCTGGCGCTGGCGCACGAGGGCGCCGACCCGCAACGCTCCGCTCGACTCCGTCACGCCGTCGAGTCCGGCCACGCGATTGATGTCGACGAGCACGGCCGGCCGGGCCAGCCGGAAGTTCAGCATCGGGGCCAGGCTCTGGCCGCCGGCCAGGACCTTCGCCTCGTCGCCGTGGCGACTCAGGTGGTCGAGCGCCTCGTCGACCGTGCGCGGATCGACGTAGTCGAACGGCGCCGGCTTCACGCCGTCTCGTGGAGCAACGCGAGCAGGCGGGCGGGGCTCACCGGTGTCGCCGTGATGCGGACGCCGAACGGCTCGAGCGCGTCCTCGATGGCGTTGGCGATGGCGGCCGGCGGCGAGATCGCGCCGCCCTCGCCGAGGCCCTTCATCCCGAGCGGATTGCGCGGCGACGGAAACTCGAGGTGCACCGTCTCGAGTGGCGGCACCTCCATCGCGGTGGGGACCAGGTAGTCCATGAGGCTGCCGGTGAGGAGCTGGCCCTGCTCGTCGTACACCATCTCCTCGTAGAGCGCCCCGCCCACGCCCTGCGCGACGCCTCCGTGCACCTGACCCTCCACGATCAGCGGGTTGATGACCTTGCCGCAGTCATGGGCCACGACGTAGCGCAGCAACGTCACGTGACCGGTGCCGACGTCGACCTCGACCCGCGCGACGTGCACGGCGCTCGCGAACGTGACCGTCGGCACGTGATGATAGGCCGTGGCTTCGAAATCCGGCGAGGCCACGCCCGGTCGGTCGAACGTCGGGATCGAGGCCTGCACCACGCGCGCCAGCGGAACCGCGGAGGCTGGCACACCGCGCACGAACGCCTGGCCGTCCTCGATCTCGATGTCGCCGGGCGATGCCTCGAGCAGCGCGGCCGCCGCCTTCACCAGCTTCGCTCGCACCTGCTGGGCCGATCGCGGTGCCTTCGACGTAGCCCGAGATGCCGATGCCGCGGAAGATGGACCGGGCGCGCAGGGCCGGTTGATCGCGACGGAATTCGTCGTAATCGGCCGCCTTCAGCGCGGCCTCGAGCGCCGCCGGAAAATCCCCGCTGTCGTAGACGAGCGGATTGCCGTCGCGATAGGGCATCCCGAAGTCGTAGGGCAGCTCATCGGACCGGATGTAATTACGCCGCCTGATCTCGGCGGGGTCGATCCGCAGCTCGCGGGCGAGACGATCGACGGCGCGGTCCATGGCGAAGACGGTCTCGGGCCGGCCGGCGCCTCGATACGGCGCGTTCGGCGTCTTGTGCGTCGTGACCGCCTGGACGTCGACGCGCATGTTCGCGATGCGATGTGGGCCGATGAGATGGGCCACGGTGTTGTAGGGCAGCACGATGCCCCAGACGTTGTAGGCGCCGAGGTCGAGCCAGATGCGGTCACGCAGGCCGACGATGGTGCCGTCACGCCGGGCGGCCAGGCTGATCGCGTGGACCTGGTGGCGGGCGTGCGCGGCGCTCATCATGTGCTCGCGCCGATCTTCCACCCACTTCACCGGACGGTTCAGGACGATGGCGGCGATCGGCACCAGGTGATCCTCGGGATAGCCCGACGCCTTGGTGCCGAAGCCGCCACCGAGATCGGGCGCGATCACGCGCACCTTGTGGTGCGGAAGCCCGAGTGCCCCGGCCAGGCCCTGCTGGACGAAGTGCGACACCTGCGTGCTGTTCCACGTCGTCAGCGTGCCGTCGCGGCGATCCCAGACGGCCACGGCGCCCCGCGACTCGAGCGGCATCCCCACGTAGCGCTGGATGTGAAACGTCTCGCTCATCACGACGTCGGCGCGCGCGAACGCGGCCTCGACGTCGCCGATCGTGTGGGTGAAGCCCACGCCGACGTTCGTGCCCCACGCCTCGTGCACGAGCGGCGTCCCCGGCTCGGCCGCCTGGCGCATGTCGGTCACCACGGGCCGGGGCTCCCACTCGACCTCGATCGCCTCGGCGGCGTCCTCGGCCCGCGCGCGACTCTCGGCCACCACCATCGCGACGATCTCCCCGACGTAGCGGGCGCGATCGCGGCAGAGCGCGAACTGCGGGGCCTGGCGGATCTCGAAGGCGATGGCGGCGGCCAGTCCGGGCGGTGGCGCGCCGAAGAGATCGAGAAAGCGGCCCTCGCCCCGCAAGAAGCGCGGGTCCTCGCGTCGGCGGACGGCGGCGCCGAAATACTTCGCGCCCATCGAGCGCTACTTGTTGCGGGCGGGAAAGATCCAGTCGAGCCACGGCGCCACCACGGCCATGAAGAGGCCGGGGATGGCGACGCCGGCGACGATGCCCACGATGGCGAGAAAGATGAGGGAGATGACGGTGGCCGCAATGGCGCCCAGGTCGTTCATGAAATCTCCTCGCTCGATTTCCTGATGTCGAGGATCGGCGGCAGGTGGCCGATCTCGGGGGTGCTCTCGATTCGGGTGATGTGCGTCATGCGAGCCACGATGTCGCGGATGCGGCTGGCGCCGCCCATCGCCTGGGCCACGCGCGTCGACTCCTCGCTGCCGTTGGCGAGGCGCTTCTCGAGCAGGCCGAGGGCGCCCACCACGACGGCCAGCGGATTGTTGATCTCGTGAGCGGCCGCGCCGGCCAGCAACGTGACCGCGCGGAGCTCCGCCGCGTCGCGCTGGGCCGCTTCGGCCGCTTCGCGATCGGCCGCCTCGCGGAACATGATGATCTCGTAGCGCCGGCCCTGGTGCTCGACGACCCGGCGCGTGGAATCGACGGAGATCGTGTCGCCCGTGCGCGTGCGATAGGGCAGGCTGAAGGTGCGCGCGATGCCGCGCGCCCGCGCCTCGGCCGCGGACGCGTCGTGCCGGCTCCGCTCCTCGGGATCTTGCGGCCAGAACTTCCGGCTGTCGTGGCCGACCAGCTCCTCGCGGTGGTAGCCGGACAGGTGGCAATCGCGCCGATTGATGTCGATGATCTCGAACGTGTCGGCGTCGACGATACGGATGGCGTCGGAGGCCTCGTCGAGGATCGCGCGGAAGCGCGCACGCTCGGCGCTGAGCCGGGCCTGCTCCTGGACGTCGTACAGCAGACGAGCGGTGAAGCCGACGCCGACGACGTGAGCGACGAGGACGGGCAGCCACACGCGCCCGAACAGCTCACGCGCATAGGGCCCGACCAGGACGAACGTGGTGAACGTCCACGCGAACACGAGCCCGGCGACCAGGAATGCGTGTCGAGGCGCGAGGCCGCCGTGGCGGCGCGCCCACCCGTGCACGCCGCCGGCGATCAGCGCCGCACCGACGACGCCGAGGACTCCCGCCGGCGCGCCGGGGCCACCCAGCCACACGCGGTACGCTGCGGGCAGGATCGCGGCCAGCAGGCCGGCCGGCCAGCCTTCGAGCAGGCCGATGAGCGCGACCGGAACGGCGCGCGCGTCGATGTAGACGTCACCGGTGAGCTGGATGCGCGCGATCATCAGGACGACGGCGAGCACGCCGAAGACGCAACCGTTGGCCAGGACGTGCCACCGCCGCTGGCCGGCTTGCCCGGGCGTGAACCACTGGTAGGTGTACGAATAGAAGAGGACGCCGAACACGATGATCCCGGCTGCTTCGACGACGTCGTGCAGGTCGATGGGGGCCGTCTACTCGACCTCCAGCACCATTTCGATCTCGACGGGGATGCCCATCGGCAGCTCGGCCATGCCGACGGCGGAGCGGGCGTGCTTGCCGATCGCCTCGCCGAAGACCTCGACCATCAGATCGGAGAAGCCGTTGATCACCTTCGGCTGGTCGCCGAAGCCGTCGGCCGAGTTCACCATGCCGAGGACCTTCACCACGCGCTTGACCTTATCGAGACTCCCGAGCGAGGCGCGTGTCGTCGCGAGCAGGTTGAGTCCCACCTCGCGCGCGACCTGGTAGCCCTGCTCGACGGAGAGCTCGCGGCCCACCTTGCCGCGCACCGCGGGTTTGCCGTCGGTGCGGAGCGGGCCGTGGCCGGAGACGAAGAGGAGGTTGCCGGCGCGGACGGCGCCGACGTAGTTCGCCACCGGCGTGTTCGGTGTGGGGAGCGTGATGTTTTTTTCCTTGAGGCGAGACTCGGCGGCCATCGGTTTCCTCCTCGAAGCGATGACAGAGCGCGTGCATCGTGTCACACTGCCCGGGTGTCCGTCAAACCTGCGCCTGCGGTTCCGTCGCCGGCGGCGACGCTCGTGCTGCTGCGGGACCGGGCCGGGGGCGGCGTCGAGACGCTGCTGATCCAGCGCCACCACAAGAGCCGGTTCGCCGCCGGTGACTTCGTCTTCCCCGGTGGCCGCGTTGAGCGCGACGACACTCCCACCGATGCGGCGGGGTGGTGCGTCGGCCTCGACGAGGCGACGGCCGCGCGGCGTCTGGGGGTGGGCGAGGGCCACGCCGCGCTCGGCTACTGGATCGGCGCCATCCGGGAAGCCTTCGAGGAAGTCGGCGCGCTGATGGCGTACGGCTCGGACGGCGGCCTCGTCCGTGATCCCGCGCGCTTTTCCGCCCAGCGCCGCTCGTGCCAGCAGGACCACCGAACGTTCTGGGAGTTTCTGCGCGCCGAGGGCTTGCGCCTGGCCACCGATCGCCTCACGTACTTTGCCCACTGGATCACGCCCGAGGAAAATCCGCTGCGCTTCGACACGCGGTTCTTCGCGGCGGTCATGCCTCCCGCGCAGACGCCGGTGCCCGACGAGCACGAGATCGTCGCCGTCCGCTGGCTGGCGCCCGCCGAGGCGGCCGCGGCCTGCGAGCGCGGCGAGATGGGTCTGCGGCTGCCCACGCTCAAGAGCCTGATGTTGTTCGATGGCGCGCCGTCAGCCGACGAGGCCATCGACGGTGTCGTCGGGCGCACGATCACGGCCATCCGCCCGCGCCTGGTCATCGAGGACGGCCAGCGTCGCGCGATCCTGCCTGGAGAACCCGGCTACCACTGATCGCGCGGCCGGTCCTCGGTGGCAGCGTCGTTGCTTGGAATTCCCTCGGAGGTGTCGACAATGAAAGCCTTTGCAGCCAGCGTTTGTTTCCTCGCCGCCGTGGCCGCCACGACCGGCTGCGTCAGGCGGGTGGTGGAGCGCGATACCACGGTGACTCCGTCGGCCACGGTCGTGACGACCACGCCAGGCACGACCGTCGTCACTGTCACGGCGCCGCCCCCGGTGATCGCGTGTGCGGGTGCCTACGCGCCCGTTGGTGGAACCAACTTCGGATCCTGCCCGGAAGGTCAGAAGTAAATTGACATGCCCGCTCTTGCCTTCGCGCTCGCTCTGGTCCTGCTCGTCACCGGGTCAGCCGCGTCCGCTCAGACCGTTCCTGCTCCGACCACGCCCGATCCGCAAGCGCTGGTTGGCGAGTGGGCTGGTGTGGCCACCCGCATCGCCGCGCGCGCGGGGGCGGCGCGGGGCACGTACATGTTGACGATCGAGAAGGTCGAAGGCGGCAAGGTCTACGGCCGCTCTATGGGTTGCGCCGGGCCGGAGCGGACAACGACAACTACGAGCTCGGCCTCGACAAGATCGAGAAGAAGTGATCAGCTGCGGCCGACGAGCGGACCGAAGCGCGCGACGAATTCCGGCTCGCTGAGGTTGGCGGCCTTGGCGAGCGACGCCAGCATGTCGGGATCGTCGAAATCCTCGGGCTTGAGCCGGATCATGTACGCCCACAGCGTCTGATACATCTCGGAATCCACGTCGACGTAGCGCACGCGGATCTTGCCCGTCTTGCCGTCCATCATGAGGCCGAAGGGGATGGGCACGAGGCGGCCCGCCTGGATTGTGACCATCGCGTTGCTGCCGCCGTCCATGAGAAAGCGCGTCGCCCAGTAGCCGAGGCTGCGGCTGTACTGGATGTCGTGGGCGCCCGGCGGCGCACAGCGGAGCTCGTAGCCCAGCTCCTTGGCCACGATCGTCACGTCGAGGCCGCGTGTGCGCAGGCTGGCCGTCACCCGGTCCTTGAGCACGCGTCCGAGCTCGAGCTCGGACAGGCGCACGTTGCCGAACGGATCGTTTTCCACCGGGCCGAGCGTCGACGGGTCGAGTTTTTCGGCGAGGCCCTCGGAGAGGATCGCCACGCCGTGGTCGCGGCCGAGCGCCCGGCGCTTGATGATGGCGCCTTCCAGGATGTCGACGAGGCGATCGAGGGTCACGTGCTTGCCGGTGAACTCCTCGCCGATGACGGTCAGCGTGGCCGCCGCCGAGCCGCCGATGCCGAGGGCCAGATGCCCGGCGTGCCGGCCCATCACGGTGACGAAGAACCAGCGCTCGGTGGTGGCCGCGTCCTGCATGAGATTCCGGACGAGCTCCTTGCCCAGGTTGGTGGCCGTGGTGAAGCCGAAGGTGACGATGTCGCTGGGCAGGGGCAGATCGTTGTCGATGGTCTTGGGCACGTGGGCCACGGTGAGACCGGGCAGCACCCGGGCGAGCTGCGACGCCGCGTAGGCGGTGTCGTCGCCGCCGATCGTGATCAGGTAGTTCACGTTCAGCTTCTGGAGCGTTGCCGCCACGGTCTTCACGCCGTCGGGAGTCCGCGTGGGATTCGTGCGCGACGTGCGGAGGATGGAGCCGCCCTCGAAATGGATGCGTGAGAGATCGTCGATGCCCAGCTCGACGACGTGCCGCGTATCGCCCTGCACCAGCCAGCGAAAGCCGTCGTAGCACCCGAGGACGCGAATGCCGTGATTGCGCGCCTCGATAGTCGCCGCCGCGATGACCGCGTTGATGCCCGGCGCCGGCCCGCCCCCGACGAGAACAGCCAGAGTCTTTCCGGTGTTCGACACCACGCCACTCAGCCTACTACGCAGCCTATCCTACCCGTGCAGTCAATCTGGGTTGCTCACGATCCGTGCTTCTCGCCGTCGTGCCTCTGCCGTTCGGTAGAGCCGGTGAAGCTGACGAGATCGTCGCCGATTCTGGCCCGCGTTCTATAACCCCGCTGTTGGCGGGCGATTCCGCAATTGTCATCGTTGTTGCATTTCCCTTGCGCGGCGCGGCGACGCCAGGAGCCGCGGCTCGCACACTGTCCAGGAGTTGTGAACTCGAACGGGGGGGACAGGGCAGCAGGCACTTCGTACGCCTGCCTTCCGTAACCTAGAGAGGAGCTCGCGCATGGCTGTTCGGACCCACCTCACCACCGGCGTACCCGCGGCAGTTGCCTCGGAGGCGGCCAGGCCCTATCAAGAGGGCATCACGGCTGGCATCATCGGCGCCGCCACGATCACGCTCTGGGGCCTGGTCGTGGACGTTGTCACCGGCCGCCTGTTCTACACGGCGAGCGCGCTCGGCACCGCGCTCTTCGATCACAGCATGCCGTTCGACGCGATGCAGAAGGCGCCCATCTCCATGGAGATGGCGATGATGTTCATCTGGCTCCGCGCGCTGGCGTTCATGGCCATCGGCGGGGTCGCCGCGCACCTCCTCGGACGCGTCGATCGCCATCCGAGCCTGGGCTTCTGCTTCGTGCTGCTGGCCACGGTGTTCGGCTTCACTTTCACGGTCGTCAGCATGATCTTCGCCGCGCCGATCCTCCACGGCCTCATCTGGCCGGTCGCGCTGGTCGGCAACCTGTTCGCGGCGACGGCGATGGCCGGATATTTCCGGCGGTGCCACCCGCAGCTGACCATGCACCCCTGAGCGTTCCCTCGCGTTTGCGGAGCGCGTCGGTCGGGCCTATACTCCGCCCGACCGTCGTAGGGTCGGATCGCACCCGGAAAGGAGTAGGGTGATGACCGCTCAGACCGACGCGACCGCAACCGCAGGGGTTTCCGCTCCCGCCGCCGACACCGCGCGCCTCTACCAGGAAGGCCTCGTCGCCGGCATCATCGGAGCGCTCACCGTCGCGCTCTGGTTCCTCGTCGTGGATGTCCTCCACGGACGGCCGCTCTACACACCGACCGTGCTGGGGACGGCGCTCTTCGGCCGGGCCACCGTGGTCGGGTCGTACGACACGCTGCCGGTCTCGATGGACATGGTGCTCATGTTCACGTGGGTCCACGGGCTCGCCTTCGCCGCGATCGGCGGAGTGGCGTCGCGCCTGCTC
>WNFS01003076.1_pt1 | contig 12605 bp, 9 predicted proteins | sample 5400141 | NCBI WGS metagenome assembly WNFS01 (sample SAMN13153358, study PRJNA577476) | soil metagenome | isolation source: 60 cm saprolite under Madrone tree | place: USA:California | collected 2016-06-14
GCACCTGGGCTTGCGTTGCGATCCATTCGTCGGGATTGGAATTTCCGGGCGTGCTCGGTGGCACATAGGGCGTAGCCTGAGGCGCCGCAGGCTGCGGCGCCCCCTGGCCCTGCGGTACGGGACTGTAGGGAGCGGGCGGTCCGCTAGGCGCGCTCGGCGGTGCGACCGGGCGCCGCCCTCCCGGATTGGGACGGATGACGGTCCGTTCCCCGGGGCCGCCGAAAGGACTGCGTGGTGGCACCTTGTCGTTCATCGCCGATCTTCCAGCACGGCCCACAATTCAAGTTCAAGTTCCGGCCAGTCGCCGGAGAAGTGCATGCCGATGGAACTCGCCGTCGAGAATTCCGGCCACAGCGGCGATTTGCGGTCAAAGAAGAAATAGACGTGGTCGGTGATCGCACGGATCTGCGGCGGCGGTGTCGGCAAGTGGATCAGTGGCACGCCGGGAAGATGGGCGTGCACGATCTCGTTCATCTTGGTGTTGGGGCCGATCTTGAAGAGATGCGGGAACTGGCTCTGGATCTCGGTGAGCGGTCGGCGCGCCGCAACTTCGAGCACGAAAGTGGCATTGCGGAACAACGTGCGGTCGCGGATCGTGGAAATGAAGGCATTGTTGGCGCGCTCGATGATCTCCAGGCGAATCGCGCGGCGGCCGAGCCGGGCGCTGAGGAAATCCTGCAAGTCGCGCATCACCGGCCCGAATACGTTCTCCAGGTCATCCTGGTCGTAGGCCGGATAGTCGCGCGCGCGCCGCTCGGGCGTGGCGAATGTCGCAAGCTCGCCGACAAGGCGCAGAAACTCATCGAACAGCCGCTCCGGATGCAGGTAGCTCGACGCACGGTAATGCTTGAGCACCGCAATATGCCGGTTCAGGAGTTGCAGAACGAAATAATCCACGCTCTGCAGCCCGCCGCCGGCGGTCGGGTCGGCGGCATAACGCGCCAATTCTTCCAGCTTGTTGTCGATCCAGCCGACCACGCGGTCGATCCAGCCGGCGACAACCGGGTGGGCGCTGCACAAAAGCACGGGCGGGACGTATTTTTCGTCGAACACGATCTGCTTTTCGCGGACTTCCAGCACGCGGGCGATGCCGAGGCTGATGTATCCGGGCTTGGCAGTCTTGCGAATTTCGAAACCCAGCCGGGGAAATGCGATGTCGACTTCCTCTTCGATGCGCACCGCCGAGGTTGAGTCGATGAAAGTTTCCGAACCGATCATGAAACGCGCAGCGCTATCGGATTCCCGGTCGTCCGCTTCGCGCATATTGGCGGCCGCGACCGGCATCGACAGCCATGCGACCTGCTGCGAGGCGGTGTCCGGCACCACGATCGGGGGCGGCAGTGGACTATCTACCGGAAGATCGAACGGCGTGCCGTCGGGCAGGACGCCGGCGGCGCGTCGCAGTGCGAACTTGCTTTGCTGAGCAAGGTCACGGTCGATTTCCAGATGGGAGAACCCCCACGGATAAGGCGTGGTTGCCCGTACCCGCGATTCAAGCAGGTGCTCATGATAGCGGTCGCTCTGCTGGAAATGGTGGGGTCGAAGGAAGAGGCCCTCGGTCCACGCCACTTTGGTATACCAGGACATTAAGGCGTCTCTATCGTTATCGTTTTAACCATGGATTTTTCGATCCGATTTGCGCAGCGTTCAGCAACTTAGTGTGGAATCGCCGCCGAACGGTTCAGGCCTCCCGGCCGCCGTTCGGCGTGCGAGCGCCGCATCGTAGCACCGCAGGGTGGGCAAAGTCGCCTGCCGCAGTGGATGAAATCGCGCACTGGCTTCGCCCGACTTTGCCAACGCGGTCAAACGGACAGCGTGGGCAAAGGCGCACGATGGTCTGTGCCAATACCCCCTTTCGGCGCGATGCGCCCTTGCCCACCCTACAGGCACAGATCGCTGGCCGACCGTGCGTCTGCGCACCTCATTTTTCACCGCGATCGTAACACTCGGCGAAATAGTCCATGAAGGCATTGAGCATGCCGTCCGCGCGGCTCTGGGTGCGGGCATGCCAGCGCGCCACGTAGATGTCCCATAACCGCGCCTTGCGCGATCCGACCATGCCAGCCAAGCCGCGGTCGCCGGCGGTGGTATTCTCGATGACGTCGGGGTCGAATTCTCCAAGCAGCAGCCGCAAGGCGTGCTGCATGGCGGAGAAGGTCCTGACCTGGTGGCCCTTCAGGTCGTCGAAGCTCTGAACCAACGTACGCCTGGCGTCCAGGTAGCTCCTGGTTGGCGGCCCGAACATGACGCGCAAGGCATCCTCGGTGCTTGGGGCGAATTTGAGAGGGTTGTTGTTCAGTGCCTGGACCATGGTCTGGCTCGAGCTGCGGGAGAGGCGCTTGGCCACCTGGCGCGCTTCGAGAAGTTGTTTCATGTTTTCAGCGACGAGGCGCATCAACTGGCCGAGCTGTTCGGCGAGTTCGGCTGGATCCCGCGCCGCCAAGGTATCTTCCGGCAGGCCAGCCCCGCGCGCAAACAGGCGCACGAATTCCGTCATGGCAGCGCCTTGGGTGGCGCCGACCGAGGTCGGACGGCCCGAAATCGCGGCGAACGCGTGCGCGGCGGCGTTTGCGGCGGCCTCCGGAGAGGCGAGCGGCGCCGCGGCCGGATGGGTGGGTGCCGGCTCTGCCGCCGGATGGGTGGCTGGCGGCCCTGCCGCTGCCGGCTCTGCCGCTGCCGGCTCTGCCGCCCAAGGGCCTTCCGGCTCATGTGACACCCAGACCGGGCGGCGCGGGCTCGGCACCGGAATCACTTCGGGCGCGGGCGGCGGCGGCCGGGGCGTACCCTGAGCCCAGTCGTCGATTGCCGGCGCGGGCGGCGCGGGCGAAGCGTCCCACGGCGCCTGCTCGTGGCCTGCGCGCCGCGATTGCGGTGGCGGCCGCGGTGGCGACGATGGCGTGTCGGGGTTCGGCACATCGATTGCCCAATTGAGGAAATCGGGACGCACCGGCTTGAGGTCGCGAGGGGCCTTGAGTTGCTTGGGGTCGACGGGCGGTGCCGCCTCGCCCACCGGATTCCATAAGTCCTCATAGCTCGGCGGCGCATGGGGAGACGGAGTGCCCGACTCGTCACCGGCGCCGTCACCTTCGCCGTCAATGGCGGCCACGATGATATATTGTCCGATCGCGAAGCGGTCGCCGTTTCGCAGTCGATGCGGTTCTTTCAGCCGGCTGTCGGCGCCGTCGAGGAACGTACCGTTGGTTGAGATATCGTGCAGCCAATATCCGCCGTCGTGCCAGCGCACTTCGCAATGCTTGCCGGAAATGAAGCGGCTGGGGTCCGGCAGGGTCCAATCAAGGTACTGGTCGCGCCCGATGTCGAGGCCGCGCTTGCCCTTTATCGACACGCTCAACGGGCCGCCGTCCGGCAGGCTCGTTTGGTTCTCGATTCTAAGCGTCAGGCCCATCGGCGACATCGTTTGCGGTCGATTAACCTTGCGGTCGATCCTCAAAGATCGGGCGGTGCACCCGGGCGTTGGCGCCAACCCGCTGTTCCCGAATACGTTTAGGTCAACGCTGGTTGTCGTTCAAGCCACTCGGGATTCGGCAGCGCGCGAGGCTCGTAGCCCGGATGGAGCGTAAGCGTAATCCGGGGTCAGCCTATCCCGGATTACGCTTACGCTCCATCCGGGCTACAGCCCGGTTTCTGCAAGCTTTATGCCGTCCGCGATGCATGCCTGCAGGCGGGACGGGCGGTCCTTGCGCAGCCTCGCGACGCTCAACAGGACAGCGATACGGGCGGCGCGGGCGGTCATGTATGTGGGGACCGGAACAGGTAGGCTCGGGAACGCCGCAAGCAACCCGCCTGACCACCCGGCAGCGAGCGCGAGCCACGTCAGAGGATCGTTGCTGTCGCTCCGGGTCCCGATCTCCAGCGCTGCCTTCCTGTGTTCGTCGTCGGGATTATAAACCCACGCCTCGGCAGCCAGAAGGCACGCGCCGCGGTCGTGCGGGATCTCGCCCAATGACGCCCGGGCGCAAGTGCACGCCCACCACACCGCTTCCCGGCGCGGCAACAGGTAAGCACAGAACGCCACCGCTTCGTCCAGCTTGTCCTTCGACACCAAGTCCTTCAGGAATTCAACCGGGAATTGATCGGTCGGCGCGACCTTGATCTGCTCGGACACCTCCGGAAAGGTCTCGTAGAGGGCGCGAGCGGTGGCAAAACGGACCCGGGACATGCACTAACCTTTGGGGTGTCGGCAAATCGGCACCCCCTCGCTGCCCGTCGCCCACTTGCGGGGAAGGGGCGGGGAGGGGGATGCCCCGAACATCGAACCAGCGCGTCGGGCCAGCGCCTGCTGCTAGACCGGCGGCACGACCACACCGATGGCGGCGAGGGGACCCGGCGCGATACCCACGGGCCCGCCCAGGAAAGCGGTAGCGGCGGCGGTGACCGTGAAGGCGGGGGCCTGGATATTGACGGCGGCCATCGCGGTCAGATTGATGGTCGGGGAAAGGAGCGTAATCGACGCCGGCGTGATCGAAATCGAGCTTAATCCGAAGCATACGTTGAGCGTTATTCCCTGCAGCGTGTTCGTGGTTTGCATGCCCAAATCGAGGTCGATCTTCTGGTTGCCCATCTGGAGATTGATGTTTTGATGGCCCATATTGAGCGTCAGCTTGTCGTCGCCCATCTTCAGTGTGGTTTCGCGTGAGGGACTACCCTGCGGCGTCATGAACTTTTCGCCGATCTCCCTCGTCTGGGAATTCAACACCGTGACTTTGTGGTCCTTTTCAGCATGCATGCGAATGAGCTCGGAGTTCGCCTTGTCGTCGAACACGAACTCGTTGTAGCCGTTGCCGCCCTTCGAGGATTCCGACTTCATGCCGGCCATCGTCTTGTTGTCGGGAAGATCGTAGGGGGGCTTGTTGTCGCCGTTGTAGACGCAACCGGTCACCAGGGGCCGATCGGGGTCGCCTTCCAGGAAATCGACAACCACCTCCATGCCGACGCGCGGGATGAACATGCCGCCCCATTTCTTGCCGGCCCATACCTGGGCGACGCGGATCGGGCACGTTTTCTGGGGCTCGCGATCCCAGTGGAACTGGACCCAGATGCGGCCGTGTTCGTCGGTTGAGATCTCCTCGCTGTCCTCGCCCTTCTTGCCGACCACCTTCGCGGTGTGGATCCCGTAGATGCGCGGCTTCGGCGTCAGCGGCAGGCTGCGGAAGGGGCGGTCGCTCGGCTGGAATACGAATGCGCCACTATAGCCTTGGGGGGGCGCGCCGGCGCCGCTGCGATAATCCTGCGAGGCAAAATGATGCGAAGCGTGAACGATCAGGTACTCCCTGTTTTCCTTTGAGGTCGGGTGCTTTTCCACGGTCACGAGTCCGCCCGGATGGAGCGAGGCCGCATCGCCGCTGCCGGTGCGCCGGTGGTCGATCGCCTGCTCGGCCTCGAGCCGGAACTGCGCGTGGTTCTCGCCCTTGCCTTTTTCGTCGTATTTGTGATGGTAGTCATACACCTCTAGCTTTGCGTGCGTGTACTTCTCGGCCGCTTCCTTGGGCGCCTTCAAATCCTTTCTTGGCTGCAGGTAGTCATAGTCATTGAAATGGACCTTGCCGGTACGAAAGCGGCGCTGCGAAACCCAGTCGCTGAGCGTCTGCTGTTCGTCCTGATACGCTCCGGCAGCGAGGTTGATCGGCACCTTCGGCAGGTCCGAGATGGGCTTATGCGAGGAGCGCGAATCTGCCAGCACCATGGTGTGTTTGCCATCGGATGGCTCAAAGAAGTAGTAGATGCCCCAGTGCTCCATGAGACGGCAGACGAACGCCAGATCGGATTCGCGATACTGAACGCAGTATTCAATTTTGTCGTATGAGGCGGTTGTCCGGAACTCAAAATCCGTGAATCCCGCCTTGCTGAAAACTTCCTGGATGATGTCCTTGACATTCTTGTCGAGAAAAATCCGGCAATCAGCCTTGTGACCGAGCAGCCAAAGCCATGGGCGCAACACCACACGGTAGCGACAAAACTCGTCTTGCCATCCGATCCACTGCGCTTCGGTCATGATGCCGTGGTAGATGCGCGTCTTGCCGTCATCGGTCTTGAGCTTGACCATGCATCCTTGACCGATGGCCGGATCGAAATCGACATTCTCCTGATCGCTCAGCGCTTCGATGTGATATTCGAACAGCTCTCCGAGCCCTTCCGATCCCGAAAAGTCAGTTAAAACAAGCACATCTTTACCGAGCGGCGAGGTGAATTCGGCCCGTCGGTCGGCTTGAAGAAGACTTCCGCTCATAACAATGTCACTTCCGTGCACGATTGGCGCGCTGACGATATCCAACCAGTACCCCATAGTCGAGCGGCGCAGCCGTTCGGTTCAACGTTGGAGTGCCCCCCGCATGCGGGCCGGGCAATTGCATGTGGTGCGGCGCCCACCTCTCCCCGCATGCGGGGAGAGGAAGCAGAAAGACGCGCACACGCCCTGATTCTAGCGCCAATAGGCGAGGCCTCTCACCCTGACCCTCTCCATTCCTCGCTTCGATGGCGTGGGCGCCTGTGATCGAGCAAGCCGGAACCGGCCCCAGGCGCCAGCGTTGGTAGGTCACCGACGGCAAACGCGCCAGCCTCATCTCAACTCTCCCCCGCAGCGAGGGGCTTCAAGGAGAACCCCAATGGTACCGCGTCGTACAGTTCTCGTCGCTCTGGCGGCCGCGGCCGCTCAGTCATCGTTCGCGCAGACCCAATCGGGCCCAACGCCGGGCGGCGACGCTGGTCCCGACGAGCAATACCTCCGGGAGACCTCTGCGGTGGGCTCCTTCTCCCTCGCGGCCAGTCGGCTCGCGCAGGAGAAGGCTCAGACGGATGATCTCAAGGAGTTTGCGCAATTGGAAGCGGCGGAGCAGGAGACTTTGGCGGATGTCCTGAAATCGCTGCGCAACCCCGGCCCGATTGACGGAACCGTCAAGCCGCCGAGCGATGCCGAGGCGGAACAATATCTTGACCGACGCGGCCGCGAAAAGTTGGAGAAAATGCGTGCCGCGCCGGCCGGTACGGAATTCGACCGCGAGTATCTGGCAGCCCAGGCGACCGGACACCTGGAATTGCTGCGGATCCAGGAGACCTATCTCAATTCCGGACGAAATAACCGTGATTTCATCAACGTCGCCAAACTCGCCCGCGGCATGATTAAAGAGCATCTGCAGCTGCTCGCCGATATCGAAAGCGAAATCGACTTCGGAGGGGCAACGACCGGAGCAGCGCCGGAGCGCAATAACTAGACTCCCGCCCTGCCGGCGTTACGGCCCGCGCGCGAGCGCGGCAATGACATCATCGAGCACATCTTGCCACCGGCCGGTGTGCCGCTGGCGAAACAGACGCATCGACGGATACCACGGGGAGTCGCTGCGGCCCTCCATCCAACGCCAGTCGCAGTCGGCCGGCAAGAGGGTCCATACGGGCCGGCCGAGCGCGCCGGCAAGGTGCGCCACCATCGTGTCAACGGTAATCACGAGGTCGAGCGTCATGAGACGTGTCGCAAGCAGATGAACATCTGCGCTTCGCCAGTCCATCGCGCCCAATACGGCGATTTCGGCGGGGTCGGCATCGAGCTGCAATGAAAAGAGATCGACGCCGGCCGCGTCGCGCGCGCGCATCAACAATTCAATCGGAATTGAGCGCGACGGATTCCATGGGCCGGCCCGCCAAACCAGTCCCACGCCCTTGCGGGAGGAGGCGATGCCAGCTTCTCCGGCGAACAGATAAGGGACACCGCGGCCAAGCATCTGCGGGGTGATCCGCAACGCGTGCGGCAGCTCCATGATCTCGATGTCGAGGTCGTAGGCGGCGTCCGGAGCCCCTTCGTGCAACGGCATTGCCCGGTCGATGCCGGGGGCGGCTTTTGCCAATTCGAGGAGTTCCGGTTGCACCCAGAAGACGGTGCGCCGCGCCAACCGGCGAAGCGGCGCGGCGAAGCGAATGAACTGGATGGTATCGCCGAGGCCGTGATAGCAGCGCACCAGCACCCGCTTGTCCCGCAGCGCCTCGCCTCGCCAGACATATTGCAGGTGCCGAGGCCAATCCCAGCAGCGCTGGCCGCTTTCGATGCGGCGGCGCAAAACCCGGTCGCTGATCGCCCATGCAGCCATGAAGTCGCCACGGCGCATCGCCGCGGTCCACCTCGCGCCGAGATCGTTCGGGCCGACTGCATTCAAAGCTGCCGTTGGTTCGACCGGCGCTCCCTGCGGTGGCTCGGACTTGCAGGCTTGGGGAACCATGCTGGAACCGCAACGGCCTTGGCTGCCAGCGTCGTCTCATTCGCGAGCGCGGTTGCTGACTTCGTCACCTCCGTGTCGATAATGCGAAGCTCTGCAAACCGTTGCACAGGGGAGTTGGCACGCACCAACGCTACCGGAGTCGTGGCCGGGTTTGTCCCTGTCACCTCGATTATCTTTTGCTCCGCGCCTAAAAACGCGGCGTCGCCGGGACAAGCCCGGCGACGCCACTAGCGATTCGACGTGATCGAAATGCGCCCTAAGATCGCTTGCGCGCAGAGTCGAAGAGCGGCCCGACAAAATGAAGATGCGCCTTCGATCTGGCGTGACGCCTTAACGCTTCCACAGCGGGACGTCTCTGCAGACTGCGCATGTCGGCGAGCCGCGACCTGCCGTTGCGATGAGTCCGTTCGGCATTCAGCAGAGATTCTGCCGCAGGACGTTTTTGCAGATTTCGGATGTCGGCGACGACTGTCCGCAACTTGGCGTTCCGACGGGTCTCATCGGTATTCAGCAAAGGCTCCACCGCCGGGCGTTTTTCCGGATTTCGGATGTCGGCAGCGGTGCGCAACTTGCCGCTCCGACGAGGCTCATCGGTATCCGGCGAAGCCTCGGCGCCTCGGCGCTTTTCCAGACTTCGGATGTCGGCGGCGGTGCGCAACTTGGCGTTCCGGCGAGGCTCATCGGTATTCGGCGAAGCCTCTGCGTCCGGGCGGTTTTCCGGGCTTCGGATGTCGGCGAGCATCCGCCACCTGCCGTGCCGATGCGTCCGATCGAACACACGAACCATGCGCAGCTTTTGGTGACTCGACAGCCCCGCCGTTCGTAGGCGCTCCACCCCGTGACGGTGAGAACGGACGCACTCAAACTGCGCCTCCGAGATGCCGGAATGGGACACAACCGCCGGAGAGATGTGACCGTCAGCCTCGGTGTTGGGTGTCCCCGATGGCAGATTGGCGAGGCTGAACCCGACTCTTTTATCCCGCAATTGTACTGCGACGTCATGCCATGCCCCGAAGGGCTGGATGTGCGCGGGATCGCTTTGGCGCATCGGGCGGTGGATTCGAAACTGCTCGCCATGCTGGTCGAGCCATTTCCACACGGCGTCGCTGGAGTCGGAGCCATCGCTGCCTGCAAGATCGGCGGCACAGCCGTGGCCAAATCCGCCGGTCGCTACGCTGCCGCCGTGGAACGAATAACCGCGGTGAGCTTTGAAACCGGAAGCAATCCCTTGTCGATAGTCGTCGCGAAATGCACTCAGGATCGTCCAGTTAATGCCGTCGGCATCCATCGCATGTCCGAGATCATAGAGGAGTTCCCTAAAATCCCAGTCCATGCCGCCAATGACATATTCCTTGGTCAAGAGGCCGAGGCGGGCCGCCGCCGCCTCGTCTTTCCAGGTGAAATCGCCGGTGGAATCCCGCTTCGTCCCCGAACGCTGGTAGACGCTCCACAGATATTCATCGATCTCATTGACACGCCGTGCGACGGGAGCAGTGGCCTCAGCCGCATTCGGAGTGGGCTGAGTGACGCTCAGAGTAGGTTGGGTAGAATTCGGAGTAGGCTGGGTGGAATCCGGAGCGACCTGAGCAGCATTCGGAGTAGGCTGGGCAGGATTCGGAGGGGCCTGAGCGGCATGCTCGGAGTCCTGAGCCGGATTCTCGGATGCTGGGGGCTGGGGCTCGGCGCTTGGCAGCGCCATAGGCTGCTTTTCGACTTGGACACCGGGAGCTGAGCGTGAGGTCTCCGCGGCCCGATCCGGCCGGATGAGGGTACGCCACCAGCCACCGATCATCGGCGCGGCGGAAGTTGAGTCGAACTCTCGCGCGTGCACTTCCCCCTGATTCATTGACAAGGGATTGGAAAAAGCAAACACGGCGCCGAGAAGAAGAATGCGCAGCGCTTGAGATCCGGTGACTCCGCCTAAAGGCCGCCCTCTCCTCGTCGATCGAGCGGCAGTGACTGGGCACCTGCAGTCGCGCAGCGCAAAGCCAAAGCTCGGCGCTGCTGCGAACTCCTTCCCTATCCGTTGGCTGTCGTTTTCACACAGGTTTCCGGGATTCTTCCGCGACTTTTGTACTGTCAAAACCGAGCCCTTACGCTGCACACTCTATGCTGGGGTTCAATGGTTCGCTTAGCCGTTTATCCTAAGTCATCATGAGATCATCCACCCGCGCTGATGAAGTAAAACAAAGTCTAGATGAGTAAATCGCCAAGCACAAGGGGCGCTAAAATGGAACCGCAACCCTAAGTTAACACTTATTCATCTTCAGCGCTCATGACAAGGCCAAAAGGAATGTACTTCATTGCAAGAACACTTGCGCAACCCAGTGACTCTGCCCGCGACTACCGTATTTCCCCTACCGTATTGCCGCGGTAAAGTTGGCTAATCTGCCCTTTGACCGGCGTCGTTGCCGGCTCGCGTCACGAAAAGCGACGAGCCTCTGTGCCCCAGCTTGTTGCCGCCCATCGAGCACACGTGACTTGACGCAATCGGCCATCGAGACGCAGAGACGCAGCGCCGCGCGCGACGGCGAAGCGCATCGTCGTTTACCAACTTCCGAACGAAGGCTTGCTGGATTCCCGCGCGCACACGAGTATGCCGGCGAATGCGGTCAGCTCAGGAGGTGGGAGATTTATCATGTTGAAGCGAGTAGCCGTTCTCGCATTGCTCGCACCGCTGACACTGGGAAGTCTATCGAGGCCTGTTGAGGCAGCCGGGTTGGCCCCGCTCGCAGCGCTCCTATTCGCGGCGCATCTACCGATCGCTCCCGAGGCGGGATGGCGGCGTGGCGGTGGCTTCAATCGCGCGCCGTATTACCCGAGACATTACGATGGCTTTTACCGCGATGGTGGTTTCCACCGCGCTCCTTATTACCCCAGGTACTCTGGCGCCTACTACGGCGGCTACAACGGGTGCGGCGGCTACGGCAACTATGGTGATTACAGCGGCTATGGCGGCCACGGTAACTATGCCGGTTATGGCGGCTACGGTAACTATGGTGGGTATGAAGGCTACGGCTATAACGGCTATGGCTGGTAAGTGTCCGTGAATGGGCCACGGAACATAAATAGCTCTGCTATGGCGCAACCTGCTTTGATCCCTGCGGTAGCTCAAAGCCGGAGGTCGGAATATTGTAGCGAATTCCGGTCCGGTTGGAGCGCCCGCCACCTGTGGCCTCCATTGTCCCGGCCATCCCGATCATTCTGAAGCGGGCGTCTCGGTCGCAAGCGAGATCGTGCCGGTGGCCATCCTTCGTCCTTCGAGAGCCTCAGGACGCCGTGCTACGCACGGCTCCTCGGGATGAGGTCTGTGGCCTCCACTTCTACCCGCCGATCTGATTAGCTTTCCCGGTCATCGATCGACTGGCTCGTTGCGCTTTTTTTCAACATCGATCGGCGCACCATCGCGACAAGCATTGATGCAGCGGGTACCATCCGACGCATGCCTTCGGGTGAACAAGAGTGACGGTGAGCGCGGATGTCCAAGGACAGCATGGTGGTGGGGTTCGTGGGACTGGGCACAATGGGCAGCCGGATGGCAGCCAACGTGCAGAAGGCCGATCTGAAGCTCCTCGTCCACGACCTCCACAGACAGGCGGCAAGCCATCATGTCAAAGCCGGCGCCATCTGGGCGGACAGTCCGCGTGCACTGGCGAGCCAGGCCGACGTGATCTTCTCGTCCTTGCCGGAGCCGGCCGATGTCGAGGCGGTCGCGCTCGGGCCCGACGGGCTCATCGCCGGCATCAGGCCGGGCGCCGCCTATTTCGACCTCTCGACCAATTCGCCCAGCGTTGTGAAGGCGATACACGCCGCATTCGCTGAGAAGGGCGCCCACATGCTGGACGCGCCCGTCAGCGGCGGTCCCGCGGGTGCGGCATCGCGTAAGCTCGCCATATGGGTGGGCGGCGACGAAAATGTCTTCAACCGCCACAAGGCGGTGCTCGATGCGATCGGCGACAAGGCCGCCTATATCGGGCCGATCGGCAGCGCGACGGTGGCCAAGCTCGTCCACAACATGTCGGGCTACGCGATCATCTGCGCGCTGGCCGAGACCTTCACCCTGGGGGTGAAGGCGGGCGTCGAGCCGCTCGCGCTTTGGCAGGCGGTCCGTCAGGTGGGCGGCCGGGCGGCGGCTCACTTTCGATGCCCTGCTCGACCATTTCCTGCCCGGCAAGTATGATCCGCCGGCCTTCGCGCTCAAGCTCGCCCACAAGGACGTGGCCCTCGCCAATGCGCTCGGCCGCGAACTCGGCATGCCGATGCGCATGTGCAATCTCGCGCTCGCCGAGATGACCGAAGCGCTGGCGCGCGGATGGGGCGGCCGCGACTCCCGTGCCGTGATGTTGCTTGCGCAGGAACGTGCCGGCATCGAGATCGCTG
>WNFS01007236.1_pt1 | contig 12601 bp, 20 predicted proteins | sample 5400141 | NCBI WGS metagenome assembly WNFS01 (sample SAMN13153358, study PRJNA577476) | soil metagenome | isolation source: 60 cm saprolite under Madrone tree | place: USA:California | collected 2016-06-14
AGCGAAAGCCGGCTCTGTGCCAACGCACGAGCGTCTCGGGCCGGATGATTGTGAGAACCTTCAGGATTGACGGAAACCAGCGATACAGCTGGATAAAGAACCAGCGATCATGGTTCGTGAGCCGGACGCGACCATGCAGCCTGCGCCTCAAGACATTCAACTGATGTCGAAGCATCGCGTTCTCGGCTTCAAGCCGCAACTTCGACTTCAATGGCGAGGCCAGGACGGCCAGAACGAAACAGAGCAGCCCGATCATTCCGCCAGCTTAGGCGATTCCATCACGTCATCAACTCGAATAAGGTTTTCGGTATACACAACCAGAAAATGTCATCGTTGAACATCCTGGCCGAACACTGTGGCACGTTTTCACAGGCCGCCGTAGCGCAGATGCCTGATCCCTCCCCAATCACCGCTATGCTTCGTTCGGGGCACACAGCCTCGTAGGCGCGCCGGGCGGCCAGCTTCGCGCGCTACGCGGCGGTCAGATCGCGGCGGATCAACTATCCTCCTTCTCGCAGTTCACCAACTTTACGACCATGTGGGTCCGCCCGCCTTAACCTTTTGTTAACCATCTCTGAGCACCATCGGACCTCACCTCCTGGACACACGAGCGGGCCATCACCGCATTCGTCCCGGCGGCGGCTTTTCGATTTATCCGCGTGGTGGAGTAAGCGACATGTCGGTAGACAACGCCCGCCCAGAGGCAAATCCGCTTTTCGCATTCACCTTGATGATTGTTGGCGCCTTTGCGGCAGGCTTGCCGATGGCGGTTGCTATTATTTGGGTTTGCTCCTGAACTTACGCGGAGCGCACCACCGTTCGCGCCGGGCCGTACGCTCGCGATGGCCGCGCGCCGCTGCAATGTGTTTGAGTTCTAAAGCATCGCCCGTGTTGGCGGTTTGCAAAGCGCGCCGAGGTCAGAACTAATCAACGTTCTACAGTCAGCCTGCCGTCAACCCTTGCAGGACTTGCATTCAATCCGTGCCCATTTAGCTGCTTCGTCGTTACAACGGTGTCCCTGAGTGCGATGTTGTTGTCGCCGTCCTGAGAGTCGTCAATGTCACCGATAGCAGTTTTGACGAAACTGGCCGCTATGCTGCGCAATGTTCCAGCGGTGCAGTTCGTATTTGCAAAGTTTGCGGCGCTGTTGCGCAACAAGGAGAGCGGCGCAGCGCCCGGCGTTATCAGAAGCACGGTTGATCAGCATGCCGCTGTTTTGCAGCCGTCCAGCGACCATGCGATTGCAGTACCGGAAACGAATGACCAGTCCGAGAGAGAAAAGCTAATTCGCCGACGTTGGACGGAGACAGGGATCAAAATGTGGAACCCCGATGTTCATGGTGCCGGACATGCAGCGCTAAATATTCAAGGACGGACCGAATTGCTGCCGCCGAAGTCCGGCGAGACCCTGCCCGGATATGACACGCTCCAATTCAAAATGATTCGGTCCTGTGTCAACGGGCAGCAGGCGACCCTCATCGTTTGCGAGAGCGTTGTTGTCGATCCGCCAAGCATCGAGCTGGCCATTTGATAGCTGGGACGCCTATCACTGGAACCTGATGCTGTTCGGGCGGATGTATCCCCGGCACGCTGCGGGCCTCGGATTGATCCGGTCCGTTTTCTGGATGGGGTGTGAGGTTGCCCGTGCGTGCGCCTAATCTGTTTTACAGAAACCCATCCAGCGACGAACGGCATAGGTTTTGCCTAAAACTTTTACAGTCGATTCAGACGCTGGTCGGAACAGATCGGGTTGATTTCGCTCGGGCGCATCTGAGTTTGTAAAATGGCTCACGAACGCCAGCACGACAGGAGGCAACCACCGAACGTCGGCCAGAGCTTTCACCCACGGCGGGTTGTCGTCGTGCCGATGTAATGCGACCCCCACACAGGTGGGGATCAGGTCGTATTGGCCGTCATGCCAAACCCGTTCCCGCCGTCGTGGCATTCGAATATGAGGTCTTGGAGTGAATCGCATCGGGCACCGCACGATCCTTTGCATGTTGATGAACGTGGTTCTGGCGCCAATATGGAACGTGCTTGGGCGCTGAGGTGAGTCGCGCAACAAATAGACTAATCCGACCGAAACGCATCGAGAGCGTGGGCAATTAGAATGCCGATGCTAAGAACGATAAGGATCGCTGTTATATCCGTGAGCGTGGCGCCGAGACAATCTTAGGGACACCATCGCCGTGTTTGAACAGCGACTTGCGATAATCAAAGTACACCAGCGCAAGCTGGCGCCGCGGGGACTGCCTTTGACGTCAGGACGCAACCTCTAGCGGCTTGCGAAGTTTGCGATTCAGCGCGAGTTTTTGGGATGCTCTGGACGAATGCTTTCGGGCAAAGAAAGATGTTGCGATGACCGGCAATTGCGCTCCGCCGGAAGTGATGATTCGGAGTTATCCGGATTCTTCGATTTGCGATGTCGTGGTTGTCGTTCGCGGCCAGGAAATGGTTCTCCGCTGCCGTGACTATCGCCAGGCGATGCGATGGGCGCGCCTGGAACGCAAGTCATACAAAATTCCTGAGCCCGATATCGAAGTTGCAACCAAAGCTGAATCCGGTGACCTGCCCCTTTTCTTGCGTTCAGATAGAAATTGATCTTTGCTCGGCACGAAACGTGCGGAAGACTGCGGGCTGAAGGCGAAGAAGTGAAATGACCTGCGACGACCCCAACGAAGCCTATGAGGTGGTGCCGATAGGCATGCGTTGGATCTGGAACCCGTCGATTAAGCCGACACGTGACGATCATACACGTGACGATCATAAAGTGCATCTTGTCGTTGATGGCTTCGGTCACAATGGGCGTATCTTCCGAGAAAGGGATGTCGAAACCACTGTTACCGATCTGATGTCCGAGCAATGCGTCGCACCAGTTCGCGTTGTTGCGGTCAATCGCGCCGAGCATCGGCTCGAGGATGCGTCGGAAGATATCGCGCTGGAGATTTTGCGCCGTGCCGATCTCGCCGGGCACGAGCTACCATCATCGATACAGGCGTTCGTCGACAGCCACCTCGGTCCGGATCGTCAACTGACCCTGCGACTGAAATAATCGTGGTCGTGGGATCAACTGTTCTTTGGCCCAATCATATTTCCGATAGTGTCAACAGCACGGAGCACGGTCCCGCTTCGGTTGGGGTTTGGGGAAAGGCGGGGCCGTGCAGGCCGCCGAGCTAGACGCGGCGACCCGATCTAATAACCGGGATTCTTCGCCGTCGTTCCTGCGACATTTTGAACACCAGTTATGTCCGACAGCGTCGACCGAGAGATAGGGCAACGCCATCGCACAGGATCGGGCGTGCGACGGGGCCATCCGGAACGCGAATGGCTTGAGTTCCCCATTGAAACCGCCCCATCGCCTTACCCTGGGTATGAACGCAAGCCAAAAGCAGCTTTCATGCAGCGTTCAGGAACACGGAGCAATGATGGCCCGCGAACCCCTGCCTTGGGAACATGGACCCATGACCAAGAAAATAACGCTTGAGCAGAAGTGGCATCAGCTATCGGAAGCCGCCAAAAAAGAGGCTGAAAAACTCCCTCACGGTAAGGAGCGCGAAGCTCTCTTGAGAAAGGCCCGGCAGTTAGAGACTGCCTCGCAAATCGATCAATGGATTTCATCGCCAGCGCTGCAGCCGCCGACGTAAGCCGGCCGACTCGGTCAAAGTTTTATTTGCCCGCCCCGAGGAGGCCCCAAACTGGCAAGGGTGCAATCTGCGCCCCTCTGCCGGTGGACATCAACCTCATGCTCACTGCGATGACCTGCCATGGCTTCTCTGCGGGCCTGAATATTTTCAGGCGCCGCTTTTGTAGCCTGCCATCCGCTGAACAACGTAGGCTGCGGAAAGACCGACGGGACTTTCGTTCTCTGGACCCAAGTTCCCTCCGTACGATGACATAACTGGAACAATTACCCGGCGTTGCGATTAATGGGAGCATGGGGATCCGCGATCTCCCCACGAGGCGACATGCCGAAGTATCGCGTCTTGCTCTTCGCGAGGCGCTTTGGCATGTCCGTCACCCACCCAAAATCCCCAAACGTAAAATGGCTCGGGCGCGCCCCCACTCGGGGCCGTGTGCCCGTGAGCAATCTTCCGGCCGGCTCGCCGGGAAATACCCTGCGTGCAAATCAGCAAAATGGAGAACGCGCATGAAGCAGAAATTGGCACTGCTCACATTGGTGGCTGCTCTGTCAGGAGCGCCCATGCTCGCAAAAGCTGCCGACATTGATTGGAAAAAGGTGGATGCCGCATTGGGCAAGACCGCCACGGTGGCGGGCGACGTCCATCGCTATGGGTTGCCCCGGTCAGACCTGCAAGTGTCTCTCGACGGCGTCGCAATTAAACCAACCCTCGCCCTTGGCGGATGGGTTGCATTCGCCCCGATGCACGGCGAGGCCATGGTGATGGCAGACCTCGTCTTACTGGAAACCGAGATCACGCCCGTGATGACCAAGTTGCTCGATGGCGGCCTCGACATCACGGCAATTCACAATCATGTTCTGCGTGCGTCACCCGCGACGTTCTACATGCATGTCGGGGGGCACGGTGACCCGGAGAAGATGGCAACCCTGATTCGCTTGGCGCTTTCGTCAGCCAGCAGGACACCCTTTGCTCCTCCCGCGACGACGGCAGGACCTGCGCCCAACGTCGATCTGGACACTGCAAAGTTGGACGAGATCATGGGGGTTAAGGGCACGGCCAATGGCGGCGTGTACCAGTTCGGAGTGCCGCGCCAGGACCCGCCGATGGAAAGTGGGATGCAGGTAAACGCCGCGCTTGGCGGGGCTAATGCCGTCGGCTTTCAGCCGACCGGCAATGGCAAGGCCGCGATCACGGGAGACTTTCTAGTAACCGGCAGCGAGGTCAATCCGCTCATCCGCGCGCTGCGTGCTGGCGATATCGAGGTAACGGCGATTCACAGTCATATGCTCGACGAACAACCGCGCATGTTCTTCATCCACTTTTGGGCCAACGACGACGCCGTCAAGCTGGCACAGGGAATCAGGGCTGCGTTGGACAAGACTGCGGCGAAAAGCCCATGAAGAAAAAAGCTGGATCGCGGGTCGCTGCAGACCATAAGGAGCGAGTAATGAAGACCTCTCTCATAGCTTTAGCATTGGCCGCCATAGGCACGCTTGCCATTTCGACCGCCTCCGCTCAACAAGTGCGACACGGATCGGTTAGCAAGATCGATGAGCCGAATGGGACCATAACCATTCGACAGACGCCAGACGGCACAGTTGGTACGAGCAACGCCGCGAGTTCCAATTTCAAGGTGCAAGATGGCTTATTGTTCAATGCTCTGCGTGCAGGCGACAAGGTGACATTCACCGTCGACGACATTAACGGAGCAAAGACTATTACAAAACCCCAACAAGAATAGAACCCGATTGCGGCGCGATTTGCCGAATTGAACGGACCAACATATGCGAGCAGGTGTCATAACGGCCAGACGGTACGCTCCATTACGGTAAGAAGCCCGGTGCGAACAAGTGCAATGGAATATGCGCGAAATAGAACGGACGCTTTGGGGAAACCTTCGGTGTTTCGTGCGTTTGTGCGGAGGGGGAAATAAGAGGAGGATTAGCTCATGCGAACCTCAATTCTCGCCATAATTGTCGCTTTTGGAACCACGATGGTCGTGCCAGCTCTGGCTCAGCAGCAGACAGGACCTAGCCAACAGGAGGAAGCGGATAAAGGCATCAAGACCCGCAACTCCGGAGAGTCCGGATATGTGAGCGAACAAGAAAAGCCGGGTGCTTCTAGCCATGCTCCCGGTCAACCGGATACCAAAAGCAACCAGACAACGACGGGTACGAGCAGCGGGACCCAGGACTCCGGAATCGCCGGAGATGTGAAGGTGCGCGAACAAGAACAAAAGCCCGGCTCTACGACGGGTACGATCAGTGGGACGAGCAGCGCCCACAGTTCGGAAGCTCCCGGCAAATCCCGCTAGTAATCGGCACGCGGGCCGGACGGTATGGGTCTAACTGCAAGCCAGCGGGGCTTTGTGGAAGTACCCTGTGTGACGTCTGGATGCGCGCGCCGCCCTGGGATGAAGCGAAAGCGTTACAGCGGCCATGACCTGATGGCGCGATGAAGATTGCCAGCGCCACGAGTCGACGGAGCGTCAGGACAACCAGGCTTTGACGGGGGTGGAAAAAGGGAGATCAACAATGCTTTTGGACGCACAAGAAACAGTCAGCCTCATCGGCAGCGACAAGGTGCAAGGCACGGCGGTCTTTGGACCTGACGGCCAGAAAATCGGATCAATTGAGCGGGTGATGATCGAAAAGTTCAGCGGGAAAGTCTCCTATGCCGTTTTGAGCTTCGGCGGCTTCTTCGGAATTGGTGATGACTATTACCCGCTGCCCTGGCGTTCGCTCAAGTACAACGTCGAACTCGGAGGCTATCAGACGATGATCACCAAGGACCAGTTACAGAAAGCGCCGAGATATGCGCGAACCTCCGACTGGAATTGGAACGATCAACAGCTCGCGCGCTCTGTAAGTGCCTACTACGGGGTTCCGCTACCGTAGTCGGTTCAGGCCTGGCGGAACGATTCAATTGAGCGTTCCTCCAGGGTGACGAATCTGGGCTTAAGATAGCTGAGTGTTGGTTCTGGGAAGCGCCTTTGGTCAAAATGCTGAAGGATTGGAGAAGGACAGTGCGATGCTCGTCTCGAAGATGAATACGGTGAGGCATATAGCGTTCGGGACAGTGATTGCCCTCTATCAGATCTTTGCATCCCAATCGGGTTAGGGCCGGCGATCACGCCTGACTGCGGGCTACGATGCGGTGCTGGATCGCGACCTAGCGGTGGCCGGCGCCGTTTGCATCCTGGGGAATCTGGGAACCTAACGCCATGCTTGGAAAGCTGTTGTCCCGCTCACCGCAAGGGCAAAACGTTCCTGCGTAAGCTGCGTTGCAGACATGCGTAACTTTCAGATCTCGAGGTCGCTTGGCAGCGCCTTGCAAACTACGGAGCACTATCGGTGGGGGAACACTCAAAGTCCTTCGGTGGGCTCGCGACTTGTTGCGCGTCGTGCATACCGAGCATTGGTCGGAGAGCGTTGCAGTCGGCGGACAAGAGCGCTGACATCACAGGTTGCGTTTTCGCCGGTGCACGAAATCGCAAAGGCTGCGCGTGGGCCGTCTCGAAACATATATTGGTGCCTACCGGAAATTCTTCACAAGAGGATGCTTGGGAGCTTATCATCTCTGATGCGCGCGCTCTGCACTCCGTCGATAGCCGGATCACGGTGCTCTATCCGGCAGCTTGAAATCGCCTCTTTGCGTCCCTATGTGATATTGGTCGAGGCGGGTTCGTACAGCCAGCGCTTGTCGTGCTGAATTGTTCACCACGAAGCCATTGAGAGTTCAATTGCTCTCTGGCAGTGACTCTCCTGACTGCTACGCCCGACACGACTGCATCCCGAAAAAATGAACGTCGCCATGGCAACGTCCCGCGACATACGGACCAACATGAGAACCCCTTCTAGATCTAAGCCAATCGCAGCACAGCCGCGCCTGAATGCCAACGCCATGCTGCAAAGCCAGAAAAACGGAACTTCCGGGCTCGGCCAGCCCAAGACGAGAGCTGCCCAGAACCCGCGCATGAAATATGAGCAATACCTGGCCCTCGCCGGCGCCGAAACCCAGGCAGGCGACCTGATCGCCGCGGAGAATTACTATCAGCACGCCGAACACTATTTGCGGTCCATGCGCGAGCGTGCAAATTAATCGCAGCTAGGCGGATTTCTTCAAAGACATTTTCGGTCGTTGGAAGGTTTGCGCTGCTCGGGCCAATTGCGGCCAGTGCTTAAGATGCAGGTCAAGCTCGGAGTCGACTGTTCCGAGAGCGCGAACAATCAAGCTACCTCCGGATTCACGATAACGGCCGCGACCTCCGACTGCGGCATTGGTGGATGATATCCAGCGGAAACCGGCATACTTCGTCACCATCCTGGTTGGTGACGAGAATGACATAGTGCCGCTTCTTGAGATCCGGCCGATCCCGCAGGAGACGCCGTGCAATCTCGTCGGCTGAATCCATGGCAGCTATGTCATCAGAGAGCTCTTTCACGCCTTGATCGGCGATGGCTCTCCAATTCACGAGATCGAAGTGGTAGAGCGGCATCTCAATTCTCCGGTCGGCCTGCTGACACCCGTGGTTTGCCTCCTGCGTTTCGGAGATAGGCGCGGCAGGATGCCTTTGTTCCCGGTATCCCTGCGACAGGGCGCTTCACGCCGCGAAAATTTACCCCGCGCGTTGGGAACACCGGTCGGCAATGCCTGTTAGCGGAATGCCTGTTAGCGGCAGGAGCAACCAGCAAGGGCGAGATTTCCCATGAGAGTTTGCGACGCAATGACCCCCGACGTTCAACTCTGCACCCCCGATGATACGCTGAGAGACGCTGCGGAAGCGATGGCGGCGCTAAACATTGGACTGTTGCCGGTGACCGCTGACGACCGCCTGGTTGGGATGGTCTCCGATCGCGATATCGCCGTTCGCGGCGTCGGGATGGGCCGTGGGCCGGATTCGCGGGTCGGTGACATCATGACCGTCTGCCGGTGCTCAGTCGCGACAAGCGGCTGGTCGGCATCATAGCGCTTGGCGATATCGCCCAGGCACAGGCTGGTGATGGTACCGGTGCGGCGCTCAGCCGCATATCCCGACCCGGCGGCCAGCACGCGCTCGCGTAATTAACGGGGCTCGCCCCTTCGGCGGCGCGCGCACGCAAGATATGCCGACCCGGGCCGCGGTTTGATCGAGGCAAGTCGTCATTCATGGCCCCGGCAGGCGGGCCTTCGGTCATTGGGTGAGACGCGGGGTTGACCGGCAATGTTGAAGCGAACTTTCCGCAATGCATGCCAGTCCCGAAATGCCGGTCCCGGCGGTTCCAGGTGAACCGCCCCGTCTGTCGGCACTTCCGCCGGTCTGGCCCAGCACCAGTTCAGGGATCAGGAATGATGCGAAAACACACGCGACACCGATGATTCTCATCATCGCCTTCCATCTTCTCGAAAGTAAACCGGGTTCGCGCATTCTGGTGCCGATGACAGCTCCGGGTTGCCGCGCTTGACGAATATTTCCAGATGGTGGGTATGGCGATCAGGCGCGCCTGTCTGAAGCGGCTGGCCGTCAGCACCGCACAGTCTCGATTGACCGTCGACCGCAGCGAGGCTGTTAAGGCGTTCCAGCGGGGTTTTGAAGCGAAGCACGTTCGTCACAGGTGATCTCATCCGGCACCTCGAACATTTAATTCGTGCTCAACGTTCAAGACAATTATCGCGTTCTGCGACTACACGCAGAGCTGCTCCTCGTCTGAGTCATAGGATTTCGCTGTGCAACAAGTCGGGAAAAGCTCGTCCTATGTTCATTTTTGAAAGTCAGAGATCGGCTATTAGTTTTCGCGTCCGGAACCCCGATCCGCCATAACGCGTTAGTATGCTCGATGTATTCTCCGCTTGCTTGGTCGCAGCCCGACGCAGACTACACTAAGCTTGCCGAATCCCTTTCCTGTTCGAGCGGGGATCGAAAAAGGCACTCCTCAAGAGAGGAACGCTTGCTCGCGCGACGCGTCACGGCTTTGCCGAAACCAACTGGCAGATGGCGACAATGCCGTCCAGCAGTGTCTGCAGCAAAACCGCGAACGGCTTGGCCGATCGTGCCGGAAGGCTTTTCAGGACCACGGAATGTGACAACCTTAGCTGTTTCAGAGCGGAATTGAACGCAGTCGCGATCAAGCCACGCCGTTGACTCGGACCGTTCGTATCCTAATAAGCCATCAGCTACACCTCACGAAGCCTTTTCCCAAGCGGGTGATTCTTTTCAACTTCCGCGATGGCTTTGTTGGCGAGAACGACCTCGTTTCTCACGCCCCGCCGCCAGTCCGCCATGATTGCCTGCCCGGCGAAGGATTCGACACTGGCATGCTCCTCCTCGTCCGGGGGCAGGTCAAAATAACGCATGGCGATATCAAGCGCCTCATCGAGGATCTGTTCATCAACGGGCCAGGGGAAACTCATCGCATATCCCTGCAAATTTACATCGAAATAGAAAAACGCGCGCCGAAGGCAAGCGTTCCGCGTTGAGCGATTCGGTTTGGCGTCGGACAGATCGCTCGCTCCTCTCGATCAGGGACATCCTGCGCTCCGCGTTGCCACCGCCGCGCGATCACGAACACGGGCAATGACGCAAGTTGGACAATGACCGCGAATAGAACAAGAGCAAGATGCGATTGCTCGTAGAGCAATCCTGTGACCACACTTCCGATCAGCCAGCCAACACCATATCCGGGGCGCCGGTACCGGCGCGTAGATGGTTCGTTCCAAAACGGCGCAGGCATGGTATGGTTTCGATGTCCGCATTGTGCGTTGATGATCGCCATCCATGCCTCCCGGAGACCTTCGAGAACCATGAAATCCAATTGCGGGTCTAGTGCGCGAAGGCCAAGAGCAATCCAAGAACTACCGCGCCTGCCAAACCTCCGATGAAGATGGCGCGGCGCAGCGGCGTCCGCAGAATAATCTCGCCACCTCGAGCCTTCTCGGCAGGATAAGGCGGTAGCGGCGTGGGTCCGTTGCCTCGGGTCATCCTCTGTTCTCTCCGCACTCCCTGAAGCCAAATCAAAACGAAGCGAAAGGTTCCAGGACCGCTTCGGAACTGCTGAAGGCGGCAGCGTTTCATCGGCGGCTGATCAAATCGATCCACATCTCTACGAGGTAGCCGAAGTCATGGACGGCGCTCGCTCGGCTTCTTGCCGGCGCATCGATCCCGCGCAAAAGAAATGCAGCACTGGACGCCGATTGCTCTACACGCGAGTTCGCCTCGGTCCACTTCCGTGCGTGTTTCTATGGGCGGGCTCAATTTTTTGGAACGGTGCTCTAAGCAAGACGTTTTTCTATGGGGTCCTACTCAGAGGAGAAATGAACATGAGAGCACTGATGGTGACATTTCTCGCCGGCGCTGGCGCCCTCATAGCGTCGAGTGCTTATGCGGCTGACGAGGTTCAAGCCGGGGAAAGTTCGCCTCTGCTTCATCAGGCGAGAGTCGTTTGTAACGACACCGGCCAATGCTGGCATTCCCGCGGTGACCGTCGAGTGATCATCGGAGACGGTTATGATGGCTATTATGGTTCCCGGCGGTACTATGACTACGATCGCGACTACTATCGTGAGCCGGGCATTGGCGTTTATGGACCGGGGTTTAGCTTCGGCGTTGGCCGAGGCTGGTAGCGCGCCAGCTTGAACCGCGTTTTCAGACGGCGCGAATACATCAGACAGAGCTCAGCCAGAGAGAGCTAGTGCTCAACCAGATTCCCCCGAGCTATTCAATGTCACTCGGGGGAACTTGTGCATGAGGCATAATGCGGGCTGACTCCTCGGTCGCGTACCCGCGAGGCCCAGGTGCTGCGCCAATTGCCCTCGTTGCCCGGGCGGGTGCATGCTTTATGGAGAATGATGATGCCGGAGCGAAGAACATTGGAGAAGGCGCGGAAGGACAAGCGCGCGGGTAAATCAACCAGCACGCAGGCCGGTGAATTCGTGCATGAGGAGATTCGCCGGGTGCGCCGCGGTCGGCACGGAGCAAGGTCGCCACAGCAGGCGATCGCCATCGGCCTATCCAAGGCGAGGCGCGCGGGTGTCGCTCTCCGTCCGCCAGGGAAACGCAAAGCCAAGGCGAAGACTCGCAGGAGCGCCGAGTACGCATACGAGGCGGGCCAGGGCAAGCGGAAGCCCCGACGACGGGCGCGCGTCTCGCGCGCTGTGTCGAAGGCCCTCAAGCGCGAACCGCGCCGCACGGTGTCGCGCGCTGCGCTCTCGAAGCAAGCACGGCGTGCAGCCTCGCACCGTACTGCGTCCGCCCGTACTGCCGCAGCGCGGAAGGCGGCGAGGACGAAAGGTTCCGCGGGCCGCTCGACCGCAGCCAAGAAGGCAGCCAAGACCCGAGCGCGTCACCGACGATAACGCGCTGGTCCGAAGTTTCGACGGGCTTGCGCGAAATTACAACGGGCGGGAACAGGAATCACGACGCTGCGTTCTGGGTGAAAGGGGTGGCCACTTTCGCTTCGCAAATTTAGTATGCCTGGAGGTCCCTATGGTGACTCTTGCAAACGGCGGCCCCCAATGGAACCGCCGGAATTTTCTCGCAACCTCGGCAGCATCGACAATGTCGGTCACGCTGCTTGATCATCTGCGGGCAACTGCCGCACCCTCCTCCGCAGCAGATCTGCGCGATCAGTTCGTCACCGATACAACAATAAATAATCGGCATTACCGTCTCGCGCTCGACGTCCGCACCACGCTGCTCGACGCGCTTCGCGAGCACGCCGGTCTTACCGGCAGCAAGAAGGGTTGCGATCACGGACAATGCGGCGCTTGCACGGTGCTGGTCGACGGACGCCGCGTTTTGTCGTGCCTCACCCTGGCTGCAAGCACAGAGGGAAAAAATATCACGACGATCGAGGGCCTCGCCCAAGCGGACGGCACGCTGCACCCGATGCAACAGGCTTTCATAGATCATGATGCGTTTCAATGCGGGTACTGCACGCCAGGGCAGATCGTCTCCGCTGTGGCTTGCGTCGACGAAGGTCACG
>WNFS01003086.1_pt1 | contig 12595 bp, 10 predicted proteins | sample 5400141 | NCBI WGS metagenome assembly WNFS01 (sample SAMN13153358, study PRJNA577476) | soil metagenome | isolation source: 60 cm saprolite under Madrone tree | place: USA:California | collected 2016-06-14
GACGCCCCGGGCGGGCGAGTCGGCCAGTTGAGCGAGCAATTCCGAGAAAGATTGACAAGCGTGGGCGAACCGAAGGAAACCTCTCGTTCCAAGCGGGAGAAGCAGGAAATTATTGTTGTGGGCGGATCGGCGGCAGGGTTGTATACGGCCGCGAAGCTGGCTCGCGGGGGCCGCGCAGTGCGCGTGCTGGATTCGAAGCCGGAGCTTGACCCGGCACCGCGCTCGCTCATTGTGACTCACCATTTCCGCAAGCTGCTTGGCCCTGCCGCGGCGGCGAGCGTTCGAAACGAAATACGAAGATTCGAATTGTTTACGGATGGGCGATCCGCGCAGATTGCGTTGCGCGACCCGGACTTAATCATCGAAAGAGCGAAGCTGATCCCTGCGCTGGCGGCCGAAGGTCAAAACCACGGAGCGAAATTTAATTTCGATACGCGTTTCCTGAGCCTGGGGCCAAATGCACGCGCCTTGCGATTGGAAGTCGAAAGCGGCGGTCAAAGAGAGGAATTGCATGCAGATCACGTGATCGGCGCGGATGGCGCGACAAGCCGTGTGGCGCGTGCAGCGGGCTGGCCGCCGGTGGAGACGGTTCCGCTGGTGCAAGCCATCGTGAATCTTCCGAAGGATTGCCCGCCCGATACGACGCGTGTGTGGTTCGTGCCGGATGATACGCCTTATTTTTATTGGCTCATCCCGGAGAACGAGAGCCGAGGCGCCCTGGGAATTATCGGTGAAGGCAGCGGGCAGGAAACGAAGCACCGAATTGAGAAGTTCCTCGAGAAGAAAAAAATGACGGCGCTGGAATGGCAAGGCGCGCGGATTCCGGTCTATCGAAAATGGGTGCCTGTGCGGCGAAAGATCGGCAACGGAGAAGTTTTTCTGGTGGGCGACGCCGCAGCACATGTGAAGGTTTCGACCGTCGGTGGCATCGTGACGGGGTTCCGCGGGGCGCAAGGTGTTGCCGACGCCCTGCTGGAAGATGGCGGCAGCACGGAATTGCGTTCGCTCCGGCGGGAGTTGGGGACGCATTGGTTAATTCGACGGGCCCTGCATTATTTTCAGCAGAAAGATTATTCGCAGCTGGTGGATTTACTGAACGATTCGACGCGCGAGTCGCTGGGCGAAATTAACCGCGATGAATCAACGCGGCTTTTGTGGAACGTCATCCGGCGCCAGCCACGGCTGGTGCTGATGGGGCTGCGCGGCCTATTAATGGGAAAGCGTGCGCAATAAGAACGGCCAGTTGGGAAATATCCAGCGAAATCGCAGCCTTCGGTAAACTATTTAAGTTTCCAAAATTGACACCAATGGAGAGCTTCGCTTGCGCTTATCGGTGATCGGATGCGGCTATGTGGGACTCGTGACAGGAGCATGCCTCGCCGAGGCCGGCCATGACGTGATGTGCACGGACATTGATGCCGGGCGCATCGCGCAATTGAACGCAGGCGGAGTGCCGATTTACGAAGAGCATCTCGACGCAGTGCTGGTTTCCGCCAAAAAGGCCGGGCGGATTTCCTACACGAGCGATGCCGGAGAGGCGATCCGGTTTGGCGAAGCGATTTTTATTTGTGTGGGCACGCCGCCCCGTGAAGACGGAAGCGCGGATCTGTCTGCGATCGACCACGTGGCGCAGCAGATCGCAGCGGAAGCGCGCAGTTCGAAATTAGTGGTGGAGAAAAGCACGGTACCGGCAAAAACGGGCCAGGAACTGAAGCGCGCACTGGAAGCATACGCGCGGGGCGGTAGCGTGCGATTTGACGTCGTTTCGAATCCCGAATTTCTGCGCGAAGGAACGGCGGTACTTGATTTCTTTCATCCAGACCGGATAGTCGTGGGCGTGGACGATGCGGCTGCCGGCAATCTGATGCGCGAGATTTACCGGCCGATTCTGGAGCACAAGTTTCATTGCCCGGTGCACAACGGCGCCTGCCCGACCGAACCCAAAGCGGAATTCTTGGTTACGACCATCAACAGCGCAGAATTGATCAAGCATGCATCAAATTCGTTTCTAGCGCTGAAGATCAGCTATGCGAATGTGATTGCCGATCTCTGCGAAAAGCTTGACGGCAACGTAGAGCAAGTGACGCATGCGATGGGACTGGACCCGCGGATCGGAACACAGTTTTTGAAGGCGGGGTTGGGATTCGGAGGTTTTTGCTTTCCGAAAGACATTCAGGCGTTTATTCAGCTTGCATCGTCGGTCGGAGTGGATTTTGAAATCCTGAAGGCTGCCGAACGCGTGAACAAAGAGCGCGTCGAGCGCTTCCTCGAAAAAGTGAACAAGGCGTTGTGGGTTGTAAAAGGCAAACGAATCGCCGTACTGGGGCTGGCGTTCAAGGCGAACACGGATGACATTCGTTTCGCCCCGGCGATTGACGTGATTCGGCGGTTGCTGGAAGAAGGCGCACAAGTGCACGCAACCGACCCGGAAGCAATGGAGAAAGCGAAGAAAATCCTGCCGGGGGCGACTCTGCATTCGGATCCTTACGAAGCGGTGCGGGACGCGCATGCGGCGTTGGTCTGCACCGAGTGGAATGTGTTTAAAAACCTGGATTGGGAACGCGCGGGAAAACTGATGGCGCGGAAATTAGTTGTCGATGGCCGGAATCTCTACTCGCCAAAAAAAATGGCGGATCTGGGATTTGAATACTTCTCGTTTGGGCGCGGGTAGTTTCAGCGCGCCGCGCTTTTCGCGTACGCTTCCTTGAAATAAGCGATCGTCAGCTTCAGCCCTTCTTCCAGATTCACTTTCGGTTCCCATTTCAGAATACGTTTAGCTTTGGTGATATCGGGGCAGCGACGCTTCGGGTCGTCCTGCGGAAGTGGTTCGAATACGAGTTTCGGCGCGTTCGGAAAATGAGATCTTACTCGCTCGGCAAATTCGAGAATCGTGATTTCGGTGGGATTGCCGACGTTGACGGGATAGTGCTCGTCGGAAATCATCAAGCGGTACATTCCTTCAACTAAATCCGCCACGTAGCAAAAACTTCGGGTTTGCTTACCGTCACCATAAATGGTGATCGGCTGGCCACTGAGAGCCTGATAGACGAAATTCGGGAGGGCGCGGCCGTCGTTGAGCCGCATGTGCGGGCCATACGTATTGAAGATGCGAACGATGTGCGTGTCGAGGCCATGGTGGCGATGAAAGCCCATGGTGAGGGCTTCGGAAAAGCGTTTTGCTTCGTCGTAGACGCTGCGCGGACCAACGGGATTGACGTTGCCCCAATAGTCCTCATGCTGCGGCGAAATTTCCGGATCGCCGTAACACTCGCTCGTTGACGAGAGAAAAAACTTCGCTTCCTTGGAGCGCGCAAGTTCGAGGGCGTTCAGAGTACCTGCCGAGCCGACCCGCATCGTTTCGATCGGATGCTTCAGATAGTCAGGCGGGCTGGCGGGCGAAGCAAAATGGAGAACATAACCGACGGGACCGTCAACGCGTAGCGCGTCGCTTACATCAGCCTGCTGAAATGTGAAATTCGAATTGCCTTCGAGATGGCGCAGATTCTCTGCGACGCCGGTGATGAGATTATCGAGCGCGAGAACTTCCCATCCTTCCGCCAGCAACCGATCGCAAACATGCGAACCAAGAAATCCCGCTGCACCAGTGACCACCGCGCGCATGAAGCCTCCGAAGAAATCGCCTTTCAGTTTAGCGTTGGCGCGGCGGATTGACCACCGAAGGAGCGCGGGATACGATGCGCAGGCCCATGATTCGAAATCAGGCGACAGACTTGGACGACCGTGGCAGAGCGAGAACATGGCTCGTCGCGTCCGTACTTTTATTCTGTGTGTGCGTACTGTGCTTCCTGCGAGTGGGCACCTGGCTGGTTAGAGAAGACCCGCTGCGACCGAGCAACGCAATCGCCGTGCTATCTGGAGCCATGCCGGAGCGAGCATTGGAAGCGGCTGAGCTTTATCACCAGGGCCTTGCGCCGGAAGTCTGGCTTACGCAGCCCAACGAACCGAAATACACGATGGCGACACTCGGAATTCCATTCGACGGAGAAGAGGAATACAACCGGCGCGTCCTGATGAAACATGGCGTGCCGGAGCGGGCGATCCGCATTTTGCAACCGTCGATTGTGAATACGGCAGATGAGATGAATGCGATCGCCGGAACTTTACAGAACGCACACGGCCTCTCGGTAATCGTGGTGACTTCCAAGGCGCACACGCGCCGAGTACACGGGCTTTGGAATCGCCTGGAGGCGGGGCGCGGGCAAATTATCGTTCGGGCGGCGCGCACAGATTCGTTCAACCCAAGCCACTGGTGGAGAACGACGCATGACGCATTGGACGTGGTTCGCGAATTGCTGGGACTGCTGAACGTTTGGGCGGGGCTTCCGCTGAAGCCGACGAGGTAGAAGGATGAGCGCTGAATTTTCGCCACGCCAACTGAAAGTTGATCCAAACAGCGCGCCGGCTGGTTTGGGATGCCTGGCCGGGATCGTCCTTACGTGCTTTTTCGCGATGATCCTGGGCGCAGCGGCAGCTTCCGCGCAGGAGAGGAATTCGTATCTGCGCCGAGTGACTATTGAACCTGGCGCACAGCGAGGCTCGATTAATTGCTTTGGCTGTAGCGTCATCGTGAAGGGAGACCTTGACGGCGAGATCGTCACGATCGGCGGAGATGTGACCGTGTACGGGCGAGTTCGACGAGACGTCGTCGCTGTAGGCGGAACGATTCGGCTGAAGAATGGCGCAGAGATCGACAGCGATGCCGTTGCGATTGGTGGCGAGATCAAGACAGAAGGCGCGATTCTGGCGCGGGACAGGGAGGGACTCGTTGCGCTGCCGTGGATGCACTTGCCCGGGCAGCTCAGCATCGGTTGGCGCGGAGTTGTGAGTCTGCTTGGATTTCACGCCGTCTGCATTCTCTTGCCGCTGGCGACGCTTCGGCCCAGACGCGTCAGAAATGTCGCGGTCGCCTCGCACAGGTGGCTCGTGACGGGCTTGCTCGGCGCGGGCTTTACAGTGGCGCTGTCGTATCTTCTTGGATGGATCGACGACCGCGTCCGCTGGGGGGACACGATTTCAACAATCCTCGGCACATTATTTCTCGCAATCTTCGCGATGGGCGTGGCGGGAATCAGTCTCGCAATAGGCGACCGGATTTTCCAAGGCCGGGTAATCGCGGCGATCTTCGCGGGCGGAATTTCACTCGTGATACTGGAACTGATTCCATATCTCGGGTTCGTTGTGATGATTCTTGCAGGAAGTTGGGCCAGCGGAGCGGCGCTGTGGAGCGGCATGGGATTCCGCGGGACGCTGGCCGCCAACGACTCACAGACGCCGGCCGTTGACACACAAATTTCTTAAAAAAAGAAAAAACGTTTGCGGGTTTTCGCCGGCCGCTCGTCGGCAACTTCCGGAACATAGGATAAGTTACGGCCTTCGAACGCTGCGAGCGGATTATCTACGAACATCGCCTGCGCCGTCTCGGCCCCGAATTGTGAAGCCACCACGTCAAAGGCCGGGCGAAGCGCGAGCGGCCGCGACTTCGTGTTGTGCGCATCGCTGGAAACAAAATGAATGAGGCCTTGAGCGATCCAGGCGAGCGAATCGCTCTTTGCTCCGGGGCCGAAGACGCCGAGTAGCGAACCCGCAGTGACCTGCGCATAGCACCCCACGCGAACCCAACGCGCGAGCCGCTCCGGCTGCGCGCGCAAGATTCCGTTGCGCTCGGGATGAGTGACTATCGGCCGCAATCCAGCCAGATGTAAATGATGGAGCATTTGGTCCATTGCGGGTGGGATGGAGAACTCGTTGAACTCAACTAGCAGATAATCCTTCTGGTTGAGACAGAACTGCGCGGGGGAGGTTTTCAGCGCCGCCACATTTTCGGGATTGAGATGAAAGTCGCACCCAGTGGCGATTTGGATGCGGTCACCGACGCGGGATTGCAAGTCATCCCGGGCGGCGCGAACGCGAGCGAAATCAAAACTGTATTCACTGCTGGCATGTGGAGTGGCCACCACGTGCGTAATGCCGTCGGCAATGGCGGTTTCGGCCATTGCGAGCGACTCTTCGATGGTTTTCGCGCCGTCGTCAAGTCCGGGAAGAATGTGGCAGTGTAGATCAACCATGTGAGTGCGAGCTTAGCGTCTCCATGTTCCGAACGCTTGCCACGCGCCGAGCAGGAAAAGAAGCGCGGCAAATACCTGGCGCATGCGACGCGGTTCGATTCGCCTGGCGATTTTCGCTCCGAGGATACCGCCGAGGAAGAGTCCTGGAATCAGAAGGACGCCAGTTAGCCAATGGACGTAGCCGACTTTCGCGTAAGCGAGGACGGCGAGAAGGCCGGTCGGCGGAATCAACGCAACGAGGCTGGTGCCCTGTGCCTTGTGTTGCTCAAACGCGAGAAGCAAACCGAAAATCGGAATCAGCACGATTCCCCCGCCGATGCCGAACAGTCCCGACGCGACGCCGCCTGCAACGCCTGCAAAAAGAAATCCGATCGACTTTTTCATTTTAAGCGCCATCCCGCGTCGAAACGCCAGGCTGCGGCGGCGATTGCTTCGAGGCTTTGCCCCAGAGTAGAAGCGCGGAGAGCATCAAGAATCCGCCAAACAATTGCGTCAGCAGACGCGACGACATCGGCACAGCGATGCGGCCGCCAACGTAGCCGCCTAGCAGCATCCCGACGGCGCAATAAATTCCGGCATGAAAATCGACGGCACCCTTCTTCCGGTATTCCAGCAACGCGCCGAGTCCAATCGGCGGAAGCAATACGAAAAGAGACGTCCCCTGCGCGACATGTTGATCCATGTGCAAAAGGTGAACCAGAGCGGGAACCAACACCACTCCGCCACCAATACCCAGTAGCCCGACGAGAATTCCGGCGCATAGACCGATCAAGAGAACGACGATGTACATCCGAAGTGCAGTTCCCTTCCGGGGCAAATCTGCGTGCGCAACTCTAACGCATAGATTCTGGCTCATCCGGTAGGCGCTGCCAAGTTTTTGGAGGCCTGCGCGCGACCTGTTATATTTTAATTTCAGCCTGACAATGTTCTGCGACTGCAGAGCGGTCCCATCGAAGGAGAGAGTCTGCCAATATGCCAATGGATCGAAGGCCGGAATTTTTTAAGGGCGCGCAGCTAAAGGTCGGCATCATCGGTTGCGGATACGTGGGCCTGCCGCTGGCGCTGCGTTTTGCGGAAGCGGGACACAAGGTCACGGGCTTCGATACGGATCCCGCAAAAGTCAGCCAGCTCAATGCGGGCCGTTCTTATATCGAGCACATTCCGCAAGCAAAGATCCAGCAGTACGTCATTTCGCGACACTTCTCGGCGACCACGGACTTCGCGAAGTTGAAGGAAATCGACGCGATTCTGATTTGCGTGCCCACGCCGCTAGATGAACGCCGTGAGCCCGACCTGAGTTACGTGAAACAAACAGTAGAGTCAATTTTGCCGAATCTGCAAAAAGGCCACCTCGTTGTGCTGGAATCCACAACGTATCCCGGAACAACGGAAGAGTTGGTGCTGCCGATACTGGAGTCGAATGGAATGCGTTGCCCGATTGCGGCCGGCGCAGCGAGTGACAATATTCCCTGCGATTTCTTTTTGGCATTTTCACCGGAGCGGGAAGATCCCGGTAACAAGCAGTATGGCCTGGCGCAAATTCCTAAAGTCGTAGGCGGCGTGAACCCGCCGAGCGGGCGCGCGGCGCAAGCGCTTTACGCACAAGTCGTCTCGCGCATAATTCCGGTCAGTTCCACGCGAGCCGCGGAAATGGCCAAACTGCTCGAAAATATTTTTCGCTGCGTGAACATCGCGCTAGTGAACGAATTGAAGCTGCTCAGCTTGCGCATGGGGATCGACATCTGGGAAGTGATTGACGCAGCCTCCACCAAACCGTTCGGGTTCATGCCGTTTTATCCCGGACCTGGGCTGGGCGGGCATTGCATTCCAGTTGACCCTTTTTATCTTTCGTGGAAGGCGCGCGAATACGACTTTGCGACGCGGTTCATCGAGTTGGCGGGCGAAATAAACACTTCGATGCCCTACCACGTGGTCGAAGCGGTAGCCACGGCGCTCAACAAGCAGAAGAAAAGTTTGAATGGCTCGAAGCTGCTCGTGCTTGGCGTCGCGTATAAAAAAGACGTTGACGACCTGCGCGAATCGCCGACATTGAAAATCATGCAGCTTCTGCAAGGACGCGGCGCGCACGTGGAGTACAACGATCCGTACTTTCCGCAACTGCACCGAATGCGCCACTACAACTATGAAGGCATGAAGTCCGTACCGCTCTCGCCGCAAACGCTTGGCGCGTACGATGGCGTGATTATCGCGACGGATCACTCGACATACGACTACAACGCAATCGTGGACAGTTCAAAACTCGTAGTGGATACGCGGAATGCCACGCGACGCGTCGTGCGCAATCGCAACCGGATCGTGCTCTGCTAATCCGCATGTGAATCTGCGCGCGCTTATTCGCCGCTCTTAGGCTGCAATTCCACGCGCGCTTCGGCAAACGGCAGCACCGCCAGAAGGAGCACGGGAGTGCGTGCGGCGTCGTGCGCCAGGTAAAGCGTAAAGTGCGCGTCCTTCATTTCCGCCCCGTTATCGAACACCCGGACATCGATCGTTGCCGCCGCATAATGACCCGCCGGCACTGCGACTTCTGACGTGCCAATCAATTTCGCCCGGACATCGTAGAGCTTGCGCCCATCGAACACAGGGCTCTTGACTTCGCGCGTCGCGTCCCAGTTCACCGAGCGCAAATACTGCATCATGCCCAGGGGGTCGCGCGTTCCCGGCAGCACGACGGCCGCCGAAGTCCCCGGCGGTGGCGGTTCTTTGCCTGTGGTCGTGAAGTGCTGGACGGACAGCACTTTTTGGCCGCGTTCGCTCAGATGCATTTCATATTGAACGCCAGTGAACGAATTGCCTTCGCTAAAAGAATCGAAGCGGTCATCCATCTCAAAAATCAGGCGCATCGCGTTTTGTGTTTTGGCCGTGGCCTGGAAATGCCATTCAGGTTTGCCGTTTGATTCCTTTTTGTCGACGACTTGCAATCGCAGGCTGGCCACGTTGCCTACTTTCGCGAGGCTCGCGGCAAATTGAAGGTCTTCGCCCGGCTGCGGAAGGAAAGCTGGTTCCGGGGCGGACGCGGGCTTTTTGGCGGAAGGTTCTGCGGGCTGACCGGTCGCGGCTGTGCCAGAATGTTCTGCTGGAGATTCTTTGCTGGGTTCCGTGGCATGGGCAATCGGCGTAAACGACACGACCGGCTGCTCACTTCCGCCGCGAAAATGCAGCCACAAAAAGGCAGCACCCGCGAATAAAATCGCAGCCGCGATCGCTACGTACAACGAGGTTCTGCCACTCATGTTGCGTTCGGAACGTCGGCGGCTTGTATGGGGTCGAAAGTTCATATTTCGTCGTACAATTTTACTTTAGGCGCAGCGAATCGCGCAGCGCGGTTCTGCCTCCGAAGCAACAGAGTATCAAAACTCGCGGCAGAGGGACTCATCGTAGAACAGATGGGCACTCATTCGGATAAGACGGTCCGCCGTACACCCGGCTGAAAGACAGGAGTTTTCGTAAATGCGCTACGTGGTAACTGGCGGAGCCGGATTTATCGGATCGAACACGGTGGACGAATTGGTTCGCCGGGGCGAGACGGTGATAGTCCTCGACGACCTGTCTTCGGGCAAGGAAGACAATCTTGCCGAAGTCCGCAGCAAGATTTCCTTCATCAAGGGCAGCATCACCGACCTCGAGGCCGTTCGCAAAGCGATGCAGTCCGCCGACTACGTCATTCACCTTGCAGCGCGCACCTCCGTGCCGCGTTCCGTGAAAGATCCGATTGAAACCAACAAAATCAACGTGGAAGGAACACTTAACGTCCTGGTTGCAGCGCGCGACGCGAAAGTGAAGCGCGTTATATTTGCCGCTTCGTCTTCGGCCTACGGTGAGACACCGACACTTCCTAAAGTGGAAACCATGCAGCCGGAGCCAATTTCGCCCTACGGAGTGGCGAAATATGCCGGCGAACTTTATGCACAGATGTTCGGCCGCGTCTATGGCCTGGAAAATGTTTCTCTCCGCTACTTCAATATTTTTGGGCCGCGTCAGGATCCGGATTCACCCTATTCCGGCGTGCTCGCAAAATTCTGCACGGCGTTTCTGGAAAAAACACAACCGCTGGTATTCGGCGACGGCGAGCAATCACGCGACTTCACGTTTGTCGAAAATGCGGTGGCGGCAAACCTTCTTGCCTGTGAGGCGCCGAACGCTTCCGGCAAAGTATTCAACATCGGCACAGGCGCGCGCGTCACGCTGAATCAGACTTTGACGCTGCTCGCCAATCTGACGGGAAACAAGCTGGAGACAAAGTACGAGCCGCCGCGCGACGGCGATATCCGCGACTCGCAGGCGGACATCACGCGAGCCCGTGAATTTCTGAACTACGAACCCCTCGTAAGCTTCGAAGAAGGCTTGCGCCGAACCGTCGAGTGGTACCGCGAAGCACAGGCTAAAGCCCTCGCAAAACAAAAGAGCGAAGCCTAGACGGGTCCGCTCTTTCGCTTTCGTTTAAAATTTACGTTAGGGTTGCGTCGTTTTGCCGTAGCTCAACGGGTCGCCCGCCTTCGGCACGTCGTAGCTATTCCAAAACCACAGCGGCCCCAGCTTTTTCTGTTCCGGCCACACCTGATCCAGCGTATCGCCTTCGAACAGTTCCCCGTTCTTCATTACCCAATGAATTGTGTTCGTGTTGTGAATGTCATCCAGCGGATTCTTGTCGAAGATGACGAGGTCCGCCAGCTTGCCGGGCTCGATTGTGCCGAGTTCGTTCGGACGACCGACAATTTTCGAGCCGTTGAGCGTGGCGCAACGCAGCACTTCCATCGGCGTCATGCCACCGCTCGCGAGCATCCACATCTCCCAGTGATAGCCGAGCCCTTGTAACTGGCCATGGCTGCCCACGCCGACGAGCCCACCCTCGCGCGACAACTTGGCAACCTGCGCTGCCAGCCGCGGAAACGCGTATTCGTCTTTGCGGAACCACGCCGGGCGCCGCTTCGTCTTTTCATCCATCACTCGATGCGGCGTAAAGTGATTCAGCTTCGCGTTGTCATGCACTTCGCTGAATTCGTACCAATAGTCCTCGCCGAACGGTCCACCGTAATTAACGATGAGTGTTGGCGTCTCCGCAATTCCGGACTTGGCAAAAAGTCCAAGAACGTCTTTGTAGAGCGGCGTAATCGGCAGCGTGTGTTCGTTGCCGTGGAAGCCGTCAATGACATGCGTCATATCCAGCTTCAAATCCAGACCGCCTTCAGTCGTCGGCATCATTTCCAATTCCTTGGCGGCTTGCACCATGAACTGGCGCTGCTTGCGATTCCCAACGATGTAGCTCTTGATGTTGTGCGTGCCGTAATATTTCTGGTATTTCGTCAAGACGCCTTTCACTTCTTCCATCGATTGGAAGTTGTTGTCCGAGAAAACGCCCGGTCCCGTGGAAAACGCGCGGAGACCGATAATGTCTCCCGTATCGACCAGGTCCTGATACGCGAACATGTCGTTCGAACCCGTCTGCACGTCAAGGCCGGCGGTCACGCCGTATGCCAGGTTCGCCATGAACGCCCAGTTCTGTGTGTCCAGAATGCCGCGGCGAATCTCGAACCAATGCGCGTGTGTATCGATGAATCCCGGCGTGATTGTTTTGCCGTGAACGTCGATTACTTTGGCGCCTGCCGGAACCGTCGCCTTGAGTCCCAGGCTCTTGATTCGATTGTCTTCGATGACGATGTCGGCGTTCTTTAACACTTCATCGCCCTTCATCGTGACAATGGTCGCGCCGCGGAGCACGACTGTACCTTTCGGCGTCTTGCGGGGGACTTGAAGGTCCACTGCAATTTCCGTGACGTCCTTTTCCTGCTCCTTGAACTTTTGCGGCTTCTTCTCTTCCTTCTTGTCGTCTTTCTTGTCCGCGTCTTTCTTGTCGCCTTCCTTCTTTTCGCCTTCTTTGTTCTCATCTTTCGGCGGTTCAAACGAGATCGAGCTCAACGGTTGCCGGAAGTAACTGGCGCCGACGGCCCATGTGATGGTTTTGCCGTCATCAGCCCATCCGAAATAGTCGGCGCCAATGTCCGTCAGTTTCTTGATAGGAACGGAAGGTCCGCTGGTGTTGATTGTTGGCGCTTCGCCGCCGACTGGAGGCATCGCGACCACATACAGCTGATTCGAAATGTGCGCGAGCGCCCACTGGCCGTCCGGGCTGGGCACGATGTCGTCGGCAGGTACCGGCTCTTCCGCAAAAAAGATGCCCTGCCCTTTTACCTGTAAATGCGTGCGCCGATCCGTTCCGTCGTATCGCAAGGAAACGAGGCCGGCAGGAGTGTACAGATAGATGCGGTCTTTCTCGTGAGTGAAATGCGGTCCACCCGCTCCGCGCGCCGGCAAAATCAGAGCGGCATCGCCGCCAATTGACGGAATCCAGATCAGGTCCGCGTTGCCGGTCTGGCCGCCGTCGAACGTACTGTTGTCGCGGTCATAAGCGTTGCCGCGCAACAGCACGATGCGGTTCCCGTCCTGCGACCATGCCGGATTGCTGTACACGCCCAATGACTTCGAAAGCTGCC
>WNFS01015236.1_pt1 | contig 12593 bp, 16 predicted proteins | sample 5400141 | NCBI WGS metagenome assembly WNFS01 (sample SAMN13153358, study PRJNA577476) | soil metagenome | isolation source: 60 cm saprolite under Madrone tree | place: USA:California | collected 2016-06-14
GATGCTTTACCTTCACTCCGGGCGGAACATAGATAAAGCTGCCACCGCTGAACACAGCGCTGTTCAGAGCGCTGAACTTATTATCACCGGTCGGGATGACTTTGCCAAACCATTTTCGGAAAAGGTCAGGCCTTTCCTTCAAGGCTTCCGTGCTACCCATAAAGATCACACCCTGATCCGAAACCGCCTTTTTGATGTTCGAATAGACCGCCTCGCTATCAAACTGAGCTTCGACTCCAGCGAGGAACTTCCGTTCGCTCTCAGGAATACCAAGGCGCTCGAACGTTTCTTTAATCTCCTTGGGAACGTCTTCCCAACTCCGCTTTGTCGCCTCACCAGAAGCAAGGTAATAACGGATCAGGTCGAAATCTATCGCCTTGAGCTCGTCGCCGGCCCAATGTGTCGGAAGCGGTTTGCTCTTGAAGACACGGTACGCATTTTTGCGGAATGCACGTATCCACTCCGGCTCGCCCTTCACATCGGCGATATAATCAATGGTTTGCTCTGTCAGGCCAACACCTGCATCGCGAGCCGGTTTAAGATCATAGAAAAAGTTACCGATATCGCGATCAATATCAATCGAGGTCGTCGGGTAGCTCACTTTTTCTTCCAACGCCCCGATAAATTCGCGGCGACCGGTTCCCCTTATTCCAGCGGAATTCGATAAACCCTGGTCATCTTCGTACGTAGTTTCGTCCATATGTACCTGCTGAGCCTAAAAACACCGTTTCATGCTTTCTGCCTACAAAAGGCCTTCGGTGGCCTCCGGCGGTGTCAGGCTCCCTGAACTTCGATTAGCGTCGATTTGACGTTAAGCTTGCTTGGGCAGCTTTTGAGAGAACGGCGGGAAGTCGAAATCCTAGCTTTATAATAAGCCATTATCTGTGAGATGTCGCCAACTATCGATAGACTGTGAAAAGGTAAAAGCCCGAAGATTACAACGGTGATTGTGGTGGGGAGAGCCAGTTCTCCGGTCGGCTTTAGTCCGAAAAATCAGGTTCGACGAATCCAGAGGAACTGGCCTTCAAACCGCGAACGAAAAAACTGATTGGAGAAATCGGCCTCATTCACGAAGTGGCGCGAACGACACAATGCGAGCGACTAATTCTAACAGGTCTTAGGGGCCAATCCGCCTCGCTGTTCGATAAATTCCCCAGTCGCCGCCCGCATAATATTAAAAAGTTGTGGTCTAGTAAGGCGCTCCTCCGGATGATGATTAACCCACGCGGTGAGCACGCGCCTCAATATCTCGGACTTTTTCAGGTGTTGACTTTTGCTTTCTGCAACTAACCAACGAAACTGGATTTTCAGGAGCTCGGCTGAAATCCAAGGGCGAAACGCCTTCGTAGCGTTGTCGATAGACAGAGAAGTATCTGCGGGGATAGTCATTTCAGGCTTTCACGGCCACAACCTTACTTCCGCGGCGCCAATGCTGTCGGCGGCTTTTGCCGATTCGACCAAGACAAAGCGTGGCAGTAGACTGTGTAAGTCAAGACGCACATGAAGCTTGGCGGCGGCTTTGCGCCGACGGTGCTGCGCTCAGTCGATGCAGGAGGCTATCTGCGCGATGGTGCTGGAGTCCACCACATGAATGACACGACGAAAACGCCGTGCTATTCCTTTACCCCGACGTCCGACAGCAAATCCCGGAGAAAGCTTTTGGAGGTGATCGAGCACTGCCCGGAACAGCCCTTCAGCTAGCGCAGCATCGCGGCGCTTATTGGCGTGGGAAAGATTGTTACGGCTCGGAACAGTCGCCCCCGCGCAAGGCCCAAAGCGGCCCGCTGTGCAGCCGTAGCGCGTCGCAGACGTCGTTAAGGCCGATGGCATATGGGTCAATTGTGCAAAGAGCATGCTCACAACGTGACTCCATGGACTGAAGGATCGCGCCATGGAATGCACGCCGGTTTCGCGCGCAAGTTTACAGACCAAATGCGGCGGAATCAGATTGCAGCTGTCCGAGTACACTGAGTTTGGATGCGGTTGGTTTGGCGTTCTTTATCATCAGCTCTGTCGAGTGGCAGAGTTAAAGAGCCATGCCAACCACTTTTTTTCGTGCGTTAACCAAAACTCCTATGGGATGGCTCTGATTTCAGTTTAATTGTCGGGCTGCACTTAAATTCGTAGACCGCTCCGGTCTACCGGACGTCAACTCGCCCTCGGCGGCGATTATCCGCTAGAAGCATTAACCGAATATCGCAACAACGTTTCATGCCAGGCAACGCGATACCATTGCCGAAGATTGGCACCTGCCAAATTATTGCGAAATTCAGAAAGAACTAGGATGGCCTAGCTTAAATTGGATAGTCGCCCAAGCCGCACACGACAATACAGTGCTTACTTTTTTACGACAACCGAAAGCGAAGCGGGCTTGGCGGGTTCGATGGGGATTACCTCGATGTCGTAAATGCCCTCGTCTAGTTTTTTTTGCAGTGGCGATTTCTGGGCCGTCAGCGTTGCTCCCTGGCTCGTTCCGCGTTTGAAGATTTCGATGCGCGAGGTGCGCGGAACGGTTTCTTCGTTCCAAAATTGTTTCTTGGTTAGCGTCCTGAGTTCCGCGGGCACGCCGCCAGAGCTGATGGGCACCGTAATTTCTGGCCCGCGCTAAAAGAGTCGATCGAAAAAGACGCCTAATGAAAACGCGGGATTTTCTGGATTTTCGTGTGCTTACTCTTAACGGCCGATCGGTCCAGAATAAGGGGATGGCACTTTTTCCCCGACGCATCGACGGGCAATGATTTCGCGCCAGGACGATGAAAACCTCTTCATCATGTTCTCGGGCAATCCACATTTCTGGTCCTCAAGCAAGCGTCACGGAATTAGTAAGAAGTTAAAAAAAGGCTCGAAATGCTCTTAAATACTTGCTTCGCTGGGATTTAAGCAGTCCAAATCAAGCAAGAATAAGAACATTTCGAGTGAAGCGAACTTACCCCAAAATTCTACGCAATCGCAAGCGTCGAATTCAACGGCGGCTGGATCCGGACAAAGGTAGGAGCGACCAACCGGTGCCGATGATGAGCGCCAGCAATATCCATTTTGAGATGGCCGAGCGCGCTCGAGCGGTCAATTACGGAGGCATCGGAGCGATGCATCTGATGGTGCAGAAGTTAGGCTTGGCTGAAGCCATCGATGAGCGGGTGCAATTATTAAAGCGCCATCTTCCCTATCACGAAAGCGACCCATGTGCTGAACCTGGCCTACAACGCGCTGCTTGAAGGAGTACGGCTGGAAGATATTGAGCTAAGCCGCAACGACGAAGCCTTCCTGGATGGATTGGGAGCGCAACGAATTCCGGATCCAACGACCAGCGGCGACTTCACGCGCCGATTCGGGGAGGGTTCGATCCTGGACTTACAGGAAGCTATTAACACCACTCGCCAAGTGTGGAAAAAGCAGCCGCGACGGTTCCTTAGCCAAGCTTTAGTTGATACCGACGGTACGGTCGCGCCGACGTTCGGGGCTTGCAAGGGAGGTATGGAAGTGCAGTTCGTCAGCCACTAGTTCCACCTTTACGTTCACTTATGATGTCCCCCTTTCTGTCAACATTCCTTTTGGGTTCCGGTGTTTGGTTAGCGCTACTGTGCGCGCTGGTGGGTCTCGGCTTCGCTTATTATTTAGTTCGATCGGTGATTTCGTGTTCACCCGGCAACGACCGAATGAGACAGATCGCCAGCGCAGTGGAGGAAGGGGCAAAGGCGTATCTGCACCGGCAACTCGTTTCCGTCGGCCTGATCGCGGCTGTGATTTTCGTTATCCTGATTTTTGCCAGAGGATTTTATACGTCGATAGGCTTTCTTGTCGGCGCCGCTTGTTCGATGGCCGCGGGATACATCGGGATGCGTATCGCCGTTTTGTCGAACTCCCGCACCGCGCAAGCCGCCATGACTTCAAAGCATGCGGCGCTTCGAGTGGCGTTTAACGGCGGAGCCGTGACTGGGTTGCTGGTTGTCGGTCTGGCTTTGCTCTCGGTTGGACTCTATTACAAGATTGGAGAGGCGATCCTGGGGAGCCAGGAAAGGGCCGTTAACAGTCTGGTAGGCTTGGCGCTCGGCGCGAGCCTGATCAGCGTTTTTGCCAGGTTGGGCGGTGGCATTTATACCAAGGCGGCGGATGTCGGCGCCGACCTGGTCGGCAAGATCGAAAGTCAGCTTGAAGAGGACGATCCTCGCAACCCCGCCACGATCGCGGATAATGTGGGCGATAACGTGGGAGACTGCGCTGGGATGGCAGCGGATGTTTTTGAGACGTACGCAGTGAGCGTCATCGGAGCGATGCTTATCGGATCTCTAACCATTCAAAACTCGCCGGAGGCAATTGTTTATCCCTTTCTGCTGGGTGGAATTTCAGTGATCGGAGCGATTGTGGCGATCTGGTGGGTGAGCTTTCGAAATACCGGCCCGACACAGGTACTGGTGGAAGCAGTCGGCGTGAATGCCCTTGTCTCCGCAATTCTTTACTGGCCCGCAACGACACTGCTATTTCCGGCCACGATTCAGATTGGACAATCCACTTACACGTGCGGACAGCTTTATTTAGCCACGCTGATTGGACTTGCGATGACAGGGGTGATCGTTGCAATCACGAATTATTACACCTCCACCGCGTTCAAACCAGTTCGAAGGATCGCGCTCGCGTCAGAGACCGGTCACGCAACGAATATCATTGCCGGACTTGCGATCGGCCAGCAGGCGACAGCTTTGCCAGTGATCTTTATCGGGCTCGCGATCATCTTGAGCTACTCCTGCGTTGGACTGTACGGCATCGCCATTGCAGTGATGAGCATGCTCTCCATGGCCGGGACCGTCATTTCGCTCGATGCCTTCGGCCCGATTACGGATAACGCGGGCGGAGTCGCCGTGATGAGCGACCTGCCTAAATCGACCAGGGCGGTGACCGACGAATTGGATGCGGTCGGGAACACAATGAAAGCGGTCACGAAAGGGTACGCCATTGCTTCCGCCGGGTTGGCGGCCCTTGTTCTTTTTGGTTCGTATGTCTCCGAATTGAGGGCTCACTTCTCTTCGATCGGCGGCAACGAAACGCATTCTTCCGACTATTCGCTGGAACAGCCTCAGGTCATCGTCGGACTATTCTTTGGCGGACTTTTACCCTTCCTTTTCAGCTCACTCAGCATGCAGGCTGTCGGGAAAGCCGCCGGTGCGGTCGTGAAGGAAGTGCGCCGTCAGCTACGGAGTAAACCCGGAATTGTGACCGGAACTGAAACTCCCGAGTATGGAAAATGTGTCGATATCGTCACAAAGGCGGCTCTGAAAGAAATGATCATCCCGGCGCTGCTCCCGATCGTGTTTGTCCTGGTGGCATCGTTTTTTGGATATGTAATGCTGGGAGCTGTGCTTGTCGGGACGATTGTGACCGGATTGTTTGTTGCGATTTCTATGACCTCCGGCGGAGGTGCCTGGGACAACGCCAAAAAATATATTGAGGAAGGCCACCACGGCGGAAAGGGCTCTCCCGCGCACCAGGCAGCCGTCACAGGCGATACCGTGGGCGATCCATACAAGGACACATCGGGCCCCGCCATCAATCCTATGATCAAGGTGGCAAACATCGTGGCCATCCTGATTATCCCGATCGTGTTCAAGTAAAAACAAGGCGAAGCGTTCCGCTTGCCCGCGTAACGCGGGCAACTTCTAGCTACTTGGCCGGATCGACAAGACACTGCACACACTGAACATGATCGACAATGATCGACGACGAGAACAAGCGCAGGAGCACGCTAACCCAATCAACCGAGGCGAGGGACGACACAGCTTGGGTCGCGCTATCTTTCCACGGCAAGCGAGGCGAACTGCGTCAGCGTTATCGGGAGGGACAGGAGGATCAACTCGGGGCGCTGGGACTCGTTGTTGGCCTTAAGGTAGCGAAGCTTCGGAGCTAGCCCGCTTGCCATCCCGGGTCGACGGGTGTTAGTTCTCCAGCATCCTTTTCCACTAAACGAGATCTGCCGAAAACGCCATGGGTGACTACGAAGGACGCCGCAACAGCCGGAAGAGAGCCACGCGCCGAGCAAAGGCAACCCGTATTAAGGCCTGCTCTTACTTAGTCAACTTTCTCCGTTCGGCCTCTTCGGTGGGCGACAGCTCGCCGATCGCTTAAAAGGCTCTTCAAATCCTTGGTGCGGAACACATTTGCCCGGATCCTATCAAGGAAGGGATTCTTTTTGGCAGCCACTTCAACGTGATTTAAGACCCGTTTATCCACTTGGACTCTATCGATGTAGAGGGCTAACTAAGGCTGCCAGTGGGAAATCTATCATGTTACTGCCGTCGGCTCTCTGGTCGTTCGACTTGGCCACACGGTCTAAGGCGAACCAGGCCACCATAGACGGCAACATTTGCTGCGTGATCGCTTTGTAAGCGGCGCCGGCTGGCAGACTCATTCTCCTTTCGTGCAGCGCCATTCTACTTCCGAACAGCGTCTCATGGACAAAGTCGTCCTTAGTGGCGCCGGCTGGCAGTCGTGAAAGATCTAAGCCGAGCATTTGTGCCAACATCGCGCGGAATGGATCTGCTCCAGAGACATTGTAATTAGCCATTACTCGCCGGAAAGATTCTTCGGCTAATTGCGCTGCCACCATGTCTGGAGCAACAAGGTCTTTATCTCCTTTGAATCGCAGCTGTTGCGTCCATCCAGCGGCCAGCTGAGGCTTAATTAGCTCCGCGTGCTCCGGAGCGGTCATAGTGTAGTCACCCGGTTTCGGCACACGCTCCTTTGGATCGAGCGGAAAGGCGTGGATCATAGAAGCTGCTGCTCGATTCAGTTGGACAGTGCTGATTGCCCTGCCCGATCGAGCGATATCTCTCAGGACGGTGTCGTTCGCGAGATCCATCCCCCTCGAAAGCCCGGTTATGGCGTCCGGCCTGGCGAGATCAATTACCTGCTCCAGACTCAAAGTTGGATCTTTGAGCAGTATCAAGATCTCGGACTCTTGCAGATCCAGATACGACCCACAGAGGGGAGAATTTCTCCATGGGGCCGGAAAAGAAATCGGTTTTGGGAAGCTCACAAGTTGGAACAATCCAAAAAACTCCAGCTGTTCCTGACGCACTCTTTGCACGGCGTGTTGCAACAGCTCCCAGACATGCTCAAAGAAGACATCAATGATGTCTTTGACTTCTGGGTCGAATCGGTGCTTGGCCAGGTCGATGTGTCTAATGCAACGTATTTTGGTCGAATCGTGAGCGGAGGCTACGGTGAATTTTCGGCGCTTTCAACGAGATCGCGTATTGGCGTTGGCTCAAGCGGGGGAATTCTATTTCCGACTAGACGCTTTTACGATCGACCACTCCAGCACGCCTGGGCTTTGCGGAGTGAAGAGATCAAACGACTGGGTTCGAAGCCAGCGGATTGCGCCAGAACGAGCAGTGGGGGCAACTGACATGCGCAAAGCTTTTAGCATTTGGAAGCAACCAGGAGGCTGGTTAGAACTAAATTTCATGTGGTCGCACGCTGTGCAGCAAAGTGAGCTTTTCACGCACAAGATCACATGCCGCTCGAGTGGCATACTCCTCATCGGCTGCACTGGGTAAGCCGACAAACGAGATACGTCCCCTCCTCTTCTCTTCCATCAATGAAGAGTCCAAAGCCGAAACGGATCTCCTAGGTTAAGGCCGGGGTCTTGATAGTAGACCAGGTCAAGCCGGCCATCCCTGAGGGAACCGCTGTGCGGTTTGATCTCTCCAAAGGCAAGGGTATTAAATGAGCCTCGATATTTCGGACTCATTTGAACGATTCCCTTGATACTGATCGCCTCGTTTCTCAATCGCTGTAACCTTTGCAAGAATCGGTGTCATGATTGGCAAGATGCGGACTTCCGGCAGGCGTGAACGCGCCGCAATCGAAAAGTTCCACTCACCAAAAAGAACGGACAGCAGCAGAATCTGGACTACTTCTTTACTCCTAGAACCGCGTCCTTTGCCGCCTTGGCGACTCGGAATTTGACGACGGTCTTGGCTGGAATCTTGATCTTCTGCTGCGTCTTGGGATTGAAGCCCGTACGTGCTTTCCTCTTCTGCTTTACCAGCTTGCCAAAACCGGGCAAGACGAATTCGCCGTTCTTTTTGATCGCTTTGTAGGCGAGGTTGCTAAGCGTATCGAGGAATACTCCAGCGGTTCTTTTGTTGGTGTCAGTGGCAGCAGCGAGTGCGACTTGAAGTTCTGTCTTGGTCATGTCTAGCCGTTGCTTATGCCAGCGAAATTGCACCATTTCAAGAGAATCGCTCACGGTTTCATTCTCTGCTCGCAATCCTCATCGACATGTTCCACTGCGTTAATCAGTCCCTGGATGTTGATTGTCTGCTTCCGGCACATTTGGTCGAGGAGAGGATTCAAAGCGCCCAGGCGCGAATCTGCGCTCAGTTGCGGCTCCTGGCGAGTTTCGCTCCGTGGATGGCTTGTCCGAAAGCATCTCGATACATTTGACCTTGGCGAACTCCCTGGAGCCCGTGAGAGGGTTGGCGCTGCTTAAAGCCATGAGAAATGTCGCCATTGGCTGTTCCTGGAGCCCGCGAGCGGCGAGAAGTGCGCCAGGCTGAATGGTTCCCCTTGCACCGATACCCAAGGCCAGCCTGCCGATTGTCTCAAGATACCGGTAAAGGATGTTCATGGAATTCGAAGCCACGCACAGGCTTTCCAGTAAGAGAGTGATTCCTCTCTTGTCATGGTTTCTGGTTCGTCGTTGTAGAAGGCGATAAGGCTTTCGGAGCCGTCTGTTTTGTTGGATTGGAAGGTGCTCATAGCAAAATTTTCTTAGTGGCTAGTCACGCTGCTGTGATTGTCCTGCTGTGATTGTCAGATAGCCTTTTTGGAAAGAGGCGGCGTTGATTCCGACCGCCCCTTTCCTGTTTCCCAATCAGGCCCTTAGGATCTCGGGCAGCCATCGACTTTGGGCGAGCCGCTGTTCGGCCGTCGCTACAAGCTCGGCTTTCTTAAGCTTCCGAAGTTCCTCAAGATTCTTTTCACCGGTCCCCTCGCCGATCGCTTCAATGATCTGGTCCTTTTTGACGCGCCCAAGGTAGCTTCCCCCGGTTGCCGTCCACCAGTCCGCCATATCGAGATTAACGTCGGCTAACCTATCCGCTGCGACGAACCGGTCTTGAGTCGGAGACTCGTGAGGAAGACGCACCGCATGAACCGTCTGGCCGACGCAAAAGGCTAGAAGGTCGAGCACAACGCTTTGCTCTTGCTTCAGCAACCATTCCCAAAGTTCTTCCGGATCAGCCGGAATCCGCTTCAGCCATTTGGAATGCATTTCTGATAGCGTCTTTTGGGCGATGCTCGTCTCAATGCCTTTCGCGTGAGGCTCCAGCTGACAACCGCCTTTCGCTTGTTAACGACAAGCAGCTACCAACCTCGTAGCACGGCCCTTCATAGCACACTTGCAGAACGAGGTTGTGCGCCGCAGCGACCAGCGCCACATCCTGGCGAGTTGCTAGCACTGCTCGCAAGACTGCGGTTCGGTGTGCTGTGAGGTCTTCCACCAGTGCAGCAGAGAGCTTAACTTCGTCCGACTCTTCGCCCTCGTCGCCGCCAGTTTCGTTCTCCCCGTTGCCTCCAGACTTCGCGGCTTCGGCTTTGCTTCATGCTCCGGCTGAAACAAATCCCGTTCGATCTGTCCTCCGGCATCGCTATATGCCTGGACGCCGACAAAGCGCGCTCGTCGATCGGTGGCAGCATCGATCTTGCTTTCCGTGAGAGCGCGCCTTAGAGCCTGTGGTTGCCTCTGCCAGTCCTGGGCGGAATCCCACACCCGCTCCTGGGAGGCATGATCTTCGGTGATGGCTACCGCTGATACGCCTTCTGATCGTAGGCCGCGAAATCCTTCCCAATGAAATCACAGTAGTGACGAAGATCTCCTAAGAGATCCGTCAAATCCTTCACTGCGACCTTTCCAGGAGTTTCAAGGCCATAGGCTACTAACGCCCTTCGTACTCGATCCACCTTTCGTTCGATTTCCGTCATGTTCTCCTTCAAATGTAGTGCGTCATTAACGCATAAGCAACATAAATTATATCCTTTTTTCTTTTTGTGTTTTTGTATCCGTTTGCTCTATTTCCTGCATCGTCGCAAACACTCCCCGCTGCGCCATCTCTGAAGGGAACCGCCGCCCCTGTTCCCATTCTTGGAGGGTGCGTCGCGAAACGCCAAGCTTCGCCGCCGCCTCTTCTCGCGTCCATCCATGCTGAGTCCGCCATTTCAACAAGCGCATGGCAAACTCCTCCTTTTTGACGTTGCGTCTTGAAGTCATCTGCGCTCTAAGAGCTTAGTCCGAGCTCGTCCTTCTTCGGTTTCGCGCAAGGCAAAAAATGAAGCACGTTTACCATCCCATTGGATTCCATCCCACATTTCCTCAGAATCGCGATACATGATCTTAATGCCAGCGATCGAGCCTTGGTGATAATGCTCAATCTTCCGCAAAACGCTCTCAATGTCATTCGTCACTGACCGGTTGCCCAGTTTCAGATCGACAATCGATATTACGTTACCCACAATCGAATAGGTGAAATCGGCGTGAGTTTCGGCTTGTCGTCTGAGGACCTCGCCGAGGCTGTCTGGAGTGTACTTCATTCCATCCGACATATTCATTTCTCCACGTGCTTCTGCTCTATCCGAGTTACGTCACGTTCCAGGTACCTCACCCTTTTGACGTTGCCTCCAATGGTGGTCAAGAAGCATTCCGAGCCTCATTGTTCGGAACTTCCAACCATTGCCGCCCGTCGAGGATGTTGCCCTCCGCCTTCTTATTCACTCCACCCCACTGCTTGAAGAAGAACTGGATTTCGTGATACACGCATTGTCTCAGGAGCGACCGCACCCAATACTTCTTCATCGGCCTGGCCCCTGGACCGCTTTCTCCGCCGACGATCACCCAATCGATGTAGTCCCGGTACAGAGCCACACTCATATACCCAAGCAATGGTTCTGCGCTGACGAATGTGATATTTTCCGCAAGGCGGATGTCCGTCAGGTACTCCACTCGCTCGTCAAAGCGTGTTTGATCCTCGGCTGAGATGCCGAACCAGATCGAGCGAGCGGCTACCGCGTTTTGGCGTTGCCAAATGCCGAGCTGCTCTATTCCTAAACCCGGTCGCTTTGTGAGGAGTAGCCAATCGAGATTTGACGTCTGCTCGATGAGCGAGAATACGTCGCGCCTCCATTGATCCGGCACTTCCGGGTCGAAGACATCTGCAAGTGACGCGCAGAATACCCGACGCCGTTCACCCGCTTCTTTTGCCGCTCGATCCCACAGAAGCGGTTGTCGCCAGTTAGCTTCGCTGGTGCGTTGTCTTGGATTTCCACGGCCCCATGTGACGCGCTGAAAGCGAGTGTCCATAAGGGATTCAGCGTAACAATTGGTGCAGCCAGCACTAACCTTTGTACATCCCACCCAGGGATTCCACGAATGATCGCACCATTCTATATTGGTGTTCTTACCCATCTCATTATTCCTCCACACTCCGTTTTGCCAACTCTTGCCGACACCGGCGCGGCTACAAACGGAAAAATCAGTAACCGCGCCTTGCCTCCACAGCTCATTTGATCCGTGGGCTAAAAGGCACGTCTGAAGGTCCCTCATCCAGCTCCGGGTCGTGCGACTCCCGCTGGTCGTGGAAAGTAGACGCCGTTGGACTGCTGCGCCGAGGCCCTGGCGTCGATGAGGAACCTTCACTTTCCTGCCGGTTCCCGAGCAGTTGGAGATTGTCACCGACAACGCGCAACCGGCAACGTTTCTGGCCGGTCTTCTTGTCATCCCAGCTGTCCAATTGGAGACGGCCTTCGATAAAAACCGGGCGACCCTTTTTCAGATACTGCCCGGCAATCTCAGCCTGCCGCGCCCACAGCGTTACGTCGACGAATGTGGTCTCTTCCTGTTTTGCGCCATTTTCCCCGGAGTAAACTCGGTTGACGGCGACGCCCAGTTCCGCCACAGCGGTTCCCTTGGGCGTGTATCGTAGATCAGGATCTCGGGTCAGGTTCCCGATTAAAACGACTCGATTTAAATTAGCCATAAGGTAATTAGTTTGTTGTTATAATGGTTCTTTTGTTCTTAGGAACCCAGCCTCGTCGCTGAGTCATAAGGCTTTCATGCTTCAGGATTGTTTACTGGTTGTACCGGATCAGTACTATCCGCCCGAGCGCGTAAAGAAGAAGACATACCACCCCAATAATAGCGTTTCTTCTCCCTTTTCTTCCCTGTTCGTCTTGCGGATGACGATGCCGATACAGCTGATTTAAAATGGCAAATAACATTACAATCGCGAGGCAATCAATGTACGTGATCCGTTGCTCATCAAAGACAGTTGCTGAGTTCCATATTCTAAAGCTTCCCAAGATTACCAGACTTCCATTTGCTACCTCTAAACGAGAGAATAGTGCGTCATTTGACGCATCTGCAAGCCTCTCTTTTGCCAAAGTTATATAAACAGAGATTCCTACCGACGGCGCTAACGCGAATTGATCCACCTGCGCTCAGAAAAAACTGAGCCAATGAGTTGCGGCATCGGGAGTCGGCCCTTCTTTTTCTGGCGTGTGTCCCTCCAAGGATTTGGCGGCAACCGTGTATGTTCGTTGGC
>WNFS01003458.1_pt1 | contig 12587 bp, 10 predicted proteins | sample 5400141 | NCBI WGS metagenome assembly WNFS01 (sample SAMN13153358, study PRJNA577476) | soil metagenome | isolation source: 60 cm saprolite under Madrone tree | place: USA:California | collected 2016-06-14
CAGCGCGCATTCGGTTCGTCTTGGCCATCGGCTGTCGCGCGGCACGCTATGGTTCTCCGCCATCAGCCGCCAGATGATGCGCGGCGTTGGCGACATCGGCACGTGGCGCCTTGTCTTCAACGGCGCGCCGCTTGGGACTTATGATTTTCAGCCGTCGCTCCGGCCCGACGCGCCGCTGGTTTTCCTTGGCCGCATCGAAGAGATCAAAGGCGCGCATTTGGCGATCGACATTGCGCGCCGCGCACAGATTCCCCTGATCATCGCCGGCAACGTCCCGCCCCAGCATCGCGCCTTCTTCGAGACGAAGATCGCGCCTTACATCGACGACAGGAACGTTTCCTACATTGGCCCGGTCGACGATTCGGCGAAGAATGCGCTTCTCGGCCGTGCCCGAGCATTGCTCATGCCTATCCTATGGGAGGAGCCGTTTGGCATCGTCATGGCGGAGGCCATGGCGTGTGGAACGCCGGTGTTGGGCCTAGCGCGCGGCGCAGTGCCCGAAGTGGTCGAACATGGGGTTACCGGCTTTGTTGCCGACGGCATCGAAGGCCTCATAGCTGCAGTCGAAAGGATCGACACCATTAGCCGCAGTGCATGCCGTGCGCGGGCCGAACGGCTGTTTTCGGACACCGCTGTCGTCGAGAACTATCTCGCGGTCTATCGCGAGATGTTGGGCCGGGAACGCGGCGCGAAGGCGGCATAGGCTGCGCACGGTCGTATCTTCGCCCGGTACCGGAGTTTTCGCGCAGCAGATTGCACGCGCCTTTTGGGAGAATGGTGCGCTCGACGCGTACGTCACGACCTTTGCCTATCGCCAAGACGGCGTTCTTACCCGTGCTTTTCGCTGCGCGCCCCAGTCATTGGCGCAAAAACTACGAAAGGATCTTGAGCGGCGCATGGTCAGCGTTATTCCGCCCGACTTGGTCAAAACGTCATCCTTTTGGGAAGTTGCACGCATGGTCGCGTTGCGCGCGGGGGGCGGTCCAGTCCTCGTGGATCGCATTTGGGATCGCCAGTCGCACAAATTCGACAGCTTCGTTGCGAGACGATTTGTGACGCGCGCAGCGGCCGTTTACGCCTATGAATACGCTGCCCAGGCGACCTTTGAGCGGGCGCGAAGTGCGGGCGTTGCCGCGATACTCGATCTGCCATCCTTAAACAGTCGCGCGTTTCAGGCTTTGCAGCGCACCGAGAAGCAAAAATTTCCGGAACTGACGAGCGCATCCGATGCCTATTTCGGCAGCAAGTTCGAGCAACGTCAGAGGCGCAGAGACGACGAAATCCGCTTGGCCGACGTTATCGTGACAAATTCAAACCTCGCCAAAATTTCGCATGTCGAGGGCGGGGCAGATCCAGAGAAAATTATTGTCGTGCCCTTGGCTGCGCCGCCGGCGATTCCAGAGGTTGCAACGCGGTTCGATCGGAGCCGGCCGCTCGAGGTCTTGTGGGCGGGAAACTTCAGCCTTGGAAAGGGCGCGCATTATTTTCTCGATGCATGGCGCCAACTCGGCTCGGCAGGAGTCGCCCGCGCTTCCGTGTATGGCAGAGTAAGCTTGCCCGAAAGTGCGTTTCGTAATCTGCCCGCGAATATTGAGTTTCATGGCGCCGTGCCGCAGTCAGAACTGTTTTCCGCTTTAGAAGCCGCCGACATATTGGTATTTCCTACGTTGTCGGACGGCTTCGGCATGGTGGTGACGGAAGCCTTTGCCAAGGCGCTGCCGGTCATCGCTACCGACCGGGCGGGCGCTGCTCAACTCATTCGCCACGGTGAGAACGGACTGATCATCCCGGCGGCCGATCCGAGAGCGCTTCGCGATGCGCTGCAGTGGTGTCTCGACAACAGGGACAAGCTCCACGCCATGCGTTTTGGCGCGCTTGATTCGGCAAAGCGTTGGCAGTGGTCCGACTATCGTCGTTCCTTCATTGCAGTGCTCGACGCGGCGCTGCGCAGGGCCGGTTTTTCGCCATCGTTCAGTCCGTCCACGAACTCCTACTCCACACCGTGACCTCGCGAACGCGCATCTGCATCGTCACACCGGGCTCGCTTGGTTCCAATCCTCGCGTGGTCAAGGAAGCCCAGGCGCTTAGTGATTCAGGCCATGACGTAGCGGTGATTTCCACGCGCACGCCCGGGATCGTGGATAAACTCGACCATGACGTTTTGGCGAGCGCAAAATGGCAAGCGTGGCGGCTTGATCTTCGGAGGAGCCGGGCGATGTGGCGCCTGCGCCGGCTCAAGCAATCCGTCAATGCCAGAGCATTCTCTGCCACGGGACGGGTAGGTTTCGCCGAACGCGGCTTCAGCCCGTTCACAAACCCGCTACTGGCGGCGGCAAAACGCATTCCTGCCGATCTCTACATCGCGCATTATCCGGCGGCGCTGCCCGCCGCTGCTGCCGCTGCGCGCGATCATGGTACTCGCTATGCTTATGACGCCGAGGATTTTCATCTCGGCGATCTTCCCGAATTGCCCGAACACGCGGAGGAGCAGCGCATGCTTCGAGCGATTGAAGCGCGTTATCTTCCTGGCTGCGCCCATGTGACCGCCGCATCGCCGGGTATCGCCGATGCTTACGCCGAAGCCTATGGAATTGCGCGTCCCAAGGTTTTGTTGAACGTTTTTCCGCGCGCCCACGCCCCGAAAGGTCCAACCCCGGCCGGGACTGCTGCGCCGGGACCGTCCGTCTACTGGTTTTCACAGACGATAGGGCCGCACCGCGGCCTTGAATGTGCGGTGAGGGCGATCGGAATTGCCCGTTCGCGCCCGCATCTTTACGTTCGGGGAACTCCCGCCGTCGGTTTTCTCGAACGCTTACGCGCAATCGCCGCGGAATCGGGCGCAAGCGATCGGCTGCACATGCTCGCGCCGGCAGCCCCTTCCGAAATGGAACATCTTGCAGCGTCATACGATCTCGGATTCGTCGGAGAAACGGGACACACGCAGAGCCGGCGCGTCGCGCTCACTAACAAGCTGTTCAGTTATCTTCTAGCCGGCGTGCCGGCCGTGTTTTCCGACATTCCGGCGCACCGCGCGCTCGCAGCCGAATTGAACGGGGCCGCCCGTATGTACCAGACTGACGACGCGCGCAGTCTCGCCACTACGCTTGATAGTCTGCTCGAGAACCCCACGGCTCTCACCGAAGCTCGGGAAAAGGCATTTCGCCTCGGCCAAGCGCGTTTCAACTGGGACGTCGAAAAGACGATTTTGCAGGAGCGCGTGGCGTCCACGCTGGCCGGGCGCAGCCAGGGATCGCGCGCGCTTGTCTCTCACAGCATCACGACTGAATCATGTTGAGCCGTTCTGCCAAAGCGTCGTTCTACAAAGTGGTGGGCCCCTTCATGTGGCTGAACGGGTCGATCTATCGCGGCATGCGCGCTCCGCGCTCGGGCTTCCACAAGGTGCATTTGGGGCCGGGCCAGAAGAACTATCTACAAGGCTGGATCAACGTCGACGCCAACATGTTCACCGGAAAGTGCGATGTTTGGACCGATTTCACCCGGCGGCTGCCGTTCCGGGCCGACAGCATCGACGCGATCTACTCCCATCATGTCATCGAGCATTTGCCTAACTTGGACCGTCACTTCGTGGAGGCCTATCGTTGCCTCAAAAGCGGCGGCATATATCGCGTGGGCGGTCCCAATGGCGACGGCGCGATCAAGAAATTCAACCAAGGCGAGTTTCAATGGTTCAGCGATTGGCCGGAAAAAAGGCAGAGCATCGGGGGACGATTGAATAATTTCATTCTCTGCCGCAACGAGCACCTGGCAATTCTCACCGAAAGCTACTTGAGGGAATTGATGGAGGTCGCCGGATTTCGTCGGATCGTGACTTGCAAGCCCACGCTCGAGACGAGCAGGCCGGATATTTTCGCGCCGTGTCTTGGATTCGAGCACGAGAACGATTTCGACACGCCGCACACTCTTCTTCTCGAGGGAACAAAATAAGCGACCTAGGCGCAGCGATGTTGAGGGACGACGCGCGGTTTCGCACTTCCACTGCCGATGTCGACGCTCGTGATGATGAAACCGCGAAGCACAACGCAAATGATCGTTCGGTTGTCATCGTGTCGCCCTATTTTCCACCGAGCACACTCGCTGGCGTTCACCGCGCGCGACATCTTGCCAAGCATCTGTCTCAAGCGGGCTGGACACCGATCGTGCTTTGCGTGGGTGAGTCTTATTATGAAGAGCGGCTTGATCCCACGCTCTCTACGCTCGTACCTGGGAACGTTGAAATCGTGAAGGTTGGCGCGCTGCCGGCCTGGCTCACGCGGTGCGTCGGCATTGGTGAACTTAGCCTGCGTGCGTGGCGGCCCCTGAAGCGAGGGCTGTTCCGATTGCTCGATCGCCGTTCTGTCGGAGCGGTGTTGATAACAGGTTCGCCGTATTACCCGATGCTGTTAGCGCCCGAAATCAAGCGACGTTTCGGCGTTCCCGTGGTGCTCGACTTCCAGGATCCTTGGGTTTCGGCTTGGGGCGCGACACAAAACCTGTTCTCTAAGGCAGGCGTCGCCCATCGTCTTGCCGCCATGCTCGAACCGCGGGCGCTCACAGCCGCGGATTTTATCACCTCGGTGTCCGATACGCAGAATGCAGAGATGACGGCGCGCTACTCCTGGCTCGATGCCGAGAGGATGCAGGGGATTCCGATCGGAGGCGATCCCGACGACTTTGTCGCGTTGGGCTCCGATCACGGCTCCCAACTTGGTGACGCTCTGGAGCCCGGTCTTGTCCATCTAAGCTATGTGGGTACCTTTTTGCCGAAGTCGGGTGCTCTGGTGCGCGCGCTCTTCCGGTCATTTGCGCGCCTGCGTTTGCAAGACCCGGCTCTGGCCGCTCGAATCCGCTTGCACTTCATCGGCACGAGCAACCAGCCGAATGACCATGCCAGTTTTCGCGTGCGGCAGATCGCCGAAGAGGAAGGCATTACGGAGGCTGTTCACGAGATCCCGCAGAGGCTGCCGTTCTTTCAGGCGCTGAATTGGCTCAGCCGCTCGAACGGAGTGCTGCTGATCGGCTCGGACGAGCCGCATTATACGGCTTCCAAGATCTATCCCGCTTTGATGTGCGGCCGGCCTTTTCTCTCGCTCTTCCACCGCGCCAGCAGCGCGCACGCGATTCTTTCAGCCGCCGGCGGCGGCTGCGCGTTGGCGTTTACAACCCACGACGACCTCTCCTCGCTTGAGCCGCAACTCGCCGAGGCTCTCAGGACTCTAGCCCTCAGTCCGGAAATTCTCGGCACTGCCGATCCCGCAGCCTACGCGCCCTACGAGGCGCGAGCGATCGCCAAGCGCTTCGCCGGGATCTTCGATCGCTTGGCAGCGGAACGCGCGGGCCGGCCACGCTGAACTCCGATTCGATGCGCCTTTCCATCGTCGCGTCCCATCCGGTGCAATATCACGCGCCGCTTTTCCGGATACTGGCTCAGCGGTTCGAGCTCATGGTGTTCTTTGCCCATCGGGCGACTCAATACGACCAGGCGCAGGCAGGTTTTGGCGTCGGCTTCGACTGGGATGTGGATCTCCTCTCGGGCTACAAGCATGTCTTCCTGAACAATGTCGCACGAAAGCCGAATCTGGAGCGGTTTTCAGGCTGTGACACGCCCGAGATCGCCGCCCGCTTGGCGGAAGCGAACCCTGATGCCGTGCTCGTTCTCGGCTGGCACCTCAAAACCTATCTCCAAGCTGCGTTCGCGGCAAAGCGCTTGGGAATCCCTTTGCTCGCGCGCGGCGACAGTCATCTCGACACGCCCCGCGGGGTGCTCAAAAAAATTGCCAAGGCCGCTGCCTATCCTTTTTTCCTTCGGCTTTTTGACGCGGCGCTTTATGTGGGCGAACGTTCCCACGCCTATTGGAGGCATTATCGATATCCCGAGACCCGGCTATTCTTCTCGCCGCATTGCGTTGACGCCGCATGGTTCGGTGAACGCGCGACAAGCGAGGCTGGCAACGCGCTGCGCGCAAGGTTGGGAATCGCTCCCGCTGCGAAGGTAGCGTTGTTCGCCGGCAAGCTCCTGCAATTCAAACGTCCCGATGACCTCATAAAGGCAGCTGCGCGCCTGAAGGTCGAGGGTCGCGAACTCGAAGTCCTCGTCGCGGGCTCCGGTCCGATGGAAACAGAAATCGCCGCATTCGCGCGAGCGGCCGGCGTTCCGCTGCACATGTTGGGCTTCTACAATCAAACCGAAATGCCCGCGGCCTATGCTGCGGCAGATGTGTTGGTCTTGCCTTCGGAGCACGAGACTTGGGGCCTTGTCGCGAACGAGGCTCTCGCTTGCGGCCGGCCGGTTGTCCTGGCCGATAGTGTGGGATCTGCGCCCGATCTCGCGGCGGACGGAACTGCGGGACGAGTCTTTCCCGTTGGCGACATCGGCGCGCTTGCCGAGGCCTTGCGCGGTGTCCTGGCCTGCCCCCCAACGCCGCAAGATATCGCGGTGAAATCAGTCGCTTACGGCCTATCCGCCGCTGCCGGCGGAATCCAATCGGCAGTTGCCGTGAGCGCGCGCGCGCGCCGGAACGGCGGCCATGTTCCTCGCCGAAGCGGTCCGAAGGGCCTGCGCGTCGACTGAGAGAGATTGGCTGCTTCGAGGATTCTGTAGATCGCCGTCGGCAACAATGGATTAATGGAACATGGCGCAAATAGCGGCCGGGATTAACCTCCAACGCCTATTCGGCACGATTTTGGAGACCTGATCGTGCCGACGGTGATGGATCATCTTCTGCGTACCGTGGGCCATCTTCCAATTCCCGGCGTTCGCGGTGTCGTCTGGCGATTCGGTTCCGTATTGAAGCGAAGGCAGTCTGTGGACTTCGAAACCGATTTTGAAGGCATGAGATATCGCGGCAGGCTGGATGACCTGATCGATTGGAATCTGTTTTTCTTTGGCAAATACAGCCCGCAAGAACTGGACTTCCTTGCTGTAGCGGCGCGGGTCATGGGAGGCACCGCCGGTGGGTCAAGCTATTTCGACGTCGGTGCCAATGTCGGACAGCATGCGCTCTTCATGTCGAAGCACGCGGCGCGGGTTGTGGCCTTCGAGCCATCTTCCGCGGCGCGCGAGCGCTTCCTCGCGAATGTCGCACTCAACGGCCTTGCAAATGTGCGGCTGTTCCCGGTTGCGCTGGGAGACAGCGACATGGAAGCTAAACTCGGATCGGGATTTGAGGGCAATACCGGGTCGCGCTCGCTCACTTGGACGCTCGATGAACACAGAATCGAAACGGTCGCGGTTCGTCGCGGAGATGACCTCATTCGTTCGGAGAGATTGCCTCGCATGGACATTCTCAAGCTGGACGTCGAAGGCTACGAAAAGCGGGTCTTGCTTGGCTTGCGGGAGCACCTGCTGACCGACCGCCCGGTGATTCTCATGGAATTGATCGGAGAGTCGGAAAAAGGCGGCTTTCGCGACGAAGCAGAGCTGCGTAAGTCTTTGTACCCGTCTCACCGATTGTTCACTCTTGTTAGCGGCAGAAGGGCCAGACTCGCTCCCTTCGATTGGAACGGGGAGGCGGCGGTCTGTCTGCCCGAGGAGCGGGTTTCCGCCTTCAGGTCGATCCTGCAAGGAGAACCGTGGGCAACGCGTCGCGATTGCTATATGGAACCCTCGCGAATCGCGCGCAGCACGAGTAATCCGATCAAATCTGACGCCCGCAACTCGCGAGTTCGGCTGGAGAATTCAGGAATGAAGGCCCACCCGCAATGCTAACAATGCTCGCCGTCTGGTTCGCGCTTCTGTTTGTTCTCGTCATCTTTGCGATCGGAACCAAACACCATGGCGGAGCGCTGACCCTCGCTTATTTTGCCGGGCTTTCGCTTATCCACGTACCTGGGATTCTTGTCTTCCTCGGTGATGGCGTGGGTTTTGAGAATGAACAAGAGACCGCAATCGGATTCGTACTGACGCTCGCCGGAATGGCTGCTTTTGTCGCTGGTGCAATCGTCGCGGTTCGCAGCGACAAGCTGCCCGGCATGGTGCTGACGCCGCGCGGCCGGGACGCGGGACTTGGACGCATGGGCTGGCGGTTCATCGTCGCCGGGTTCCTGGCTTATTTCGTGTTTGTGCCAATCTCATTCTCGGTTCCCTCTCTTACCTCCGGAATAGCGGCGCTGGGGACATTGCTTGTCGTCGGGCTGTGGATTGAGCTTTACGTTGCTATAACGACGAGGGACCGGCGCCGCACAATGGTGGCGCTGGCATTGGTGCCGCTGCTCCCCTTCGCCACCGTCGTGTCGGGTGGCTTCATCAGCTACGGAACAAATCGGGCGTTGAGCGCCGTCGCCTTCCAGTTCGTCATCGTGCGGCGGCGGATCGCATTCTACGCCGCCGCGCCCGTTGTGGTCTTTCTAGGTCTCTCGCTCTTCGTCACCTATATGGGCGAGCGCACCGGGATTCGCGAAGTCGTGCAGCAGCAGCAAGCATCCATTTCCGATCGTCTGTCTCGCGTTTCCGCGATTGCCACCGAATTTTCTCTTCTCGATCTGGATTCGTCGATTCACCGTGCGCATCTCAATGACCGGCTCAATCAGAATTTCCTGGTCGGCGCAGGTTACTTTCGGCACGAGGCTGGACTGACCGACCTCGCTTACGGCTCGACGATCCCCTGGTGGGCACCGATTCCACGCGCGATCTGGACCGAAAAACCTGAAGTGGGTGGGGGCGGGGACCTCGTCGCGCAATACACCGGAATTTCCTTCGGCTCGGATACCAGCGTCGGCGTCGGCCAAGTTCTCGAATTCTACATAAATTTCGGCATTCCAGGCATTGTGATCGGATTTTTTGGCCTTGGCTTCGTTCTCATGCGGCTCGATCGCGGCATCATGCGCGCTTTTGCTTCGAACGATTTGCGTAAGATGCTGCTGATGGCCATGCCTGCGCTCAATCTGCTTCAGCCCGGAGGCAACCTTCTTGAAATCGTCGTGGGGACGGTTACAGCGCTGCTTACTGCTTATATTCTGCTGTACTTCGGTGTTTTCCGTTTGCCCGCGAAGAGCAGTGGCCCGTCGAACCGCGGTGATGTGGGCGACGCGCGAGCCCTCACGCGACGGTGACGCTCTGGTTTAGCAGCGTCTCAGCGCACCAGGTCGAATGACCGCGATTTCGGTTTCGCACAATAAGTGCCTGCATGATGATCGGCGAAGCTCGATTCATGTCGTCGCGGGACTCGATGCCGCTCACGGGGGACCTTCCTATAGCGTACCTCGGCTTTGCGAGGCCCTCGCGCATATCGGCGCCGAGACGACGCTGCTCTCGGTCGTGAGCCGGCACGAACGGCCGAGCGACCGTGTCAAGTCGGGCTACCGGGAGCGTCGCTTCGATTGGGATTTCGAGGGCATTCCCGGCTTCAGGGCCTTGCGCAACTCCACAGGTCTCGCTCGCGAGCTCCGGAACGCCGCGTCCTCGGCGAACATAATTCACAATCACGGGCTGTGGCTGATGCCCAATGTCTATGCGGGCCAGGAGGCGATGCGCGCGCGAGTACCGCTTGTAGTCTCGCCGCGAGGGATGCTGAGCCCCGCCGCGCTCGGTTTTTCGCAGCTTAAGAAACGGGCCTTCTGGCACTTGCTGCAAGCGCCGTCGGTTCTAAGCGCCGGATGCATTCATGCGACAAGCGAAAGCGAATATCAGGACATTCGCCTCTTCGGGCTCGTCAATCCCGTAGCGATCATTCCAAACGGCATCGATCTCCCGGAAATGCAGCATAAAATGGAAACGTCCGCCGGGCCCGGACGCGTCGTATTGTCGCTGGGGCGCATCCATCCCAAGAAGGGCCTCGAGCACTTGCTTCGCGCGTGGGCGAACCTGGAAACTCGAAATCCAGGCTGGCGATTGCGCGTCGTGGGTCCTAGCGAAGCTGGCCACGACAACGAACTTCGGGCGCTTGCGTCTACACTTCGCATCAGCCGAGCCACGATCGAAGGCCCGATTTACGGTGAGCGAAAACTTGCGGCTTATCGCGAAGCGGATGTTTTCGTTCTCCCGAGTTTGAACGAGAACTTCGGCCTTACCGTGGCCGAGGCTCTCGCCGCCGGAACACCGGTCATCTCGACAAAAGGCGCGCCGTGGCGCGCGCTGGAAATCAACGGGTGCGGGTGGTGGATCGATCACGGCGTGGAGCCCCTGACCGCATCATTGGCTAACGCGATGACCATGACGCAGGCGACGTTGAAGGCCATGGGCGCCAAGGGCAGGGCGTTGATGGAACGCGACTTCTCCTGGAGCCGTGTCGGTACGAACATGCTCGAACTTTATGGCTGGCTGACGAACAAACGCTCCGTGCCGGCCTTCGTGCGGATCGACTGAAGCCCCGACGATGCGTCGGCTCGATGGCCATCGGAATCGCAACCTGGATCTGCCGCTTCCGCCATACCGTAACGACATGGGACTGACGGCTGCACCGGCCGAGGCCACATACCGCCGTGACTGAACGGATCACGCCGCTTCTCATCACGTTAAACGAGGCGCCCAACATCGTGCGCGTCCTCGAGAAGCTTCGTTGGGCGCATCGAATCGTCGTGGTGGACAGCGGCAGCACGGACGGAACGTGCGAACTGGTGGCGCAATTCCCTCAGGCCGAGCTCATTCACCGGCCGTTCGACAGCTTCGCGTCGCAGTGCAATTTCGGACTCACCCAAGTGCGGACGGAGTGGGTGCTGTCGCTCGATGCCGATTATGAGCTCAGCGAGGAACTGGTTCGCGAACTGCAGCAGCTTCAATTGCCGCAAGATGTGAGCGGTTATCGTGCGGCCTTCGTTTATCGCATCCATGGCCGTCCGCTCAGGGGGACGCTCTATCCGCCGCGAACGGTCCTTTATCGCGTTCAGGACGCACGCTATGCCGACGAAGGCCACGGACACAGGATTTTGCTGCCCGGAGAAATCGGAGCCCTGCGTGGCGTGATTTATCACGACGACCGCAAACCCCTGTCGCGCTGGCTCGCGTCCCAGCAAAAATATGCTCAGCTCGAAGCCGAGCATCTGTTGGGAACCCCTGCAAAGCAGCTTTCGAGCGCCGATCGGATTCGGCGGGCAGGATGGCCGGCGCCGATCCTGGTGTTCTTCTACGTGCTGATCGTCAAGGGCTGCCTGCTCGACGGGTGGGTCGGCTGGTATTACGCGCTTCAGCGCGTGCTTGCCGAGACGATGATCGCGCTCGAACTCCTCGACCGCCGCGTATTCGCGCGCCCATTAGAGCGCCCTTAAGACGGCCTCGGCGACTGACTGGGTCGTCCTTCGCGCCTCGCCCGCGATGATTGTTTACTATGATTTTTTCATCACGACACATTGCGTTACTCATTGCGCCGAGTTATACATCGGACAGACGCGCAAGAGCAGGAGCGCCGGGACATGACATCGAACGGCTTTGATTGTTTTCAAACGGAACCCAGGCAAAGCGCGGAGTGTTTGATTTTCAATCAAAGTTTTTTATTCAAAGGAGACAACGAAAATGCCGAGAGGCGGTAGACGAGACGAGGCCGGACGGCCCAAGGGCCTGCTCGGCTAGATACATCATCGATGATCATTCTCGGGCTGAACGCATTCCACGGTGACAGTTCCGCTTGCCTCATTCGCGACGGCCAACTGGTCGCCGCGGCCGAGGAAGAGCGGTTCCGGCGCATCAAGCATTGGGCGGGCTTCCCCTCGCAGTCCATTGCCTATTGTCTTCGCGAAGCCGGAATTGGCCTTAAGGACGTCGATCATCTCGCGCTTAATCAGGACAACCGTGCCAATCTTTGGCGCAAGATTGCTTATCTCGCTCGCAGGCGCCCGGATCCGGCCCTGATACTTCAGCGCCTTCGCAACCGGCGCAAACGGCAAGGCGTGCGGGAGCTGCTTGAAACGGCGTTTCCACAAGATAGCTTCCGGGGCGCCGTGCATAACATCGAGCATCATCTCAGCCACCTGTTCTCGGCGTACTACGTTTCCCCGTTTTCAGAAGCCGCGGTCGTTTCGATCGACGGCTTCGGCGATTTTTCGAGTGCCGCTAGGCGCTGACGCAATATCTCGGATTTTCCTATTACGGCGACGAGTACAAAGTCATGGGTCTCGCGCCATATGGGAAGCCGGTCTACCTCGATCACATGCGCCGTATCGTCAAGCTCCTTCCCGGCGGGTCTTTCGAACTCGATCTCCGTTATTTCCGGCATCATCAGGAAGAGATTCCCTACCAGTGGCAGAATGGTTCGCCCGAAATCGGGGACTTGTTCTCTCCTGAGCTGGAAACGCTGCTCGGTCCGAGCCGGCGCTCCGACGCGGCGCTCGAGGACAAGCATCGCGATATCGCCCGCTCCGTGCAGGCCATTTATGAGGAAGCATTCTTCCATCTGCTCGAGCCTTTGCAGAATCGCGCCGGCTTGAACAATGTCGCCTTGGCCGGCGGCTGTGCGGCGAATTCCGTTGCCAACGGCAAGATTCGGCGGAAGACCAAGTTCAGTCGCGTCTATGTGCAGTCGGCCGCGGGAGACGCCGGCGGTGCCATCGGCGCGGGCTACGCCGCTTGGCAGAAAGTGGGCGGCAAGCGCACGTTCCTTATGGATCACGCCTATTGGGGGCCCCAATTCTCGCAGTCGGAAATCGCTCGGCTGATCGAC
>WNFS01010366.1_pt1 | contig 12585 bp, 8 predicted proteins | sample 5400141 | NCBI WGS metagenome assembly WNFS01 (sample SAMN13153358, study PRJNA577476) | soil metagenome | isolation source: 60 cm saprolite under Madrone tree | place: USA:California | collected 2016-06-14
TTCGATCTGTGGACCTATGACGGCACATTGGAACGGATCCACCACGCGCTTTATGAGCGGTGTCGCGAACAAGCGCAACGGGAAACCAGTCCGACTGCCGCCATCATCGATAGCCAGAGCGTGAAAAGCGCGGAAAAAGATACTATGGGGTGGCGGCGAGGAAATTGCATCCATTGTCGCTGATGTGAACCGATGGAGCCCCCATGCAAACGCCGAACGACCTGAGCCAATCCCGTATCGTCCTGAAACAGGACACCACACTGATCGCGGTGATCGAAATGAGCTTGTCAAGCTGGCTCGTTGCCGGCATCGTGCCTGGCGTCAAGCGCCAGCCATTGAAGAAGCTCCCGGTCGACGAGAGCGCATTGCTGAAGCTTCTCAATCGCTGGCGTGAGGAAGCGGAGAAAGCGGGACGCAAGATCGAACGCATTGCAGTTGCCTTCGAGGCCGGCCGGGATGGTTTCTGGCTGGCGCGCTGGCTCAGAGCACGCGGCATCGAAGCCCACGTTATCCACGCATCGAGTGTAGCAGTATCGCGTGAACACCGGCGCGCCAAGACCGACCGTCTCGACACCGAGCTGCTCAAACGCGCCTTTCTCGGTTGGCTGCGCGGCGAACGTGATCACAGCAAGATGGTCGCAATCCCGACAATCGGGGATGAAGATGCCAAGCGACCCAACCGCGAGCGCGAGAGTCTCGTCGGAGAGCAAACTCGGATTGTCAACCGGATGAAAGCAGCGTTGAGCCGGCTCGGCATCCGCGGCTTCAATCCCAAACTGAAGAAGGCCGCCGAGCGCCTCGAAGATTTGCGCACGCCCGAGGATGAGCCAATACCGCCCAACACGTTGGCTGAGCTGCGTCGCGATATGGAGCGCCGTCGGCTCGTTCGCAGTCAAATCCGAGACATCGAGGATGCTCGCCTGGGGCGTCTCGAGAAAGCCCCCGGCGATGGACCACACGCAATGGTGCGCCTGTTGGCGCGCGTGATCGGGGTTGGCATCGAGACAGCCGACATGTTGGTGCAGGAGGTGCTGTCGCGAAACTTGCGCGACCGTCGGGCGGTGGCGCGCTATGGGGGCCTCACCGGCTCGCCTGACGAGAGCGGCAAGAAGCGTCGCGAGAAAGGGCTGGCTCGATCCGGTAACGCGCGAGTCCGGCGCGGCATGATCCAACTGGCATGGCGGTTTCTGATGTTCCAGAAGGACAGCGCCTTGGCGCATTGGTTTTATGCACGCACGAAACAAGCACCTCAGACCCGCAAGACAATGATTGTGGCGCTGGCACGCAAGCTGCTGATCGCCCTGTGGCGGCTCGTGCGGGAGGGCGTGATCCCGGAGGGTATCGTCCTGCGTCCAGCTTTATGAGCGGAGTTGCATAGAAATCTTCCGACAGTTTCGGCCCGCCCCGCTTCAAACGCGAGACGATGCCGATGACGGTTCGAGGTGGCGGGGTCCCGATTGCCCCCCTTGGCTTTCATGCCGGGAAAAAGAATGGGTCCGCCGCCTCGGAGCTTCGCCGCCGATGCGCATGAGTGCATCATGGTTCGGGTCCTGGACCCACCGGATACAAGGTCGTGGCGCGATTGATCCGCGCCCGGAAAGCGGGCTCCCCTCTGATCGTCATCCCGACCGCACCAACGGTGCCGTCGTGCTCGAAGCTGTCAAGGTGTGGCCTGGCAAGGGCACAGTACGACGCAAGGTTGGAGCGACGGCCAACCTTGACAGCTCCTGCGCGCGCCGGCCTTGCAATACTGCGGGTCGGGGCGAAGAAACGGGATTCCAGGTCGAACAAAGAAACCGATCGATAAAGCGAGAAAGAAAGATCGCCGCTCTCAAACCGCTTGACAATAAAGACCCCATACAAGGGGGTGAGGAAGATTTGTTTGAACTCGTCCACGTGCGCCCTAAGAGCCCATCCGAGCGAGCGGATTCGTGGCGACGCGCGTGCAGCAAGTCGTCTGAGCACAATGCGGATCATACCACGCGCACGAGCGGGCCAGCGGTTGCGACGTAGCGCTCGAAGACTGGGCTAGTCGTCGATTGCGGCTGGTCCAGGCAAAAGTACGTTTCATGTCGTTTAACGATCTCCCGGGCTCGATGCCCCGGTGTGCCAGACGACAAGCGCCATCGTTTGCCCACGTATTCACCTTCCGCAAAGATGTGCTTGATGAAGGGAACAATCGTCTTGCCCGGCGCAACAGCTGGAAGTCGCCATCACTATCCTCAAGTCGGCGGGCTGAAAATAATCAGCGTGCCGGCTCGGGAGGACAGCGTGCCGCTTGCTGAGCCTGAGTAGGCGCTCGTCGTTCCCCCGGGATCACGTCGCGATGCGGGAATATTTGAAGAGGGGCAGTTCATGTTTTCCATTTCTGCAAGCGAGTCGACACCAAAAGCAGGGGTCGAAGGTCTGAAGGCGACCGACTGCGATGAATCGCTAATCGTGGCGTTTGAGCGGGTGGCAGCGACGGTTCCATCGCGCATCGCTATCAGTTCGAACAGGTGGGAGCCGACCTATTGGGAATTGAACGAAACGGCAAACCGGCTGGCGCATCGACTCATCGGCCGCGGAGCGGCCTCCAGCGATCGCATCGCGATCCTGATGTCGCATGATGCGCCACTGATAGCCGCCGTGCTGGGGATATTGAAGACGGGTTCGATCGTAGTCGCGCTCGATCCGGTCGACCCGATGACCCGACTGAAAATGCTCGTCGAGGACGCAGAGCCGAGTTTTATCGTCACAGATGTGCAGAACCGGCATTTGGCCGCGGAATGCGGGCTCGCCAGCTGCAGCATCTTGAATTTTGAATCAGAAACCGCGATCGGGCCGGCGCATAATCCGTCGATCGAAATCCCGCTGAGGCAGACGGCATTTCTTACCTACACGTCAGGCACAACCGGTCGCCCCAAAGGCGTGATGCAAACTCATCGGCAGTTTCGAAGGTCCGCCGCCGCATATGACGACGCTATGCATTATACCGAGAACGACCGCATTCCACTATTTTCCATGCTTTCGACCGGCTTTGGAGCTGGGAGCGGCCTCTGGGGGACATTGCTGCGGGGCGCGATGCTTTGCCCTTTTTCGCCAAAGACAGGAAGTATCGCCGTGCTCGCTGACTGGATCATTGGTCGCGGACTCGCCGTCTATGTCTCATCGGCTTCGCTCTTCCGCACATTGGCTAAGACAATTGATGCTCGGGTGGTATTCGCTGACGTGCGTGCGGTTATGCTGCATGGCGAGACGGTCACCGCAGACGATTTCCAGACATTCCGGCGGCATTTCCCACGGGCCAGCACATTGGTTCATACGCTTTCGTCTTCTGAAACTGCCAACATCGCTTGGTCGCGCTGGGCGCCCGGCGATCATGTACCAGCTGGATTGCTTCCTGTCGGACGTTTTGCAAGAGACATGGACGTCTTGCTTATCGGCGACGATGGTCAACCTGTCGCGCGCGGCGAAGTCGGCGAAATCGTGGTCAGGAGCCGTTATCTGGCGAACGGGTATTGGCGGGATCCGGACCTCACCGCCCAGCGCTTCTCCGCGGACCTTGACGGCAACGGAACTCGCGTGCTGCGGACAGGCGACCGGGGACGGATCAACGTCGATGGTCTGCTCGAATATTCTGGTCGTAAGGACGACCGCATCAAGATCCGTGGTTACCGGATCGAACTGCTCGAGATCGAATCGGCCTTCAGGAGACTTCCTGGAATCGACCGCGTCGCGGTTGTTGCGGTAGGGCGTGATAAGCATGAGCCGGTATTGGTTGCGTTCGTCGTGAAGACGAGCAGTGCATCGTGGACGGCATCACGCCTCAGACACGCCATGCGAGCAAATCTGCCCCTACACATGGTGCCGTCAAGGATCGTGCTTTTGGACAGCCTTCCGTACAATAAGAGCAACAAGGTCGATCGAGAGGCGCTCCGTCAATATTCTCTTCCTATTCACGCCCACGCCAAGGGCAACGTGCCCCAAACAGAGACGGAGGTGTTGCTTGCCGAAATCTGGGCGGAAATTCTTGAGCTGCCGAATGTCGGTCGAGACGACGATTTTTTTAGTCTCGGTGGCGACTCCCTCATCGGCGCGATTGTCGCGGCCCAGGTGTACGCGGCACTCGGAGTCGAGCTGACCCTCCAGGCAATCGCCGATCATCCAACGGTGTCGACACTTGCCACATTCATTGACGCGAATGAGCGCTTGAGTGCCGTCAAGACGACGCCGATCGTTCGCGCTCCGCGCGCGGCGTCCATGCCCATGTCTCTTTTGCAAGAGACGATCTGGAACCGCTGGCGCGGCTGGCAAGACCGCGCGGCCTTTACGCACGTGCGCAGCTATCGCGTCACCGGGCCACTCGATATCGACATACTGAAGGAGTGTCTGCAGTATCTGGTTGGCCGCCATGAAATCTTGCGAACTACGTTCGGTCTCGTCGAGGGTCGCCCGGCACAGATTATTCATCAATCCGGACCACCTAATCTCTCGTTTGTTGATCTCACCGACGTTGCGGATCCGGAAGCTCAAGCGGATGTGATCTTCCGCGAGGAGTCCTCCCGAGAAATCGATTTGCAGAAACTCCCGATAAGGAGAAACGTACTGATACGAATTGCCAACGAGCATTACCGGCTATTGCGCATTTCCCACCCCTTGATCATCGATGGATTGGGATCGCAGATACTCGATACGGAGCTTGCAATCTTGTATGAAGCGGCGCTGCATGGGAAGGAGCGACCTCTCCCGAAGGTGCCGCTCTTGCAATATGCCGACTTTGGCGTCTGGCAGCGCCAAGTCATGCGGCCTGATGGCTCCTATATCAACGAAGTCTTGAGCTGGTGGAAGAGCCTTTTTTCAACTGCTCCACCGGCAACTCGACGGCCGCTCAGGAGGATGATACCTCGCGCGCCGCTCGATCCGAGCGAGGGCGTCCTTAGATGGAAACTCGATAGCTGGGCCGCAAAACGACTGGATGAGATCGCGCGCAGCACTGGAGTAACCCATTTCATAGTCCGATTAGCTGGGTTTGCGGCGTTAATTGCCGATGCAACAGCCAATCCGACCGTCGTTATCGGAACGGGCTTTGCTAATCGCGGTCGTGTTGAGACACAGAACATCGTGGGTCCGTTCCTCAACCCGCTTCCTCTCGTATTTTCCTATGATGAAAGTAGAACATTCCTGGAATGGTTGGCGATTGTTCGCGGCCGCGTATTTGAGGCGACAACGTGCGCTGAGTTACCACACGACATGATCAACGAACGCTTGCGGGCGCTAGGCGTGGAAATACCCCAACCCCAGTTCTATTTTTCAATATCCAGGGATCATTCTGACCAGCACTTTGGAGACCTTGTAATCAGCGACGAATTCTGGAAGGTTGGAATAATGCCGTCGGGGTGCATGATTTATATCGATGAGCGAAGACCAGAAAACTGCCGAGTCAATTTTGATGCCAACACTTATGATCGAAAAGAAATGCGGGCGATGCTGGATCGATATCTCCGACTCCTCGAGGCCGCGGCGCGGGAGCCCGAACTGCCGATCGGAAAGCTGTCGCTGATCATACGCTGGGAGGATGCCATTGCCGAACTCATAGGGGATGATTTGGTATGAACTTGTGGCGGCATTTTCGCCGCTTGCGAGGTCGCCGCCGACGGCTGCCCATGCGGCAACTCGCCATAGGGTCCGCACCTTAAGCGGGTCGAGGACATCCGTCCCGCCATTCGCGAACGACGGGTACGGAATTTCTCGCCGCGAGCAAGATTACCTCGGCCTGATGTTGGCCGCCCTAATTATCTTGCCCCATCTCACGGTCTCTTCTTCGATGAGCTTGCCGAAGTCGGCAGGCGAGCCGGCAAGCAATGTACCGCCCAGGTCGGCAAGATGCGCCTGAATCTTGGGATCAGAGAGGCTCGCGTTGATTTCCTTGTTCAACTTAGCGACGATCTCGACCGGCGTGTTTTTGGCTGCGCCGACTCCGTACCACTGGCTCGACTCGAAGCCCGGCAGGAAATCGGCCACGCTCGGGATTTCCGGGGGCACTGCCGAGCGCGTCGCGCCGGTCACCCCCAGCGCGCGCAACTTGCCAGCACGGATGTACTCGATCGATCCGGTCGTGGCACCGAAGTAGACTTGCACCTGTCCGCCGAGCAGGTCGGTCATCGCTGGCGCCCCGCCGCGATAGGGCACGTGCACCACGTTAACGCCTGCCATGATCTTGAACAGTTCGACGGTCATGTGGGCCGGGGTTCCGTTGCCGGCTGACGCCATGTTGATCTTACCTGGATTGGCCTTGGCATAGGCGATGAACTCAGGGATTGTTTTGGGCGGAAATGACGGGTTGACCAACATGACGTTCGGCACCCGGGCGATGCCCACGATTGGCGCGATGTCTCGGATGAAGTCGAAATTGAGTTTGTCGTAAAGCGTGGCATTGATCGCGTTTGTTGGAGTGACCAACAGAAGCGTATAACCATCGGCCGACGAGCGTGCGGCCGCCTCGGTCGCGATGTTGCCACCGCCGCCCACCCGGTTTTCGATGAAAAATTCCTGACCGAGCCGCTCTGACAGCCATTGGCCGATGAAGCGAGCGAGGGCGTCGGTTCCGCCGCCCGGTGGAAAACCAACAAATATGCGCACCGGCCGCGTCGGATAGGTCTGCGCTCTGGTACCGCGCGAGATAGCCGGGAGCGCGGCAGCGCCCGCGGCCAGGCGCAGAAATTGTCGGCGGGGAAGTTTCATCATTTGCCTGCCTCTCTATCGTATCTGCAGACGCCGGAGCGGGACACCAAAAAACTAATCGCGGGCCGGCCGCGATAACGCGCACCAAACGTCGGACCGCCACTCACTTTGGGGCAGACCAAGCGACAACGAGGATCGCCCATGTATGGAATTAATGCGACGGGTGTGACCTCAAATTTTCTATCGCCTCCAGACGTGCGCGCGTTGCCGTGGCCGTGGCTGCGAGCCGTTGTCTCTCCTCGTTATACTTTCGGGCATAGCTCTCGATGAGTCGCGGGTCATTTAGCTCCTCACGCATTCCGCTGAGAACAGCCTTCTCCACGTCCCTGAGATAAACAATCCTTCGATTAGAACAGCTGCCGCCCTCGCGCACCGCAGAGCAGCGGATCCGCGTCTTGCCCGTCTTGTCCCGATCGTGCACCGACATGCCCGACCCGCAGCATCCGCATCGCAGCAAGCCGGACGATAAATGCGCTGGCCGGCGCTTCATGTGGATCTTCAGGCGTGTCTTTTTCGACTTGCGATTGTGAACGCGCGCCCATGTGTCATCATCGTGTCGGGGTTCTTCACCATCCGGACCTTGTTCCAGACGATGCGCCCTGTATAAAGTTCGTTGAAGATCATCCCGGCGCCGCCCGTCACGCACGACGCCAGCCATGCCGCGACGTACCTTCTTGGCACCGTCTTCGCGCTGCATCTGCCCGACGAGGCCGCGGATGCCGACCAGAATGGAATCGGCGGTTCCGTCGTGGACGGCATCGATCTCGATCCCGAGGAACGACAGCCGCTTATGAATGCCCGCCAGATCCTCCATGTCGCGCGACAGACGATCGAGCGCTTCAACCACGACGACATCGAAGGTTCGTGTCCGAGCCGCATCCATGAGGCGCGTCAGCCCATCGCGACCAAGGATAGAACCGCCCGAGCGTGCCTTGTCTTCGAAAGTCTGAATGATTTGCAAGCCCCTGCGCGCGGCATGCGCCCTACACAGGGCGATCTGGTCTTCCGTCGATTTTTCGTTTTGCAAGTCAGTCGAGAATCGGGCGTAGATGACTGCGTGGGTCATTTGTCGAAACCTCTGTCTGCGAGCTGAGATTTCGGGCGGCACGGTCACGGACCAATGTCGTGTTCGCCGCAGCCAGATGATCGCGCCTTGCATCGGCAATGGCAAGCGTTCGACGAATTGGATGAGATCAACATCGAGCTGTCAACTGGGCCCTCGTATGGAAGAGAACCTGGCCGGCGATGCCAAGGGAGTTCCCGCACGCTCCATCGGCAGGATGCTGTCACCCAACGAACCGGCCGGGCTTCTCGACAAGCTCGAGCGCGGCCCCAGGCAAGAGGCGCCGAGCGGGCGCCCTATTCGGACAGCCCGGTGCGCGTAAGAGCACCCCCGGTGGCCCGGCAAGGCAGGGTTCATACCCGAAACATCAAAGTTGTGCTCTCGATTGATGCCGAGAGCTGCGGTCAGAGGCCGCAATGGCGTCGGATCGCCCAATTGCGACGGCTGGATGAATGATCCAGCGCAAATTTTTCGGCTCGCAGCCATGCCAGATTGTTGATTGATCGGCTTTCGCACATGATCTGATAATCATGAAGTCTCGCATCATCGAACACCTCGGGCAGGCTGACATTCTCTTGCCATCCCTGGTAGCGGCGGGGCTGGCAGCCAACGACCGGGTGAAGGTGCGCCTGTCCGCCTTGCAGGCGGCAGCCGATCACGCACGCAGCCAGGGGATTGCCGCGCCGGACCTGACGGCGGAGTGTCGCGCGGCCGGCATCGACCCGGCGCCGATTAATCGGTTGGTGAGCGGTGCCAAGATTTCTGCCGATGGTCGGATGATCGCGCCTCATCTTGCCGCACTCGGCAAGGACATCCTGTCAGAGATGGGCGCTATGCTTCATGCAACCGAAATCGGTTCACCGGCCGAAGGCAAGCAAGCGGCCGAGCGCCTCGCGCGAACGAAGGTGCAAGAGCGCCTCGCATCGCTCTCCGACGTCAGCCCGGGCGACATTGCCGAGTTGACCGGGATTTCAGAGGAGCAGGGCGATAGTCTGCACCGGCTGATAATGGACCTGCACAAGGTTCTCAATCGGCTCGCGGCCGGTAGCGCTGAGGAAATGGTCGCGGGCGCCCTTGCATACGGGCTGCGGGCACATGATCGCGCAGCTGTCGAAGCCTTCATGCGCGGCGTTGCCTCGACCTCTCACTTGAAGTTCGATCATCCCGGTCTCGCGACCACGGCGGTAAGATGCGGACCGCGGCTGACTATCCAGAATGATATCGGCGTGACCGACGCGCACGTCATCGTGATCGGGGTCCAGGATAAAGCTGTCACAGTGACACACACGGATGTGCACTGCGCCCGCGCCAGGTTCTTTACCGACATGCTGAGCGGTTTCCCGGTGCGCTGGAGCGGACTTGAGCAGAAGAAAGCCAAGGAACTGGGCGACCAAGGCGCGTTCTATCTTGTCACCGGACACTACGATGCGGAAACGAGCGAGCGGCGCCACGCCTTCCTTGAGACGATCGGCGCCGCGCTCGTCTTCCTGATCGACTGGAACAAGGCGCGCAAGGTGCTGCGCGCTTGGGTCGCAAAGGATCAGACGGTTCGGATTCTCGATTGGGCTGCGCGCAACCACGTTGGCCACCGGGCTTTTCTCGAACTTGGAGGCAGCGAGCTTGTCACCGGTGCCGTGCGCAACGCGGCTCCGACGCGGATCGGTTTCGGCGAACGATTGGATGCCGTCTTGGGACGCGAAGCAGCGGTCGATTTCCTCAAAGGCGTGCTGCGCATCTCGACGCAAGCTTTGCTGGAAGGGCGATCCGTACCGCTTGCGCGTGACCGCATCGAAGCGGATCTTGTCCGCCGCCTGGAGCGCGTCGACAGTGCGTTGTTGGCGATCGTCGTGCGCCAGGCCGGCCTTGCGCGTGAGATCGCCGCAGCGGTCGCGCATCATATCGCCGGCCTGTGTTCTGGCCAGCATGGCGACGGCACCGCATTGGCGGCGCGGGCGCGGCACATCGAGGAAAAAGCCGACCGGGTCGCGCGCGATGCGCGCAGCGAGATCGCCCGCCTCGACGCGGGGCCCACCATCGAGCAGCTTGTGAACCGTATCGAGGATGTGGTCGACGAGCTGGAGCAGGCGGCGTTCATCGCCTCGCTTCTGCCGAAGAAAATGAGAGAGGGCGTGCTCAAGCCTTTGTCCGAGCTTTGCGCCGTCGCTCTCACGGGTACCGAGACGGTGGCATCAGGTGTGGATGCCGCCGGCGAGGTCCCGGAGGGGCGTCGCGCCGATTCCGAAGACGCATTAGCAGCCGTCGGCCGGCTGATCGATGTCGAGCACAAGGCCGACGACGCCGAGCGCAGTGTGACAAGGGAAGTGCTGGGCGGCGGGCTCGATCTTGCGAGTTCGCTTGCTGCGCTAGAGCTTGCGCGAGCGCTTGAGCGAGCTACGGACCGGATGGCGAGCTTTGGACATGTGCTGCGCGCTCACGTGCTCACGGACTTAGCGCCGTAACGCCGCTCTTGGTGCCGTGAAGAAAGACTAGGGCCATGACGATTGTGTTGATCGGTGGCGACCGGCCGACCACGATTCCTCCCATCGATGAAATCGGCGGCAAGGCTGCCGGTTTGGCCCTCATGGCGGCGCGCGGCGTGCCAGTTCCTCCCGCCTTTGTTCTGCCCATCAGCATGTGCGCCGACATCAACGCCGGCGATCGCAAGGCCGAGCGCGAACTCGACGAAGGGCTGCGGCAGGGAATCGCGTTCCTGGAGACGGTGAGCGGCAAGCAATTTGGTGATCGGCGCACCCCGTTGCTCGTCTCGGTCCGCTCCGGCGCCGCGCGATCAATGCCGGGAATGATGGACACCGTGCTCGATGTGGGCGCCAGCTCGGCCGCCATTGGCGGTCTGACACGGATGACCGGCGACCCGCGCTTCGCCTGGGATTGCCGCCAACGTTTCATCGAGAGCTACGCCACAGTGGTTCTCGGCCTGGACCGGGCGCCATTTGCTGCCGCGCTCGCAAAGATCTTGGCGGATGAAAGACTGGAAGGTGAGCGGGATCTCGATTGCGAGGCTTTGGAGCGCCTTGCGGTTTCCTATCAGGGTTTGGCCGAAGACAGCGGCTGGATGGAGGATCCGATGCGGCAGCTGACGGATGCCGCGCGCGCCGTCTATGGCTCATGGATGAGTGAGCGTGCGCTGACCTTTCGGCGTTTGCACGGGCTTGATCACCTGAAAGGAACCGCCGTTACGGTACAGATCATGGTGTTCGGCAACCGTGGCCCGGCATCCGGCGCGGGCGTCGCATTCTCGCGCGACCCCTCGACTGGCGGCGCCCATCCGGTGGTGGAGGTGCTGTTCGATGCCCAAGGGGAAGAGGTCGTCTCGGGACGCCGGACGCCCCACGCCGAAGAGGCGATCACCCATGCGATGCCCGCGGTCGCGGCCGAGTTGCGCGATATTCTCCGCCGGTTGGAACTGGAATTTCATGATGTGCAGGACGTAGAGTTCACGATCGAAAACGGGGCGCTGTGGATTCTGCAAACGCGGTCGGCCAAGCGCTCGCCGCTGGCTGCGCTGCGGATCGCGATCGATCTCGTGCGCGAAGAGCTAATTTCACCTCAGGAGGCCCTTCGTCGGCTGGCCGAATTGAATCTCGATGCGCTTGTGCGCGTCCGGCTGGATGCTCCGGGCGTCCCGGCTGCGTGCGGCATCGGCGCCTCGGCCGGCGTTGCGACCGGACGCGTGGCATTCGATTCTGCCAGCGCCGGACGTCAGGCATCCGCGGGCGATCCCGTCATCTTGGTACGGCCCGATACCTCAACCGCCGATGTCGCCGGATTTGCCGTCGCGGCGGGAATTGTCACCGCGCAGGGCGGACGCACCGCCCACGCCGCGTTGGTCGCGCGCCAAATGGGAAAGCCCGGAGTGGTCGGGTGTGAGGCACTCAACGTCGATCCCGCCGCACGCATTGCGCGCTTTGCCGGCGGCATAATCAGCGAGGGTGAATGGATATCTATCGACGGCGACAACGGCGCGATCTATTTTGGCCGCGCCAATATCATTCGCGAACGCCCGACCGCCGATCTTGCCGAACTCGATCGCTGGCGCGCGGCGACGGACTCTCGCGCTGCCGGCGAAGCGGAGCCGAAGGTGCGGTCCCGCCACATCAAATCAACCTCATTCCCCCCAGGCTCGCGCGCCCGTCCCGGCCGACGATGATGTGGTCGTGCACCGCCGTCCACGACGACAGCACATGACGCCGCTTCGCCGTCGCCGGCATGCGGTCGGCGCGGCGGCTATCGGAGGGTAAGCCGTCGAACTGCTCAGCTAGACTAGAGCATGTCTCTCTGCTGCCGGAGCCTAGGCCTGCCGTCGGCAGCAATGGATCGCGACCGGCGAAATTGACCCGACTCGGTCATAATGTGCGTCAGCCCGGCTGCACAGGACCCGGGCCCGCGCTGCGAACGCGCGGCAAAAGTCGGTTGTGGGCACTCATCTTGGGGGGATCTGCCGATGGTGCTTCTATGCGGTCGGCCATCGACGCGACCAACCCCGTGCGCGCTCCAGTTTTAAAGTAGCATATTTGGCGATCCTGAATCGACGCCCGGCGCGACTTCTGTGTGGTAGAGTCGATCCCGCGAAATGCTGGAGGAATATTCGATGACGCGTGCACTTCTCCCAAGTGCTCTGCTGCTTGCAGCGCACATACTTGTCGGGTGCGACAGCAGGCCGGCCACTAGCGCGGCTCCACCCGCACCGCCGGTCACAACAGCGAGCCCGCTGCAGAAGACGATCACCGAATGGGACGAATATACCGGCCGCTTTGCAGCGGTCGAGACCGTGGAGGTCC
>WNFS01009335.1_pt1 | contig 12579 bp, 11 predicted proteins | sample 5400141 | NCBI WGS metagenome assembly WNFS01 (sample SAMN13153358, study PRJNA577476) | soil metagenome | isolation source: 60 cm saprolite under Madrone tree | place: USA:California | collected 2016-06-14
ATCAGCACTCCCGCCACTAGGACGATGCAGCACTTTGTGAATTTCATTCGCAGCGCCTCCTTGAGCGCCTGGTTTGTTTCTCTGTGCACACTACGGTTTTCTCTTTCGAGCGGGCTGATGCTGTTAGAGCTCTTGGTCCACGCTTGGAAGGGCAACCTCCCCTCCAGACTCGCGTTGGATTTGGTAATAGGCTGAAAATTCAATCACATAGAACATCGTATAGGGCAACAGGCGATGAGACTTGAAACGCGAGGTGTGTAGAAAGTACAAGAATAAAGACGAAATAGTCTCTTTCTGCGTACTGGAACCCATGCTCCGGCAAAGCCGCCTAAGTGACAAAATCCCTAAAACTCACGACTTACCTGTTTTGGCGAACCAAATGCATCGGCGCAATAAAGGGAGAAGAGAAATGAACCACCAACTCTCCGTCGAGACAGCGATGTGTATGGAACATCAAAGGCTTCTTGCAGAGTGTCAAATGGCCTTGGAAATCTGGAACGAGCACCGCGCCGAGTTTTGTCAGTTTCGTTTCATCGGAAGAGAAGCAGGCGACGAACTCCTGCAATTGCAAGCGAAGTATGCTCGAGCTTACACCGTCTTGCAGAACCACGAACGCAAATGCTCACTCTGTCAACTGAGTTTTGCCACTCATTTGGAGCATCAAAGGTTCGCCGATACCAGGCGGCGCCACGATGGTCAATAAAAGCGGGGTCCTCTTGCCAGGTATGCGGCAGGCGCACTTGGCGCCAGGTACCGAGTCATCGAGCTGATACCAGCGCTGTTCCATACCAACGCTTCCAGAATCAGTCCGAATCACCAATGGCCACACAGACTCACCCTCTCCGGTGCGGACAAGTCCGTTGTTTTCTCACTTGTTAGGAGTGCGGGCGTGGCCTATGATGCTCGGAGCAAGGACGCTGGTGTGAGTCGGGAATTTTCGACGAGAATGCACTGCAAGCTTCCCTTTCCGACCGTGATAGCACGCCGGCTAACCAGATATCCTGATGGTGTGTCAAACCAAACTGAATTAGCGGTAGATGCTCCAAGATAATCTCACGCCTTAACTGCAACAAGGCTTGTTACGTTGGAAAAAATGGCGGCGATCGGTTTCTTCGTATCGTCAAGTTTGGTAAATAGTGGGATCGAGCCGAACAAGGGTGTCGAATATGAGCTTGCTTGCCAATCTCGGAAACCCAAGTGTTCTGCCTCAGCTTGGCGCGCAGAGAACCACGTCATCCAACTAGAATCCTTCATTTCCCCCAAACGTATTCACTAATTCCCGTTGACGCAGCAAGCCAAAAGAAATGCTACTGGGCTCTGGTTGCTTGCACGAGCAGCTCTACCGAAGGCGCTACCATAAGCAGCAGCACCGCCTGTGGTTTTCCGGAGGATTTCAGAAATTCGATATTTCGCTGCCGCAAATCTGCGCTGACGAGACGATTTTCATGCAGATCATCCAAAGCCTGCAGGCCGATCTCTGCAATCCGGGACAAGTTATGCGACACTGGCGCCAAATCTTGGGTCAAGTACGATCGCCTCAATAATGGCTGCAGCTTGGCATCGTTATCCCGCCACAATCCGAGCCATTCTCGGGCCTGTTGCCACTCCTGGGGTGTCGCCCTTCCTGAAGCAATCCGCCTAGCAATCTCGTTAAATTCGCGGGCTGTGTCGCTTTCCGGTGGCACCGCATCATCAAGACGGTTGAGCGGCGTAAAGTCAGTAAAGGTCCGCAGTTCCTGACGGACATACAACCTGGGAGGTTGTACTACGGCCGCAAGCACTTTCAAGGGCGCTGGATCCAGTTCGCCGCTCATGCGCTCCAGCATTTCATCTGTGATAAGTCTGTGGCGCAGACCGTAGTAACCGAGCTTCTGCGATATGATCGCGAGCCGCTGGTACATTGAATCGACATCCTGAACCTGTTGGGGAGACCATAAGCGCTCAGCGATGGCAGCGGTACGCGGCCATATGCGGTTGTCCATGTTTTCATCGGAGACAATATCTGTCCACATGGTGGCCTCTCCGCCGAGAACGCGGGCCTTCTGATCCGATGTGAGCGTGCCAGCGCTGTCCCCTAACGGGTCCACCAGGTAATGCTCCGCTGCTGACTGGTTCAAGTCGATGTAGTAGCCGGACGAGAGCACCCCGCGGTAACCGTTCCGTGCGGCCTCTGCCAGCGAGTTTGGCCCGCGCCAGGATTGAATGACGACATCTTTGGGTGTATCGTGCTGAAGAACTTCGTCCCATCCCACCATGATCTTCTTGCGGCCCTCGATAATCTTCTGAATTTTGGCTGTGAAAAGCACTTGCAGCGCCGCGCCATCCTTAATCGCATGCGCCCGCATGAAGTCCTGAATGCGCAGGTTGCCCTCCCACTCCTTGACGTCGCATTCATCTCCTCCCGCGTGAAAGTAGGAATCGGGGAATAGAACAGCCATCTCACCAATGAATCCAGTGAGAAACTTGTAGGTGTTTTCGCGTGTGGGATCTATCGCCGAGCTGTGGGAGGGATCTTGCCCGCTGGCCAACTCAGGGTAGCCGAGGAACCATGATGTTGTGTGGCAGGGCATGTCAAGCTCTGGGACCACCCGGATCCCGCGGTCGCTCGCGTACGCGATAATCTCCCGGACTTCGTCCTGGGAGTAATAAAAGCCGCCGGAACCTTTTTCCTGTAATAGTGGAAATTTCTTGCTCTCGATGTGAAAGCCCTGATTGTCCGCGAAACGCCAATGGAAGACATTCAGTTTGACCGCCTCCATGCCGTCTAGATTCCGCTTGATAGCGGAGATATGTACAAAACGATGTCCAGAGTCGATCAGAAGTCCACGCCAAGGGAAGCGTGGCTTGTCGTCAACAGTGACGACCGGAACGCTGAAGCCTCTCGGGGTGACCCTTACTAGTTGGAGAAAGGTCTGGAGTCCGCGAAGCACCCCGATCGGATTGGGCGCCGTCAACTGAACATCGGTGGTTGAGATCTCGAGGTGGTAAGATTCGTCCTCACCCAGTTGCTGGACGGCCGCACTCGGTCCCGCAGTTTGAACTGTGAAGTGCGGTTGGTTGAGGACTGCTTGGCGCCAGAGCGGGATCCCGGTTTCCCGCGAAAGTGTATCCAGGAAGCGCTGCTGTGCTCGTTCAAGACGAGCTTCCTTATAGCCTTTCAGAGCAATACCAAAAGCTCCGTCGATGAGGAATTCGCCTTCACGCTGCACAACATGTGCGGGGATGGGCATGACAAGAAGCGAACCTTTTTCCTGTGCGCGAAGATTGCTGGGAATGACGGACACGCAAGAGGCAAGCAAAAGAAAACCGATAAAACCTGTTAGACGAGAATTTGCCACGATAGCTCTCCAGAAAATAAATATATTGAGCTGGTGTGGTGCTGATGCCATCGCGGTACCTTTCTTGTTGCATTAGCGAAGCCATTAGCCAGCCCAATCACAGCCTCCGTTTCCGCCTCCGAAAATTTGGAATCATCGATCGCCAGTAGAATTCTCATGATCCTACTCCCTCGCCCTAGGACGGTGCCATTCCGACTTTCTACTAATGTGTCGCGCCTTGAAGGGGATAGGGCCTGAAGGCCGCGCAATGCGGAGGAGCTTGCTGTTCCGCGCGCAGATTCTTCTGGCTTCTCGGTGAGTTTGCTAAGAGTGGCGGTCACGTCGCGCGTTTGGCTATCGCAGGTGATCTTCAGGTGCACCATTGAACCTGGAGCCATTTCAGAGATGTGTACACTTAAATCGTCGGGGCCGCTGACCACTTTTCCATTCCACGCGAGGGATGATGTCGCCTCTCTTGATTCCCGCCTATGCAGCCGGGCTTCCGGCCGTCACCTCTGGGACCAATGCGCCGCCCCCTTGATTTAGTCCGAAGGCCTTGGCCATATCAGCATCAACACTCTGGATTGCGACACCTAGTTGCCCCCTGACTACTTTCCCATGGTCCACGATTTGTTCCATCACACTGCGCGCCATGTCGATGGGAATCGCAAACCCAATTCTCTGGCTTCCACCGCCGCCTCCGGTGAGCTGCAAGCGCGGCATGCGGAAATGATTCAAAGATTGGAGGCCAGAGTCATGGGACCGGAAGCAATGGAGAAAGCCGAACAAAATCTCGCGTTGGTGGTCAAAGCGCTGGGCGTGGAGGTGAATGGAAATTATTTTTTCCCTGAAGATCAAAAGGCAGTTGTTCCGCGTCTCTCCCAATCACGTCTACCAATGTGCGGATAACTATCAAGCCCTCCAAGGTACGTGCATTCAAAGCAGTGGCTTACCCTATGCCCGAACACATTGCCACGATGCTCCTGCTGCTCAAGAACGCCCCTAAGATTTTCGATAAGTGGCGCAAACGACGCAAACGTGGGCTGTGGTGCCTGAACTGTATCCCATGTATCCCGAAATGACCATAAATAGCGCCCAGAAGGCCCCACTCGGCATCACTATGGATCAGCAAAAAGCCAACAAATACGCACTCTTCTGCTGGTTGATGGGTTGGCGGAAGCGTGCGGGTGTCGAATTGTTGAACAAACTCACTAAGTCCCACGTTTGCACGGCGCCCAACCCGTTGTACTACGCCTGTTTGTTACGGTTGATCTTATGGACGCCCTCGGATCTGGCGGCGCAATGGATCGAAAGCTTGCGGACGACGCGGGCGCAGTAATCTTCCGGACGCTATCGGGTGTACATCGCGTTCGAATCACCGGACCTAACATCCAAACGTACGAAGGCGAATTCGAGATCTCGCGCAATGAAACGTCGCATGTCGAGCGCATCCGCGTTCGTCATGTAGATGCTGATCGGCGCACTAACGAAACCCTACCGGGAGGCACGGTTGCTGCGCTGCGCCTGCGCGTCCCCGCGTCGGCGCGCAAAGCCTTCGAACAGGCTGGCGACGCTATGCGTCAGCAGCACTGGCAAGAGAGCCGCGCGCTGTTCGAATCCGCCATTCGCGAGTATCCGCGGTACGACCTGGCCTATAACGGCCTCGGAATGGTTGAAGTGGAATTGAATGAGATGGACGCCGCGCGGGAGTCATTTTCCAAAGCCATCGAGCTGAATCCCGATTTCCCCGCTGCCTACAGAAACCTTGCGCGCATTTCCTTTGCCCAGCGCAACTATGAAGAAGCAGACACGTTTCTGGTCAAGTCCCTGGAGCAGGAGCCTCTCAATGTTTGGGCTCTTAGCTCTGCTTCGAATGCCGAGCTGCTCATTCACAAATATGGCGATGCGATTGCGCATGCGCGCAAGGCGCATTCGGTTCCTCACCAGGGACTCGCTGGCGTGCACATCGTCGCCGCGCTCGCGCTCGAGGCCGCGCAGCAGCCGTTTGAGGCGGTGAAAGAGTATCAGCTCTATCTCGATGAAGATCCGAAGGGTCGCGATGCGGAGCGAGCGCGGAAAGCCATAACTCGGCTGAACGAATCAGCTCCCAAATAATTTTGTGTTTCGTCATTCATTTCGAGACGGTGCGCGAAAACTCGAAATAAGAATAAAAACCGGCTTAGCGGCCGTTGGACGTCCTGCGCACCGTCGTCGGTGGCCGCACGGTCTACCAGGCTGCACCGTAAGCCTGCTCGTTTACCTAGTTCACTGGCGCCAGATGACAATCGCTTCGCTTGACGACAACGGACATGAGGACTAGGCTCATCAAAAGGGCGGTGAATCCTCCATGCGTTCCGCACAATACGAAGTCCGGTTGCGAACGGGATGGCTGGCTTTTCCGATACTCCTCAGTGTAGTGTTTCCTGCACTCCCTGCGCTGTGCCAGGACGGTGTCACCGAGCAAACGGCGGTCAGCGGCAACAATGCCACGATTGTGGTGAACGTTCGCAATAGTTCTGGCGACCCGCTGCCCGTTACTGCAGTAGTTAAACTGTATCGAAATGGAAGCATTCCCAACGGGCAGACCACCACTTCGCAAGGCCGCGCGATTCTGCTGCCGCAAAATCTCGGCGATTTTTCAGTGATAGTCGAAGCGAGCGGATACAAGCCAGGTCGGGCGAACGTGGATGTCCCGATTCCTGTGAGAGTGGAAGTCGATGTCTATATGCAGCCGGAGGCTGATGCGAACCCGAACGCCACTGTGACCGGTACTCCTGGAGCTCCTGTTCTGGCCCCCAAAGCGCAAAAGGAAGCCGACTTAAGCCTCAAGGCGCTTCAGGAGAATAGATTCGACGACGCTCAGAAGCACTTGGATGCTGCTGCAGCACTCGCACCCAACCACCCTGATGTGCTTTACCTTTTCGGCGTGCTTTACATCCGCCGGAATGATCTGCCCCGGGCGCAGGAAGCACTCACTAAGGCGACCCAGATCGACCCGAAGCACGCCCGCGCGCTGGCCGCCCTCGGAACTGTCCTTTCCAACCAAAGCAAGTATGACGCCGCGCTCTCGCCGCTCGAAAAGGCACTGGAGTTAAATCCACATTCCTGGGAGACGCGCTGGACACTCGCGAGGGCTTGCTACTACCAGCGCCAATACGAGCGTGCGCTGAAAGAGTCCCAAGGCGCACTGGCGGCATCCGAAGGGCGCGCCCCGGAAATTGAGCTACTCGTGGCCCAATCGCTGACTTCCGTAGGCCGCTATGAGGACTCCGCCCAAGCCTTGCGCAATTTCATTCAAAACCATCCGGACCACTCGCAGGCCGCCACCGCCCGCCGCTGGCTCGATCGCCTGAAGCAGGCTGGCAAGATCCGCAACGATTAGTAATCTAGCCTGTCTCCAAACCCATCCGTTTCTCCCCTGCGCAAAAAGAGCATGGGCTAGGCCATAGGCCAAATGGCCCAGCCCACGGAAATGCGCTTCAGTTGGGGGTTCACTTAGAAGTCGAAGCGCAAACCGAATTGGATGAATCGCGGCCCGTTGTACTGATTATTTAACTTGCCGAAGCTGCCGCCACTTATATCAGTAAGACCGAACGGATCGCTGAACATCGGATGGTTGAACACGTTTGTCATTTGGCAGTCGAAACGAGTGCTCACCCGTTCCGTGATTTTGGTGGCCTTGGAGACGCCGAAGTCCACGTTCCAGCGGTTCAGGCTGCGGTAGAATCCGCGGCCGGTGCGGCCATAGATCGCTGGATCGGGCGGCGCGAAGAAAGAGTATCCGCCCAGCGGATCGTTGTTGACGGCATCCGCGTTGGGAAATGCTGTCAGTGATCCCCCGGAGTTGTGAACCGACCCATGCACGACCTTATTGTCGAGTGGGAAGTAGGAGCTGCAGTTTCCAAACACCGCCCCCTGGCCGAGCTCCTGGCAACTGGCGCCGTTGAAGATGTCAAGGGGAAGGCCCGTCGCGTAGGTCCACACGCCGGAAACGTTCCATCCGCCAATGATTTTGTTCACCGCACCGCTGCCGGAAGAGTAGCGCTTCCCGCCGCCAAACGGCAGGTCATAGGTAACAAGCGAAGTGAAGACGTGGCGCCGGTCAAACTGAGCCGAGCCATAATCCCGGTCCAGCTTGAACGCGTCCGAAGCCTCGTTGAGGCTCTCTTGGTTCTGGCCGATCTGGTCGAAGGCATGGGAATAGGTGTAGTTGAACGTAAGATTCAGGCCCGCCGACGTCGTCTTGCGTAGGCTAACGAACCCCGCGTTGTAGTTCGACCGCCCATTGCTGCCGATTTTGATAATCGCCTGGGCTACGTTGCTCCAAGCTTTCGCAAAGCTTTGCCCGCCCAGCGTATACATGTAGGGCACCTGTTGGGCAGCATAGCCCTGATACAGCTTCTTGGCGTAATTGCCGACGTAGCCGACTTCCAACAGTGCATTGTTGCCGAGTTGTCGCTGAAACGTCACGTCGAATGTGTCGGCGTAGCCGATTTTGCGCTTTGGGTTGATCCGGAAATCTAGGGTCTCAAACGGGCTGTTTGTGCCCGGAATCAACGGCTTGCCTGATGGGATGGTTGCAAGAGGCGGCATAGGAACCGTCGTCCCATCCTTGCCTATGCGGAACGCATTGCTGGGTGTGGAAGTTCCGCAGGATACGACACCCGCATTCACTTGTGGACCGGCGCAACGAAGGTTGTTGCCGAAGCCCACGCCCAGCGCCGGAATCATTACGATGCCCACGCCATTGATGCGGTCATAAACCCGAGCGTAACCACCCCGCAACACGCCTTTGCGACCACCGAACAGATTACCCAGCACCCCGCCGCTATACGATGGATTCCAGGCGACGGCCACACGCGGGCCAAAATTGCTCCAGTCCGGATCGTAAGGATACTTGCGGCCTAACTGCTTGATGGGCACATAGTCCAGTTGCGGGTTATAGATTTGACCCGCCAGCGCTTGCGTCCGACGTGTCTCTATGTATTTGTCAAAGTCAATCACTTTGCCCGTCGAGTCATCCACAACCATCGTCTGTTCGCCGCTTGATTCGTACGGCGGCAGCTGGACGCCCCAGTTAAGTCCGAGTGTCACAGTGAGGGATGGCTTAACCCGCCAGCTATCGGAGGCATACAGAGAGTAGCTGTCTACGACCGTGCTCTGGCGCAGCGGGGTGCCCGCCGGGTTCGGAGAGAAATCAGGTCCGCGCGTAAAGAGCTGCTGGGCGCGCTCCATGATTCCCAGGATCGAGGCGTAGTCAGTGCGCCATCTGGACGCGCTACCCGCAAATCCCACCGGGAACGGAATGCCATTGACATGGCTGCCGGAAGAAAGCCGCCCGATCGTGAAGACTTCGGAGGTTAACCCGCCGACTACCTTATCGTCACGCCGGTGGAAGAAATGTTGATGGCCGATGCGTCCGCCAAACTGGAAGAGGTGGTTGCTTTTCACCCAGCTCAGGTTTTCAATGATGTTATATTCTTTGCCGTTCCAAAGTCGGCTTCGGGCGTTCTGCGTGTCTACGTTGATGGGCTGCATGCCGACGCCAATGCCTTCTCCCGAAATACTGAGAGCGGCGTTTAGGCCGTTCGCCTGCGGGAAGCCCTGCGGCGCCGGTATGACGGACGGGTGCAACGTCGCCCATTCCCACCAATGCCGCATCCAGTCGAAGCGAAAGTCGCTGGTCAAATGCGGCGTGATCTGTCCCGTCAGACCAGCAACAACATACCGCGGAGCAAGGGGTCGCAGCGCTGTAGACTTAGGAACACCGATTTGATTCCCGGATAGCAGACCCCCGATGTCAGCTTGTACCGGGGACGTAAAGCTAGTCTTGCCATAACGGTAGCTGGTCATGAACTGCCACTTAGAATTGATCACATGGTCAAGACGGATGACGCCAAACTCCTCACGAATCGGAATCCCCACGGGTCGGGTAAATCCAAGCGTGTTAATGCCGTCCGCCCCGGTCGCGGTGGCCAAAGCCCCGGAGTCACCGGTTGGTTCCTTTGCCCATACTGCGGCGATTGCGGGATTAAGACCCAGACCTCTGGGATCACACGGGGCGGGAGTTGCGACTGTTCCGCAGTTGGCAGGCTGGATCGCGGCGCCGGCGCAATCTGTGACAGCACCCGGGTTCAAGTTGTATTCCACTCCACCGAAAGCCAGGATTCCGAGCTTCATATTGCACGAAGGCACGCGCCGGGAAATATCTGTCGAGCTGTTGAATCGGCGTCCTTCGTAGTGAGCGAAGAAGAAGGTCTTGTCCTTCCAGATAGGGCCGCCCAGGCGCCCACCGAAACGGTTATCCTGCAATAGCGGATCGGGCTTGCCCGCCGAGTTGCGGTTCCAGGTGTTGGCGTTCAGATGGTCATTCTGTAAATAGTCATACACAGCGCCATGAAACGCGTTGCTTCCGCGTTTGGTCACCATCTGGACTTCGCCACCCGCCGAGCGTGAGAAACTCGCAGATGAATTGGTAGTCACTACGCGGAATTCTTCCAGGCTCTCTACCGGCGTCGGGACGACTCCCCTAGGCGTGGCGCCGAAGTTCGTGCCGCTATATTGACCGCCGCCTGCGGTGCTATCGGTGACGTCGCCTCCGTCGAGAAGGAAGGTATTCTGATCGCTCCGCGCTCCGGCGATTTGACCACCTGTATTGTCGCCTTCTCCGCCTCCTGCAGGCGTTCCGACTGCGTTGAAGCCCGGAGTTGCGAGGGGCTGCAAGAGCAGAAGCGCAGTAGCGTCCCGGGCAAGTGTCGGGATTGTATCGAGCACTTTCCGGTCGAGCACGTTGCCCACCGAAGAATCCATTGTCTGCAGTTCGACGCCCGCGTTCGCCTGCACTTCAACCACCTGCGATATCGTTCCGATTTCGAGCTGCGCATCTACGGTAGCTGACCTGCCGACCTGGACAGCTAGGGGACCTATGTTTGTCGTTCGAAAGCCGTCCTTTTTAATCACCACCGTATAAGTACCGGGCGGCACGCTGACAAACGTGTAGTAACCGGCGTCGTTCGTGGTCTGACTGCGCGACGCGTTGGTTGCGGTGTCACGAATTTCAACGCTTGCATTGGGAACCGCGCTCCCTTTCTGGTCGGTAACCGTTCCGGTCACAGTTGCCGTGGAAGATCCCTGCGCATAAATAATCGCCGGAGCGAAAAGCAACACGAGGAATACTGTGAGCAACACCTTCACGTTTGACGTGCGCATCCACCACCTCCCTTTAGACACACTGAGGCGGCCTGAGTGCATATCCCCCATTGATGTTCGCAAATCCTGTCGGGCAAGACAGATAAAACCACTCTAAGCCACCACAGATACAGAAATTATTAATGGTGAGAAATTAGCTCCCCGACTGCAGAGTGTCAAGCTGATTTCTTAGTTTTATCTAAAACCAATCTTTGATTATGAAAATCGCTTGGAACCTGCGGAGTCGAGTCCCGGTACTGCCATGGCTTCCAGACGGAAACCTGGGCGGGTGAGGCGAAACTCCGAGCTGGAACTCGGTGTCCCAACCTTAAACAAACGCGAGGCTGAAGGCTAGCGGCCGTTGGAGTAGTACTTTACGTCGACGGGGTCGTACATGGCGGCGGTGGCGGCGTTGGCTTTTTCGTAGGCGTCGATTTCGGCGGCGTGCTGCAGGGTGGTGCCGATGTCGTCGAGGCCCTTTAGCAAAACTTCTTTGCGCGACGGGGCGATTTCAAATTTGAACATGAGGCCGTCCTTGTCGGCTATGGTTTGGTTCGGCAAATTCACGGTGAGCGAGTAGCCTTCTTCTTTTTCCGTGCGCTTGAAAAGTTCGTCAACCTGATCTTCGGGGAGCGTTGCGGGCAGAATGCCGTTCTTGAAACAGTTGTTGTAGAAAATGTCAGCGTAGCTTGGCGCGATGATGACGCGGAAGCCGTAGTCTTTCACTCCCCAAGGGGCGTGCTCGCGGCTGGAGCCGCACCCGAAATTCGCGCGCGCCAGCAAAACGGATGCGCCTTTATAGCGTGGAAAGTTCAGCACAAATTCAGGATTTGGTTTTTCGCCGAGGAGATAGCGCCAGTCATAGAATAGAATTCGCCCGAAGCCTTCGCGCGTGAGCGCCTTCAAGAACTGTTTCGGCACCATCTGGTCGGTATCCACGTTGACGCGATCGAGCGGCATCACCATGCCCGTGTGAGTGCTGAACAGTTGCATGCGTCGAAGCTCCTGAAAAGCCTTAAAATCTTTGGCTTGAAACCACGTTCACTCGACTGAGGGAACGTCGAGTGAACGTACATCCACGAAATGGCCGGCAATGGCCGCGGCAGCGGCCATGACCGGGCTGACGAGATGAGTGCGGCTGTCCTTGCCCTGGCGGCCCTCAAAATTGCGGTTCGATGTGCTGGCGCTGCGCTCGTGCGGCGGCAGGACGTCGGCGTTCATGCCGATGCACATGCTGCAGCCAGCGTCGCGCCACTCGAAGCCGGCATCGCGGAAAATTTTGTCGAGGCCTTCTTTTTCCGCTTGAGATTTGATGCCGCGGGAACCGGGGACAATCAACGCCTGCTTGATGTTTTTCGCGACGTGCTTGCCGGCGACAAAATGCGCGGCGGCGCGGAGATCATCGAGGCGCGAATTGGTGCACGAGCCGATGAACACGCGGTCCACGGGAATATCCACAATGGGAGTGCCGGCTTTCAGGCCCATGTACTTGAGCGCGCTTTCGGTGGCTTTCTGATCGTTGAGGTCCTTGAAATCATGTGGATCGGGGACGCGCGCGGTGACACTCGTGACCATGCCGGGATTCGTGCCCCAGGTGACTTGCGGAGCGATCTGTTCGGCGTGAAGTTCGACGGTCATGTCGAATTTTGCGCCGTCGTCGCTGCGCAATGTTTTCCAGCGCTCCACGGCGTCCTGAAACACCTTGCCGCGAGGAACAAACGGGCGGCCTTCGAGATAAGCGAAAGTGGTCTCATCGGGGGCGATCATGCCGGCGCGCGCGCCGCCTTCGATGGTCATGTTGCAAACGGTCATGCGGCCGTCCATCGAAAGGGCGCGAATGGCTTCGCCGCGAATGTGCAGCGTCTTCGAGCGCGATTGCACGAGGCACTGCGTCGCGAGGACGTGCTCGACTTCGCTGGTGCCAATGCCGAAGGCCAGAGTGCCGAAAGCGCCGTGCGTGGAAGTGTGGCTGTCGCCGCAAACAATGGTCTGGCCGGGCTGCGTGATGCCGAGCTCCGGTCCGATGATGTGCACGATGCCCTGATTCTTGCTGTTCATGTCGAACAAGCGGACG
>WNFS01014127.1_pt1 | contig 12575 bp, 7 predicted proteins | sample 5400141 | NCBI WGS metagenome assembly WNFS01 (sample SAMN13153358, study PRJNA577476) | soil metagenome | isolation source: 60 cm saprolite under Madrone tree | place: USA:California | collected 2016-06-14
TCCGAGGATGGACGCTGGATTTTTCCAACTTTCAAACCCACGCCGGGAATTTCTTCGATCATGACGTGCTGGGCAATTCCAATATTTTCTTTCCGCTATCCATCGAGCGCGCGCGTATTCACGGATGGGAATCCACGCTGCGTTCGCCGCGCATCAAGAAACGTCTAGACGTTTATCTCACTTACTCGAATCAAATGGCAGAAGGCGCTGGCGTTGTGACTGGCGGTTTGCTCTCCGATCCCGGGCAGCTTTGCGACGGTGGCGGTTTCTGTTATCTCGACCACGACCAGCGCAACACTCTTAGCACGGGATTTCACGCCGCGCTTCCCTATCGCATTTCCGCGTCGGGCAATCTCTCCTACGGCTCCGGTTTCCTGAATGGCGATGGACCATCTCATCTGCCCGATCACACAGAAGTTTCTTTCTCGCTCTCCAAATCCATCGGGGAACGTCTGTCCGTGGGCTTCACCGCTCAGAACATCGCCGACGGACGCTACCTGCTGGACAACTCCAATACTTTCGGCGGCACACACTGGAACTACCCGCGCCAAGTCAGCGGAGAAATTCGCTACCGCTTCCATTTCTAGCCGCCGTCTCCATTTTTGGAAATTCCCATGTGCCGTACCCAGGCCGTCTTGCTTTATGCTGGTTCGCGGAATCTGGCGGCGAGGTGAAGGCTTGAAAATATTCCTGATTGCACTGTTCGGGGCCATGGGCACATTGGCTCGCTACGGACTGCAGGGCGTAGTGCAGATACGGACGGGCGGCGCTTTCCCGTATGGGACGCTGCTCGTCAATTTGTCCGGCTGTTTTCTGCTTGGCCTGATCGGACAACTGACGCTGAACCGCATGCTGGTTTCCGCAGACATGCGCATGGCTATCGCCGTTGGATTTTTCGGCGGCTACACCACGTTTTCCAGTTTCGGATGGGAAACAGCAAAAATGCTGGAAGATGGCGAATGGCTGCGCGCAAGCACCTACGTCGGAGCCAGCGTGGTTGCGGGATTGCTGCTGTCGGTAGCCGGAATTCGCCTGGCGAATCGCTTTTAGGAACTCATAATTCGGCAGTGCAGCGTTGGAGAGGACTCTATGACGCATGAAAAATTCGAGGGCGAGCGCACGTTGATGCGAATTCATATCGGTGAATCCGACAAATGGCATGGCAGATCGCTGCATGAAGCCATTGTGGAAATGTTGCGCAAGGAAAAATTCTCCGGCGCTACAGTTTTGCGCGGCGTGGGCGGGTTTGGATCCTCGAGCGTTTATCATACTGATAAGATTCTGCGTTTGTCGCAAGACCTGCCGATTGTTGTGGAAGTGATTGAATCCACCGAACGCATCGAACAAATTCTTCCGCGTCTGGATGAAATGGTGGAAGGTGGTTTGATCACTCTGGAAAAAGTGCGCGTCATTCTCTACCGCGCGGCAAAAAAGTAGATGGCCAAAATCGAAGACAAACCATTTCTGCAAAACAAGACTAAGAAAGGGTGGCTGAACCGCACCGTACTCGGTGTCGGCCTCACTTCGCTTTTTTCCGATTGGAGCCACGAAACCGCGACCGCGGTGCTGCCCGCATTCTTGGCGGTGATTGGCGCGGGGCCCGCATGGCTCGGCGCAATTGAAGGCATCGCGGACGGCCTTTCGAGTTTCGCGAAACTTGCCGCGGGCCACTACACGGACCGGTTGAAGCGCCGAAAACCGCTTGCGGTTTTCGGCTATGCGTTTACGGCGATTGCTACTGCGTCGTTTGGAATTGCTACCCACGCCATTCACGTCCTGATTGGGCGTTCCGCGGCGTGGCTGGGACGCGGAGTGCGGTCTCCGGCGAAAAAAGCGTTGCTCGCCGCGGATGTACCCGTCGGGGCGTACGGGCGCGCGTTCGGTCTCGAACGTTTGATGGACACGCTCGGTGCTATCCTTGGGCCGTTGACTGCGCTGTGGATTCTGCAGGCAACAAATCATTCTTACCGAAAAGTTTTTCAGTGGACATTGCTGCCGGGAATGATTGCGGTTCTGTGTTTCTGGGTGCTGGTACGCGAACGGCCACTCGAGAGGAAAGAAAAGAAATCCTTCTTGCTGGGTTTGCGAGCGCTGCCAGCTGAGTTCCGGCGATTTCTGTTGGCAGTGGGAATTTTCGGAGCGGGAGATTTTTCGCATACGCTGCTGATTTTGTATGCGACAAAAATGCTTGCCGCGGAATACGGAATGGCTAGAGCGGCGAGTCTGGCTGTGGTTTTGTACACGCTGCACAATGTTTTCTACGCTGCGTCGGCCTACCTGAGCGGGTGGCTGAGCGATCATGTGCCGAACCGGCGGATGGTGCTGTCCGGGGGATATGGACTGGCGGTGATGACGGCGTTGTTGCTTTGCACCGGGACACATTCGTTGTGGCTGCTGGGTGCAATTTTTGTGCTGGCTGGTTTGTACATCGGCACTGAGGAGGCTCTGGAGGATTCGGTGGCCGCCGAGATGATGCCGCGCGAACAGCATGGCATGGCATTTGGAACCATGGCTGCCGTGAATGCGGTAGGCGATTTTCTTTCAAGCCTGCTGGTGGGAGCGCTGTGGAGCGCATTTGGAGTCGGCGCGGCGTTTGGCGCATCGGCGGTACTGTTCGCAGCCGGAGCGATTCTGATTTTGCGGTGGAAGTAGAATACCTGGGGAGGAAATTTCCCGATGAGAATTCCTGCGATGTATCGCGTCACGATATTTATGCTGACGGCGTTTGGCATACTCTTCGGTGCGAGTGATGCGCGGGCGTGGGACGACGGCGTGGCTTTGACGCCGCCGATGGGATGGAACAGTTGGAACAAATTTGCCTGCAACGTGAGCGAGGATTTGATCAAGTCCATGGCGGATGGAATGGTGGGCAGCGGAATGAAGGATGCCGGCTATCAGTACGCGGTGATTGACGATTGCTGGCAGGTGAGCCGCGACGCCGATGGAAATATTGTTGCCGACCCGAAGCGCTTCCCTTCCGGAATCAAAGCGCTGGCCGATTACGTTCATTCCAAAGGATTGAAATTTGGAATTTATTCCGACGCAGGCGAAAAAACCTGCGCGGGGCGGCCCGGCAGCATGGGCCACGAATATCAAGACGCTCTGATGTATGCGAAGTGGGGCGTGGATTATTTGAAATACGATTGGTGCAACACCGGGAAGCGCAACGCAGAGGAGGCCTATTCGACGATGAGGGACGCCTTGAAAGCGACAGGTCGACCGATTGTTTTCAGCATGTGCGAATGGGGGACGGCAAAGCCGTGGCTGTGGGCCAAGGATGTTGGCAATCTTTGGCGCACCACCAGCGATATTTCGGATAAATGGTCGGGCGCGAAAAAATGGCCTGACGGAAGTTGCTGCGAACTTGGCATGCTGAACATTGTGGATTTGCAGGTCGGCCTGGAAAGTTTCGCCGGCGGAGTATCGAGCGCATTTCAGTCTGTGGTGCATTCTGGCGGCGCCGTTGATTGCGGGAAACGATTTGCGCAACATGACGCCGGACATCAAAGAAATTTTGACCAACAAGGAAGTCATCGCGGTGAACCAAGACGCACTTGGACGCGAGGGCAGCCGGGTGTGGAAAGACGGGGATCGGGAAATCTGGTCGAAGCAAATGCGGGATGGCAGCCGGGCGGTGCTGTTGCTGAATCGCGGCGCGGATGAAGTGGAGATCGCGGTGCCATGGGAAGCGATCGGATATCCGAGTGATGTTTCCGCGAGCGTGCGCGATTTGTGGGCGCACAAGGAGTTGGGAAAGTTTACGGGAAAGTTTGAAACGAAGGTGGAGTCGCATGGGGTGGTGGTGGTGACGGTCAAGCCGTGAGTTAGGAGTGAGTAGTGGGAACTGAGAAGTAGCTAGTAGTTAGCTTTCGGAAGCTGAGATCGTCGGGAGTTGGCGTCATGCTTCTCGGCCGGGAGCGGGAGCAAACGTGGTGTTCGATTTTGGGAATCAGCGGCCATGGCTGTGTTTTTTAAGAATGTGTGGCAAATACAGGGGTTACGGGCGCGAATTTTGGATGTGTGGCAACTAAAGAGTTTAGGGCGCGGAGATATCGGTCAATATCGGCTGAAACGCGGAGTTTTTCGTGAGTGCGGCAATGATTGAACTTAAAGCAGCTGTGTTTGCAATACTTTCCGAAAGGCTGGGCACCAGGTTGGGCGTATCCCAGTAGGACTTCCAGAACGGGCTGAAACCGAGCGAACACAAGCAAGAGTAGCACACTATTTACCAAATGTTAATAGTAATTTGCTAACTATTCGAACGATGAGAAGCGGTTTCGAACGGGTGGCCAGTATTATTTTCCGTTCATTTTTTCGGCGGCGAGCTTTTGCGCGGTGGTAAGAGCATCGGCGGCGGGGACTTTTACATCCGGTTCGACGCCGGTGCCTTCCCAATTGGTTTTGGAGATGGGATTGATGGCGCGGGCGAATGGGACGCCGATCATAAAATGGTCGTCGATACGATGACCTGTCACCGGATGTGCGCCGCCGCCCGTGGTTTCGCCGACGAGGGTAGCGCGTTTAAGGTTTTTGAGGTTGTAGCAGAACTCTTCTGCGCCGGAGAAGGTATCCTTCGAGGTCAAGACGAAGGCCGGTTTGCCATCCAGACGTTTGCCGGGCACGTAGGGCACGGTCCAGTACTGGTCGGTGGAATCGCCTTTGCGCGTCCATAGATCATTGAGGTGCGTGCGTTTGTCGAAGAGGTAGGTTGAGATAAACGCGACCATTTTCGGATCGCCGCCGCCGTTTTCGCGGAGGTCGAAGATGATGGCGTCCACGTTGGCGAGGAAATTCATAGCGGCAACCGCGGTCGGACCGCAGCCATCGGGATCAGCGAAGAAATCGAACTTCAGGTAACCGATGTTGCCGGAGAGAATCTCGACCTTGTTGAATCCGCAGTTTGCCCGTTCCATTTGTTTGTGGTACTGAGCGACAGCGTCCGCGGGAGGAGGGCCAGACGGCATTTCCGGGAGCTTGGCGGCGCTGAAATTGACACGCAAGTGCTTGTCGTGGCTGACTTCCTGAAAGTTTTGGGTGAGCGTTTTCGCGAAGTCGTCGCCGTCGGTGATGGAGTCATATTCGCCCTTTTTCTGGCGGGCACGAACGGCGTCTTCCATTTTTTTCGCGGCTTCCGGGAATACATACGACTCATTGAGACTTGCGATGGCAGCATCGATGACTCGCGTGCGCGTGGCGGCGTCAATTTTGAAGTTTAAATCCGTGCTGGATGTGCCAGGAGGAATGGCGCCCAGGGAGAAGGTTGCGATCAGCGCGGGATCGCCAGATTTCAGCTCAAGCTCGCCAATGGCCTTGGTATCGGAGTGTTGTTCCTTGACGAGAAATTCCAGACGCAGAGGTTCACTTTTCAAGATTTGCAGCAGGACGAATCCGCCGGTCATACTGCGGAACTGCATTTCGCGGTCGACGGATTTGTCCGGCTCATATTTGTGGATATAGGCGGCGATTGCGGCGCGATCACCGGAGTTGAAGGAATCGAACCAGGCTTTGAAGGCGTGGCCGACCGGGTTGTCTGGGATTGCGGGAGGTGGAGGCGAGGGATTGTTCGGAGCGGGTTGTTGTGCGGATGCGGCGATTAGAGTGGTAAGCAGTGTGAAGATTACGGCCACGCAGGATCGATGAAACATGGATAGCACCTCGGTGGCGAATTCCCTGTTGGTGGTGCGACCGACGGAGTATAGCACCGTGGTTTGTGGGAAGGCGGCTGGGTTGAACGAATGGGAGACGGCGGCGAATAGAGAGGATGCCCGCTTCAGAAAGCGGCCGCTAAGGGGCGAGGAAGAATGGCGAGCTGATGCATCGAAGTAAATTGCAAAGGCACCGGTCTGAAGACCGGCCGCTACAGAGGCAAGAGCAAGAGGCTACTTACAGCGTAAGACGATAGACCGAGAACAGCCGCAAGGTAGGCGCTCCCAATTGAGCGACTTGCTTAGTCTTAGGCCCGGCAAGCTGGGCGCAGCACAGCATGCTGCGCCCCTACGGGATTTTCCGGCGATTATTGAACGGGGTTGCCGTCGGCGTCGATTTTGTGGACTTGGCCGATGTTGAGTTCGCGGATGCCGGGTTCGACTTTGCTCATGTCGCCGACGACGATCCAAACAAGATGGCTGGGCTGGATGTATTTTTTGGCGATTTCGTTGGCGGCGTCTGGAGTAACGGCCAGGACTTTTTCCGTAAAGGCGTTGTAGTAGTCGTCGGGCAGGCCGTATTGCAGGATGTTGCTGTAGGCGGCGGAGAGTTGCTGGACGGACTCGAAGCTTCCAGGAAGACTTCAATTCGGCTTCGGAGATTGGTTTGCTTCCCACGATATTTTTGTATTCGGCGACGAGTTCGACGAGAGACTCCTTGGTTTTGTCGGTCTGCACTGGCGAAATGCTGAAGAATGGGCGCTCGCCTCTGGCGGGCGTCAAACGGGAGCGAACGCCGTACGACCAGTGTTTGTCTTCGCGGAGATTCATATTGATGCGCGAACTGAAATTTCCGCCGAAGATATCGTTGACCAGTGCCAGCGAGATTTGGTCCGGATCATTGTAAGGAGGCGCGAGCTGCGCGGCGAGAATCAGGCTCTGGCCGGAACCGGGCCGGTCAAGAAGATAGACGACATCCTTTTCAGCTTGTGGAACGGAAGTAATCGTTTGCTTCGGGACTTCGCCGGACTTCCAGGAAGCGAAGAGTTTTTCGAGCTTGGGAGTGATTTCGGCTAGTGTGGTATCGCCAACGACGAGAAGCGTGGCGTTGTTGGGCTTAAACCAGGTTTCGTGGAATTTGACGAGATCCTGGCGAGTCATTTTGCTTACCGTGACTTCGGTACCGCTGGTGAGAAACGCGCCGGAATAAGGATGATTCTTGCCATAGAGAAGTGCCGGCATGAGCCGTAAGGCCATGAAGTTGGGCGTAACTTTTTCTCGCTGAATGGCGGCGATGCGGTCCTTCTGCAAACGGGTGAATTCCTTCTGCGGAAATGCAGGATGCAGGATGAGGTCCGCATAGATTTCGAGAGACTTATCAATATTGGCCTTGAGTGCATCGAGATCGACAGTGGCGAAATCCAGATTGGCGCCGGCGGAAAATTCAGCGCTTAGGGATTCCAGCTCTTCGCCGATCTTCAGCGAATCGCGAGTGGGAGTTCCCTCTTCGAGCATGCGCTGAGCGAAGCTGCAGGTTCCGAGGGCGGAGGTCGCATCAGAAGAATAACCACCGTTCACCAGCAGAGAGAAATTCACAACGGGAGCGGAGTGGCGCTCTGCGAGCACGATTTTCAGGCCGTTGGAGAGCGTGGCCTTCCGCATGGGAGGAAGGTTGAGTGATATCGCGGAGCCGGGCGCTGGCTCCTTCGAACGATCCATTGGAGCGGTCGCTTTCAGCATGGTGGGATACGGTTGGACTTCCAGAACGTAATCGCCGTCAGAGAGCCAGTCGTTCGCGACTTTCTTGACCGATGCTGGTGTCGCAGCCTGAATGCGCTTGAGATATTCCTTGTAGCAATCGGGATTCCCGGCGAAAGTCTGGCAACTTGCGAGGATATCGCTCTTTCCGCCGAAGCCACCGATGCGCTCCATGATGCGCGCGTATTGACCGAAGGTTTGCGTTTTGGCCAGCTGCAGTTCGGCTTCGGTCGGGCCGTTCTTGAGGAAATTTTGCAGTTCCTGATCCGCGGCGGTCTCGACGGCTTTTAGATCTCCGCCTGGTTTGGCAGTGAGGGTAAGGATGAACTGCCCGGCGATCTCGCTGCTGCTATCGTTCGCGGTGGCGCTGGTGGCGATCTGATCCTTGTAAACCAGGCGTTTGTAGAAACGCGAGGTTTTGCCCTGACCAAGAACGTGCGCGGCCAAATCGAGCAACGCCTCGTCCGGTGAATCTGTTGGCGGCACATTCCACACGCGATAGAGACGAGCTTGCGGAACGCGGTCCTGCACCGAGTCGCGGTGCGTGCCAGTGCGTTTGGCAACCCAGGCTTCGCGATGGACGACGGGAGGACCGGGGGGAATGCCTCCGTAATATTTTTCGGCTTTTCGGCGTGCGAGTTCGGGAGTGATGTCGCCGGCGATGACGACGGTGACGTTGTTCGGGCCGTAGTAGGTCTTGAACCATTCCTGGACGTCTGTCAATGAGGCGGCGTCGAGATCGGCCATTGAACCGATGGTAGTCCAGGAGTAGGGATGGCCGACGGGATAAGTGTTTTCCGCGAGAAGTTGCCGAGCGACGCCGTACGGCTGATTTTCGCCCTGACGCTTTTCGTTTTGGACTACGCCGCGCTGGAGATCGAGTTTTTTCTGATCCAGGACGCCGAGCAAATGGCCCATGCGGTCGCTTTCCGCGAAGAGTACGTAGTCCAGCATGGAAGTGGGAACGTTTTCAAAATAATTTGTCCGATCGGAGTTGGTGGTGCCGTTCAGGTTGGTGGCGCCGATGCGTTCCATGGCATTGATGTAGGTGTAGTTGAAATTTTCGCTTCCGCTGAACATGAGGTGCTCGAAAAGGTGGGCGAAGCCGGTTTTGCCGGGCTTTTCGTTCTTCGAACCGACGTGGTACCAGGTGTTTACGGCGATGATGGGCACTTTGTGATCTTCGTGCACCAGGACCGTGAGTCCGTTGGCGAGAACAAACTTGGTGTAGGAAATATCCGGAACGGCAAGCTTAGCGCTGGTTGTGGCGGCGCGCGCCTTTGGCGGTGGCGCCTGCTTCGCAGGAGCATCTGACTGGGCAGCGGTGGAAGCTAAATGGACGGTCGCAATCGCCAAGGCAATAAGAAAACGCACGCGTGCGCTAACAGTTCTGTTTCTCAAGGACATTCCTCCGGGATGCAAAAGACAGTGTGATGAGCAAAGATGCGGAAATGAGTCGCCGAGTGGTTCCAGCGACGAATATTTTACATTTGGGACCGAACAAAGCAAAATCACCGTTTATTTTGTTGCGCTGAGAAGGAGGAACGGCAGAAAGAAGCGTCAATCGCTTTCATGACCGAACATGGTTGGCTTTTGGGACGGCGGACGCGACGAAGAGACCGTAGACGAAGTTGCCGGAAGCGAAACCTGCGCGCATGGCGTGAAAGGCTTTGAGGTAGGCGACGAAGTGCGGGCCAAGCTTGGCGGCCAGTGCCCAGAACTTTTTGTCTTTGATAATTTCGAGAGTGAGGTCCCAGGTTCTGGCGCAATTTTTGTTGAGTACTTCGCGATGCGTGATTTGCAAACCGTTCGAAGCGAGGAATTGCGCGTAGTCGTCCATCGTTTGTAACTCCACGAACATGCCTGTTTCGATGGGCTCGATAAATTCTCGAGTCTGCGCGGGAGTGAGATGGTCTTTCTTGAACCAGTCGGTGAGGGCGAAGGTGCCGTTTGGCCTGAGGAGTTTGGCCGCGGACGCAAAAAATCCGGGCCGGTCCTGATAGTGGGAAATGGATTCCACAGACCAGAGAAAATCGAACTGGCGATCAAAATTCATGGCTTCGGCGTCCATCAGAAGGAAAGTCGCGTCCAGCTGGCGTTCCGCCGCGGCCTGCTTGGCGATTTCGATTTGTACGGGAGAGATGGTGATGCCAGTGACGAAGGCTGCAAATTTCTCTGCGAGGTAGAGACTGCTGGCGCCGAAACCGCAACCGATATCGAGAATCCGTGAGTGGGGTGGCTTTATGTTTGCGAGTTTAGCCAGATGCTCGATCAGCTGAAGCTGCGCTTCTTCTTTGGATTCATCGCCGCGGATCCAATAGCCGTGGTGAAGATGTTCACCCCAAAAAGAGCGATAGTAAGGGCTAACGACGTCGTAGTGCTCGATGACTCGCTGTTTATCGTTAGCGCGAGACGTGAAGGATGGCTGTGAGCCGGAGGCGTGTCCAGTCATAGGCAATTTGTGTGATTGTATCCGTAGAGGTTGCATCCCGCAAAACACTTCGACGACCGCGAACGTGGTGGCTAGGGGTGAGTCAGGAACGGCAACGGAGATTTGCATAGAAGCGAAAACTGAAAGGTCAGAGCGCGCGAGCGCAGCAGCGGGCGCGAAAGGATTACGGGGCGTACCAATCGAGAGCGTAGATTTCCTGGATGCTGGAGTCGCGTACGAGCAGCGGAGTGCGGTCCGGAGCGATGCCAGACCAGTTACCAAAGGCGCCACCGGCAGCCTGAAAACCTTTCAGACTGAAGAGGTGCTCCATTTTGCCGGTTGGAATCTGCACGCGGAAATAGCCTTCCTCGTTGTCGAGCATACCGTTGAAGTATAAGAAGTGCGAATCGCGCGACCAGGTCGGATAAGCCACAAAGATTTTCGCAAGTTCGGTCCACTTCTGGGTGTTTAAATCAAACAGCCTGATGGAGAGAGAGTTCAGCGTGATGGCGGCGATATACCGTCCATCGGGTGACCAGCGGGGCGAGTAGAGGCCGTCAGAGTCCGGGAGCTTAGTTGCATTTTTTGTCTGTAGGTTGAGGATATAAACGGACGAGCCTTGGTTGTTGAGGGAATTTTCGCCAAATGCCATGGATTTGCCATCCGGCGACCAACTCGGGTCGGCCAGATTGGTGGTGCTGCGATAGAGCAATTGGGGAGCACCTCCCTGGGCGGGCACAACATATATTTGCCATGGCTCGCCGGGAGGATGTCCGAAGAAGGCGAGCTGCTGGCCGTCGGGGGACCAGCGCGGGAGGTAGGCGAGCATCGGAGGAAAGACGAGTTGAAGTTTTTGTGTGCCGTCGATCTTGCTGCGCCACATGGTGCCGTCGGCGGCGTCATTGTAGGCGACCCAATTACCGTCAGGGGAAAAATCGAGACCCATGGCGGAAATGCCGGAAAGGTACGGAACAAATTGCCGGGACTTGTAGTCGTAGCGGACAAGTTCCCCTCGCGGCCGCCAGGCTTGTACAAAAAGTTTTTTGCCATCGCGACTGGGTACGGGATCACCAACGTTCATTGGCCCGGTAGTCAATTGAAACGGATCGGGAGACGCAGGACGAAAACGGCCGGCGTGTTCACGAATAGCCCAGACATTTGAAGTGTCATCGCGAAGCGCCTGAAACACGAAGTAGCGTCCGTCAGGTGTCCATTTGCCGCAACATTCGTTTGGAGTGGGATTCCAACCGGGGAGTAACGAGTGCGGATTGCTGCCGTCGGCGGAAGCCTGCCAGATGGTGCGGCTGTTGGTAGTGGGGTCGTTCAGAGTGAATCGGAGAATCGAACCGTCGGGCGACCAGCGGATTTCGCTGGCAGTGCCAGAGGTTGTAAGGAGCAGACGGGGGTGGCTGCCGTCCCTGTTGACCAAGAAAATCTCGTCGCCCTTGGCAACGGCGATCTTTTCACCGTCGGGGGACCAGGCTCCACCGTGACCTTCCAGACTGCCAAGCCTGCGAGGCGAACCGCCGACCACTGGAACGCTCCAGAGCGGTCCGTCCAGAGCCGTGCCATGGGCGGTGTTCATCAGGAGGGTGGATCCGTCGGCCGAGATGTCGAAAACATTGGCGAAGCCGGTGTACTCAAGGGAGGTGGGAATAGGAAACGTTTCGCCGCCCGTGACCGAGGTTTCCGACAGAACGGATTGGTTTTCGATGAAATAAAGACGAGCGCCGGCGGTCGCCACATCTGATTTGGGACGATTGGTATTGGTGAGTTGGACGGTGCGAAGGATTCTCGGCGGTGGCACGGGACGCCTGAGGAGATAACCAAACACAGCGATGACGGCAACGAGAGAGAGGGCGGTGGCGATGCCCCAAGTACGCCAACGACGTTGCGTTTGCGCGGCCCGAGCTTGTCTGACTGAACCCGAGAGATGGGAAAGACTACCCGAGCGCGCAGAGGCGGTTTCGCGGTGCAGGATCTCGAGATCATCGCGAAGTTCAGCGGCGGTCTGGTAACGGAGACGCAGATTTTTTTCCAGGGCGCGGCGAATGATGCGTTCGAGATCGGCCGGCATGTCGGGATTTATTTCGCCGGACGGCCGGGGATCGCGATTCAGGATGGCGTCGAAGAGTAGTCCGGTGCTTTCAGCTCGAAAGGGCAACCCTCCGGTGGCCATTTCGTAGAGAACAACGCCGAACGAGAAGAGGTCAGTACGAGTGTCAAGTTCTTCGGCGCGTACCTGCTCCGGCGACATATAGGAGACGGTACCGAGAGTGGAGCCTGCTCCGGTGAGGCGTTCGGCTGTGGTGTCGCCGCTTAATTGATCCGATGTGGTGGTAATTTCGGCGGCGCGATTTGGCGGGACTGAGAGTTTCGCTAAACCGAAATCGAGGATTTTGGCGTGACCACGTTCGGTAACGAAGATGTTGGCGGGTTTGATGTCGCGATGAATGATGCCGCGGGAGTGAGCGGCGTCCAGAGCGTCGGCGATCTCGATGGCGAGGGTGAGCAGAACTTCGGTTTCGAGGGGCTTGCCACCGATACGATGCTTCAGGGTGACGCCATTGAGAAATTCCATGGCGATGAAAGCCTGAGAGTCTTGTTCGCCGATGTCGTAGATGGTGCAGATGTTGGGATGATTCAACGCTGAAGCGGCTTGCGCTTCACGCCGAAAACGAGAGAGCGCCTGAGGGTCCTGGGCGACCTCATCTGGCAGGAACTTAAGAGCGACGAAACGA
>WNFS01005026.1_pt1 | contig 12571 bp, 11 predicted proteins | sample 5400141 | NCBI WGS metagenome assembly WNFS01 (sample SAMN13153358, study PRJNA577476) | soil metagenome | isolation source: 60 cm saprolite under Madrone tree | place: USA:California | collected 2016-06-14
GGACTCGTCGAGAAGGCCGGTGTCTATCCGCATAAGCTCTCCGGTGGCCAGCAGCAACGTGTGGCCATCGCTCGCGCACTCGCCATGAACCCCAAACTGATGCTCTTCGACGAAGCCACTTCAGCGCTCGATCCGGAGCTGGTTGGCGAAGTGCTCAAAGTGATGCGCCAGCTCGCTGACGAAGGCATGACGATGGTGGTGGTGACGCACGAGATGGGTTTTGCTCGTGAGGTGGCCGACCATGTGATCTTTATGGATAAGGCTGTGATCGTAGAGCAAGGGCCGCCGGAGCAGATTTTCGATCATCCCGAAAACGAACGCACGCGCAATTTCCTGGGCACGATCTTGTAACCTTGCTCCAGCATGCTAGATTCCTGCCACATGAGCAGGATGATGCCGCCGTTTCCTGGGCTGGCTGCCCAGCGTAAAATTTGGATGTGAGTCGAGCAGTGCCAGAAAGGCATTCACGACCGTCGGATCAAATTTGGCGGCGGAACCCAGCAGGAGTCGCTCACGCGCGGCCTCCACAGAGAGCGGGGCTTTATAGGGCCGTGCCGTGGTCAATGCGTCATAGACATCTGCCACGGCTAGAATACGTGCCCCAAGGGGAATCTCCTCCCCGTGCAATCCTTCGGGGTAGCCGCGCCCATCCCATGATTCATGGTGATGGAGGACAGTCTCCACGTAAAAACGATCAATGTCGCAGCCAATCAGAATGCGAGCACCTATCACCGGGTGACGCTCTATGGTCCGTCGCTCTTCGTCAGATAGTGCTGCTGCCTTATTGAGGATATCGTTGGCGATCCAGGTTTTGCCCAGGTCATGTACTAATGCTGCCAATGCCAGATTACTAGCCTCGCGCCTGGTCCAACCCAGATAGCGCGCTATCCTATAGGCATAGGTCGCAACTCGGCGCGAGTGCTCATAGGTGACGATATCACGCTCCTGGATACTCTTTACGAACGAAAGGAGGAGCTTTCTGTTCTCCCGTTCGTGTTCAATATGTGCGGCTCCCACCACTCTTCTCCGTTTTCTAGGCACTTGACGGGCATCCCACTTTCTCATAAAAATCCGTAACTACTCAGCTAGACTTTATCCATTTGCTTGACAAGTGAAACAAGGCTGTAGGCTAGCCTCTCAGGCCGTCTCGAATTTTTGGTATGTCGTCTTTTCTGCACGATGTACAAAAAATTCCTGCACAACCATGTCTCGCCAAGCTGGTAAGCTGAACTGTCTCAGCTTCAATTGGATAAAGTCTACCTCAGGACACCTCACTGCCTGCGGCAGTTCGCTAGAGTTTTTTCTGCGGTGGGCATGGCAGCCGCAGGCTGCCATGCCCACCGCAGAAAAAACTGTGCGAGCCGCCGCAGGCGGCGAGGAGTCAAGAAAAGAGAAGACCTGAATAGTTACGTGGCGTTCTGCATTGCTACGGCTATGCTATATTACGGTTTCATCCCGATTGATGTCTATGTTCAGGTACTTTTGTATTGTCTTGTGCTATCCCCCAAATAGTCCTTCTTTCTATGCTTATGGCGCGTGAATTGTTAAAATGAACAATGGATTAGACCAGGCATTGATGAAAGTGGTGAGTTATGTCAGAAAACAATACTGGAGAAAAGCTGGAGCAGGGTTTTGGTCCTGATCAGCCGCGTACCAACGGCGTTATCACGGTGATTCTGACCGCTGATAACCATCTTGGCTACGCTGCATTCGCACAGCAACCGCGCAAACGGGAAGTGCGGCGGCAGCAACTGCGTCAAGCCTTTCAGCGAGCGACGGATTTTGCTGTGGGCCAGGGCGTGGATCTTTTTATTCAGGCGGGCGATCTGTTTGATACATCCGGCCCGGATGAACGGGATCGCAGCTTTGTAGCGGAGCGGCTAGCGCAACTGCGCCAGGCTGGCATTCGCACCTTTGCCCTGGGTGGAGTACATGATACTCCGCTAGATACACATGCTGGATTGGGTGAGGTCACCCTTGCACCGCAGATGAGCTATGCGCGTTTGGGCGCACTCCACTATTTCGCGCCACAGCCACCTTCATCGTCTGAACTGGAACCCGTCTTTGTCGATGTGCGCGGCATGCGTGTAGGCGTCTGTGGCCTGGGGATACTGGCTGACCAGGAAGGGAATCCGCTGGCGCAGTTGCGTGTCCGGAGCGACATCGAAGGTGCGTCTATAAAATTGCTTATTTTGTATGCGCCAATCGAGGGCCTGGCAACCGGCTCTTCCCTGCTCGACACGCGTGCACAAGTGACTCGTGCCAGCATTGCAAACCAGGCGGTGTTTCCCTGTATCCTGGCCGGTTACCATCACGGACATCACCGCCTGCGTATTGGTCAGTGTGATGTCGTTGTCGCCGGGGCTACGCAGCGTCTTGATTTCCGTGACCCTGATGACGACCCAGGGTTCGTCTTTCTGGGATTGGCTGCCGACGGCGTTCGTTGGTGCAACCATATCGCTGTGGACTCACTACCGTTGCGCCGCCTGGTGGTGCATACCAGCGAATTATGGCCGGGTGGCACCGACCGCGTAATCAATCAGCTACAGCCATTGTGTGACGCGCATGCCCTGGTGCAACTGCGGCTTGAATGACAGCGCCCTCTCGCTCGTAGCGGTCGACTCAGCCAGCGTGCCAGAGGCGTGGAACTCTGCCGAACAGGCCGTTGCTGTCGAGACTAGAGAACGCATCTCCCTGCGAGAGGAACTGGCAGCTTTGGCCGATGAATGGGTAGCTGCTGCACAAAATGAGCAAGAAAAGAAAGCCTTACAAGCCACCAAAGAGGAGTTACTGGCAGCTTTGGACGAGGGAAAGTAACCCAGGAATGGAGTCAGCGCATGATTATCCTTAAGCATCTGACAGTTGAAAATTTCCGGCTCTTACGAGAGATCAACCTGCACTTTCCGCAGCGTGGCAGTATCCTCATTCAGGGCCCAAATGAAGCTGGCAAATCAACGCTCTTTGAAAGCATCTACTTTGCCCTCTATGGTATGTCCCTGGCTGCTGAGTCGAGAAGACGGACATTAGATGACCTGGTGTTCTATGGTGCGGCGCGTGCCAGTGTGACCCTCACCCTATCGATTGGCGTAACAGAATTAACGATTACGCGCACGGTCGAACGTGGCGAAGGGCAGAGTGCCACCTTGCATGTTCGCCGCCTGGGCATGCCTGAAGAAGCGCCCATCACCGATGTGAGTTCTGCCAACGAGCGTATCATCACCGAGCTGGGGCGCATGAATAGTGAGACCCTACGTAACTCTTGCCTGGTTGAACAGAAGGGCTTGAATCGCCTGGAGGGACTGCGTGGGAGCGAACGGGAGGCCACACTGCGCAGGTTGCTAGGACTGGAGAAGCTCACTCGCTTGGCCGAACTCTTTAAGGTGACAGAACACGATAGGCAACTTCTTAGCGAGAGCGCTGAGCGTCTGCGGCTAGCCGAGATGCAGGCTCGCATTCCTGAATTGAGCGGACAGCTCGGTCATATTGAAGCCGCTCTTGATGCTGTTGCTGTCTCCGACGACCTGGCAGACATCAGCCAGCAAGAAGCAGAGATTGCCGAGCAAGACTTCTCGCTTGAGCAACTGCGCACCACGCGCCTGGAACTGAAGAGCAAACAGGGGCGCATTCAGCAACTGAGGAAGGCTGACGCCATCCTTGGTAAGATCATTGCAGCATACGACGCGATGGCCGAAGCGCAGCGCGAACTCCCCACACTTGAGCAACAGATTGCCGAGTTAGAACGACGCGAACGTGAAGAGTTACCCGCCCTGGAGAAACGTGTACGTGATTTGGAGGACCTCTCCCGCTCATTTGGCACCCTTGAGCGCCTGGGGGCTGACTTACTGGCGGTTATCGGCGTGATAAAGGAACTGGAGCAGGAACTCAAAGAGCAGCAGCAACAACTTCCTATCGAAGACCTCGCAGATTTGGATAAACAGATTGCTCATGCACGTGCGCAAATAGAGCAGATTCAACAAACCCAGCGCGAGCTAGAGGAGCAGCAACGTTCAGAGCACCCACGTTTGCAGGCACGTCTGCCTCGCTTGCAGCGTTTGTCTGAGCGCCTGGCGGCATTTCGCCAGGTGCAGGAGCAATATGCGCAACGGATCAAGCGAGAGGGGCTGGCAAAAGAGCGTACTGCACAGCTTGCAAAGGTACAGCGTGAACTGCATGAAACCGAACAGGAACAAGAGCTGGTCGAGGCTGAGGCACAGCAAATTCAACAACGCGCTGATGCCATGGAGATGCGCTGGCGGGGACTCAGTGTTCGCCGTCAGTTGGAAGAATGGCAACGCTTGAGGGGCTTATCGCAAGGTCTGGTGGATGCAGAACAACAGGTCAGGGCTGCTCATCAGCAGCAAGAGCAACTGACGCTTGACGCGATGGCTGCTCGCCGTGCAAGCTCGGTCCGTATGGGAATTTTGATTGCGTGCGCCCTGCTCACGCTTGTGTCCGGCGGCCCTGCTGTGTTTGAGGCGCTGAACCATTCCTATGTGATGGCCACTGTTTTGGGTATGATTGCTCTTTTAGCTGTTGCAGGTGTAGGCTGGAGCCTGCAAAACTATAGCAAAGCTCGTGAAAATGAACAGATGGCTGGCCAGCGCATGCAGCAAGTCACCAATCAAGTCGGCATGATGGTCGCTGCGCGCGAGGCGGCGGCACGCATGGCAGGGAAACAAGAAGCGCTCATCCAGATCGAGCATGAGATTCGTTCGCTTGGTGGCACAGTTCCTCAGTCTATCGACGAAGTACACCGTCTCCTTGAGCGTATGCCTGATCAGGACGAAAGCATGGCCGGCATTCAACAACAGATGACGAAGCTGCGTACCGATGCCCTCTCAGCACGTAACCAGGTGAATGTGACCATGGAGGCGATGGCAGTGCTACGCAAAGAATCTGTGCGCCTGGAAGAGCTACTCGAGCGGGAAGATGCTGGCAAGACCGAGGCGAGAGTGCTTGCTGATAAAACAGCGCTGGAGCGCATCTATCAGGAGATTGCTATCCTGGCCGGTCAGGAAGGACTGCCAGTGCCAGATTTTGATAAATTGGTCGCTAAATTGGTGGAGCAGAGTGCATCTCAAGAAGCTCGTCTAGAACTCGAAACTCTGGTTGAGAGTGCGACCAAAAACACCGAGCGGGCATTGGTAACGATTAATGCGAAGCTGGAGGTCATACCGAATATCACCCAGCAACTCAATGTCTGCCAGGAAGCGCTGAATTCACTCCTTGCTCGCAAGCAGGTCATGATCGAGCGTCACGAACGTTTCCAGACCCATAACCCGATACAACAGATTGAGCGTGCACGCGAACAACAAGCCACATTGCGTGATGCCTTACGCAGTTTACAGGACTCGTTACGTCAGCGTGTGCAGCCGTTAGGCATCCCATTTGGTCAGACGGCAGTGCATAACGCTGAGTCGACGGCACGTAAACAATTAGAATTGTTGCATATGACCCTGGAGCGTCGGGTAGAGCTTCAAACTCGTCGTACGACCTATCTTGCTAGCCTCAAAGAGCATCAGGAATCGCTCTCTGAACACTATCGCCAACTGGCAAAGTTTAGTGGTTCCCTGGGTAGTTGGGTGGTGCCCTTAAATCCCTTTGCCGAGGCTCTTGTGGCGCTACGAACACGCTGCCAGCAAGAAATGCAGGAGGCCAATGAAAATGCCATATTACGCGAGCTGAAGGTCTTGGAATTTCGGGAGGGTGCTTCCAATGCGAAAATGGCCTTGTGCCGCCAGGATATTGAGGAAGCTCAGGAGCGTATCGCTGCCATGTTAGTGCAGCACAACCGCCCGGCTGCAAAAAGCCACACGTTTGCCGACGTTGTTACTGTCTGGCCGCTCGTGAGTGACTATGCTTCGCAGGATCGTAGCCGTCTGCAAGAAGAGCACCAGGCTATAGAGCAAGAATTGCATCAACTAGAGCAGCAGGAGTTGGAACTCAGCGCACAACTTCAGGTGGGTGACAGTAAACTCGACCTGGAGCAGGCGTATATGCGTATGGAACTCCAGGAACGTAATTACCAGACGAAGAAACGTGGCGGGTTGATGGTGAAGGCTCTGAATGATCGCCTGATGCGCAAAATGGTGCCGCGTACGGAATACTACATACAGCAACTGGTACCACTGCTCACCTGCGGGCGCTACCGCGATATACGCCTGGTGACCGATCCGGAAGAAGGAAGTATCAGTGGGGGGAGCTTTCAATTGCGGGTGTGGGAATCTGCCGCGGGTGAGTATCTGCCCAAGTCGGCTCTCTCGGGTGGCACGGCTGACCAGCTCTCGCTGGCATTGCGCCTGGCTTTCACGATTGCCGCGCTGCCACGTGAACTGGCGCTTGCGCCCGGCTTTATGCTCCTTGATGAGCCACTCGGTTCGCTTGATCGCGCTCATACACAAGCATTGGTCGATATCGTTACGGGTGAGGCGCTCGGGCAGCATTTCGAGCAAGTGCTACTCATCTCGCATAACAGTGCATTTGACCCTGCGCTATTCCCCTATCACATCTATATGGATGGGGGGCTGGCCATAGAAAGCAACCTGCCCACTCCCCCGGTGGAGTTGAATGGCGCTGGCGAGGCTGCGCCACGCCTGGCTGTTCCCATGTCGGTGGCGCGGGACTGAGAGCTCCCCCGTCTAAAGAACGGGGGGTTCTGAGCGGTCCTTCCACGCTTCCAACCTGCCCTGCGTGAGCAGGAAGGCTAGCTCTTGTGTGGGTTCGCCCAGACTTTGAGGCCGACGGGCTCCGGCACGGGGCACACCCATGCTTCGAGGCACAGATTGCCCCTCATTCGCCCGTTGGAGAACCCGTTCATGCGCGGCCTGCAAGCGCGCCTCCGCACTTTCCCAGAGGATCACACTCTGGGCACATGACGGGATCAATTGGTCTACTGAGAGCGTGGAGGCCAGAAAGGCCGAATAGAGGTCCCTCTGCACGGGACCTACTCCACAGGGACAGTGATGCCAGCGCTGCGACAACGGTTTTTTCACCAAACAGCCGCAGCCATGACAGAATTGGCTCAGTTTGGCGGCTCGGGTGGGGACTTCGATCAGGGTGCCGCCCGTACTTGCAACGGTGCGTCTGAGCATGCTTACAAACATCCCTGGTGCTCTCAGTCCTACGCTCTTGCCATACTGCTTTTGCCACGCTTTGTACGAGATCTTTTCCAGAATGACCGTGTTGCCGACCGCGACGATCTCATGCACTTTTTGGCCATGCAGACTCTTGCGATGGGCAGCCAGCTTGCGTTCCTTTTCTGCCTTGCGCTGCTGGGTTCTCTGATAATTCTTACTGTTTTTCCACTGACGTCTCTTTTTCCCCTGTTTCTTGATGCGACCACGCTCGTCATAGTGCTCCGGGTTGGCGGCTCGTCGTTGCCGATCCATCTTCCGCTGCAGGCGACGCATTGCCTTGGCGTTGGGGGTCAGTTCCGCGCAAAAGACCGACAGGCTCGCTTCGGCTTCTCGTGGGACCAGCGCCAGAGTGGTGGGTCCCAGGTCCGCTCCGATGGTGTCGCTGCCCACGGTGTGCTTCTTCTTGTGATGAGGGACTCCTTCCAGTGCCAGTTGCACCATATAGCGATATCCCAGCGCATCAGCTCCCTGAGCCCGCTCACTGCTGACCTTGCGCTGTACGAGCCGCGCATATTTGATGCGGTGTCGGAGCCCGTGCCTCACCACGGGATCATCCCAATCGATGAGGGTTTCCAGCTCGTCATCCCTCCAGATCAGATATCCCCGGTTGCCTTCTTCTGGTGGCTGCAGCACAAACCGGAGTCCGGTATCATTGCGTTTGTTCTCGATGCTGCCAAGCCCTCGTCTTCGGCTCTTGAAGCGCACGCGCCGTGCCTCTCCCACACAGACGCGGTTGAGCGCTTGATAGGCGCGCGTGGCCAGCGTCTGGGCCAGCACCGCATCCAGGTGCTCCGCAATCCAACAGACCCGCGCCTCTTTAGCATAGTCATGCAGGGCATACTCGTTGAAGCCATAGTGCTTGCGAAGTGCGGAAAAGGCCGCTCTCCGCTCTGGTTTCTGGGAACGGGGAATGGCACGAGCCTCTTGCCATCGGGGATCGGCTCGCATCTTGTGCAGTCGCTGTTGTCCTTCGGAGAGCACGGCGTTATAGAGGGCTCGTCCCGCTTCCAGATGTGCCCGGATGCGTTTGGCCTGACCCTCATCCACGCGCAGAGGCAGTTCCAGCAAAAACGTGGGGGTCTTGCGTCGTGGCTCTTTTTCCTGTTTCTCGCTTGCTTGCTTCTTGAGATGCTTCTTGCTCATCGTCCAAAAGGATAGCACCATTGCGTATAGAACGCAAGTCCTCAACCTCCGGTTTTTCCCCACCCCCATCGCAGCACCCACAAGGAACGCCCATTTATCCCTGGCATGAATGACCATGGCTTGCTTGGCCGTTAGCCATTCGTTGAAACCTTGAGACGTCCCCTTGACTTAGAGCGCGCTCAAAGGTTTATGATTGTTTTATCACAGAAATGGATGGTGAGCAATGGAGAAGAGACTTTCCATTCAGCAGATGGTCATCGCTACTGGATTAAGCGCCCATACGCTGCGCTACTACGAGCGCATCGGGTTGATTCAGCCAGGGCGAGATCATTCCAGCGGATATCGCTCTTACAATGAGCAAGATGTGAATCTGATCGAATTTATCAAAAGGCTGCGCGCTACTGGCATGCCCGTGCGCGACGTGGTACGCTACACCGACCTCATGCGACAGGGTGAGACTACCATCGCCGCGCGTCTTGATCTGCTGAAGCAGCATCGCCGGCGCGTGGAGGACGCGCAGCGCGAGGTCGACCAACATCTGGCAGCGATCACTGCCAAGATTGCGTATTACCAGGCACGGCATGCACAGAGTGTGCAGACAACCGTGCCGTTTCTGACATGTTCTGAAGAAGAGCGCGCCGAACAAGGTGTTGCTCAGGAGGAGAGAGACAGTGCAACAGATTACTCTTGGACATAGTACACTCCGCGTCTCCCGTATCGGTTTGGGATGCATGGGGATGTCTGAATTCTATGGAGCCACCGATGATACCGAGTCGATTGCGACGATTCATCGCGCTCTTGAACTGGGGGTGAACTTTCTCGATACGGCTGATATGTACGGCGTTGGCAAGAACGAATTGCTCCTGCAAAAAGCCCTGGCAGGACGGCGAGACCAGGTAGTGCTGGCGACCAAATTTGGCATTGTGCGCGATCCCGTTACAGGAGAAAGGCTTGGCATTAGCGGCAAGCCCGCCTACGTCAGGCAAGCTTGTGACGCTAGCCTCCAACGGTTAGGCACTGACCACATCGACCTGTACTATCTGCATCGCGTCGATCCCGAGACGCCCATTGAAGAAACGGTAGGAGCGATGGCGGAACTCGTGAAGGCCGGCAAGGTACGCTCCCTCGGACTCTCCGAAGCCTCCGCCGACACACTCAGAAGAGCCTCCCGCGTTCATCCTATCAGCGCGCTCCAATCCGAATATTCGCTCTGGAGCCAGGACATTGAGGCCGACGTCATTCCCGCCTGTCGGGAATTGGGTATCACCATCGTGGCCTATAGTCCGCTTGGACGTGGCTTTTTAAGCGGACAGATTAAGCGCTTCGAAGACTTCGCCCCCGACGATTTCAGGCGTGGGCAGCCTCGTTTTCAAGGCGAAAACTTCCAAAAGAACGTCGCGCTGGTACAAGAACTGGAAGCTCTCGCCAAAGAGAAAGGAGTCACCGCCAGTCAGCTCGCCCTCGCCTGGGTATTGGCACAGGGAGACGATATCGTGCCCATCCCTGGTACCAAGCGGCGTCGCTACCTCGAACAAAACGTCCAGGCGACTGAGATAGTGCTGACTGCCGCTGATCTCAAGCGCATCAACGCTCTCGCCCAGCCCGCGGGGGCGCGCTATGATGCCGCAAGCCTGCGTATTGTCAACGCGTAGCGACCAGGGCACATACCATAGGCGCGAACATAAGAAACAAGTGGAAAGGCTAGGTTCGGGGTCGCCCTCCGGCACAATCTGCCTGCCCAGGTCACACGACTCCTTGGGCGCGAATGGGCAGTGGAGCGACTCCTACGACTCCTGGGACGCGACCAAGTGCGGCTGGTCACGCTAGTCGATGACCTGTATCCGCGCCTGGTCGCTGCCCTCAGCCTCTATTAAGAACCGCAAGACGATCTCCCTCTCTTCAACTGTATAGTTGAAGTTGACACTGGCTCCTCTGTAATGCCTAATGTAGGGGCGGGTCTTGTGCCCGCCTGATCCAAGATAGGCGGGCACAAGACCCGCCCCTACAACATCTATGGATATCCTAAAGAAAAAGGTGAGCTATGAGCGAACAAATCGGTTTCATTGGTTTGGGAAATATGGGCCAACCCATGGCTCGTAATCTCTTGAACGCTGGCTTTGCACTCCGTGTTTACAATCGGAATGCAAGCAAGGCAGAACCTTTAGTAGCGCAAGGGGCGCAACAGGTTTTCAAACCGAGTGACGTTGTTGAGCCAGGCGGCATTGTGATCACGATGGTTGCCAATGATAGTGCGCTAGAGAGCGTTGTCTTAGGTGAGGATGGATTTTTAGAGCGACTGGGACCCAATGGCATCCATCTCTCAATGAGCACAGTATCACCGGCTACAGCGCGTAAACTTGCGGACCTGCATGCAAAACATGGAAGTATATATCTTGCTGCACCCGTTTTTGGGAGGCCAGAAGCTGCGGCTGCAAGGAAACTATGGATCTGCCTTTCAGGCACACAACCTGGCAAGGAACGCGTACAGCCGATATTGAATGTGCTTGGACAAGGCGTTTTTGACTTTGGGGAGGATCCTGGAGCCGCCAACGTGGTCAAGCTTGTTGGTAATTTCCTGATCGCGTCTGCCATGGAGGCGATGGCGGAAGCGTTGACCCTGGCAGAAAAGAATGGCATTGAGCGCTCCAAGGTCATTGATATGCTCGGACAGACAAGTTTCGCCTGTCCGATCTACCAAAATTATGGCAAGGTCATTGCTGAAGAACACTATACACCGGCAGGTTTCCTGCTTTCGCTGGGCTTCAAGGATGTGAACCTCGTCTTGCAGACAGCAGAGAGTGCGACGATGCCGATGCCATTTGCCAGCCTGCTACATGATCGCTTCCTTACAGCAATAGCGAAGGGGCGAGGCGATATGGACTGGTCGGCTCTGGCCCTGGGCGTTTCGGAGGATGCAGGGATCAGCAAATAGGCTGACACATTCCCGCTGAGAGCAGGTAAATGTAGTGGCGAGGCCAGCCGCGTCCGGGGGACACGGAGCTCACCTATGATTTGGTGATATGACACCCGGAAAAACGTACAAGGCAGACCCGAGCTAAGGAAGCTCCTCATTCACCAGTTCGGCTTTCGACATCTCCTCTGTTTGGACAGGCTGAGCTTTCAACGTTCCTCCTTCAGATGCGGTATGAAAAACTTCCGCTTCAGGAAGGATATCCGTGATTTCGATAGCCGATCCGATCTTATCGTCGGTGCTCTGATGTGGATAGGTATTACCCTCAAGCAAGTTCACAAGAGGTAGGAAGAGCGGCTTGGGCAAGCCATGCCACTGGAACCAACCTACCTCTGACTCTTCATCGGGAGCCTTGACCTTTGGCTCGCCGGAAACGTATTTGGCCTCCATCCAGACCGTGATGAAGTGCTTGTGCTCTGCTTCAAAGATATCGTTGGTGATGACCCTAAACTTGACATCGGAGATGGTCAAGCCGGTTTCTTCTTGTGTTTCACGTATGGCAGTCTGTTCTAGCGTTTCCCCGTAGTCGATATGACCGCCGGGAGGCCCCCAGGTACCCGCTCCGTGCGTATGCTGCCGCTTTTCCAGCAGGACCCGGTCGCCATTCATAACGAGGACCGCTACACCTACCGCTGCTTCGTCTTTCCGTTGTTCTGCCATCGTTAACTGCTCCTCTCTAATCGACTAGTGCATACAGATGGGGTTTCATGCATCAAAGCACTTGCTTTTGTATACACGGATAGAGGGAGAAGGAAGATGCATCTCCTGGTCCCCGTGCTCGATTTGGTGGATGCCGTGATCCAGTATGCCAGGAGCATGATCCAGCGCGCGCAACTATCGAAGTCGCGGAGGCGCGCCGCGTAGCAGCACAATCGATGCAGGAAGTCCGCAATGCGGTGGCAGCACTTCGCCCCACTAGCGTCGCAACACTTAACCTGACTGAGGCGCTGACACAACTGGGCGCTGAGTTTGAGCGCGTGACGCCAGAAACCGAACTGACACTGGATCTGGATACTTCGCTCCCTTCGCTCTCGCCCGAGCTGCAACTTGCACTTTACAGGGCGGCACAGGAAGCCCTCACGAATGTACGCAAACATGCACATGCAACAAAAGTGCTTCTGAACGTCTCTGGGTCCAAGTTGCATTTCTGCATGCCTCTGGGTCTCAAACCGTTGCAATGCTCGCTGCCAACACTGCATCGCGATGCAACTGCGCCCATTGGCGCAGTCCGAGCGGCGACCTGCCAAGAAGGTCCTGAACTGTGGTGGTAGCGATAGCCGAGTAGGCCAGACGCCCATCGTACGTTTGGCGCATCCACTCA